>Ga0310690_10000940_pt1 | contig 56118 bp, 34 predicted proteins | sample AusTroGonzalo_MG_2_FD_207661 | JGI IMG/M metagenome (GOLD analysis project Ga0310690, IMG submission 207661) | Bovine rumen microbial communities from tropical cattle in Woodstock, Queensland, Australia - Gonzalo_04 (v2) (version 2) | ecosystem: Host-associated > Mammals > Digestive system >... | reverse complement strand
TTCAAAAAAAAGCAGTACCTTTGTCGTCGATTTCAGAGATCAATGACTTTGTTGCTCTGCAACTCGTAAAATTGTCTCGAAATCTCCTCTTCCCGCCATGAACACTTCGTTGGTTCATGTCGGGATAATAATTGAAAAAATCTATTAATATGAACACAAAAGAGTACGGATATTTTGATGACGCAAAGCGTGAGTATGTGATTACCAATCCTCGGACTCCTTTCCCGTGGATTAATTATCTGGGTAATGAAGATTTCTTCGGATTGATTTCGAATACCGGCGGCGGATATAATTTCTACAAGGATGCCAAGTTCCGCCGTATCACCCGTTACCGCTATAACAGCGTGCCGATGGATAGTGTCGGACGTTATTTCTATATCGTGGACGGTGCGGCCGTATGGAATCCGGGTTGGAAGCCGTGCAAGACCGAATTGGACAGCTATGAGTGCCGTCACGGTCTGAACTACACGCGTATCACGGGCGCGAAGAATAAGGTACGCGCGAGCGTGTTGTATTTCGTGCCGCTGGGCGTGAAAGCGGAGATCCAGCGTCTGACACTGACCAACCTTTCTGACGACATCAAGCGTCTCAAACTGTTCTCCTATGCCGAGTGGTGCCTTTGGAACGCGGCAACGGACGGTGAGAATTTCCAGCGTAACCTCTCCACCGGCGAGGTGGAAGTTGAACGAGTGAATGAATTAACGAATGAACGAGTGAATGGTTGGACGGCTATTTACCATAAGACTGAGTATAAAGAGCGCCGGAACCACTATGCATACTATGCGGTGAACTGTCCGGTTGACGGATACGACACCGACCGCGAATCGTTCGTAGGACTGTACAACGATTTGAATGAGCCGCAGGCAGTACTGGCAGGACATTCGACGGACAGTCTGGCACACGGTTGGAGTCCGATTGCCAGCCATTATATCGAAGTGGAACTGGCTCCGGGTGAGAGCCGGGATTTCATCTTCGTGCTCGGGTATGAGGAAAATGAGGAAGCAAATAAATTTGCCAAAGATCTTTCAACTTTCAACGTTCAACTTTCAACTTCGCTTGGCGAGCGCGACCATCATATAATAAATAAGGTACGCGCACACGAGGTGATTGAGCGCTTTGCGACCGTTGAGGCGGTTGAGGCTGCTTTTGCGGAGTTGAATGCGCTGTGGGACGAGTTGCTGAGCAAGTACCGTTTGGAGAGCAGCGACGAGCGTCTGAACCGCATGGTGAATATCTGGAACCAGTACCAATGTATGATCACGTTCTGTATGAGCCGTTCGGCATCGTTCTTCGAGAGCGGTGTGGGACGCGGTATGGGTTTCCGTGATTCGAATCAGGATCTTGTCGGTTTTGTACACCAGATTCCTTCGCGTGCCCGTCAGCGCATCATAGACATCGCTTCGACGCAGTTCCCGGATGGCGGTTGCTACCACCAGTACCAACCGTTGACCAAACGCGGAAACAACGATATCGGTGGCGGTTTCAATGATGACCCGATGTGGCTTATTTTCGGTACTACGGCATATATCCGGGAGACCGGCGATTTCTCGATTCTCGATGAGATGGTGCCTTGGGATAATGAACCCGGGACGGAAGTGAGTCTCATGGAGCATCTCCGTATCTCTTTTGATCATGTGGTGAAGAATGTAGGCCCTCACGGACTGCCGTTGATCGGTCGCGCGGACTGGAACGACTGCTTGAACCTCAACTGCTTCTCTATGGATCCGAATGAGAGTTTTCAGACGACGGGCAATAAGACCGAGGGTAGTAAGGCGGAGAGCCTGATGATCGCAGGTCTGTTCGTCTATTGCGGTCGCCAGTTCGTCGATTTAGTTGAGAGTGGAAAGTTGAGTGTTGAAAGAAGTTCGCAAGTGGATAGTAGGAAGTTGAGAGAAGAGATCGAGAAGATGTGCAAAGCTGTCGAGCAGTACGGCTGGGACGGCGAATGGTATCTGCGTGCCTATGATTATTATGGCAACAAGGTCGGTTCGCATGAGAATGAGGAAGGCAAGATATTCATTGAGAGCCAGGGTTGGTGCGGTATGGCACGTATCGGTGCGGAAAAGGGCATGCCGGAGAAGGCTTTGGACAGCGCCGCGAAGTTATTGGACAGTGAGCACGGTATGGTGCTGAACTATCCCGCTTATACCACCTATCATATCGAGTTGGGCGAACAATCGACCTACCCGGCGGGTTATAAAGAGAATGGCGGTATCTTCTGCCATAATAACCCGTGGGTCATCATCGCGCAGACGGAAGCCGGTCGCGGTAATGATGCCTGGGCGTTGTATAAAAAGATCGCACCGGCATGGATCGCTGATCAGGACCTGCATAAGGTGGAACCGTATGTGTATTGCCAGATGGTGGCCGGCAAAGAGGCGGCCAGACCGGGTGAGGGTAAGAATAGCTGGTTGACCGGTACGGCGGCATGGAACTGGTTGACCGTCAGCCAGCATATCCTTGGTATCCGTCCGACGTATGAAGGGCTGATGGTGAACCCCTGTATCCCGTCTGATCTCAAGGAATATACCGTCACCCGCAAATGGCGCGATGCCGAGTATGTCATTACGGTCAAAAACCCGAACGGCAAGCAGCGTCCCGACCAACCTACCGTCCTGCCATACACACCCGGCAGACACGAGGTCGAGATTGTTCTCTAGAACACTATTCATTTTCATAAAAATTTAATATCATGAAAAGATTATCCGTATTATTAATTTCGATGCTTCTGGTAGGCTTTACGGCTTGTAAGGCTCAGGAGAAACAACGTCCGATGGACAATGAGGCGATTCAGTTCGCGATGTCCATGGGTATCGGATGGAACTTGGGTAACCAGATGGACGCACATATCGACGGCGTGTCGGGTGAGACCTTCTGGGGCAACAAAGAGGCAACGCAGCAAACCTTCAACGGTCTGGCGAAAGCGGGTTTCAAGTCCGTTCGTATCCCTGTCACATGGATGGGACATATCGGTCCGGCTCCGACCTATACGATTGAACGCGCGTGGATGGACCGCGTGGCAGAACTGGTGGAGATGGCGCATAAAGCCGGTCTGATAGTGATTATCAATATTCACCATGACGGTTACGGTGCTGAGACGGATGTGGTTCGTCGCGGCTATTTCTGGTTGGACCTGCCGGGCGCTGTTGAGAACGAAGAGAAGAACCAGGCCATCAAGCAGCAGTTGACCATGATGTGGCTGCAGATAGGCCAACGTTTCCAGAACGAAGGCGACTACCTCGTGTTTGAGACCCTAAACGAGATCCAGGATGGCGGTTGGGGAGGCGGTAACAACCGTACTGACGGAGGTGCGCAATATCGTGTGCTCAATGAGTGGAACCAGGTATGTGTGAATGCGATTCGTGCTGCCGGAGGAAAGAACGAGACGCGTTATATCGGTGTGCCGGGTTATGTGGCCAGCCCGGATCTGACGGTAGAGAATCTGGTTCTGCCGGAAGATATCGTGGAGAACCGCATCATGGTCGCCGTACACAGCTATGACCCTTGGGATTATGCGGGCTCGGCGCAGTATAACGAGTGGGGACACACCGGCGTGGATGTAGTGCCGGGTTCGGATGAAAACGCGTATGTGGGAATGCTCAACCGCTTGTTTAACATGTATGTCCGTCGTGGTATTCCTGTCTATTTCGGTGAGTTCGGTGCCGTTCGTCGTGCATCGCAGGCAGATGAGGAGTTCCGTCTCTATTACTTCCGTTATGTATGCAAAGCTATGCGTGACCGTCGTATCCCTGCCATTTATTGGGATAACGGAAACAGCAAAGCCGGCAATGACGGCTTCGGCGTTATCAACCATGCTACGGGTAAGTATATCGGTAATGGAGAACAAGCCGTGCGTGCCATGGTGGACTCCTGGGAGAACAACGACCCGGAGTACACGCTGAAAGCCGTCTATGACTCCGCTCCGGAATCTTCACGCAAATAAAATGTCAAATGTCCAATGACAAATAATCTTTAATAACAAACAATCATGAAAATCCTTTTTAGACACGTGCTATGTCTGGCGATGTTCGTAATGGGTACAGGCCTTTCGTATGCACAGATCACAGTGACGGGTACAGTCGAGGATGCGGACGGTCCGCTGATTGGCGCCAGTGTACTCGTGAAAGGAACCACCGTCGGTACCATTACCGATTTTGATGGTCAGTATTCCATTGAAGCGAACATCGGAGATGAACTCGAGTTCTCTTACATGGGTTACAGTTCCCAAACTATCCAGGTGACCGGCAACACACTCAATGTGACCATGTCGGAGAACACCGAGGTGCTGTCGGAAGTTGTGGTAACCGCTATGGGTATCAAACGTGACAGGAAAGCCTTGGGTTATGAGGTTGGCGAAGTGAAAGGTGAAGACCTCACCAAAGCCAAAGAGACCAATGTGGCTAACTCCTTAGCCGGTCGTGTGGCCGGTCTCGTCGTGCAGGGTACTGCCGGTGGCGCATCGGGTTCGACACGCGTCATGCTGCGTGGTACGACGGAGATGACCGGTAACAACCAACCCCTTTATGTCATTGACGGTGTGCCGATGGATAATACGAACTTCGGTTCCGCAGGCACGGAAGGTGGTTATGACCTCGGTGACGGTATCTCCTCTATCAACCCGGATGATATCGAGTCGATGTCCGTGCTTAAAGGTCCTGCTGCTGCCGCACTCTATGGTAGCCGCGCCAGCCACGGTGTCATCCTCATCACCACCAAGAAAGCCAATACCGGTGATGCCAAATGGGGAGTGGAGTACAACGGTACCTTCACCTTCGACAGCCAGTTGAGCAAATGGGACAACGTACAGCAAGTGTACGGTATGGGTTCGGACGGACAGTATAACATAGATGCTGTCAGCAACACGAATAAGTCGTGGGGTCCTAAAGCCGATGGTGGATTGATGCTTCGTTATTTTGACGGTCAGGAACATCCGTTCCTTATCGTACCGAACAATACGGCTAATTTCTTTGATCTCGGTTTTACGGCTTCTAACACGGCTGTCGTATCCATGAACACGGGTAAGACAGGTCTGCGTTTTACGTACACCGATATGCGCAATAAGGACATTCTGCCGAATTCGAACATGAGTCGTAATACACTCAACCTGCGTGCTAACACCTCGCTCGGCCCGGTGGACCTCGACTTTAATGTCAACTTTACCCATGAGGATGTGAAGAACCGTCCTGCACTGGGTGATGACAAGTCGAACGTAGGTAAGAACCTTATGACCCTCTCTACTACCTATGACCAGGCATGGCTCAAGAACTATGAGACGGCTGAAGGTGAGTACCAGAACTGGAACGGAATGGATCCCTACAACGTAAACCCGTACTGGGATATCAATAAGAACAAGAACCAGTCCTACAAGGATCTGCTTCGTATGAACGGAAAGATTGTCTATAACATCATTCCGCAATTGAAGATTCAAGCGACAGTGGGTGCCGAATTGAACCGCTTTGAGTTCTCGGACTTCAAGTATCCGACTACTCCGGGTTTCGAGTCCGGTCGTCTGCAGAATACCTATTTCAACAATCGCATGATCAATGCCGAGTTGCTCGGTATATACACCGATACGTGGGGTGATTTCGACTTCACCGCTACCGCCGGTGCCAACGTATATAACGTTAACAACCGTACTACCGTCAACACCGGTACCGACATGGGTATCCGCGAGGTGATTGCTATGTCCAGCTTCGAGGATCAGTCCGTGGAAGAGGCAACCTATAACAAACGTATCGTCTCTGTCTTCGCTTCCGCTAACCTCGGATGGCGTCATATGCTCTATCTGGATGCTACTGTACGTGGTGACAAATCGTCCACCCTCGCCAGCGGCAAGAACCTCTATGTATATCCTTCTGTCAGCGGTTCGTGGGTCTTCTCCGAACTCATCAAGTCCAACCGCAAAGTGCTGCCGTACGGTAAGTTACGTCTCAGCTGGGCAGAGGTGGGTAGTGATACCGACCCGTACCAACTGGCGCTCCGTTACGGTAAGTCGCAGTTCGGCTATTCGGGTTATACCATCGGTTATGTATATGGCAACACCGTGCCGAATGCAGACCTCAAGCCGACGCGTACCCGTTCATGGGAAGCCGGTTTCGAAACCAAATGGTGCAACCAGCGTATCAGCCTTGACTTCACGTTCTATCACCAGACTTCGCGTGACCAGATCATCGGTATGGCTACTTCGCCTACCAGCGGTTATGACTACCGTATGATCAATGCCGGTGCTATCCTCAACCAGGGATTTGAAATCACCTTCGGAGCCCGTCTCGTATCTGTCAAGGACTTTACATGGGATTTGAATATCAACTGGTCCAAGAACAACAACAAAGTCCTTTCCCTCACGGAGGGTACCAGCGAATTGGAGTTGGCAAAAGCGACCTGGTGTAATGTTTATGTATCCGCACGCGAAGGTGAGGAATACGGTTCTATCTGTGGTCCGGCATTGGCTCGTAACGACGAAGGCCGTGTGATCGTGGACGGTAAGACAGGTCTGCCGACCTTCACCACGGAGAATAAAGTGCTGGGTAATGCCCAATGGGATTGGACCGGTGGTCTGAGTACAACCCTGCGTTATAAGATGTTCACCCTTACCGCTTTGTTTGACGTCAAGGTAGGTGCTGACATCTTCTCCATGTCTGAGCGTTCGTCTTATGAGACTGGTAAAGCGGTGGAGACCTTGGCCGGTCGTGCCGAGTGGTATGCTTCAGAAGAGGCTCGTCGTGCTGCCGGTGTAACGGATATCAACGCTTGGCGTGCCAGCGGAAACGCGAACGGTTACATAGTTGACGGTGTCATTGACAATGGTGACGGCACCTATAGCGAAAACGATATCTGCATCAATCCGGAAGACTATTGGTATGAGGTATCGCGTAAATCCCCGGAACTGTTCATCTATGACAACTCGTACATCAAGTGCCGTGAGTTGACGCTAAGCCTCGACTTCCCGAAGAGCTGGCTCGACAAGAAAGGCATTATCAAACATGTAGGTATCAGCTTCGTGGCACGTAACCCGTTCATCGTGTGGAAGAACATCAAGGATATCGATCCGGATGCGCAGTACAACACTTCCGGTCTCGGACTTGAGTACGGTTCCCTCCCGAGCCGTCGTAGCTACGGTCTGAATTTCAATATGAAATTTTAATTGAGAGTTGAAAGTTGAGAGTTAAAAGAAGTTTAAAAGTTAAAAGTTTATAGTTATGAAAAAGAAACTTTTTATCATACTTTCTGTTGTTGCAGTTCTCGCTTCCTGCTCTGATGCAGTGTACGAGGAACTGAACACGGACCCGACGAAAGCGGATCACATCAATCCTGCTTCGCAATTGACATACGCTGAATTGCAGATGTACGGCGATATGAACTATGTGGACGTACATCGTCTGTACACCTATGCGTTTACACAACATCTGATGGGCTGTTGGAATACCACCAACTACGGCGGTCAGCACCGTATGGATGATAATGAGATGTCTCGTCCTTGGAATAACCTCTATCCGGCTGCTATCCGTAACCTTACGGACGGTATTGAGCAGACCAAAGGTGACTCCACCCAAGTAAACGTGCATGCTGCATTGCGTATCTTCCGCGTGTATGTAGGTTCATTGTTGGCTGATTACTACGGCGATGTGCCGTTCAGCGAAGCCGGTCTGGGTTATATCACCGGTAACGCACAGCCGAAATATGATACACAGGAAGACCTCTACCGCTTCTTCTTTACGGAGCTGAAGGATGCTTCCAAGTTGTTTGATATCAATGCCAACGCTATCACCAGCGACCCGATGTTCAATGGAAATATCGAGGCATGGAAAACCTTCGCCAATTCGCTTCGTCTGCGCTACGCTATGCGTATCTCGGATGTACTGCCGGCACTGGCTGAGCAGGAATTCAAAGAGGCATTGGCAGATGGAGTAATGGCAAGCACAGCGGATGACGCATGCGTTAAGCACCTCAATGTTAGCTACAGTTTCGGTCAGGAGTCGTATAAGGATTTCCGTGGTAATGCCATGGCGAAGTATTTCTACGGCAACGACCCGGCTAACAACCCGTCGTATGTATGCCAGACCTTCTGGAAACAGCTCTACAACCATAACGACCCCCGTACCACGCGTATCTGCCGTTTCTATATCGACGATTATATCTCCATCTCTACCGGTGACGGTCGTATCGACATGACGGATGCTGTCATTGCTACGCAGAAAGCCAACCCGACCACCAATGTCATCTATGAGATTGCTCCGGGTGAGTTCTCGTGGGACAACTGGCCCTCTTATCCGGACCTGCCGGGTAGTGAGCTGGCTGAAAAGATTGCGAACGTACAGGCTGCACATCCGGGCTACGAACCGGCTTCCAACCCGCGTTGGTTGATGCCTAAACTAGCGAATAATTTCCTCCAATCGGATAATCCGGGTGTCATCATGACCTATGCCGAGGTTTGTTTCCTGCGTGCGGAAGGTGCCATCAAATGGAGTACCGGAGATGACGCTAAGGCGATGTATGAAGCGGGTATCCGCGCCGCCATGGATTTCCTGACTACCTATTACGATTGCACGGTGATAACGGATGCCGAATATACTGCATATCTGGCAGAACCCACGATCGCTTTCGGTTCTTCGCCTGACCAGCAGAAGAGCCAGATTAACACGCAAGCATGGATCCTGCATTTCCATAACCCGGCTGAGGCGTGGGCAAACGTGCGACGCTCTGACTATCCGGCGCTTGTACCGCCTTCGGGAAGCAAAAACCCGTTGATTGACGGTGCTACCATTCCGGTGCGTCTCTGCTACCCGATCAAGGAAGAGACTTATAGCCAGGAGGCATATCAGGAAGCTAAGAACCGCGTAGAAGGTGGGTATAGCTGGAATGCACGTCTCTGGTGGGATGTGAAATAAAGTTTAGAGTTTAAATTTGAAAGTTTAAAGATATGAAACGCAATATTTTAAATAACATAATAGGTCTGTGTTCTGAGGTCAACCTGGTAGCGGTCTGTGTTCTGTCAGCGGCAATGGTCTTTACCAGTTGCGAGAAACAAGACCCGTTTGATACCCAGACGGAGAACGATGAACCGCTGATCTTGAAGCCGTACAACGAGTCCGGAACAGGTTCGTTTACCTATAATCTGGCTAGTCCGCAGACTCCGTTGTTGGACTCTGTCACCGTCACTCCTTCGGCTTACACGACCGTCAATTGGTATATCGATGACCAACTCGTTTATACCGGAAACCGTATCGAGATGTGCTTCCTGGCAGGTAAGTACAATCTGACTATTGAGGCCGTTACCACCGCCGGCAAACGTACTACACGTACCGGTACGGTTACCGTACAGCCGAATGCCGAAGATCCGTATTCGGGAGCTCCGGCAGCCGGTCGCCACATGGTGCCGGGTGAGACGAGCGCATTGGAAGGTGTCAACCTCCTGCAGGTAGCGGAAATCGCACTGACGAGTGATGTGTTCGGCGTGCAGGTAGTGGAGACCGTTACTCCCACCTCTATCGCGGATAATCGTGTAGAGTTCGTACTGCCGGAAATGGCAGACGGTATCTATTTCATCCGTCTCAAAGATGCAACGGGCAAACGCTATGGCGCTGATAAGATGCAAGTGCATAACTCGTCCGTAGCATTAGCCGGTTACGAGTCTTTCGTTCCGGGTGAAGAATGGGTTATCACCGGTGCCAAACTGAACAGCGTCGTTTCGGTAACCGTGGATGATATTGTCATTACCGAACTGGTGGCTGCCTCCACTTCCGTTACCCTGACGGCACCGGATGCAGCAGTTGGCGAGCACACGATCTCGATGAAGAATGCTGACGGTTCGGATGTCCTCTTCATTACCGACGAAGGTGCTGTTACCCAGACCAAGACTGTTGTCAGCGCTGAAACCACAATCTGGACCGGTCCGGTAGCGCTTGACTGGAATGCGGATCTCGTCAACATATCCAAAGAGATTATGAGTGAAGTACCGGTTGGCTCCACCATCCTCGTATACTTCGAAATTCCGGAGGCGGAATACCACAACCTCCGTATCACGACACCGTGGTGGGGCGACGACCTCGTAGCGCAGTTCGACGTGACGGACGAAACTCCGAATCCGTTTACCTTTATCTATGATGACCGTTGCAAGGGTATCGTGGAGATGGTAGGCAGTTGGTCGATTGTAGGTTTTGGTGAGACGATTAATAAGATAACCTTCAAGTAATGGCTTCGATAAAAGAAAAAATCGGATATGCTCTGGGTGATGCCGCTTCCGGCGGCATCACCTGGAAGATTATGTCCATTGCCTTCCCGTTGTATTTTACCCAGGTTTTTGAACTGAGTGTGGCAGATACCGCTGTGCTGATGCTTGTCGCGCGCGTGTTTGATGTGGTGACTGACCCCCTGATGGGTTCCATTGCGGACCGTACTCAGTCTCGTTGGGGAACATACCGACCGTGGCTGATCTTTGGCTCGATACCTTTCGGTATCATTTTTGCGCTTTTGCTCTTCACTCCGGATTTGGACATGACGGGCAAGCGTATCTGGGCGTATAGTTTTTATCTGCTGATGATGGCATGTTATACGATGGTCAACGTACCGTATGGTTCATTGCTTAACGTGATGACGGAGGATGACAATGAGCGTAATCAGTTCTCTGCCTTCCGTATGGTCGGTGCTTATGCCATGGGTTTTGTGACGCTGCTTAGTTTCCCCTACTTGCAGAAGATGGTCGGAGGATCGGAGCAACATCAATATGCCGTATTAGGTGCATTATTCGGATTGTTGGCGGCAGCAATGACGATGACGTGCGGACTTCTCACACGTGAACGGCATAAACCTGTACGTGCCGAGAAATTCAGCTTCAAGCAGTATGCCGACCTCTTCCGCAACAAGCCGTGGATATACATGACGCTTATCGCTATCTGCACGAATTTCTTCAACGGTTTCCGCTATGCGGTTGCCGGTTATATGATGGATTACTGCATGGATGGCGAAGTGACCATCGGTAGCCTCATTATCAATTACACCGTCTTCATGGCGTTTGGCGAAGTGACCTGTATGATATTCGGTGCACTCAGCCCTGCTTTCACCAAGAGAGTGGGGGGCAAACGTAAAGCCTTCTTCTGGGCTTCTGTCGTGTGCTGCTTGTCATCTGTCATATACTTCTTCATTCCGATGCACTCGTCCTATATATGGTTGATGATCGCGGTCACAATGGTTACTTCCATGGGCGTGGGTATCTACTCACCGCTTTTATGGTCGATGTATGCGGATGTGGCGGATTATGCGACGGAGAAGAACGGATCGTCTTCCACAGGTCTGATTTTTTCCTCCGGAACCATGGCGCAGAAGTTCGGTGGCGCTATCTCGGGTAGTCTTATCGCATTGCTGTTAGGTGTTGCAGGATTAACGTCTGTTACAGATCCGGAAACGGGAAAAGTAACCAATATCGTAGCGGAAACAGATATGGAATCTGTCCGTTCCATGGTTTGGCTGCTCTTCTCTATCTTCCCGGCGGCAATTGCTGCTCTCATGGCATATCTTACGCATAGGTTCCCTCTGAACAATAATACGAAAAAAAGTAAGTTAGGCTTGTATATCCTCCTTGGTGTGTTGGGCGCTATGATTGCTACGGCAGTCATTTCGGCTGGTAAGCATACGGCTGCTCAAGCCTCTCCAATTCGGTTGAATCAAGTAGGTTTCGCCCCTGATCAGGAGAAGACGGCTACGATAGATATTTCAAATTTCAAATTTCAAATTTCAAATTGCTATATTTTGGATATAGCAGGCGACACCGTCTGGTCCGGCACCCCGTCACCCGTAATGAACAACCCCGTATCGGGCAAGCCCTGTCAGCTTGTCGATTTCTCATCGCTCCATACCCCCGGTACTTATACGCTTTGCATAGAAGATGACAAATGTCAAATATCAAATGTCAAATGTCAGATTTGCGAGCGTCCTTACAAAGAGTTGACGCGTGCGGCATTGCGTGCGTACTATCACCAGCGTGCATCCATGGCGACGGAAGAACCGTATGCCGAAGGTTATGCCCGTCCGGCAGGTCATCCCGATGATCATGTGTTTGTGCATGCTTCGGCTGCTACGGCTGAACGTCCAGAAGGTACGGTTATCTCCAGTCCGGGCGGTTGGTACGATGCTGGCGATTACAACAAGTACATCGTCAATTCAGGTTATACGATGGGAGTGTGGTTGATGGCCTATGAGTTGAACAAAGCCTATTTTGACACGCTCAAACTGAACATTCCCGCAACTCCTCTTCCTGACATGCTGTCCGAAGCGATGTACAACATCCGGTGGATGATGAACATGCAGGATACGGACGGCGGTGTGTATCATAAACTGACGACTCCTAATTTCGAGAAATTCATTCGCCCCGATCAATGCAAACAGCAGCGTTACGTAGTGCTCAAGACGACGGCTGCTACGCTGGATTTTGCCGCCACGATGGCTCTTGCTGCACGTATCTATGCGCCTTATGACCCGGAGTTCTCTTCACAAGCCACGGAAGCAGCCTTGCGTGCCTATCAGTGGGCAGTGGAACATCCGGCTGTCTATTATGACCAGCCGGCGATGAACGAGCAGTACCAGCCGGCGATTACCACCGGTGCGTATGATGATACCGATGTTCGCGACGAGTTCTACTGGGCTGCCACCGAGCTATACCTACTAACGGACAGTAAGAGATTTGCAGAAGAAGCCATGATTCGGTATAAGGAACTGCCATCTGATTACACATCGGCAACCTGGGGAAACGTAGCCGAGTTAGGTATGATAGAAGTACTGATGCATTCGCATCGCTATCAAGGTTATCCTGAACAGTTCTCAAAAGCGCTACAGAGCCATTTGGAACCATATATCGACGAAGCGACCGGCCTTTCGGTCTTCCACTCGCCTTACGGCAACCGTGAGTCGGACTTCTTCTGGGGATGCAACTCGGAGGGTTGTTGTTGGCGAGGCGTGGAGTGTTTGTATGCCTACAGGCTTACGGGTGATGAGAAATACCGCCTCAGTGCTGAACGTTGCCTCAATTATATCCTTGGGCAGAATGCCACCGGCTTCTGCTACGTCACAGGTTTCGGCACCCATCCCACCTCTCATCCCCACCATCGTCTTTCTTATAGTCATGCCAAAGGTACGTTGCCCGGATTCATGGCAGGAGGACCGAATCCCGCCAAGCAGGACTTCTATTCCGACGGCGTGAAGTATCCGGACAATGTGCCGGCTGATGAGAGTTATCTGGATTACCAGCCTTCATATGCCTCCAATGAGGTGACCATCAACTGGAATGTCACCCTCTTCGCACTCACCGCTGGATTGGATGCCTTGGCAGAATAGAATTAAAACGCAGAAGGGATGCAGAAATGCATCTCTTCTTGTGTTATAGGATGCACAAAACGAATCTCAGCTGCATGAAGCAGCAACCTCTCACCCCCTAATCCGCTAACCCGCTCATCCGTTAACTCGTTACACCCTACACCCTTTTTCACCACCCCGTACAACCGGTCCCCTACAATCGGCGCATTCAGTCCTTCGGGGTGGGCTGCATGAATACGCAGTTGGTGCGTACGACCCGTTAACGGATAGAAATCCACAAAGACTGTCCCGTCTGCTCGACGTTCACGGATATGATATCGTGTTAGAGAGGGTTTCCCGTGAGCATAATCCACCATCTGTCGTGGTCTGTCATACGGATTCGGTAGTAAGGGCAACTCAATCATTCCCCTTTCACCTTTCACTTCTCCCGTAATCCCTTCCACTACCGCTTCATACCGTTTGAAAATGTCTCTTCTTTGAAAATATGCCTGTAATGTTTTATACACCTCTGCGGTCTTTGCCAGTACCAAGAGGCCGCTGGTGTCCTGATCCAATCGGTGAACGGCTCTCAAAAACATGGGCTGACCGCTGACTTCTGACATCTGCGTGCTCAGAACTTCTTCTACGGATATCTCCACTTTCTGTTTTCCGGGTACCGACAGCATTCCGGCCGGCTTGTTCACCACCGTCAGCCACTCATCCTCATACAATATATCTAACCTTACACCATACACTCTACACCCTACACCTTTTCCTCTTTCACTTTCTTCCTCTCCCAGCATCCACCGTAATATCGGCACGCACCTGCCGGAACAGGGTGCATAGAACATCCCTTCCCGTTTGATTTCTGTCTTTGACGGTGCTCCTACCCAGAACTCGGCCAATGCGATCGGTTGCATCCCTTGTGACAACGCGTACTGCAGTAACTTGGGCGCACAGCACTCTCCTGCTCCCGAAGGAGGCATCTTTTCGCCCGTACCCGGCAACCCTACACCATACACCTTACACCCTGCACTCTTTCCCCTTTCAGCTTCCCCGAACCACTCATCTGGAGGCACAATGGTCTTCTCCTCCGCAAAGATATCCAATAGGTTCTTCTGCTCTCCGTGGATGTTTACGAACTTGTACTGTGAGAACAGCAATCGTTGTAACCGGCGCGATTCCTCCCGGTTATGACCCACAGGCATCACTTCACCCGTAACCGGAGGTACAAATCCTTCGTGATAATACGACCCGTCAAGCATCGCGGAGAATGCCGCCAGATATTCAGGTCTTTCACCTTCCGCTTTTAGCGTCTTTTGTCTCTCTACTACTAACACCCCAAACATCTTCCCTTGTCGGTGCAATTCACTCTCCGGATGGGCATCCATATATGCGTGTACCTGCTTGATCACTTCACTTGCCGCCTCTTGGGCAAGAGGATGAGGAGGCAGTATATAGGGCGATATCATCTTTTTTTCGTTCATGTCTGTAAATCCAATGCAAAAGTACTACAAAAAATTGGAATACACAAGGTTTTTATTACAAAAAAATCGTCTGTGCTGGCATAAGCGGTTTATTTCGGAAAAATGGTTGCCGGGCAGGAGCACATAAAGACCTGATTACGCAAACTATGACAATAACGAAAATTACGTAAATTACGAAAAAAAGCCTTTTTGGGCGTTTTTTCTTGCATATGTGCAAAAAAAGCTGTACCTTTGTAGCCGAATTTATATTCGCATAATGCGTGCGTGTGAGTAAGTAGAAGGTAAAAATGGCTAATAAACGAAAAATAATCAATGATCCGGTGTTCGGTTTTCTCTCTATCCCGAACGAACTGATTTTCGATGTGCTTCAGCATCCCTATGTGCAGCGTTTGAACCGGATACGGCAGTTGGGACTCTCCTATCTCGTCTATCCGGGGGCTATGCACAGCCGGTTCGGACATTCGATTGGCGCCATGCACCTTATGCAGGAGGCGATTCAGTCTTTGAGGCTGAAAGGCCTGGAGATTACAGAGGAGGAAGAGACAGGTGCCATGATCGCGATATTGCTTCATGACATCGGTCACGGACCTTTCTCGCATGTGCTTGAGCATACGCTCGTGGAGGGCGTTACACACGAAGATATATCGCTCTTGATGATGCAGCGGATCAATGAGGACCTGGCTAATGGACAAATGTCCAATGTCAAATGTCAAATATCAAATGGCCAAAAGCCCCTTGATACGGCGATTGCTATTTTCAAGAACGAGTATCCCAAGCATTTCCTTCATCAGCTCATCAGTAGCCAATTGGACGTGGACCGCATGGATTATCTGTGCCGGGATTCGTTCTTTACCGGAGTGCAGGAAGGACGCGTGGCGAGCGAACGACTGCTCAAAATGTTGGATGTGCGCAATGACCGGCTCGTAGTCCAGATCAAAGGTATTTATAGTGTTGAGAAATTCCTTGTTGCCCGTCGTCTGATGTACTGGCAGGTATATCTCCATAAGACTTCTGTCGCTGCAGAGCAGCATCTGATTAAGATCCTTAGCCGTGCCAAAGAAATCGCGAGAAACCAACAGCCAACGGCAGATAGCCGGCAGCTTTTCTGCTCACCGGCACTGCGGTATTTCCTCTACCAGCCTGTGACCTTCGACATGTTTTCGCCGGACAGCGAAGCCTTGGACCAATACGCACTCCTTGATGACAACGATATCCTCTGTGCTATCAAGACATGGATCAGTAGCGAAGACAAGGTGCTTGGTGCGTTGAGCCGTACCTTCATCAATCGCCAGCTCTTCCGCGGAGAGTTGTTGGATGCGCCTCTTTCGGATGAACAGAAAACAGCGTTGAACAAGCAGTACGCAGAGGCTTTGGGGATCAGTGAACGCGAGGCGGAATACATGTGGTCCGAGCATGTGTCCACCAGCAATACCTATTCGGAGAAAGCTGATTCCATCGACATCCTGTATAATGATGGTACGGTGCGAGACATCGCTGACGCAAGTGAGATTCTTGACTTGGCTGCGCTCACACGTAAGCCGACCAAACGATATTTATTTAAATATAGGAATAAAGAATAAGGATCGTTCATTTGTCCTTATTCCTATAGCGAAGCGGTCTTATAATCATTGAAAAGAATGGAATTTAGTGCACAACAGATAGCAGCTTTGTTAGGCGGGGCGTTGTACGGCAATGCCAACGCGATGGTGAGTGATGTCGCTCCGATAGAGTCGGCGCAGTCGCAACACCTGACTTTCATCACCGAGGATAAATACCTGCCCTACCTGCAGCATACCAAGGCGGGTGTGGTGCTGATTACACGTAGTGTGGTGGAAGGTAAAATCTCTTTTCCGGAAGGAGAGGGGAAAGCCGGCGGTGCCGTCATCCTTGTGGAAAACGCCCGTGGCGCAATGGGACAGTTGCTGCAGTTGGTCAGCAAGGCGATGAACCCGGTCAAACAGGGCATCGAGCAACCGTCTTTTGTGAGTGAAGGTGTGGCTGTGCCGGATGACGCGTACGTAGGTGCGTTTGCGTATATAGGCAAGAACGTGCGCTTGGGACAAGGAGTCCAGATTTATCCGAACGTGTATATCGGCGATAATGTGACCGTTGGCGATAATACCGTCCTCTATGCAGGCGTGAAGGTGTATGCACACTGCCTCATCGGCGCGAATTGTATTCTGCATGCCGGAGTGGTGGTCGGTTCGGACGGTTTCGGATTTGAACCCGATGCACAAGGCGTCAATCAGAAAATTCCGCAGATAGGTAATGTGGTCATCGAAGATGACGTGGAGATTGGTGCCAACACGACGATCGACCGCGCCATGATGGGCAGCACCGTCATTCATCGCAATGTGAAGATAGACAACCTCGTGCAGATTGCGCACAACGTGGAGATAGGCGAATCCACTTTCTGCTGCGCGCAGGTCGGGATTGCTGGTAGTACGAAGATAGGCAAGCATTGTGTGCTCGCTGGTCAGGTAGGTGTTGCCGGACACATCGAGATTGCGGATAACTGTATTTTCGGCGCACAGACAGGTGTGGCTAACTCCATTAAGAAATCCGGCACCTATATGGGCTATCCCGCTATCGATGCTTCCGTTTGGCGCCGCGCTGTCGTCCGCTTTAAGCAAAGCGGGAAGAATTGACGAGTTAAAATCGTTCCTATTAATTTTGAATTATAAATTGTAAATTGTTTTGAATCAACACACGATAAAAGATAGTTTTACCCTTTCCTCTGTAGGACTCCATACAGGACTGAATATCACTGCGACGTTCCATCCAGCACCCGCTAACACCGGTGTCTGCCTGCGCCGCGTGGATCTGCCTAACCAACCCTGTTACCAGGCGTTGGCGGATTATGTTTCGGCAACCGAACGTGGTACGGTGCTGGAGCGCGGTAAATGGAAAATATCCACAGTGGAACACTCCCTCAGCGCGCTTTACGCAATGGGTGTGGACAATTGCATGATTGATGTTAACGGACCTGAAATGCCGATTCTCGATGGCAGTGCACGCCCTTTCATCAAGGAGATTCAGCGCGTCGGTGTCATCGGACAGGATGCGGAACAACAGGTCTATGTGGTCACCGAACCGATTGAATATATCTCCGAACACGGAAACATGCTTCGTATTGAGCCATGCGATCATTATGAGGTTGAAGTCACAATTGCATTTCCCTCTGTTCTGTTGCGTGAACAGCATGCCACGCTTAAGAATCTGTCGGACTATCCGAAAGAAGTGGCTGCGGCGCGTACCTTCTGTTTTGTACGGGAGATTGAACCCCTGTTGCGCGTCGGACTCATCAAAGGCGGTGACCTCAAGAACGCACTCGTCATATATGAGACCGAGATGTCGCAGGAAGGAATGGATTATTTCTGCGACAAAATGGGACAGCCGCATATGGATGCCACCAAACTGGGCTATCTCTCACCCCTGAACTATCTCAACGAACCGGCACGTCATAAACTGCTGGATGTGATTGGAGACCTGTCGCTGCTCGGTATGAGACTGCAGGGACGCATCATCGCATACAAGCCGGGACACACGTTCAACACCCAGTGCGTCCGCCGGTTGCGTAACCAGATACTAAGCGAATAAAATCATAAATCATAAATTTGAAATCATAAATGATTAGTCCGTTAGCATACGTGAGTCCGAAAGCGCAAATCGGCAAGAATGTCACGATAGACCCGTTTGCGTATATCGACGATAATGTCATCATCGGCGATAATTGTCATATCTTCCCTTCGGCCGTTATCGGTGTCGTTCCGCAAGATCTCAAGTTCAAAGGCGAAGAGACTTGGGTCATCATTGGCGATAACTGTGTGCTTCGTGAGTTTGTGAGCATCCATAGAGGAACCGCCAGTAAGGGGAAGACTGTCATCGGAAACAATAACCTCATCATGGCATATAGCCATATAGCTCATGACTGCGTATTAGGCAATAACATCATCATGTCCAACGCCACCCAGCTGGCCGGTGAGGTGGAGATTGATGACTTCGCCGTTATCGGCGGTGGTACCTTGGTACACCAGTTCAGCCGCATCGGCAGTCATGTGATGATTCAGGGCGGATCGAAAATCAACAAGGATATTCCGCCGTATATCATCGCAGCGCGAGATCCGATTGCCTACTGCGGAATCAACTCCGTGGGACTGAACCGCCGAGGTTTCACGCCGGAGCAGATTCATACCATCCAAGAGGTCTATCGCCTCTTGTACAACAACGGCATGAATACCACCCAGGCCTTGGATTTCATTGAGAAAACAATGCCTCCCACCTTGGAACGCGATACCATCGTTAACTTTGTACGCGCTTCAGCCAGGGGCATCGTGCGTGTATAAGGGATTTGCTGGGCTTGCATGCAGGGTGTATTGGGTGATTATTGCGCGATTAATGTGTGATTAATGCGTGATTCGATAAATATAGTAACAAACGAACATATATGGAAGAGCAAGAAAAAAGTCTCAATTTTATTGAGCAAATCGTAGAAAAAGACTTGGCAGAAGGAGTGAATAACGGTCGTATCCAGACGCGTTTCCCGCCGGAGCCGAACGGATATCTGCATATCGGTCACGTGAAGGCGATATGTATGGACTTCGGTATTGCGGAGAAATACAACGGCGTGTGTAACCTCCGTTTTGATGATACCAACCCTGCCAAAGAGGACACCGAATATGTAGAGACCATTGAGCGCGACATCGCTTGGCTCGGTTTCAAGTGGGGACAGATCTACTATGCCTCCGATTATTTCCAGCAGCTCTACGACCTTGCTATCATGTTTATCAAAGCCGGCAAGGCCTATGTGGATGAGCAGACTGCCGAGCAGATTGCAGAGCAGAAAGGTACGCCGACCGAACCCGGTATGGCTTCGCCCTACCGCGACCGTCCGATAGAAGAGAACTTGCGCCTCTTCGAAGCCATGCAGCGCGGAGAGATAGAGGAAGGCAAGATGGTGCTGCGTGCGAAAATCGACATGGCGAACCCGAACATGCACTTCCGTGACCCGATCATGTACCGCATCATCACTTCGCACCCGCACCACCGTACGGGTCGCAAGTGGAATGTATATCCGATGTACGACTTCGCGCACGGACAGTCCGATTATTTCGAGGGTGTAACCCATTCGATCTGTACGCTCGAGTTCGAGGTGCACCGTCCGTTGTACGACTATTTCATCGACCAGTTCAGCGGTCCGAATTTCTGCGGTCTGTCGCCTTACGGCCCGGACTATCGTCCCAAACAGCGTGAGTTCAACCGCCTCAACATCACCTATACGGTTATGTCGAAGCGTAAGATGCTGCAGCTCGTCAAGGAAGGTCTGGTAGCCGGTTGGGATGACCCGCGTATGCCGACCGTCTGCGGTCTGCGTCGTCGCGGTTACACGCCCCAAGCCATCCGTAACTTCATGGACCGCATCGGTTACACCAAAGTGGAAGGTATGATTGACCAGGGCTTGTTGGAGCACACCATCCGCGAGGACCTCAAAGAGACTGCTCCGCGTGTCTGCGCCATCTTTGACCCGGTGAAACTGATCATCACCAACTACGAAGGCGAAGGCGAGACTCTCATCGCAGAGAACATCGACGGACACGAAGAACTCGGAACACGCGAGCTTAAGTTCGGTAAAGAACTGTGGATTGAGCGCGGCGACTTCTTGGAAAACGCTGATAATAAGTTCTTCCGTCTCAGCCCGGGCGGCCGTGAGGTACGTCTCAAATCGTCGTATATCATCCAGGCTACAGGCTGCGAGAAAGATGCGGACGGTAATATCACTACCGTCTATGCCACTTACGATCCGGACAGCAAGTCCGGTACCGAAGGCGGCAACCGCAAGACGAAAGCGACTATCAACTGGGTGGAGTGTAACTCTTGCCTGGATGCCGAAGTGCGTCTGTACGATCGTCTGTTTGCCGTAGAGAACCCGAGTGCGGAGGAAGGTGATTTCCGCGACCTGCTCAATCCGGACAGCCTCAAGGTGGTGACCGCGAAAGTCGAAGGTTCGCTTCGTAGCGAACTCCATGCGCCGATCCTCGAGAACGGCATCGAGAAAGAGAATCATTATCAGCTCTTGAAACAGGGCTATTTCGTAGTGGACCAAGATACCACGGCAGACAAACTGGTTCTCAATCGCACCTGCTCGCTCAAGGACAATTACTTGAAATAATCGTGCCCTCAAGGCTAAGAAATAAGTCTTTATTCTTTCAGTGAGCATTGCGAACGGTCTATTATGCGAACGAGAGTGAGCAATAATAAGGAACAGATCTTCTGTGAGTGGCGCAAACGCTGGGTGCGTCTCACTCCGGAAGAGTGGGTAAGACAACAATTGCTTCACCGTATGGTGGAGCAATTGGATTATCCGGCTTCGCTCATCGCTGTCGAACAGGCCATTAGCTTAGGCGAAGCGAAGAAACGTTGCGATGCGGTCGTGTATGACCGGGAGACACACCCTCTTGTTCTCATTGAATGTAAAGCCGAGACCGTTCCGCTGACGCAAAAAACACTTGATCAGGCAATCACATACAACAGAAAACTCAATGTACCCTATTTATTGCTACATAACGGGGTACAGAGCATTTTTATGGACATAAGGGCTGAACAGATTACAGCGCAGAACAATATAATGCCTTATGCCGCTTTGATAAAATAAATGGGAAAATGGTAAATGAGAAAATAGTAAATCTGAATGACTCCCTCGATACGCCGACCTTCTACGGCGTGAATAACAGTAATATCCTCTGTCTTAAGAATCAGCATCCGGATGTGCGCGTGGTGGCACGCGGCTATCAGGTGAAAGTGACCGGTTCGGAGAAAGCGATTGAGCAATTCGAGAAATCCTTGCAATTATGCGAGAACTTCTGCATCCGCAACAATCGTCTTACCGAGCAGGATATCTTGATGCTCCTGCATGGCGACAAACCCCATGAACAAGTCACGGACAACCTTATTTTGCATGGCGTGAACGGCAAGTCTATCTATGCTCGTTCAACCAACCAGCAGGCTCTTGTCCGTGCATATGAGGAGAACGATCTGCTCTTTGCCGTCGGCCCTGCCGGAAGCGGTAAGACCTATACGGCGATTGCTCTGGCTGTCCGTGCGCTCAAGAATAGAGAGGTGAAGCGTATCATCCTTTCCCGTCCGGCTGTTGAGGCGGGCGAAAAACTCGGTTTCCTGCCGGGTGATATGAAGGAGAAGATCGACCCGTACCTGCAACCGCTGTATGATGCTCTGCAAGACATGATTCCTGCCGCCAAACTGGCGGAATACATGGAGAAAGGGACTATTCAGATTGCGCCGCTGGCATTCATGCGCGGACGTACTCTGTCTGAAGCCGTTGTGATCCTGGATGAGGCGCAGAACACCACGGCGCTGCAGTTGAAGATGTTCCTGACGCGTCTCGGGCTGGGAGGTAAAATGATTGTTACCGGTGATATGACGCAGATAGATCTCCCGCCTACGCAGAAATCCGGCTTACGTGATGCCATGGAGCGATTCCGGGATATCAAAGGAATCAAAATCATCGAATTCAACGAGAAAGATATCGTTCGGCATCCGCTTGTGAAACGCATCGTGGCTGCGTATAAAGAGACGATTTAGTGTGAAAATGAAATATTTTCCCCTAAACTCTTGCGTATATCAAAAAAAAGCAGTACCTTTGCAGTCGGTTTTGATGAAAATAGAGTCTTTGGACTCGCCGCGATGTTGGAATAGGTAGACAAGAAAGACTTAAAATCTTTTGCCCAGTGATGGGCGTGCCGGTTCGACCCCGGCTCGCGGTACAAAAAGTAAGAGGCAGCCGAACAGCTGCCTCTTACTTTTTCTTTCTCGTTCCATTACCCGCTAAACGAACAGACTGCCTATCTGATAAACGGCAAACGAGACAAACCAGGCCAGGAAAAGGCTGTTGAAGACGGTGAACCATGCCCATTTGCGTCCTGCTTCACGGTGTAGCGTGGCGATAGTGGCTACACAAGGGAAATAGAGCAGCACAAAGAGCATGAAGCAGAAAGCAGTCAGCGGAGTGAAGCCTGCGGCTCCAATGTTGCCGCCATAGAGTATGGCCAGCGTGGAGACGATCGCTTCTTTGGCCGGAAGACCTGTCAGCAGGCAGACGGACATCTTCCAGTCAAAACCTAACGGGGCTAGGGCGGGAGAGATAAACCGGCCTATCTTCGCCAGATAGGAGTTCTCCAGGTCATTCAAATCCTGCGTCGGGAAATACTCCAATGCCCAGATAATGATTGAAGCCCATAGAATAACCGTACATATCTTCTGCAGATAGTCCGCTACGCGTTCCCAGATATGCGCTAACGTGTTCCGCATCTTGGGGATACGGAACTCAGGTAACTCATTCACCGTATCGTCATCTTCCTGACGGAACCATTTGGTGCGTTTCATAATGACGGCGAATAGTACCGACAGACATATACCGATAGCGTACATCGATATCATTACGAGTGCTTTGTTCCCCGGGAAGAACGCTCCGACAAACAGCATATATACCGGAAGCCGGGCCGAACAGGACATGAACGGCACCATGAGCATGGTCAGTACACGGTCTTTCGGGTTCTGGATATCCCTGGCAGCCATAATAGCCGGTACGTTACAGCCGAAGCCCATCAGCATCGGCACAAAGCTACGGCCGTGCAGACCTACTTTGTGCATGATACGGTCCATGATATATGCTTCACGGGCCATGTAACCCGAGTCTTCCATCAGGCTGATGAAGAAGAACAGGATGATGATATTCGGCAGGAAGGCCAGTACGGCGCCGACACCTTTGAGAATGCCGTCTATGAGCAGGCTGCTGAACCATCCGTCCGAGAAGTTTGTATGACATACATCGCAGAGACGATTCATGCCGTCTTCTATCCATCCCTGCGGGTATGAGCCGACCATGAATGTGCACCAGAACACGAAGTACAGCAACGCTAGCATGATGGGGAAACCTAACCACGGGTTGGTCAGCACCTTGTCAATACGTTCGAGTCGCGTCTGGTGCGTGTCGTTCTTGGCGTGTGTGAGAGTCTCCGTTAATATACCGTGCACGTACGCGCGATACGTGTCCTCATCGTCCTGGTCACGCAAGTGATAGATGGGGTGTGCTTTAGAGGCCGGGCGTGCCGCTACTTCCTGTAGGATAGACAAGCAGTTAGGCAAACCGTAGTTGAGACGAACTGACACACGGCAGGTCGGTACACCGATCAGTTGTTCCAGTTTCGGGATGTTCAGTGAGTGATCCGTCTTCAGCAACAAGTCATACCTTCCGATGGCGATGACAATCTTTTCTTGCTCGTCAATGATGTGCGGAGTAATCAGTAAGGATTCTTCCAGACGAGTGGAATCGACTACTTGCAGCACTACGTCATAGGCATGTCCGTGCAACTCGTCTGGGTTATGTACCTCTACGAACTGCACGTCACGCTTACCCTCATTCGCCAGGTTTTGCAAGGCTTGGGTAAGGGAACTCTTTCCGCTTTGCGGAAGTCCTATGACCGCTATTTTCTGCATTTACTTGTTTGCTGTCATTTCCGACGACAAAATTACAGCTTTTTTAGGACATGCACAATCCCTAATTATAGGGATTTTAGGATTTGGCACAACCATTGGTAGCACCGCCCGGTACTTGGAATGGATAACCGTTCCTGCGGACTATGTACACCGTACATTTGCGGACCGATGGAAACCATGTCAAGATAGGGGTATTTCTCCAGGAATAGACCGCATTCCAGTCCGGCATGGATCGCCAGTACTTTCGGTTCGTCTTTGTATAGGTCGATGTAGGATTTCTTCACTACTTCCAGCAGTTCGGATTTCGGATTCGGCGCCCAACCCGGATAACCGTCTCCGTGGGTCACTTCGTCACATGCCATCGCCAATGCTTGTTCTACTGCCCATTTGAGGTGATGCTTGCTGGCTTCTTTCGACGACCTCTGCGAGGTGTTAACCTCAATATAGTCGTCTTTCATCTTGATGGATGCGAGGTTGGTACTGGTCTCTACCAGACCCGGCATTTCTTTACTCATGGCGATCATTCCATGCGGACATTCACATAGCGCCATGATAAGACGGTATGCTTTGTCGGTAGGGATGAACAGCTCCGGCATGTCGCAGGTCTCCAGTTCCAGACGCATGTCTTTCTCTACTTCTCCGAACACACCTTCCATCTGTGCCACGAAATGGTTCCATGCGATGCGAATATCTTCCTTGAAGGCCATCGGAATGGTGATGACGGCTTCCGCTTCACGGGCAATCGCGTTGCGGAGGTTTCCGCCGTTGATGGATGCCAGCTGTACTTCCGTCTGCGGCCAGATACGGGCCAGGAACCATACCAATATCTGGTTGGCATTGGCACGACCTTTGTTGATATCATCGCCTGAATGACCACCCGTCAATCCACTGACGGAGAGACGAACAGGCAATAAACTTTCAACTTTCAACTTTAAACTTTCAGCTTTAACCGGCTCATAATGCATCTTTGCCAAGGTGTCGATGCCTCCGGCACAACCGATGAAAATCTGTCCGTCGTCTTCCGAGTCCAGATTGATTAGTCGTTTGGCTTTCAGCATGCCGTCCTGTAGTTTCATTGCGCCGGTCAGTCCCGTCTCTTCATCTACGGTAAACAGGCATTCGATGGCTGGGTGTTCCAGTTCTTGGTCGGTGATTGCCGCCAATGCCATGGCGATGCCGATACCGTTGTCTGCACCGAGTGTCGTTCCTTTCGCTTTCAGCCATTCGCCGTCCACCCACGTCTCAATCGGGTCGGTCATGAAGTCATGGCTCACATCGCCGTTCTTCTCGCAGACCATATCCATATGCGCTTGTAGAATCACCCCCTCATGATCTTCGTAACCCGCTGTAGCAGGAACGCGCATGATGACGTTCATTGCTTCATCCGCTACACATTCGATACCATGCTGAGCCGCAAAATCCTGCAACCATTGGCTGATGCGTTCCTCGTGTTTACTCGGTCGTGGCACTTTGCATATCTCTGCAAAGATGTCAAAAACTTGTTTCGGTTCCATGTTCTATTCGTTTTAATTGTTTATGAAATCTGATATGAAAGAGTACGGCAGGGATGGCAAGGGCGATGATGAACGCCAGCCACATGCCTTTCGCGCCTAATCCGGCAGGGAAAGCCAGAATCATCCCTAACGGTAGTCCTATGGCGATGTAGGCCAACATGGCAATCCGCATCGGAACACGTACATCCTGAATACCGCGTAACATCGCGGCGCCGATACATTGCAACCCGTCTGCATACTGGAATAGACCTCCGATGAGTAACAGTGTCGAAGCGGTAGGGACTACGGTAGGGTCATCCGTAAAGAGATACGGTATGTGATGCCGGCCGAAAATCATGATGGCAGCGCCGATCGTGTTCATCAACAGGCATAGATGGACAGACGCGTGACTGGCCATGCGTACGGAGTACAGGTCGCCTTTCCCTAACTGGTGGGATACACGGATCGTTGTTGCCGAACCGATGCCAAGCGCCAGCATGAATGTCAAATCGCACATCTGATTGGCGATATGATGCGCTGCCAGTGCTTCTTTGCTGATCCATCCGATGATGACGAACGAAGCGGTAAAAAGGAATGCTTCTGAGAAGGATTGCAAACCGATGGGGGCGCCTATCTTGAGAAGATGCTTTATTTCTTTGATACGGATGGCATGATGTCTGATCTCCAGGATATATCTGCGCCAATCGGCTTTGATCCACATCGCTATCAAAAAACATACAGGCATCAGGGCGCGTGAGATGAACGATGCCCAACCGGCTCCTTCCGCTCCCATGGCGTCAAATCCGCAATAACCGTAGATAAGCACCCAGTTTAATCCGATATTCAGCAGGTTACATCCAATGGTGATAACCATCGCCACCAAAGTATTACCGAGTCCTTCCAAGAACTGCTTGATGAAGCAGAAAAGCAGAAACGGGATGATGGACAGCACGATCAAGATATAGTACGGACGGGCACATTCCACCACTTCCGGTTCTTGACCGAAACGGTCTAACAACGGGATACAGGGGGCCAGCAGTACTAATGACAGTGCACTCATGATTCCTGCATAGACCAATCCGTTTGTCCAATAGGAGGAAATACGGTCTTCTTCGTTCGCACCATAAGCGTATCCGACCAACGGTGTCACACCCATCATCGCACCCATCGAGAACACCATCACGGTGAAGAAAATGGCGTTGGAGAAACTCACTGCCGCCAGATCCGTCGTGCCGTAATGACCCACCATGATCGAATCCGTCAAACCGACCAGCGCAGCACCTAACTGCGTCAGTATAACCGGAAATGCAACCTTCAAATTCCGCTTGTAAAAGGGTAAATATGTGCGAAATGAATACAATTTACAATTTTTTTTGCGTATATCAATTAATTTTAGTACCTTTGCAGCCGATTTATGACAAAGCGATTATTTATAGTATGTATCGTCAGCCTGTGTGCCTTGTGTGTATGGGCAGATGACGTCAATAAACCGGCGTACCAGATAGCGGATAACACGTTCTTTGATCCGTCCCGTAAGGTAGAGAAGGAAGAACCGTATTCGTTCCATGTGGACTACCGCGTCGAGGCGGGTTATGTACAGCATTGGCAACGTGCTCACTCCGTTAGTTTCCCCCAGATGTACCTGCACGGTATACGCCTTGGTGCTACGTTCTCTTTTGCGCTGCCGAAGCATTTTGACTTGCATACAGGTTTGCTGTATACCATGCTTTATGGCCGTAATAATCAGCATTGGCGTTCTATGGACGCGCCTTCGGCGCAAACGGAGTATATCCGTCATCGTGTATTGGCGCATCAGTTCACTGTTCCTGTCCGCGTCTATTACACCATTCCGCTTTGGAAACAACTCAACCTCTTCTTCTTTACCGGTCCGCAACTACATATCGGATTGGCGGAGAAGGACTATCTGCAGACCCATTTGAGTGATGGCACGAAGACCTGGTTGGAGGCGCAAGGCATTTCTACAGAGCCTTATGACCGCATGGCGGATGATATCCTTCGTGCGAACATCCAATGGGGTATCGGTGGCGGTATGGAGTGGGACAGATACCGTTTGCAGTCCGGTTATGACTTCGGTTTGAACAATCTCGTTCGTCATCCTAAGACATCCGGCCAGTATATGTCCGAGTGGGGTTGGTTCGTCAGTTTCTGCTATCGCTTCTGACCTTTCACCTTTCACCTTTACTCATGCATGACTTCCGGTGCTACTTTGCGCAGGAAGTTCTCCGGCATAGCCAGCCGGTTCGGACTGCAACTGTGTCCGTACGGGTTGCGTTTGAATTGTCCGTTCTCTTCTTTTCGTTCCTGACCGTCAATAAACTTCGTAACCAGGTATAGGTATAGTCGCTGCCAGTCCGCTACCAGATTCTCTGCTTGAGAACACGAGTACGATGTCAGGAATGCGCGTTCTTCCTCCTCATTCAGCGTGGCGGCTTCCGCATCCACTCCGGCTATCTGGAGGTTGAATTTGTCATCCCATATTTGTTGCATCTCGCGGATATGCGGATACATCCGGCTGTACTTCGTATAGGCCCAGTTCGCCACCATGTTGAATGTCCACCAGGCGCTGGTCGGACTGAACGTATAACTGTCGCCGTTTCCTTCTGCAAAGCACTCCGGCACATGATTGATACAACTGTACATCGGTGCGTAGCAGCTGCATGCCGCATCATCGACGCCGAACCAGAAGATACCGTTTTTGTTGTATCCTCTCATTTGTGCCACAAACGACCAGGCTGTCTGCTGTGTAGCCGTCGGACGTTCGTACCAGTACTGGAGGGTGTCGGTACCGTTGGCGGCGCACTTGAAGCCCAATCCTCCGAAACGCAACTTGCTGTTCCATGGACCGGCATCTGTTCCTTGCGTGATATCCAGCGGTGTCCCTTTGTATTCATCGCGCATGCATTCTTTCAAATCCTGCGCACTTACCTTGTGTTCCGGAATGATCCACAACGGCATATGTTCTCCTTCAAAAACACCGCCGGTGGCACGGAATGTAGCTCCCGTGGCGTAATCGAAGTATTGGTCCATATCCGATGAAAAATGGTTGAAGAATGACCATACACGAGTTTCGCATACATACAATCCGCTGAAATCAAACGGGTTATATGCTGCCTGGAAACTAAAGTCCTTATCGGCTCCATTGAAATATCCTTTTTCACGCGCACAAACTATCACATCCTTATCGTACATCCAGTCACCGTTAATCACACAGTTCAACTTCTTTTCCAGACGTTTCTTCTCCTTGGCGTCAAAACGTTGTTTCTTGGCTTTGTCCATCGGGATATTGGTGATGCGGGACTGATTGGCGTGACCCGAGATGGCATTGTCAGGAATACGAACCGCTACCCAGTTGGCTCCTTTCTTGCCCGGTCCCTTACCGATAAGATCCATCATCCATACTTCGTTCGGATCTCCGATAGAGAAAGTCTCGCCTTCGGATGCGTAACCGTGTTCGTTCACCAGCGTAATCATCCATTCGATGGCTTCGCGGGCGGTCTTGCTGCGCTCCAGAGCAATATAAATAAGACTTCCGTAGTCAACGCCTACCGTGTCCCATAGTTCTTCACGGCCTCCCCATGTCGTCTCGCCGATGGTCACTTGGTGCTCGTTCATGTTTCCTACCACAGAGTATGTATGTCTCACCTGCGGGATGTATCCCAACGGACGACCGCTGTCCCAGTCGTTCACTTCGCGCATGGCGCCCTCTTCATAGTCCGTAGCAGGGGAGAAATGCAGAAAACCGTACATGCCGTACGAATCCGCTGCATACGAAATCATCGTACTGCCGTCTGTCGAAGCGTTCTTGCCGACGAGGAAGTTGGTGCATGCGGAAATAGTGGCACTGTGGAAAGTGAAAAATGAAAGGAAGAGAAGCAGCAAGGCTGCTATCTGATATTTTCTCATAATAATGTCGGATTTTGTCGTTCTATCATTCGTTTGTTTGCATTCTTCAAAGCTATCTCATAGGCTTTGCGGTAGTATTTGAAGAAATGCTTCCAGTCTGCTTTCTTGGCTACTGCTGCGGCTTCTTTACGGGCGCGTGCCTTGTCTTCATTCGACAAGCGGTCAAAACGCAGCAGGTCTTCTGCGATATGCTCTGCCACCTGTTCGAAGTTGGCGTCATTTCGCTCGATCACAATAACGCCGTACTGGTCTTTCTGTTGTGCGGCCCATACGCCGAAACCGGCTAAACTGGTAGTGATGGTCGGTACATGGAAGGCGCATGACTCTAACGGCGTGTAGCCCCACGGCTCATAGTAACTGGGGAATACCGTCACATCCATTCCGATCAGCAGGTCGTAATAGGTCTTGCCGAACAAGGGATCATGACCGTCCAGATAATACGGTACAAACACCGCACTCACACGTCCCTTACGAGACGGGGCTCTGTCTAAATACGGAATCATCACAAACGCAATCACTTCGCGTTCCAGTTGCTGGCTGTGATAGATCTTTTGTGCCAGTTTGTCCAATGCGGATGCGAAGACATCGATACCTTTGTTCTTCCATTCCTGACGACCGGAGATGCAAACGAATAGCGCGTTCTCCGGTACGACACCGCCTAATTGGGCACCTGCCACGCGTCGCAATGCCTCGCGTGCTTCTGTCCGTTTCTCGTCGAAGGCTTTGCCTTTGGGTACGTACGTCGGCTCAAAGCCATTCGGTGTCACGATATCTACAGGCTTGTCCAGCAACTGCTTGCACTCGCGTGCGGTGATGTCGCTTACCGTCGTGAAGCAGTCCGCCCAGTGGGCCGCTTGTTTCTCCACCGAGTGCTTGCTCACCATATTCAGTTCCGATGCCATCTGGTCGCCGTTGTAACCTTCGAAATAGTCGTATAGCGGTTTTCCGTTTCCGGCGATGGAACGGCCGATACCCGTGGCATGTGTGGTGAACAGCGTACCTATCTTCGGACAATGGTCCTCTATGTAGAAAACGGAGAACGCCGTCTGCCACTCGTTGGCATGCATGCAGAACAGTGGTCTTTCTGCTTTTGCCGTTCTACTTTTGGCTTCTTTCGACTTTAAACTTTCAACTATAAACTTATAAAGACTCTCCATCACCATGCCGGCAGCATAACCGAACAGGCATGACTCGTCGTAATCGCCGTATGCCGCATGGCTCTGTACTTGGAACTTGTTCCATGCCCATGCATAAATCGCATCTTTCTGGGCCCATAGGCTGTCGAACTTCAGCAGGATGGCGATCGGTTCTCCCGGCACCATCCACCGGCCCACCCTTACGGGTATATCTGAATGCTGGCGGCTGAATGCGGACAGCCAGTCTTTCAGGAGATTTCTGTCTTCTTGAAAATAGATGTCACTGTGTGCGCCGAAGTCTGGTCCGAAGAAGAATACCTTATCCGGGTGCTCTGCTTGCATGGATGCTGCACGTGTACTCAAGACCGCATAGATTCCGCCTACGCGGTTACATACTTCCCAACTGGTCTCGAAAATATAATCCGGTTGCATTATCGTAATACCGCATCTGCGGCAATTTTAGTTACTTGATGGTTGTTGTTCAGTAGTGTGGGTGTAGTGATGAACTTGTTGTTGTCCGATCCCACCAGCGGCATATACCATACGCCGTTTTCGTTGGCCCAGTATATACGGCTGTCCACAATATCCAATGTCATCGCGGCGCATGATGCGGCGTCTATCTGTACCGGGTATGTGCCGTCGATATTCGCTACCCAAAGGCCCTCCGAACGATAGTAGATTTTACGGTTCGCGATATGAAAACCCTCAATGGTGGGGAATACAACCTTCAGTTCGCTCAACCTGAAATCATATCCGTTGTACGTCTGTGCCGTGTCTTGTTCGGCATCCAATAACGGCGAGGCGCTTGCATCCGCTTTCATTCCTTCGGCTTTGTCTCCGAAGATACGCTGACGGTAGTCCTCGGTTTCCGTACGCATGAGAATGGAGTTTGTCAGGCGGTTTTCGATATAGAACCGTTTGATCACATTCGTCGTATCACCGTTGATGATAATCCGCAAACCGATCTCTGCCGAGTCGTTCGGTTGTGTAAAATAGCAGGTCAGGGCACCGTCTTCTATGGTCACAATACTGTCCGACAGTGTCCATTCGTACTCAATATCGTAGTTGTACGGGTTGTAGACATTGGCGGTGAACGTGTAGTCTTGGTAGATTACAAATGCGCTGTCCACGCATACGAACGTGGGAATGGAGTCATATACTGTCACTTCCCGTGACGTGGTCCAGTAGTTCTTGTTATCCACTTTCAGCGTTACCAGATACGTACCGGGTCTCTTGTAGATATGCGTCGGAGACTTGATGGTCGCTACGGATCCGTCGCCGAAGGACCATGACCACTCTTCACCGGAAGTGGACAAGTTACTAAATAGAATAGACTGCCCTGTACGCGGTTCGGTAGGGCTGTAGGAGAAATCCACATGGTTCTTCTTACAGGCTATCAGCGTGCAGCAGAGTGTCAATAATATCCAAATTTTTTTCATATGTGTCATTGGCTTTTAACCAGTTTATCTCTTTGTCGCGTCGAAACCAGGTCAATTGTCTCTTGGCGTAATGACGCGTGTTTTGTTGTATCAGTTCAATGGCGCGGTCCAAGTCGTATTCGCCGTCAAAATAACTGAATAGTTCTTTGTATCCGACCGTCTGCAGACTGTTCAGGTGTCGTTTGGGATAGACGGCCTTGGCTTCGTCTAACAATCCGTCTGCCATCATCTGCTTCACACGCTCGTCTATGCGCGCGTATAGTTCTGCGCGAGGACGCTCCAATGCTACTTTCACAATCCGGAACGGACGCTCTGAATGCTGATGGCTGATGGCTGATTTCTTCGTCAGCAAAGACGAATACGGCTTGCCGGTCGTCAGGCATAGTTCCACGCAGTGTGCCAGGCGTGCCGGGTTCTGACGGTCCACTTGGTTCCAATAGTCCGGATCCAGACGCTGCACTTCCTGCTGTAACCATTCCAGCCACTCTTCCTTTGTACATTGTACTTTCTCCCTTTGTACCTGTTTCCGAATACTTTCGGGAATTTGGGGCAGATCGTCCAGTCCGTTACATACGGCATCAGCGTATAACATGGAACCGCCTGCCATCACAACGTTCTCGTGGGTCTGGAATAATTGGTCTAACAGGGTCAATGCATCCCGTTCGAACTGACCGGCATTATAGTCTTCTTCCAGTTCACGCGTGGCAATGAAGTAATGCTTCACCCGGGCTTGTTCTTCCGCCGTCGGTGCCGCCGTGCCTATCGGAATATGCTTGAATATCTGCCGGCTGTCGCAATTCACAATAGGACATCCGTACCGTTCCGCCACACGGAGTGATAACTCCGTCTTCCCGACACCCGTCGGACCCAATATTAAAACCAAAGTTTTAATCATTGACAAATTTATAGATTTACAATCTATTGAGATTGACAGATTGAAATTTATTGACAAATTTATTGAGATTTACGATTTTACGTTCAATCGTCAATAATAAAAACTCGTCAATCAATCGTACCTCGTCAATTAGTCAATCGTCAATTAAAACATGGTTCCGTCGTCAAAACTCAGGTCTTGGAATCCTTCGTAGTCGATGTCGCCCAAATCCAGTTCGTCTTTGAACTCGTCGTCGAACATGAAGTCATCGTTACCACCGCCTTTGACGCCCAAGCCCGCTAACGGGTCTTCGCTCTTCAGTTGTTTCGGCGCTTTTCCTTTGCTCTCAACGCATTCTACACCGTTCATGCTGCCCGGCTTGATCTCTTTCAGACTGCCGAAGAAATAACGCTCGAACATCGGATCGAAGATATAAATCAGACGTTGTCCCTGTTCTTCAATCAGGTCACTCAGACGAGTCTCGTTCATCACCATGTTGTCGTACTCGAAGTTCGAGTCCATCTCTATCAGCGTCACTTCCTGACCCTTTTCCCATTCGTCATTGCAAAGGAAGAATGATGTCATCTGGTCGTCCGGATAATCCACACTCTTCAAAATCGCCTCATGCAGCTCTAAGAATGTTGCGTCAGCATCGGCTTCAAACACGCGGCGGAAGTTTGGATCTCCTTCCTCACACGAAAATGTAAATCTGTAAATCATATCGTTTATAAATTACCAATCTCAAATCTCAAACCCTCTCTCCTTCGCTTTTTCGATAAGAAAGGCTTTGGCGGCTTCATATTCATTCGGAATAATGCCGTCCAGTATCGCATCTTTGATAGCGGTTTTCAACTCGCCGACGGTGGAGCAGGGTTCCAGATGTAGTATCTCCATGATCTCGTCACCTTTTACCGGCGGCTGGAAATTACGAATCCGGTCTCTCTCTTCCAACTCTACCATCTTCTGCCGTACCAACTCGTAGTTATGGTGGAAGCGTGCTTTTTTCTCTTCGTTGCGACTGGTTATGTCCGCATCGCATAGTAGCATCAGATCGTCTATGTCGTCTCCGGCTTCAAACAGCAATCTTCGTACTGCGCTGTCCGTTACCGTGTCTTCAATCAGATTGATCGGTCGCATATGCAGGTCCACCATCTTCTTCACGTACTCCATCTTCTCGTTCAACGGCATTTTCATCTTTGCGAAGATTTTCGGTACCATCTTGGCGCCGATATAGTTGTGGTTCCGGAATGTCCAACCCGCCTGCGGGTCCCATTGCTTGCTCCTCGGCTTGCCGATGTCGTGCAATAGTGCCGCCCAACGTAGCCACAGAATATGATCCGATGGCTGACTGTTGACGGCTGAATGCTGTAGCATAACTACGTTATCCAGCACCTGCAGCGTGTGATAGAAGACATCCTTGTGTCCGCGACCTTCCTTGACCTCTACACCTTTCAGAGCAGCCAGCTCCGGAAAAATCAATGGCAGAAGCCCCGTCTTGTCTAATAGTATCCATCCTTCCGAAGGCTTGCGGCTCATCATGATCTTGTTCAGCTCCTCCGCAATCCGTTCCTTTGTGATAATACCGATTCGTTCCCTGTTGCGCACAATGGCGTCAAACGTCTCTTCGTCCAAAAAGAACCCTAATTGTGTTGCAAAGCGGATAGCCCGCATCATACGTAACGGGTCATCGCTGAATGTGATGTCAGGATCTAACGGTGTGCGGATGATGCAGTCTTCCAGGTCTCCCATCCCGTCAAACGGATCCAACAACTCCCCGTATTGCAAAGTCTGATGGCTGATAGCTGACGGCTGACGGCTGTTCAAGCAAATCGCCATCGCATTGATGGTAAAATCGCGTCTGTTCTGGTCTTCCTCCAATGTCCCGTCTTCTACAATCGGGTTGCGGCTGTCATGCTGATAGCTCTCTCTCCGGGCACCCACGAACTCCAGTTCGACCTCATCTATCCATTCGTCATCAACCTTTCGCCCTTTCGATTTTACTTGCGCCGTGCCGTAGGTTTTGAATACGCTCAGATGAGCACCTCTCCCCAAACGTTTTGCCACAGCCTCTGCCAGTAATATGCCTATTCCGGACGGCTGACTGCCGACGGCGGACGGTTGACGGCTGACAACGACTATGTCAATGTCCGTGCTCTTGCGATGCAGAAACAGGTCGCGTACCCAACCGCCAATCACATAGCATTCCAATCCCAAACGGTCGGCTTCTTCACCCACCATCTTCAGTACCGGACTCTCTATTTTCGCATCTTGAACAATCATCGTTTCACCTTTGCGGCTGCAAAGGTACTACAAAAAATTGAAATATACAAGATTTTCTAAAGAAAAAAATAAAATCATCGGGTTGCTCCGGTCCGTATTGCGCTTGTTCTATGGAATTATCGCTCAAAGAGGCGCAGAAGGAACATTTTCTTCTTTCCTGCCTCGCCGCCGTAGGGATGTTCGCGGAGCGATAGGTTGAAATGTGTACTGCCTTTGAGCACTGTCTGAGGATGGGTGAACTCCCGGAATCCCCATTCGCCGTGATAGGCACCCATTCCGGAATGACCCGTTCCGTTGAACGGCACCCCCTTCACCATCATATGGATACATACTTCGTTGATACATCCGCCGCCGAACTGCTGCGTCTGCATGGTGCGGTTCGCCCATTTCATGTCTTTCGTGAACAGGTACATCGCCAGCGGGTGTTCGCGTTCTGCGATAACATCCATCAGATCATCCGTTTCCGCGTCCTTGAACGGCACGATAGGTAATAATGGGCAGAACAGCTCATGTTGTACGATGTGTTCGTTGATATCCACCGGATAGATCATGGTCGGCGCATACTTGCGCGTCTCTTTGTCGCCTCTTCCGCCGAAGATGATACGGTCGCGGTATTCGTCTGCCAGCTTGGCGCATTTGTCATAGGCCGCATCCGTAATCAGTTTCGGGTATTCGGGGTTCGTTTCCGCGTGTTCGCCTATCTGTTGTACAAACGCTGCTTTCAGTTCCTTCAGGAATTCGTCCGCCACCTCTTCTGCCACCGCGATCTGGTTGATATTGATGCATATCTGTCCGGCGTTGGTCAGTTTGAAGAACGCAATCTTGCGTGCCGCATCTTTCAAATCCGCATCTTTGCGTACCACACACCAGTTGCCGGTCTCGCCGCCTAACTCCAAAGCCACCGGTGTCAGGTTCTTTGCCGCCTCTGCCAGCACATGTTTGCCTACTGCCGGCGAACCGGTGTAGAAAATCTTGTCAAATCGCTGTGCCAGACACATGTCGGCTATGTCATGACCGCCGTCAATCAGCGTCACATATTCGGGAGGGAACACTTCTGCGAAGAATTTCTTCAGCACCGCCGTACAAGCAGCCGACTTCGAACTGGATTTGATGACCACCGTGTTGCCTCCGCACATCGCTGCGGCCACTACGCCGATCGTCAGTAGGATAGGGAAGTTGAACGGACTGATAACCAGCGATACGCCGTATGGCATTTTATAGACTTTTGTCACCATGCTCGGGAAGCACATCAGACCGCTCCAATGACGCTCCGGCCGTGCCCAGCGACGCAAACCGCTGATCATCTCGTTAATCTCGACGATAATCGGTCCTACGTCACATAGATATGCCTCCAATTCGCTGCGGCCCAGGTCCTCTCCCAAGGCATTGATAAACTCCTGTTGATGTGCAATCACCGCCTCTTTCAGTCGCTTCAGCTGCTTGATACGCCATTTGACCGGCAGCGTCTCTCCCGTACGGAAGAACTTCCGTTGTGCCGCTACAATCTCACGGATTTCGCTTTCTGTGTAAGTCTCTTTCATCTTTCCTGTTACTTTTTCTAACACGGTTCTGATATCGTTATGGGTCAATGTGATGGGTGCCGAATAGTTAATCGAATCGGCAGCAATCATCGGAATCAGTTCTTCGTAATCGCACGCTCGTACCGGTGACTCCATCGCATCCATGCCGCATGTCTTAAGCAAGTCCCGAACGGCCTGCAGGAAGAGTTCCGCTTTGGCTTTGGCATAAGCGTCGGCTCCGGTCAATTGGCAGTAATCGGCCAATTCGGCGTATTTCTCTATACAGGCTTCTTTCTGGAACTCCAGCACCGGCATCAGCATCAGCGAAATGGCCTGACCGTGCGACAGGTGGTATTTGGCACCGATACTGTGTGCAAAAGCGTGTACATAACCCGCCAACTGCGTGTTGATTGCATTCCCTCCGTACATTGCCGCCCGGCACATATTCAGCCGTGCGTCATTCATTCGTTCCTTCGTTAACTCGTTCATTCGTTCACTCGTTAACAAAGGCAGATTCTCGAGAATGAGCTTCACCCCTTCCATTGACATCCGCATGTCTTCTTCGTCCTCTTTTACATCTGCCACTGCACCTTCGATACAATGGCTCAAGGCATCAATGCCGCAGGCGGCAGTCACGCTTTTCGGGGCCCGCATGGTAAGTTCGCTGTCGTGTACCACATGAATCACGTTCAACCCGATCAGCACCGTCGAACCCTTTGCTCCCTGCTCGTTGGTCACGACAGCACCTACTGTCACTTCGGCGCCTGTTCCGGCAGTGGACGGAACCATGACAAGCGGTATGGTCTGACCGGGAACCGGTAAAAACTTCAGCAGCAGGGCCTTCGTGGGAACATGCGGCATCCTGACGCCCGCGGCAATCATCTTGCAACTGTCCATCACACTGCCGCCGCCTAACGCGATGATGCACTCTGCATTCGTCTCTGTCGCTTGCCGGCGACCCGCTTCGATAATACTGATATTCGGCTCCGAATGGATGTCATTGTAAACAGAATAGCCGATTTGAGCCGCTTCTAACGAGGCTGTAATCGCTTTTTCGAAGCCTAAACCGCTTAGCGTCCGGTCGGTCACAACCAGTACCTGCTTGTAACCTGCTTTGCGACAGATTTCGCCAATCTGTCCGCGTGCGCCAAGACCTTCCGTCACTTCCGGTTCTGGCAGAGGAATGGCATGTATCACTTTCCCGGGTAACCGGTGGATGTGTTTTCTGAAAAAATAGGTATCCATTACAATCTCCTTGTTGGTTGGTTCATGTCAGCGTTGACTGTCCAATACGTTTATCGGGCATTGTTTTGAGAGGAGAGTAAGAGTTGTAATACTTTGGAGGGTTGCCCTTCCGGAGTAAAGGCTCCCATGTCGTAACTGCCCCAACCGATCGGATAATATTCGGTTGGGCGCCAACCGCCATATACCTGCGGTTCCCAATAGAAAATTCCTGCGCAGGAATCGATGGCTGTGATGCGTTGTATGAAATCCGCCATCACTGTTTCCGATTCCGGATTGTTGGCGAACATGCCCACCTCGGCAATCATCACCGGACAATGCCATTGGCTGATCAGACGGCGTATGTTCTCTTCCGCCAGCTCGTTCATCTCCTGCCAGCTTTTACCGCCGTTCCAGGCACTCATCATCGGGTAGTGGCTCAGTCCGATCATGTCCCAATTGCCGCCGTGCTCCTGCATGGACTCCCAGAACCAGTCACGTTGCTCGTAGGCATTGTCGACATGCACGATGACCGTGATATCCGGGAAGGCCTCTTTGGCCGCCTTGTATCCCATCGTCGTGAACCCGGCATAATGGTCCCATTGCTCAGCTTCTTTTGTACCGGGTACATCGTCCCTTTGTACTTTTCCCACAGGCCATAACATCCCGTTCGGTGTCTCGTTGCCTATCTGGACCCATTCCGGTTTGATGCCTTCTTCCTTCAACGCGTATAGCACGTCCAGCGTGTGCTCACGGACACATTCCAATAATTGGTCGTAGTCGTATTGCTGCCATGCAGCGGGAATGGTCTGATGGTGCGGGTCGGCGAAAAAGTCGGAGTAATGGAAATCTATCATGATACGCTGTCCCTGCTTGGCGGCGCGCTTCGCCAGATACATCATGTCCGCTTTGTTGCTCCAGCCGGTTTGGTGATTCACCCATACGCGCAACCGCACTGCGTTCATGCCTTCCTCTCTTAAAAGAGAAATACAGTCTGTATCCTGTGCACCGTCAGCAGAACGGCCTGTGCTCTTATAGAACTTCACTCCGTCGTGTTCCATCTCGCTCAGCCAACTCAGGTCACATCCTCGAGCCCATGACCCGCGCGGACTGTCCGTCTTATAATAACAACCTGCCAGCATCAGACTGGCGGCAAACAGAAAGAATAATCGTTTTGTCATATTATTGTTTTTATTGGTTACGACGGGTTATTTACCATAGTAGACCTAATCCGTTCAGGAAAATGAGCGTGATGGACAGGGGAACAATCCAGCGGAGAATAAAGATGAAAACCGTTATCATCCATGGTTTGAATCCGTCTTTTTGCAAGTGTTCTCTTTCGCTTGGCTTGCGCAGACTCCATCCCACTAAAAGGGACATACTCAGAGCGCCGAACGGCATGAGGTAGCAGGTGGTCAGTTTGTCAAAGCAGTCGAACAGGCGTGGCAGCAGCACGCATGCCAGCACCATGACGATGGCGATAGCGGCGACGATCAGCACACTCTTCCTGCGGCTCCACGGACGCGTACTGCCGGCTTTCGCTTCACTGAGGAACGCTACCACCACTTCCATGAGCGAGATAGTCGATGTGATGGCGGCGATGCCGAGCAATGAGAAGAACAGGACACTGCCTATCCAGGAGAAGGATGCCATCTGCTCGAAGATGGCGGGTAATACGCTGAAGACGAGTTGGGGGCCCTGTTCGGGATTGACGCCGAAGGAGAACACGGCAGGGAAGATGATGAGTCCTGCCATGATGGCTACGAGGGTGTCCAAGAGCACCACTTGCAACGATGCACGGGATATATTCTGCTCCTTGGGCATATATGAACCGTAGGTGATAAGGGCTCCCATACCGATGGAGAGACTGAAGAAACACTGCCCCATAGCCTCCAAGACGGACTGTGGCGTGAGTTTGGAGAAATCGGCTTCAAAGAAGAACTGCAGACCCTGACTGCTGCCGGGGAGCATCATCACGCGCACCACCATCACCACCATCATGACGAACAGCAACGGCATCAGGACTTTGCTGACACGCTCAATACCTTTGTTGACATCGAACCATAAAACCAATGCAGTCAGGAAAAGCGGCAGCAGGCTGAACAGAATCATCCTCGGGGTGTCGGATGTGATGGCAGAGAAATGTTCGGATAGCGCACCGGAACTCAAGCCGTGGAATCCGTTGAACAGCGCCTCGGCCAGATAGTTGAAACACCAACCGGTGACTACGAAATAAAATCCCATGATGAGTATCGCTGTCGTCACGCACATCCAACTCAACCACTGCCAGCGACCGGAACCGCTTAGAGCACGAAACGCCCCGTAGGTGCTTTTGCCGGTACGTTTTCCGATATGTAACTCCATCATGATAAGCGGTACGCCGAACAGGAGCACGCATACCAGATAGACCAATAGAAAAGCACCTCCACCGTTCTCTCCGGCTACGTAGGGGAATTTCCAGATGTTACCCAGCCCGACCGCACTACCGGCGGCTGCCAGGATAAGGCCTAATTTGGATGAAAAAGAAGAGCGCATAGTCAGTCTTATCGAATGAAGTTCATAGCTTGGCGTGCTTCGTATTCGGGTTTGGGCTGACCGGCCGTCGCTTGAAGCATCGATGCCATGTTTTTCGCTAATGACCGCATGGTCTGCATGCCTTCGGCGTCGAGTGCCGCTTCGCCTGCGTCACGACCATAGACGATATTCCAGTACTGGCTCGTCACCACCGGCATGTGCATCATCATGAACGGCATCGTCATCGTCTGCATTGCAGCCGTTGCACCGCCTCGCCGGCACACGGCTACCGCTGCCGCAGGCTTGCCGGTGAAATATCCGCCGGCCGAGTAGAACAACCGCTGCATCAATGACAGCAAACCGCCGTTCGGCTGACCATAATACACCGGTGAACCGATAATCAGTCCGTCGCAGTCTTTCATCTTCGCCGACACCTCATTGCAGATGTCGTCGTCGAATACACATTGGTTTCCGCCTTTGGACTTGCAGCTGTTGCAGGCGATACAACTCCGCACGGGGTGTGTGCCGAGCGAAATGATTTCCGCTTCGATGCCTTCCTGCTCTAAACTCTTGGCTATTTCGCTCAAGGCTATATACGTGTTTCCCGCCTTCCGCGGACTGCCGTTAATCAATAGTACTTTCATTATTACTCTTAATTTTCAACTTTTTTCAACTCTTCCACCAGCTCATCGCTGATGTTATTGCCGATCTGGCGGCAGACGTCCTGGCTCCATCGTTGCGCCATCGCAATCCGTTCCGCCTGATGGTCAATACCTTGCAATAGTGCGTATATATATCCGGCATTGAAATTGTCCCCTGCACCCACTGTACTTACCGTCTCAATGGGCTGCACAGCAAAACTTTCAACTTTATTCGGTGAATACACCCGAATCTCCTTTGCTCCGTCGGTGAGGATAAACGTGTCGCAGAAAGGACGCACTTTATCGTAGATGGCGTTTGCGTCGTTCAGTCCGTACAGATACCCGAAGTCCTCTTTTGACCCGCGTACCACATTTGCCAGACGCATGTTTTCCTCGATGTTTCCGATTACATCCGGGATGTCAGGTATATGAGTCTTCCGGAAATTGATGTCGTAGTAGAGGAAGGCGCCGACTTTCTTGGCCTCGCGGAGCAGTTTGCCGACCACAGGGCGAATCACCGGATTGATGGCGAAGAACGAACCGAAGAGCACGATGTCCTCTTTCTGTATTTCGGGCAGTTGTTCGTCCAACAGCGCTGTCGCATGGTCTTTGTAGAACGTGTACTGCGCGTCGTTGTGCTCGTTCAGGAACGCCAGAGTGATATGCGATTTCGTGCCCGGATGGCGGCAGACATATTCGTCCGACACACCGTTGGCTTTCAGGAAAGCGCAGATCAGGTCGCCCACATGGTCGCTGCCGGTCTCCGTGACGATGGCACACGGGACGCCGGCACGGCCTAATGACACGATACTGTTGAACGTCGAACCGCCCGGAACAGCCTTCTGTGGCTGGTCGTTCTTGAATAGGATATCCAGCACCGTCTCGCCGATGCCTATTACTCGTTTGGCCATGATATAAAGGGTTATTGCTGCAGTTTATTGCCGGTTATACTGTATCGGTCTCCGTTGCGGATGATGACAACATGGTCATTCTCAATAACCTTGTACACCTTTGTATTTTGTACGTTGTCACCTTGTACATCCTCAATGCCTTCGGTCGGCTGCAAGTTGATCACATAAGGTTCCCAAGGAGTACCGATATGTCCATCGGAAACGAAGGTAAGGGTGTTGTCAACAGTGACAATCTCGCCGTCGAGCATGGTTTTTATCTCCATTCTCTGACCTGAGCCTTCACCGGAGATAACGAGGTAATAGAGTCCTTCGCTGTCAGCGCGAACGGCGCCACGGCACTCATCGCCTACAAAGGCGGCTATCTCGCAGGTATCCACTACGGCGTCACCGTCCATCAGACGAATGGTCATCGTCATGTTCGACGGGTAGAGGTGCTTGTCAACAGGCGTGAAGACATTTTCATATTTTCTCATTTCCGCATTTTCGCATTTCCTCATCGGTGCTCCCATCATGCCCTTCGGCTGGTAGAAGTCCTCCGGATAAGTGAAGGACTTGGCCGTTGTGTCGTTGCTGAAGTAGAGGTATCCGTGTCCGGGCTCAAGTGCCGTCAGCGTACCTTCCCATCCGTAGGAGCCGTAGATAGCCACAGCGGTTTGCGACTTGACGATATCGCCCTTCTCCGGGTTGAGGCCCGCCAGCGCCACTTCTATCCGCTTGGTCGTAAGCGGCGTGTAGGCGATCCAGTTCCAGCCCTTAGCCACCTCTACCGGCATCTCGCGCAACGGGTGTTGCTGTCCCTTGATGGACATCTGCGATTGGAGAGTAGCCGTTTCCGTTGCCGGCGTACGGGTGATCTTCATCTTATACATTTTGTTCGCAACCGGCACAAGCGGATGGTCACCGCCCTTCCATTGTGCGCCGTTGGACTGGATATACGAACCCGTATCCTTGAGCAGGATGCCCCATCCGCTATAGTCCTTGAAGAGGATGTCGCAATACTGCGTCTCGGGCTCTACGCCAAAGGCTACCCAGTTCCAGTTCTCATGCACGGAGATAAGTTGCTCTACTTTGTCACTCTTGGTCCAGATAGCGGGATAGTCGAAGTTGCCTACCAGGGCTCCGTCTTGGAATACAATCGTCGTATCTCGGCCGTCCACTGCGATCTGCGCATCGGTATAGGCTACGCCGCGCGATGCATCCCAGATACGGAACGAGATATACTTACCGGCATCTTGGTTAGCCTCGTCATGGCCGTATATCGACAGCGTGATATAGGCTGCACCCCGCTCTTCTTGCGGCGAGGCTACGCCACGGCATTCGCCACCGATGAAGGCGGCCACGAGGCTCTCGCTGTTCTCCATCATGATACCACCCAGGTAAACCTGTCCGATGACGGTCATCGAATGGTCGTAGAGCGTAGGATCAACCTTCCAGTCGGGCGTCTCGCCACGTACCTTCATCACGATGCGCAGCGGCTCCAAAATTTCGTTGTTGCCTTGCAGACCGATAGTCACGTCATAGTCGTTGACCGGTACAAGCGGGTTGATGCGGAAGCGCAGCGTCTTGGTCTTCAGGGGTTGCACCTCATCCGAACTGCCGCTGCCCATGAGGCTCAGCCACTCGGGCATATTGGCTACGGTGTAGTACTCAATCTGTCCGCTCAGGTTCTCGATATCCACATCGAAGGTGTAGTTTTCGCCGTATTTCTTATGGATATTGACGGAATCCTTGCGCCACTTGAGCGTGTTCTGCTGTACGTATGCCGTCCACTTGATGGGGTTGGACATATTGCCGTGCAGGTCATGTACCTCAGCCAGGGTGATGTTGAGCGTCGTACCTTCTATATCGCGCGCGCTTACTTCCGCCTGCGAGAGGTTGATGACCACCTGTCGCTCGGATGCTACCGGTACGGCCGTGATACGCGTCTCTACCGGTGCGTTCTTGAGCGGCGGCGTGTCGCCGAGCAGCATTGACTTGGGCGCTGCCATATCGCCGGCATTGCCGGTCACGGACTTGGGTGCCATGTTCTTCATCGTCTCTCCCTTGGTCTTCACGCCGTTGATGACCGAGTCTTTCTCAAACGGATAGTAGGCCATCAGTCCGCGTGCATAGATGTCGGCCGTATCGATGGTGTTGTACATATTCGAGAGCAGTCGGTCCTCCGAGAGGGTGGCCTTCCAAATACGTACCTCATCCACTCCGGAGAGCGCTGCATTCTTGGCGAGTGCGAGCGATGCTCCCTTCAGTACGGGCACGTCGGCCTCGGCAATGACTGCCGTACGCTTGCCGTCGAAGTAGAACGATGCGGCTTGTCCGCGTACGACGTTGAGCGCCATATGATGCCAGCCGGTCGTAGCGTTCGGGAAGTCCGCTTTGGCTACTACCGTCTTGGACTTGGTGCCGTAATCGAGCACAATGTTCTTGAGCGAGTCATAGCGCAGACACAGGTCGTCGGTCTCGAAGACGGTATCGCGGAGGTTGAAGGACGGACGGTACCACAACTCGATGGCATAACTGTCGTTCATGCCGGTGTTGATAAGCGAGATATCGGCCTGTGCGCCGGCTGTGCTGTCGATACCCATCGCGTAGTTGGTATTGGCTATCGTCCACGAGTCTTTCACGCTAAAGTCATGCGTACGGCGTGCGTCTGCCGCTACCAGACCGTGTCCTTCGTTGAGCGGCCAGTAGTTGGTCAGGCCGTAGGTGTAGGCATCTTTCTCCACATCTTTCTCGCTCGCACCTACCAGCACGTCGCGGTAGGTATTATAGAGCGCGAGGTGGTGGATATTCGCATCAATAGGTCCCAGGTAAAGGTAGTTGTCTTCGGTATAATCTACCACATCCACCTTATCCAGTGGCACTTTTTCGTCTTTGAACAGATGGACGCTCACTTCGCCGTACTGCGCGAGCATGTTGAAGGTCAGCGTCTCGGCTTTGTAGTTCAGTGCGATGAAGGTCCACGTATCTTTCGGGACAACCTGTTGGCTGGTGAACGTTGTTCCTACCACAGAAACTATGACATGACCGTCTCCGTCCAGCGAGAGCGAGAAATTGCCGGTGCCTGCACCCTGATGGAGGATGGTACCGGCTGTATGCCAGTTGAGCCAGAAGCCCATCGAGAAATTGCCGTTGAGGAAAATCGGGTTCACCGTCTGCACAGCACCGCCGATGGGCTGCAGATGGTAGGACACCTCATGGTCTATCTCCCGGCCGTTGAGTTGGGCGGTGACGATAATGTTCTTGTCGCCTACGTAACCCGGTACGATGTCTTCGTTGAACTCGACAGCCAGTTGCTCGCCGATGCCGAGGATGCCGTTGGCCGGCGCAGGCGTAAAGAGCGGACGCGGCAGCGTCATATCCTTGATGACCTTGGTGATCTCGCTATAGACGCGTACCTGCTCGTTGTCGTACGGCGTCGTCGTGAAGGCGCGGAACTCGTACTCGCCCTCCGGATAACTGAGGTTATCGGACATATCAAGCGTCAGTTTCAAATCTCCCGTCTCCGGCAGCAGTTCATGACTCTTGCCGGCTGTGTCTGCCTTGCTGGTCTCCCAGGTATAGAGTTCCGTCCATGAAGTGCTTCCCGCGAAGCGGTACTGGATACCGATGTTCTTGAGGTGCCTGAACTGACGGTTGAAGCCCGAGAGTTTGAGGTTCAGTTTGCCCTTGCCCGTCGTCGGGTCGGTATTGATGACGGGGTTTGTCACCGTGAGCTCCACCGGCGAAGAGGACGGCACGAAATGCGCATTGATGGTCACCTCGTCGTAGATAGAGGCCGGCTGGTACTGCGAGAGGAAGCGAATCTTGACGCCCTCATGGTGGAGGATGGACTCATCGGTCTGACGGACGGTGATGGTCTTCTTGACCGTCGTACCTTGGTCGGTCCAGATAGTGCGGCCATTGATGGGCACTCCGTCCATGAGAATCTGTAGACCCGTCGTATCGGTGTTCTCCGAGACGGATACGTCATAGCCGAACGGCACCGCCTGATGGGTATTGGTCATATTGGAGCAGTATAGCGTAGCCGTCGCACTCTGGCCGGACGGTATGTCGGTCAACGTGACAGACTTAGCCGGTGCTTCGCTACCTTTGGCTATCTGCATATACGGCTGCTCCATACGTACCGTACCGTTTCCGAGCGCTACGTGACGGCCGTACTCATCGGTATAATAATGGGTCGAGTCAACCGGTTCGTACGGGTTGTAGGTCTGGCCACCGAAGAGCGTAAAGATCTTACTGTTGGTGCCCGACTCAGACGGGTACATATTGATGGACAGGTCCACATCGCGGTTGCCGTCATTGAGGTCGTAGTCCCACTCGGTGTAATTGGCTTCGTCGTCACCCGAACCGCTGGTGCCTCCGCCGCCTACTGCATTTTGCACACTGGTCTGGAAGCCGACGCGCACCAGACTTCCGATTTTCCATCCGGCCTTCCATCCGAAGACTGCCGAAACGTTATAGTCGGTCTGCCTCTGGTCGAGCACGGTGGTGTCGTTGCGGAAGGAGAACGAACGAGGTGAACCACCGTCGATAGAGTAGTTGGTAAACTTACCCTCCGTGATGGCTTGCACTTTAGCTGCCTCGTTCTTGCGGATATAGAACTGCCAACCTTTGATCTGCTGGTTGCACCATTCGACGCTATCTATCTCCGTCTCTTTGGGGAAGTTAATCGTGTCTTGAGGCTTTACAAATACATAATAGCCGCTGTCACCATAGTGGACGTTATCTTCGTCGAGCCAGGTGACGCACTTCACGTGTTCGCTATTGTTGACGTAGTTGCGTGCTTGCGCTTCTGTTGCCACTCGGGTCAGATACTGCTTGCGCTGGTCCTTCCACTTCGGTATCATGACGGTCTCCAGCTCGTATTGGGAGTAAGCGAAGATTGTGTTCACGGTCTCGCCCAGTGCCAAAGCGTCCTCCAGCACAATCTCGTATTGGTTCGTGAGGTCGTTCTTCTTCACATGCACCTTGCGGCAGGTACCTACGAGCAGATTGCTCGCCGTACCGATATACACATCGCCTTTGGCACCTACGTACGGATACTTGTCACCGGTCGAATAGGTCTCGACGGTGGTGGACTGGTAGATCTTATCCTGCTTGTGCGTAGTCTTCCAACTAACCTTGACTCCCACGTTCACATCGCTCATCACTTTGTTGGAGTTGATGATCTGAATACCCACGCCCTCTCCGACAACAGCATCCGAACCGGCGAGGATGTCCAAGAGGACAGTATGTTCGCCGGAGGCATACGAGGTGTTGTATTTGGTAACGGTATTGACGTGTCCTTTCTTGAGGGTGGTCTTGGAGTGCGCTCCGTACGGGTCGCGCAGGATGAACTGTACTCGGTCCGGACCCTTCGTGACGAAGTTATTACCCGTCGTAAGCGAACCGAGCACGATAGCGTCCATGCGGAATACCTCGTAGGTGCGGTCATTGCGACGAAGCGTAATATCAAACTGACGGGTGAATGGCGAGACGATATTCGGTGCACCCACCACCCACGGCATGTATGCACGGCCGTTGGCATCCAATACCACCTTGTTATGCTTCATCTCGTATATCTCACCGGGTTTATAGTTCACGGTATCCTCCGGCACGCTGTAGATGACGTACTGCTCGCTGCTCATCTCATTGCCGATACTGAGTTCCATGCCGTTCATGTTCACGGTATCGGTTACCGGCGTTACGCCGTCCTTATTGATATAGGCCTCAAAGCCGTGCAGTTCGTACTCTACTTCGTCCAACATCTGATAGATCGGGTAACCGAAGCGGTAATGTACGCCCTGTTCATCGACGGTATAGAGGTTGTGCAAGGTGTCCTTGTGCTCTTCGTCAACCGATACTACCACAGACTCCAGGCCGAACACACCCTGCGGTTGTTTGCGTTCTACCACGCTCATCTGCGGCTTGGCATAATAGGTAAACACTTTCTTGGTGTTGTACTTATACGTGCTGGTTACCGTGTCGCCTTCCGTCGTTGACTGCTGAATGGAATCGGTCAGTACTTGCTTGGCATTCGTCAGGTCGATCTCCGAGAGCGAAGTAAACTCAATCTCATCGTTGCTCGGTATCTCCACACTCTTTATCACATACTTAAGCGGCGGCAGTTTAGCACTAAACTCACCGGTCGCGCTATCGGTCGTAATATAGATATATTTGGTGTGGGCTGCATCACCCGAACCGGTCCATGTATGACTTTTGATAACCGCAGTATCGCTCTCGAAGGAGCGGTCGGTCGTTGCCGGCGTGATATAATCGTTCTTACAGTTGAACGAGAAGGACTCGTTATTCAGTTTCAGTGTGATCTTAGCCACACCGATATTATTACGCGATGCACCGAAACCGACAGGCAGCGTGTCGTTGTAGGTCGCACCGGCTACACGACCGGTGAAGTTCACCAGCGTCGAGTCGATGAAGTCATGCTGCACGCGGTCCACAAAGTTGTACGTACCCTCTATCGGGAAACGGCCGCTATCCACCAGGCAGTGGCCAATCTGCTTGGCTTCTACGTAGTGCTCTCCGATAGGCACGCTGATGGAATAATATCCGTTCGCATCGGTCTGCACCGCCTTACCGTTAGCCGTCACCGCGATACCGTCAATAGACAGTTGTACGCCTTCGGCAGGAATATTGGTGCCGGCATAGTAGATATGTCCGGTCATCGGGAAGGACGATACATCCTCGAAATCGATGTTGTTCGCCGTGAGGCTCGATGGACTAATGAAGAGCGAGCGGTTGCGCGGGTTGAACTCATGGATACCTTTCTCCGGCACGATGGTATAGGTAGAGCCTGTACCGAGGAACGGAATACCGCGGATGATATACTCGCCTTGGTCGTTGGTCAGACCGTAGCGCGAGAGTTGTGTCTCCGCCGGCACGATAGCAGATGGCGTGATGTTAGCCCCTATCGTAGCGTGCCGTCCGTTCGGCAGGTCGTTGGCATAGGACGCATCGAACGCATAACGCGCCAGTCCTTCGTCCAGCGGCCAATAGAGCATCAAGCCCGATTCACGGCCATTCAACATGCGGTCGTAATACGATTTCTTCTCTATCTGCGTAAGCACATGATTCCATACACGTACCTCAGCAAAATTACCCTTGAAGGCCTGCTCGGCCGTGGTACCGCTTGCGCCACCCAGCGAGAAAGGCACAGATGGAACTTGCGGGGTAATAGTGATCGTCTTCGCCTCAGCAGTATCCACCTGAAGGCTCAGTTGATTGCCCGTCTTGGTGATATTGAGTAGCGCGTACTTGCCTGCCGGAAGGATTGCACCAGTAGAAGTTGTTGTCGGAATAGTTGCAAAATTAACGGGGGTATAAGTGCTTCCCCACGAACCGTTGCCGGTATAGGTGTAATTTTTCTGTCCGATGACATTGTCACCATTATTCTGATAGTTGTTTCCGTCCCAATACACGATACCACCGATAGTAACTGTACCGCAGGTCGTCGAATTGCTCATTCCACGACCGATACAGTCGGCTGCTTGATTCCCTCTCTTCGCCGTCACGCTAGTCACCGTATTGGCAATGGTGATATTTCCACAATTTATGTTGAACCCACCTCCAATACCGCAGGCATAGCCATTTTGTTCGGCAGTGAGCGAACCGGTACCTGTAATCGTAAGCGTCTTGCCTTCAGGGATATGTATGCCAGGGTAGTCCTCATAGAAGCCGCATACATAATTGGAGCCTTCCAATACAATCGTGGCATCACCCTCACAATTAATACCAGCCCATCTAAAACTTGAGTTATTGGCTCCGTTGATTGTTACATTGCGAAGCATCACGGTAGCGCCGTCGGCAATGGAAATCTTGAGCCTTTGATCCATCGTTCCGGTAAGGATTTCTTTATCCTGCGCCGTATAATTGCTGGTAAGAGTGGATATGTTTGTTGGAGCAGGCTCTACCTTATACTCACAACGCAACTCATAGCCATCGGTAGTATCGTTGACCAATGTCAATTTTCCAACACCCGGGATTTCTCCGAGTACCGCACCTTCGCTTAAGCCCGCATCAGGACGGACGAAGAACTGCACGGCGTAGTCCTTGTCTGCGCCGAAGACTTTAGTGAGTTCTGTTGCGTCAGCGTTCCATGCCAGACCTTCCGATGCACCATGGACGTACTGCGAACCGCCGTTCAGATTTCCGGTTTCGTCCGCATCCGCCGAACGTAACCATAACCGCACATCCGGTACGGCATTGCCGTTACCGAAGTTCACGCGACCCGATACGGTACCGCGTGCCTGACAGAAACCTACCGCATAAAGCGTGTTCTGCTGCACGCCGCCGTCATAGACATCAATCTTGTATTCGTAGTAATAACCCGGTTTGACGGTGTTATCTTCCCATGTGTAGTGCTCGTCCGAACCGTTATGGGTATAGACTTGCATGTACTCACTCTCGCTATTCACATACCGGCGCGAGATAAAATAGGTGCTGTACGCCGTACCTGCTTGCTTCGCACTCCAACTCAGCGTCACACTTGCATCGTGTGTACCTTGCGTGGCGGTGAAGTCCGTCAGGCGTGTACCTTGCAGCAGACCCGCCGTGATGACATCACTCTCAAAGCGATAACCCGCCACCTCCAGACGTATCTTATATTGATAGCGCGCGGAAGAGTTAGGCAGCGACTCATCTACGTAAGCCGCCATGGTATTGGCGCTCGGCTGAGCATCGCTATTGACCGTGCCGTATTCCGTCCAATCGCTTTCCTCGCTCGTTCGGCGCAGCACGGTGAACGTTGCCGTGGATGCATCGTGCGGCACACGGGTGTAACGCCAGGTCAGTCTCACCTTGTTTGCCACCGTCGTGTCTTGCTGCAGGTCGTAGATAGATACCTGCGGTGCCGTATTCAGCACGCCGGAGGTGAGGCAACCAAATTTAGCGATCATGTCATCGCTGAGGTTGTTCAAACTGTAAGCGCTAATTCCGTGGTCGATCATGTCGGTGGGCACATTCACTATCATGTAGCGATAATACGTACCGGCGGCCACTTCATCATCCGTGAAGTTCCTCGTACCGCCCGTGGTACTACCTGCCGAACCGCGTTTGCTCCACGAGCTGCCGGACTTAGGCGTGCCCGCCTCATCCGTCTCGATACGGTAGATATACGGCGTCACCTCATAGTAGGTATTTGCCGACGGACTTGTCCAACTCAGTGCTGTCTGCTTGGCAAACTGACGGTACTCCATCCTGAGGTCGGCGGGCACAGGAATCACAGGGAACACATTCTGTTTCTCCACGGCGTTTTCCTTCGTATTATACCAGCCCTTCGGTCCTTTCACACCGTGCGTCACCGTTATTTTATAGTCGATGCGCTTGGGGTTGCCGATACCGTCCGGGAAGGAGAGTTCCTCTTTCTTCTCCTGAACCGCCGAGGCTTCGTAGGTCTTATCGACGGTCACGGTACTGCCGTCCTGTTTCCAGAAGGTATAACGCACATCGTAGGTTGCCTTGCGCGAACGGATGGAACTGATCTTGCCCGGGATATCTTCGGGTATTTTGGGTACAGTGAACGTCATCTTATCGATGCTCGTACGCTCCACCTTATAGGCATTCCAGTTATAGTCGGGCAAACCGAGCGACGGGTTCATGGTCACGCTATTTGAAAGCACCATTGTTCTCCAAACGTACGCTTTGTCTTGGTTGCGATGGAAGTAGAAATAGATCTTCCAGTTGCCGCTTGCCATCTCGTGGGAGTGGTACAGTTTGATCTTGGCCGTCATGTAATGGTAGTCGCCACCCCATTTGGTGAGCCAGAAACTCTGCTCCGATCCCGTGACCTCCAAATCGCCCGTCTGCGAATTGGTGAACCATGCCTTGGCGTTCGGCATCAACAGTTGGGCTTTCACCTCTGCCGTCTGACTTTCATCATCACCCGCGTTGATGTACTTCAGTTCCATCAGGTCGATGGTTTTGCTACCGTTCGTGGCACGCAGTGTACCCTCCTGGCAGTACGTGTTACTGTAGTCAAGGTCCGCGAGGAACACCTCGCAATAAAGGTAATCCGCATACGCCGATGCCGAGTACTTGCTCTCATCCAGCACCCAGTCACTGGCCATGGAAGGTGAAAAGTGAAAGGTGAAAAGTGAAAGGAGAACAATGATTAATGAGTAATGATGAGTAAATATGTTTTTCATATCTGTGTGGATTTATTTTCAATTTTCTATTCTCAGTTAGCCTGCAACTTCAGGTTGGTTGCCACCACGTATTCTCCTTTTTTCAGCAACGCTTCCGCTGTACCGGTATAGGTGCCGGCGCTGTTGGTCACGGTGAAGTTATAGATACGCGAAGCTATCTCCGGCAGCAGCACGACATATACCTCGTTCTGCTCTGCGGCGCACTGGATGCTGAGAGGCTGGGTGCTGCCCTCTACTTTTTGGGCAACGGCCTCGTGATTTTCCGTCAGGTTGGTCACCTCTACGGTTGCCGACTGGGGATAGGTGCCGGCATCGCTGCCTGCGCCGCCGTAGCTAATGGTGAGCGTCTTGACGGGGATGGGTTCGTTGGTATTCTTGTTCTTGAAGCTGAACTTGCATACGGTCAGCAGGCTTTTCATCGGCGCCATTTCCGCCTCCGCCATCGTCGTGGTAGCGGTAATCACATGTGCCCGTCCATAGACATAATGATAGTGGGTAGCCAGGGTCGCGAGCGAGCCATCCTGACCCGCCAGCGGCAGCGTGAACTTGCAATGAATAGCATCGCCCAGTTTGTAGGACTGCGTCATATCGACGGTAGGATACACGATCGCCATATAATCGTCACCCATACACTCCACATCGCCTGCCAGGTCGGTCTTGAGGCCGGTCGATGTGGCATTCATCGTCGTAGTAATGATCTGTTCGCCCGAAGTGGTCAGGCTGCTCAGATTACAGCAACTCACCGGGTCGCCTGCCTGCCATTCGGCATATAGCGTCGTGCCCTGGTCAGTGATGGTCGCATTGGGCATCCGCTGCGGTGCCACCTTGGTACTTTGTCCTTCGTCACTTTGAACCTTTATCGTAAGGTGACGTTTCTGGACCGTCTTGTCTTCCGGTGTGTTCTCTTTCTTACACGCCGTTCCTGCCACAAGCATCAGTGTGCACAGGAATATCATCATATGCTTTGCCTTCATAATTTCAAATTTTGAATTGTGCATTGTGAATTACTCTTGAATAAATCCGCCACCGGTGTTACTACCGTAGCCTCCCATTTCCACCCAACCCGAACTGCTTTCGCAGAGTATTTGTTGCGGGAAAATCGCCGTTGTAACGGCGGTGGGGTGAGTGTATGTGCTTTTCTTTTTCATATTTTTCTTATTTCTTTTGAATTAATTTTTCCATCTCCCGGATGAATCCGTCAATCTTCTCTTTTGTCACGTGCTGCATGACTACCACATGCGCCAGCTCGCCGCCGAAATGCTCGTCATAACCTTGCGCCAGAAGGAATTTTTGTACAATCTCCGGCGCCGGACGCTTAAAAAAGACCGTGTTGCTGTATTCGTTGACCCAGCATGGCCAGCCGATTTTGTCCAACTGCTGCTTGAGATAAGCGGTGCATTCCATCATCTGGTTGGCCTGCTTGACCCAGTTGTCAAAACCTACCGTCTGGATGAGCCACCAGAACTTAAGCGGCTGTACGGCGTCGCGCGAACAGTTGATCATCTTCATGTTGCCGTTCAGGTATGTCACGTTGAAGTTGTTCTGGTTGTCGTAGGTCTCGCGTGTGCAGAGGAACAGACCGCAGGGCGAGTCGATGCCGAAGAACTTATGTCCGCTGATGGCGATGGCGTCAAAGCGCATCTTGCGGCTGCTCACCATCCCGTTGTGCTTCGTGAAGGGCAGATAACCTCCAAACAGCGCCGCGTCCACGTGACGGAACACCGCCAATTCGGGATATTTGTCCAATACAGCGTTCAACGCCTCCATGTCGTCGATGGCGCCTTTGAAGGTTGACCCCATCGCATAGACCATCAGCACCGGACGCGTGTGGTCCAGCATCTTGTCCAGTTCCTCGGGAATCATGCGACCCATCGCGTCGCTCTTTATCAGTTTGACGTCGAGGTTCTGCAGGTCGCACAGACGCAGGTTGGAGTAGTGCGCCTCGTCGGAAACATAGACAATCGGCATTTGGCCCGTTTTGTTAAACAGATATTTAGCGCCGAAATAGATGCCGTGGTTATTGCCGTCCGTTCCACTGTGTGTGACGATGCCCCATGCCTTGTCTTTTTCGAAACCGTATAGCGGTGCAAAGAACTCAATCACCTCGCGCTCGAAGGCTTGCGATGACATGTTCCACGGATCGTCCGTCATCGGGTCGCCGGCATTATTGAGGTTCACAACCGCCATTCCCGAAGAAACGTACCACTGGTAGAAGTCCTCTAACACGGAATGTTCGTTCACGGGGTAACCGAAATAAGTCTGTTGGGCTTCTTTCCAGGTTTTGGTCCATTCATCCAGTTTCTCAAATCCGGAACTCTGCGCCATGGAACTCATGCTGACAAAAAGCAGCGTGGTAATGAGAAGGATGTGTTTTTTCATAAATAGAATAATGATTCGTATTTTCTTTCGGCTGCAAATTTACAACAAATTTTGCACATATGCAAGATTTTTAGCAAAAAATACTATTTTTTGTCTAATTTACTACAAAATGATTTGTTCCAGGAATTTCTGATCAATGGCGTCAAAGGAGTTGTAATCGGCGCTGTCGATATCAAGAACGGCGATGACTTCTCCGTTTCTGCGGATAGGAACGACGATCTCGCTTTTGGAGGCAGAGGAACAGGCGATGTGACCCGGGAACTCGTGGACGTTCGGCACAACGAGCGTTTTGTTCTGCGCCCAGGCTGTACCACACACACCTTTCCCATAGGGAATTCGCGTGCAGGCTATGGGACCTTGGAAAGGACCCAAAACCAATTCTTGGTTTATTGATGATTTATGATTTAAGATTTCTTTTTCCGCTTCGCTCAAACGATTATTTGCTGACAAATTTTCAGATTTATGATTTAAGATTTCTTTTTCCGCTTCGCTCAAACGATTATTTGCTGACAAATTTTCAGATTGATGATTTATGATTGATGATTTTTCTATGTCTTTTACGATGTAAAAGCCGGTCCACCAGAAATGGAAGGTGGAGTGGAGTACGGCAGCGATATTCGCCATGTTGGCGATGAGGTCCGTCTCACCGGCGATGAGGGACTGTATCTGCGGGATGATTTCCCGGTATTGTTCTTCTTTTGTCATGGGGGGTATGAATTGTGGGATTAAATCCTTTCTAGGCGGAAGCCGCTCTTCCCGTTCCGTCGGGAAGATGCTCCGGGTTATGGGTTATCGGGTGTCTGTCCTTGCTCGGCAAGGTGCGTTTGGTATATCATGGCGCGAGTGAAGGCATAGAGTTGGACGTACCTTTTTTGTGCGCCGGTGGTTTTGTCCGTCGGAGCCTGCGGGTCGGGTTGCGTGCCTTTGGTGTAGGGGAGTTGGGCGTTAAAACGGAGTTCCCACTTGGCGCGTAGTTCGGGCTCGGCAAGTTCGTTTTTGGCCTGGAGGCAGATGTCGCGCCATAAGTTGTGGTACTCCAGTTCCTTGCCGCGCATCGGATGGCGTCTGAAATTGCGCGGGTTGACGATGTAATACCCTTCCTGTTTGCCATAGGCAATAATACGACCGCGAGAGTCGCGGAAGATTTTCTGGCGCGTGATAAGTCCGCCCTTTGAGAGTGCGCCCTCTGTTTTTTCGATCGCAGGGTTGTAAAATAGTTCAGCCATAGTACTGTAGCGTTACGTATTGGTTAGGATTTGATAAGGACAATATCATATAAATCACATAAGTATAACATATGAATATCATAAGAGAAGCATATGAACGCCATAGGATAAACATATAGATAGTATATGATATGTTC
>Ga0310690_10000939_pt1 | contig 56131 bp, 51 predicted proteins | sample AusTroGonzalo_MG_2_FD_207661 | JGI IMG/M metagenome (GOLD analysis project Ga0310690, IMG submission 207661) | Bovine rumen microbial communities from tropical cattle in Woodstock, Queensland, Australia - Gonzalo_04 (v2) (version 2) | ecosystem: Host-associated > Mammals > Digestive system >... | reverse complement strand
CCAGCTGGAAGTTGCTCTCCAGCCGTTTCCAAGTTGCATTCTGCTGCGCGAAAGCGGAGACGCTGACCAGCAAGGCCGACATAAGGAATAAGTATCTTTTCATTCGAAATATCATTTACAAAGGTTCCTTCCGATATGCTATATATTAAATGCCGAATATGTCAAAACCTTGCTTCGGTATTGGCACTATTTCTTGTTTTCCTTAATGAAAGCCTTGACGTCGCCGGTCCGGATATCAATGGCGTTGTCCATGTCTGTTTTGGTGGCAAGTCTCATGTACATGGGCTTGTCGCTGGGAACACCGCCGATCCACAACCCGAAGGTGTCATCGATGTCGTAGAAATAGATGTAGAGTCCGGATCCGACATCCTTGCTTTCGTATTGCTCGAAATCGGACCAGGTCAAATCCTCCCCTTTGGAGGACAACTCCCAGACGCCCTGGTTCGAGTTGTCGGCGGATGAATTCTCTTTCAACGTGAACGGCCACAGCGGTCTGTTCTATCTAAACCCCGACGGCGATTGGACGGTGATATCGGACGAGGACATCGTCGTCGAGTTCGACCCGTCGACGGGTTTCTTGGGCTGGCAGGACTTGAATGCTCGTTTTTTCAACAAGCTGGGCCAATGGGCGGGTCGCGCTGAGAATGCCCGCTGGTTCAAGGGTTTCACGTTGATTACTCCGGACGGGGTCCGATATGAGTTTGGCGGAGTGGACGCCATCGACTTCAAGGCCAAGTACGACGCCAAATGTGGCGCTCCATCCGCCGGTAGCCCCAAGGTCTTCTTCAAGTACTTCTACGTGAACACCGCCACCGGTGAGAAGTCTGGAGAAGTGCTGGCTCAGGCCAAGCTGAGCGAGTAGCAGTGGACCACGGTTCAAACGAAGATACCCCGCTGGGATACAGTTCCTGACGGGGTATAATTGTATCAATTGGTGTAGTGTAGAAAAATGAGTACCTTTGCAATACTTGCAGACCTTTTTTATTACTCTCATCAAAACATTTTGTTTTTTCAGAAAATATTTTTACCTTTGCAGTGCGTCTAGGATGAGTCGCCAAGCGTCTCAATCATGGGAGTCTTTCCTTGATACTAGTCGCTTTTTTTGTATATTGTAGTTAATGATTGTTCTTTATGGTCTACTTTTGTTATATTGATGAGTCTGGCACACCGCAAATACCTGGCAATACTTCTCATTACATTCTTTGCGGGATTTCTATCCCAGTCAAATATTGGAAAAGGTGCGATCGTCAGATCAATTCTATCAAGACAAAATATGGCCTGGCAACCGCCGAGATACATACTGGATGGATCAAGCGCGAGTATCTGGAGCAAAGTAAAATTAACGGCTTCGATACCATGAGCTATGCCGAAAGGCGTTCTGCTGTTATTTCAGCCAGAACTTCTGAATTGTATAGAATTAAAAAATCGAACAATCCCAAAGCTCTAAAGCAGGCGAAGAAGAATTATGCAAAGACAGAAGCTTACATCCACCTAACCTTCAACGAACGTATGTGCTTTCTTCGGGAAATTGCAGACACTATTGGCCGTTGGTCTTATGCTCGTATTTTCGCTGAATGCATAGATAAAGTGTTTTTTGATCCTACTAAAGCATCACATAGTACAGATGAGCAAGCTTTTGAGCAAATTGTCACCCGTTTCGAATACTACATGTCCAATGTATGCCGTGATGGGGAAGATAATTATGGACTATTGATTCATGATAACAACGAAACTGAATCAAAGAAATTGACTTCTTTGATGAAGATATTTCATGCGAGGGGGACTTTCTGGACAGAGATTCGTCACATCATTGAGACACCTTTGTTTGTAGACTCTTCCCTTACAGGCATGGTTCAAATAGCAGATCTATGCGCCTTCGCATTACGTCGCTTCTTTGAGAATGGGGAGACTGATTTGTTTAATCGAATCCAACCCCGCTTTGATACTCGCCATGGTAAAATTGTTGGTGTCCGTCACTTCACTAACGATAGTTGTACTTGCAATCTTTGTAAAGCAAAGTCAGAACAAAAGGTATAGTTGAATTTGATATCGATAAGTGACTACTCTCTTTGCTTTTTCGAAGATTCATTGGGACAAATTTGGGACAGTTTTATATGAAAAACCCCTCTGAGATGCTCTCAAAGGGGTTTTGAAGTGACTCCATCAGGATTGACTATAGTTATGCTATTGCCGTTATGAATGGCGGTGGAGTGAGACCCGTCAGGATTGACTATAGTTGCGCTATTGCCGTTATGAATGGCGGTGGAATGAGTCCCATCGGGATTGACTATAGTTGTAGTGTTGCCGTTATGTATGGCGGTGGAATGAGTACCGTCAGGATTGACGACAACAGTATGTTGTGCATATGCGGACAAACTCACCATGCACAGAAGACTTAGAAGTATGTTTCTCATGATGATGGTTGCGATAGTAATATGGTTTCTATACAATTTAACGGTGAAAATATAGCCAATTGACCGCAAATTGTATGCCGCGGTAAGTTGCGATTGTTCGAATACAAACAGGCGAAAATCTTGATTCAGTGGCAAATAAGTAGCGGGTCAAAAGAAAAGGAGTTCTCGGCCACCAGGGCCGCTTCAGTGAACCTCTTGAACACCTCGGAGAAATCATCGGCGCTTTCACAACGAATGTTGAACGTCAGTACATTTCCCATAGACACAAGTATCTCCAAGCCTTTATTGACTTGGAGAACTCGAAGAGTGTTTGACGGGCTCTACGCCCTGTTGAAGGAGTAGAGCTCGTACTAGCAGAACCCGCTGCGCTGCTTGTAGCCCAGCGGTGTGGCGATCTTGTTCCGCTTCAGCCAGGCTCCGATGCCCGGCAGGTTGTTCTCATCGACGAACGCCAGGCGGTCGGTCTGGAGAGGACAGCAGAGGTTGACGGTGATTACCGCGTAGAGATCCTCGTCCGGGACGGTGATCATCTCGACGGCCAGGGTGCCATTGTTACGGTAGCTCTCGAAAGAGAGTTTGACTTCAGTGTCGTTGAACTTGAGTGTTTTCATGGCTAAAACTTGTTTTGAGTTTCTTCAGCGAAGGAGTAATAAGTCGTATCCGCAAGGATGATGTGATCGAGAAGCGAGATATCGAAGATGTCGCAAGCTTTCTTGAGCTTGTTCGTCTCGTTCATGTCAGAGGCACTCGGGGCGGGATTCCCGCTCGGGTGGTTGTGGAAGAGGATGATCGCGGTAGCGTTGCACAGGAGCGCTTCCTTGATGATGCGCCGGTGGTCGATCTGGGTCGACTTGATGGTGCCGACGGTAATCATCTTCTTGGCCAACGGGAGATTGGCCGAGTTGAGAAGGAGGATCCAGGACTCCTCGTGATCGAGGGCTCGGAGGTCTTCCCGGAGGAATCCGGCTGCCTGGGCCGATCCTTTGATCGGGGTGCCCAGTGTGTAGTGTGCTTGCTTCTTCATTATGCTGCGGTTTTAAGGTGAAACATCTTTCTTTGCGCTGCAGAAAACGTGATACCCCTGCAGGACATCGGCAAGACAAGGTGGAGAACGCAGTGGACCTTGTCGGGATGTCCGGGTGTCACAACTTTGCGGCGTAAAAGGGAGATGTCACCTGACCGAAGCTGAAGAGGCAGGTTCACGGACATCTCAACTCTCCGGGGAAGTGAGGGAAGAGATTGCATGTCGGGTTAAAAGAGAAAACTGTTATTCATCCATGAGAGTCATGTAATGTTATCGGCCAAATAGCGATATTTGCAGCCAATGAAAAATCTAACGACATGAGTAATTATACATTCGAGATGGTCCCGGAACTCGCTGGCCGGATTGCAGAATTGCTTGCAAGCATTGATGAGAAAATTGACAAGATCACGTTTCCCTCTTCCCCATCCGGAGATTACCCGGAAATCATGGGTATAAATGAGCTATGTAATTACTTGCCTTCGCATCCGTCTTCAAAGACAGTCTATAGCTGGTGTCATAATAACACCATTCCGTATTACAAGCAAGGCAAGCGCTCATTCTTCAAGAAATCCGAAATCGACAAGTGGTTGCTCCGTACGCGAGTGAAGGATTGGACCGAAATGATTGAAGAAGCTGAGAACCGTCAGGAAATGAGTCGATTGAAAACAAGAGGACAGTAGAACGAATGGAAAGAATCAATACAGCAGTGATTCCAGAAATCCTCGCCAGAATCGTCAAAGAACTGGAATTGATTAACAGATGGCTCGACCTAAGAATGGGGCCAGAAAATGATGAAGCGATAGGCAAACAGGAGGAGTGGTTGAACATATACGAACTGTGCAACATGATACCTGGACGCCCCAGGATCACCACACTACGTGGTTGGATGTACTCTGAAAAAATCCCCTACTACATGTCAGGAGGAACACCTGTTTTCAGGAAAAAGGAGATAGAAGCCTGGATTCCACGTGCGATGAGATACGTACTAGAAGCCGAAAATACCGGGAATAACAGTATTGTACAACCAATTGTACTTTATATACAATGCAGACTATTCCATTCAGTTTTTTCTTACCAGAAGAGCGTGGAATACTTATATGTTTTTCTTTTGACCCGAGACATTGAAAAATAAGTGGAAGTTGCTACCTTTGCATCAACGGAAAGTCTATAGACTGACCCGTTAATAATTCAAACGGCCCCACCTGCTGTGACAGCAAGTGGGGCTATCTCTTTTCTGACTTCGGGGCAACGACAATTATCCGGGACAAATTCGGGACAATTTAAAAAGCAATCGCCCCTACAGACATCTGTAAGGGCGATTTTGGAGGTGCCAAGCGGAATCGAACCGCTGTAGCAGGTTTTGCAGACCTGTGCCTAACCGCTCGGCCATAGCACCAGATGGGAATGCAAAGATAAGTAGTTTTTTGGAAAAACCAAAAGATTTCTCGACTTCGCTCGAAATGACAGGGAAAGGCTACTTGAAATGACAACAACAGATTCCTTCGCTATGCTCGGAATGACAGTACTCTTGTCATTTCGACCGAGCGAAGCGAGTGGAGAAATCTATTCAACGTAGATAAGCAGCCCCTTCAGGTACTCCCCTTCCGGATGGTAGATGTTCACGGCGTGGTCGGCGGGCTGGTTGAGGCGGTCGAGGATGCGGACGCTGCGGTGGGTTTCCGCGGCGGCGGAGAAGACAGCGAGGGCGAAAGCTTCCTTGCCCACGACCTGCGAGCAGCTGAACGTGAAGACGAAGCCGCCCGGTGCCACCTTCGAGATGGCAGCTGCATTCAGGCGCTGGTAGGCCCGGAGGGCGTTTTTCAGGGCTCCGCGGTGCTTGGCGAAAGCCGGCGGGTCCACGATCATCAGGTCGTATTTCCCTTCCGGGACGTCCCGGAGGAAGTCAATGGCATCGGCACAATAGGAAGTGTGCTGTTCGGGCGTGAACCCGTTCAGGGCTACGTTCCGGTCTACCATGTCCATCGCCTTGCGGGAGCTGTCCACGGAGTCCACGTGCACGGCGCCGCCAGCTAAAGCATAGATGGAGAAACCGCCCGTATAACAGAAGAGATTCAGCACGTTGCGACCTTTCGAAAGCCGACCGACGGCGGCTCGGTTCTCGCGCTGGTCCAGGAAGAATCCCGTCTTCTGACCTTCGTTCCAGTTCACGAGGAATTTGTTCCCGTTCTCCAGGACGGCCTGCTCATCGGCCGTGAAACCGGGCGCCTGGTACAGGTATCCATCGACCAGATCCAGGCCCGCCTTGAAGGGCGCGGTTCCTGAACTCTTGTCATAGACAGCCTTCAGCGTATCGCCGTAAACGGCTTTCAGGGCCTCACAGATGGCACACTTGGCCTTGAACATACCGACGGAATGGGCCTGCAGGACGCAAACCCCGTCATAGTAGTCGATAATCAACCCGGGAAGGCCATCCCCTTCCCCGTGCACCAGCCGGTAGCATGTGGTCTTCTCAGACCCGTGCAGGCCGCAAGCGACCCGCATCCGGTATGCCCGCCGGATCATCCGCTCCCAGAAATCCGGGGCGAGCGGATCCTCGTCAAAACTCAGGACGCGGACGGCGATGGAGCCGATCTGGTAATGCCCCGTGGCCAGGAAACGGCCGTCGGAAGCGTAAACGCCCACGAGATCCCCCTCGGCGGGAGAGCCCGTCACCTGGGCGATGGCCCCGGAGAAAACCCAGGGATGGAACCGGAGGAGGGACTCCTCGCGGCGGGGACGGAGAATGACTTTTTCCATCAGGCTTGATCGGGATAGAGCTCAGGATGAAGTTGTTCGGGGGTGAGGGGCGCCTTCTCGGCCTGCTGGAGGCGGAGGTACATCTCCCGGCACACCCAGGCGTCGGTGGCGGCATAGCGCTGCTGGGACTCGGAAAGCTTCTCCGCCTCCCAGTTGGACAGCTGCTGCGCCTTGGAAATCTTGAAACCCAGGATGATGGCCGTCATCTTCTTGACCGACTTCTCCCGGATGCCGTATTCCCACACGATCCGCTGCAGGTCCACGAAATTCTGCGGCTGGAAACCGGCGAATCTCTGGAGCCCCCGCACGTCGTCGTGGATGGCGGCGCCCACCTTGATGATGTTGGGATTGGCCAATATGGCGCACAGGCGGCGCGGGATGCCGCCCATCAGCTTGATGCGGAACAGGAAGGCCTTTTCGGCCCCGGAGAGCTGCAGGAGCGCGGTTCCGGTGGTATGCTGGTCCGGCGAGAAAACAGGCCGGGTCTCGGTATCGAAACCAATGATCTTCTGGTGACGCAGGTAGTTGACGGCTTTGCCGAACGCCTCCCCCAACGAGTCAATGACCGTAATCTCGCCGGTGAAGGCGGCCAGTTCAAGCCGTCCGATCTCCTCCGGACTAATACTCATCTGGAACATAGGAGAGCGGGGATGAAGGGGTCTGTAGGGAAGAAAGGTAGTCGGGACTCACCTGGACCAGGACGAATTCGCCCTCCCGGTTCTCTTCCGTCTGGTAATAGCGGGCGGCCGGATAAGCGATGTCGTGGGTGAAGAGGTTCCGTTCCCGCAGGAGCCGGTAGCAGGCCTCCGTGAGGCTCTTCCGGGGCTCGATGAATCGGAAAACCGGGGCCAGGATGCGGTCAAAGGCCATATCCTCCTCCGTTATCTGCCGATGGATGTGCTCCTGCTCGGCGATCAACTCGTCCGGATCGGCCTCGAAACTGTCCAGAAGGACGGCATCCAGGACGCCGGAGGGATGCAGGTTCCGGTAGTCGCGGAGCATTTCCCGGAACGCCTGCCGCACGGGAAGGTTTCCGGAAGCCGGAACCACGGTCACGGTCATATCAGGGAACAGCAGGGATGCCGTTTCTTCATAGGCGGCACGGGCCTCGGCGGGTGCCCAGACGGCCACGCTCTTGCATCCGGCCCTTTCAGCGGCCGACAGCATGGCGTCCACAGGCGTAACGATCAGCGCTTCCCGGCCTGCCATCTTGAAGAGGGTGTCCACGTCGAACTGCCCATAACCCGCCAGCAGGGACGAAGCCAGGACAAAGACCTTGGCCCGCATCTTGGGCAGGCGGGAGGACGGGTCCAGGGCGTAGGAATAGCCCACGGTATCGACCGCCATCACGGCATTGCGGACGGCGACCTCGCGGAGACTGTCCGGACAGGCAGCGGCCATCCGGAGATAGGGCGCATTGTACAGGTCCATCAGGATATCGAAGGTCTCCCCGGCGAAATCGGGCAGCCGGTCGATGGGGGCTTTGCCGTCGATATTGTCCACATCGTCCACGGTAAGGAACTGTTCCGCGAGCTGCAGGCAGGCTTCCGGTTCCCCGATGACGGCGATGGACCCCCGGGTTCCGGCATTGCGGTAAGCCTTTACCAGCGAGAAGGTTCCGGTCGAGTCCTCCGCCATCTGCTTGACATATGGTATGGTATCCCGGACGACCTCCTTCCGCTCGTGGCAAGCCACGGCCGCCAGGACGAGGACCAGGATGGGCAATAGTTTGTTCATATGGGTCATAACTATTCTGCAAAATTAGGCAAATCTCCTTATATTTGCAAAGATGAAGACGCTCCTGGCCCTGGATTCTTTCAAGGGATGCCTGACGGCTCCCGAAGCGGTCGATGCGGCCGCCTCCGCACTACCGTGCGGGGATGCTCTCCGGCTCCCCCTCTCCGATGGCGGCGAAGGCTTCACGGAGTGCCTGGTCAGCGCCCTCGGCGGCACCTTCCGGACAGCCTCCGTGCATGACCCGCTCGGGCGCCCGCTGACGGCCCGGTACGGCCTGGTGCGGGACGGCCGGACCGCCGTTCTGGAAACCGCTTCCGCCAGCGGAATCACCCTCTTGAAACCCGGCGAAAAGGATCCTCTCCGCACCTCATCTTATGGTACCGGTGAACTTATTCAAGAAGCTGTAAAACAAGGAGTAGAAGAAGTTTGGATCGGGCTTGGCGGAACAGTCACGATGGACTGTGGAGCGGGCCTGCTCCGGGCCCTTGGAACAGTTCTCCCCGAAGTCCGCTTTCACGCCTTCTACGATACCGGTATCCCGCTGATGGAAGCCCCCGCTTTATATGGGCCCCAGAAAGGAGCTGATTCAGAAGGAGTCAAGGAATTGGAACGCCGCTTTCTCCGGCAGGCCCAGGCCTGGAAAACCGCTTTTGGTGTCGATGCTGACACGATTCCGGGCGCCGGTGCAGCCGGCGGAATCGGTGCCGCCCTGGCCATTTGCCTAGGCGCTGAAATGCACGAGGGAATCGACGCCGTGTTGGAGTCTGTCCGCTTCCGGGAAAGAGTGGCAGCGTGCGACCTCGTCATCACGGGAGAAGGCAAGGCCGACCGGCAGACATTGACCGGGAAAGTACCCTTCGGCGTCCTTCAAGCGGCGCGCAAATACGCCCCCGGCGTACCCGTAGTCCTGCTCGCAGGAAAGGTGGAAGACCGGGAAGAACTGCTGGCGGGAGGATTTGATGCGGTAGTTCAAATTACTCCCGATAATGAGCTGGATGGCAATTATATGGAAAAATCAATCGCGCGGGGAAACATCCGGCGCGCCATCCAGGACCTCCCGTATTTTCGGGACTAGGAGGGAATACACATATTCCTCCTCCATAAAGTGCGTTCCCTCATAGACCGTATACGTGTCACCGAATCTTTCCTGCCAGGCAGATATCCGGACGACGCCCCATTTCCGGTAGTGGTCGCGGGTACCGAAGAAGGCGTGGTTGTAGCCCCCTTCCGCAGCCACGCGGCAGGCTTCCTCCCAATGGGCCTTGTATTTTTTCAGGATGGCATATTCGAACTTGAGCGGTTGGCGGTCCCCTTCTTTCACGGGCCAGATGTGATGGAGGAGGGCCGGTCCGCCGGGAACTCGGCAGAGCCAGGCCAGCCGGTACAGGAACCGGGGCGCTCCGAGGGACGGGGAGACATACAGGTGCGGGATGCCCCCGATCCGCATCGCCTGGATGGCTCCGAGGGACTCCCCGATCACCAAGTCCGGGCGCAGTTCATCGACCCAGCCGGCGATCTGGGAACGGCCTGTTTCAGGGTCGAAATCATAGGTTCTGACGATGCAGCGGACATCCGTCCCGGCGAAATGCTCGCGCAGCAGGCGCGGGATCCGGCTGTCCCCGCCCCCGCCCATTCCATGGATATACAAAATGGTTCTCACCTTGCAAAATTACGATTTTTCCCGTAAATTTGTGAAATTGACATTTGATACAAACACTGACGATATGAAAAAAACACTTTTCGCCCTGGCGCTGACGAGCCTGCTTCCGCTGGCCGCCGCCGCTCAGACCGCGCCCCAGGTCAAAACCTCTGACTATCAGTTCACCACCGTCAAGGAGATTCCGGTCACGTCCATGAAGAACCAGTACCGGAGCGGCACCTGCTGGTGCTTCTCCGCCCTCTCCTTCCTGGAGTCCGAAGTCATCAAGGCCAAGGGTCTCAAGCCGGAAGCCTATCCGGATTTCTCCGAGATGTTCGTCATCCGCCATTCCTACCACGACAGGGCCCTCAAGTATGTCCGCCTGAACGGCTACCTGAACATGGCCCAGGGCAGCGGCTTCGGCGACGTCCTCGAGGTGGTCCGCGACTACGGCATCATGCCCCAGAGCGTTTATACGGGTATGAATTACGGCTATGACCTGCCGGTGCAGGGCGAGCTGGACGCCGTCCTGAAGGGCTATGTGCAGGCCGTTGTGAAGAACCCGAACAAGAAACTCACCCCCGTGTGGCCCAAGGGCTTCGACGGCATCCTGGACGCCTACCTGGGCGAACTCCCGGAGACCTTCGAGGTGGACGGAAAGACCTATACCGCTGAGAGTTATCGTGACGCCCTGGGCATCAACCCGGACGACTACGTGAACATCTCCTCCTACACGCACCATCCGTTCTATTCCCAGTTCGCCATCGAGGTGGAAGACAACTGGCGCTGGGGCCTGTGCTACAACGTCCCGCTGGATGAGTTCATGGCCATCATCGACAACGCCGTGGACAACGGCTACACCGTCCTCTGGGGCGGCGACGTGAGCGAGACCGGCTTCACCCGTGACGGCCTGGCCATCCTCGTGGACACCGAGGCGAAGGCCACCTCCGGTTCCGACCAGGAGCGCTGGGTGGGCAAGGCCGAGGAAAAGCCCGCGGCGGCACCCGTCGCCAAGGAGATCGAGGTCACCCAGGAACTCCGCCAGCAGATGTTCGATGAGAAGACTTCCACCGACGACCACGGCATGCACCTCTACGGCACCGCCAAGGACCAGACCGGCAAGAAGTACTACCTGATCAAGAACTCCTGGGGCGTGACCGGTGCCTACGACGGCGTCTGGTACATGACCGAGAACTTCGTCAAGGGCAAGACCCTGAACTTCGTCGTCAACAAGAAGGCCCTGCCGAAGGACATCCAGAAGAAGCTCGGCATCAAGTAGTTCCGGATGGCGATATCCAAGTACATTCCCAATACGATCACTTCCATGAACCTGCTTGCAGGCCTCATGGGAGTGATTTTCACATTGGAGGGGCACGTCGAATGGGCCCTTCCGATGATGGTCCTCGGAGCGGTCTTCGATTTCTGCGACGGGCTGGCCGCGCGCCTGCTGCACGCCTACTCCCCCATCGGCAAGGAACTGGATTCCCTGGCCGACCTCGTGAGTTTCGGCGTCCTGCCCGCCCTCATGCTGTACCGCGTACAGCCGGCGGACGCCCCGGTGATCCTTCGCTTCCTGCCCCTGTTCATCGCCGTCATGTCCGCCGTCCGGCTCGCCAAGTTCAATGTCGATGAACGGCAGGCCCTGGACTTCATCGGCCTTCCGACGCCTTCCTGCGCGATGGTCTGCGGCTCCCTGGCCTATTTCCTGCACCTGCAGGGCGGGGTTCCCGCCGGCCCGGCCGTCTGGCTCGTGGACGGGATCGCCGTGCTGCTGGGCCTCCTCCTCGTGAGCGAGGTGCCTATGTTCGGGATGAAAATCAAGAAAGGCCACAAGCTTCTGGACGTGAAGCGTATAGCCTTCCTGATCCTGGCGCTGGCCGCCATTCTCGCCGTGGTCCTGTTCAAGCAGAACTGGAGCCTGGCCGTCCTGGCCGCGTTCTCCCTCTATATCGTGGAGAACCTCGTTTTAGCAGCCATCAATAGTTTTCCGCGCGGAGCATAAAGTAGCTCTTCGGGTGCTTGCACACCGGGCAGAGCTCGGGCGCCTTCTTGCCGACCACGATGTGGCCGCAGTTGGAGCATTCCCAGATCATATCCTCGTCCCGGGAGAAGACGATGCCTTCCTTCACGTTGGCCAGGAGCTTCCGGTAGCGCTCTTCGTGCGTCTTCTCGATGGCACCCACCTTGTCGAATAAGAAAGCGATGTCCACGAAGCCCTCTTCGCGGGCGGTCTTGGCGAACTCGGCGTACATGTCGGTCCACTCGTAGTTCTCACCGTCGGCGGCATCGGCCAGGTTCACGTCCGTGGCGGGCACTTCGCCGCCGTGGAGGTACTTGAACCAGATCTTGGCGTGTTCCTTCTCGTTCTTCGCGGTCTCCTCGAACAGGGCGGCAATCTGGATGTAGCCGTCCTTCCGGGCCTTGGAAGCATAGTACTGATACTTGGTGTGCGCCTGGGATTCTCCGGCAAAGGCGGTCTGCAGGTTCGCCTCGGTCTTTGTTCCTTTCAGTTCCATATAATCTCGGTTTTTGTTTGTATATTTGTGTCGATGACATACAAAGATAGTCTTTTTTTCGATGGGAAAGTGCAGTCAGGACAAGATTATCTTGAAAATGTTATAAAATTCGGAAAATAAGTATATAAAACATTTTTGTTTTAGGTGGTAACAAAAAAGTTAACACCCCAAAAGCGCAAAAAAGGGGGCAAGAAGGCCCGGAAAAAGGCGAAGATGCGGCTCAGTCCCTGGGTCGTTGCCGGGGCCTTGGTGCTGCTCCTTGCCGGTATCCTTTACCCGTATATCCGGGCCGGAAGGTTCGCATCGACCGGGGCAAAAATTCCGGAAGGAAGCCGGGAATTCTGCGTGGACTTTTCCCACCACAACGACGCCATTGTCTGGGACTCCCTGAAGGTCGTGGTGGACCGCCGGGGCCGGACGACCCGGGATCTCCTGCACGCGAAATCGGTCTATCCCGTATCGACCGTCATCCTCAAGGCGACCGAGGGCGAGAAGATGGTGGACAAGTGCTTCGCCGATTATTGGGCCGAGGCCGGCAAACGGGAGTACCGGCGGGGCGCGTACCACTTCTTCCGTTCCTCCAAGGATCCGGAGAAGCAGGCCGCCCTGTATATCTCCACGGTCCGGCTCCGGCACAAGGACTTGCCGCCTGTCCTGGACGTCGAGACCATGCACGGGGGCTGCACCCGGGAGGAACTGAACCGCCGGGTCCTCGTCTGGCTCCGGAAGGTGGAGAAGCACTATGGGCGGAAACCCATCGTCTATACCTCCGACTCCTACGCCCGCGACATCCTCTCCCCCGACATCACGGCGAACTACCCGATGTGGATCGCCCGCTATAACCCCAAAGAGCCCCGTTTCCCGGACTGGAAGATGTGGCAGTTCACCGACGAGGCCATCGTCTATGGTGCCAACGGGGGCTATGCCGATTTGTCCGTCATCAAATAAAACAATGATATGAAAAGACTCCTCCTGCTTTCCGCACTGCTCGCCCTGCCGTGGGCGCTTGCGGCCCAGAAGAAACCGCTCGACCACACTGTCTATGACAGCTGGCAGGCCGTCGGCAACATCATCCTCTCCCCTTCCGGGAAGGTCATTTCCTACGCCGTCAATCCCCAGGAAGGCGACGGGACGCTGTACTTCCGCGTCTCCGGGAAGAAAGATGCCCGCGTGATTGAAATCCCCCGCGGATACAAGGCCCGCATCCTGGACAATGACGCGTACGCCGTGTGCCAGATCAAACCGGAGTTCCAGAAAACGCGCCGGGCCAAGATCAAGAAACTCACGGGCGACAAGCTGCCGCAGGATTCCCTGGCGATTGTCAATCTCCAAAATGGGGAGATTCAGAAGTTCCCGAATGTCAAGTCGTTCCAGCTTGGACTTCATGCAACGGATCAATTCGCCTTCGCGACCATCGACACCTCGTTCGTGAAGAAGGTGGAGAAGGATATGGGGACGCCCGTGGCCGTGTATCACTTCGGGAACGGGCAGATGGACACCCTCAAGAACATCGACCAGTTCGCTTTCTCGAAGGACGGGAAGACGCTGGCGCTGGTGCAGAAGACGGACAAGAAGCACTCCGTCGTGGGCTTCTATGCCGATGGAAAAGCCCGGATGCTGACGGATACGGCGACCTTCCACGCCCTCCCTACCTTTGACGAGCCGGGCGAGAATGCCCTCTACCTGCAGGCGATGGACACGACGTCCACCGGAAGCAAGCACGCAGCCCTGTGGTTATACGATGTGGTCCGGAACGAGGCCCGGGAACTCGTGGCCGCGGACCAGCGCCGCAACATGCCGGAGAACTGGGGCCTCACGGAAAACAGCACCTTCCGGTTCAGCAAGCGGCTTGGGTCCATCTACGCGGGCATCCAGGAGTATGTTCCGGTCAAGGACACGAACATCGTCTCCTTCGAGACGGCCGGTCTGGACATCTGGAACTGGGATGCCGAGGAGATTCCGCCGCGGATGAAGGCCAATCTGGCCCGGGACAAACGCCGCACCTACCCCTGCCTGTACCAGGATGAAAGCCTCATCCCCTTCAACACCAACAAGGCCGACCGGCTGGTCTTTACCGATGAATACGATGCGCAAGTGATTCTTGAGGTAAGTACGGTCAATCCCGTTGAAACCCAATGGAATGTGCAGAACGAAACGGCCCTTTCCATCATCTGGCCCGGCTCCGGCCGGCGGGTGGAAATCGCCCGCGGCGCCTTCGATGGGGCGGAGCTCTCGCCCACGGGGAAGTATGCCATCTGGTGGGACTACAACGAGCGCGCGTGGTTTATCTATGACGTCGCGGCCGAGCAGGTCCGGAACCTCTCCGGCAACATTGACACCATCTTCTGGGACGAAAAGGATGACCATCCGATGATGCCGGAACCTTACGGGATCGCCTTCTGGTTGAGGGAGGACGAGCGGGTCTTCCTGTACGACCGCTATGACCTCTGGTGCGTCGATCCTGCCGACGGGCACGCCAGCCGCCACACGCAGGGCCGGGAGAAGAAGCAGACTTACCGGTATCTGAATACGAAGGACATCGAGGACGATCCGGGCGTCGCGCCGGGCGAAAGAATCTACCTGAAAATGTTTGACGAGGTCACCAAGGAGAACGGCCTGGCCACGTGCAAGGCGATCGGGAAGATCCAGGATCTCTACAATATGGAATTCGGCGGATACACCTACGACGGTTTCAAGGTATCGAAGAGCGGGACGGCGGTTGCCTTCCTGAAGGGTAATTTCCAGGAGCCGATGGACCTGTATTACAAGGATTTGACCCAGAAGAAGCCCAAGTTGGAGAAGCTCACGGCCATCAACCCGCAGCAGCAGGATTACAACTGGGGCACCGTGGAACTGTACCATTGGACCACCTTTGACGGCAAGACGCTGGACGGCCTCCTGTACAAGCCGGAGGACTTCGACGCTGCGAAGAAATACCCGCTGATGGTCTATTTCTACGAGACCTATTCCGAGAACCTGTACAAGAACATCGTCCCCCAGCCCAGCTGGTCCACGGTGAACCTCACCTTCTATACCTCAAGGGGTTACGTGGTGTTCGTACCGGATATCGTCTATACGCCGGGCCTGCCGGGCCAGTCGGCCTACAACTGCATCGTGAGCGGCGTGGAATCCCTCGCGAAGAATCCCTGGATCGACCGGGACAACATGGCCATCCAGGGCCAGAGCTGGGGCGGCTACGAGGTGGCATACCTGATCACCCGCACGAACCTCTTCAAGGCTGCGGGCGCCGGAGCACCGGTCGCGAACATGACATCGGCCTACGGCGGCATCCGCTGGGAATCCGGCATGAGCCGCCAGTTCCAGTACGAGCAGACGCAGTCCCGCATCGGCAAGGACCTCTGGAACGGCCTGGAACTGTATATGGAGAACTCTCCCCTCTTCCGGCTCCCGAACGTCCAGACGCCGGTGCTGATCATGCACAACGACAATGACGGCGCCGTTCCGTGGTACCAGGGCATCGAGCTCTTCATGGGCCTCCGCCGCCTGGGCAAGCCCGCCTGGCTGCTGGAGTACAACAACGAAGCCCACAACCTCAAGGAGCGCCGCAACCGCAAGGACCTCACGATCCGCCTGCAGCAATTCTTCGACTACTACCTCAAAGGCGCCCCCCAGCCCGCCTGGATGCGCGATGGCGTCCCGACGATGAAGAAGGAGTTTTATTGGGGGTATGAGGTGGTGGAGTAAGGGCTAAAGCTTCTTACCGAAAATGATACCGGTGAACGTCAGGAACAGGACCTTCATGTCGAACCACCAGGAGCGGTTCTTCAGGTAGTGGAGGTCCAGTTCCAGGCGCCGGAGCATTTTCTCCATCGTGTCGGTATAGCCGTAATGGAGTGTAGCATAACTGGTTACCCCGGGGCGTATCTGGTAAAGGAACGCATAACGGGGATCATGCTCCATAATCTGGTCGATATAGAACTTCCGCTCCGGACGATAGCCCACAAAGGACATATCGCCGATGAGGACATTCCATAGCTGCGGAAGCTCGTCCAGATGATGGGCGCGGAGGAAGCGGCCGATGCGGGTTAATCGAGGGTCGTTGTCTCCGCTGGCATGGCTGAGTTTCGGACCCGCCTTTTCGGCATCAGTCCTCATCGACCTGAACTTGTAGATATAGAAGGGGCGACCGAACTGGCCAATCCGTTCCTGCTTGTAGATGGCCGGACCGCCGTCATCCAGACGGATGAGAATGAAACAGAGCAGGAACAGGGGGGAAAAGAGAATCAGGCAAAAGACGGCAACGAAAAGATCAAACAGCCGTTTTGCAGCACGCCCAAAACCCGACATGCCATCCGGAATAAACTCTTCCGCATCGCCGGATATCAATTCAGCAGGAAGCCCCATGGTACCGAAATGCTGAAGCTTCCTATGAAGTACTTCTGAAGGGATGTTGGCTTCCCAAGCCTCGCGTCCATATTCCTTATTCCATTCTTCGTGGGCAAAACGGGCTTCGTGCTGCTTCATCAGCCCATTGATCATGATTCTGAGAAGTACCCACGCGATAAGATCAATGACAAAAATGTAGGTCATCCCCACCTTGCCATAGACGAGCAGAAGATTCATCGCGGTGAATACCAGAATCATCAAGACTGTGGAGAAAGACACAAACTGCTGCGGCATCCCCGCCCGGAGGAGCAAGTGCTGCATCTGGTTCTTATCCGGCTTGAGAAGATCGCGGTTTTCGACGACACGGCTGATCAGAACACGAATCGCGTCGGCAACCGGGATAAATGCAATGCCTATACAGACCATAATGGCCTCTTCCGGCAGACGGTCACCGCTCTGCCGGATCATACCGATTACCAGGTAACTGAGGATGTAACCCAGAATGTAATTGCCTGAACTTCCGATAAGAGTCTTTTCCCACCTCATACTGAATCGCTTACCGATGGTAAAAGGCAAGGCGACGCCCAATGTGGCGGAAGCAATGATCGTACTCAGAGGGTGGTTACCATAGATACTCAAGCCCAGAAACAAGGCAACCAGTATCGTGCAAACACCGGTTGCTACACCATCGGGGCTATCAGTAACGGAGGGTAATTGGGTAATAAAGACAGCCAGCAGAAACGTGAAGGTCATTCCGGCCCAAGCGGGGATAGCATGCACGCCAAAAAGGCCATGCAGGTTATTGATCCAAAGTCCTGAAGCAGGGAACATGGCCGCTGTCAGGATCAGGGCAAGGAACTTGACCCTTGAGTCCGTTCCGTGAAAGTCATCTTTCACGCCCACAATATACAGGAAAGAACAGCCAACGATGATTTGAAAAATACGAAGCATGGTAGGTGTCACCTGCTCCTGCAATTCTTCCAAGTGGAACACCACCGGGAGACCGAAGGTGAGGCACATGGACATCAGCATGATGGGGAACAAAGAGAGTCCGCCCATTTCCATTCCTCGTGAATCAGCGTGTTTACGCCCAAGATAGCCCATGCCATTATAACTGATGATCTTCATCCTGGGCGTGATATAGAGGCTCAGGAGAAGGGAAATGGCAAAAGGAATCGCCAGAATGATCAAAATATCGCTCATTTCTGTGACTGTTTATCGTGTTTGATCATCTCCCGGATTTTGGGAGCGAATCTGTAAATGAGATAGAACCTGGAAGGCTTTAGCCCGTTGTTTTTGAAGGCCTTCAAGATATTCTTGTTGCCTTTGATAATGTTCCGAAGAGTGCCGGTGCTCTCCCCTCCCCACCGCATCTTGACGAAGTAGCGGTCCAGGTATGAATTCTTAATCTGCTCCTTTTCAAGCAAGCGGAGCATCAGTTCAAAGTCGGCCGAAACGGCGTATTGCAGGTCGAAGACGCCGTATTGTTCAAAGCAAGTTCGTTTTGCATAGAAGGTTGGATGCGCAGGGTGCCAGCCTTTCAAAAATGCTCCCGGATGATACAGTGAACCCTTCCAGATGCGGATGACACTATTCTTGTTTTTTGCATCGAGAAAGACGAGATTACCATATACGCAGTCAATATCCTTCTGATTAAATGCATTGGCGATATCTTCCAAGACCTGGTTGTCATAATAGTAATCATCGGAGTTAAGCACACCAATGACATCGCCGCTTGCCATCCTGATACCCTTGTTCATGGCATCGTAGATGCCCTTGTCCGGCTCGCTGATCCACTTCATCCGCCCCTGGAAACGCGGCTCGTATTCGCGCACAATGTCCAGGGTACCGTCCTTCGAACCACCGTCCACGATGATGCTCTCGATATCCTGGTAGGTTTGCCCCAAGATACTATCGAGCGTATCACGCAGCGTGGCGGCGCTGTTGAAGGTCGCGGTGATGATGGAGATAGTCATCGTTCTATATACTCATCAAAATGCGGAAGCGATTGAAATGAATCCGTGCGAATATAAGCAAAACTTTTCTGATACTTCCTAAAAAAGGCAAAAATAAAACGGAAATCCCGATACTTGACCGAGAATGGAACAGCATTAAAAAAGAAAGTCCAAAACTCACGGAGCAGATATGACAAGACAGCCCGCGTTTTGCTCTTCCATGTAGCATACTTGAGATTATAAAATATTCTGTACCAACGGATAAGCCATAATGTTTGGGTCAAGTCATAACGTTCTAAGGCATTATTCAAATTGCCTGTTCTCGCATCCAAATGCACACAACCGGAATCATAATGGACTAAAAGCCTATAGCCATGTATAAATAGTTTGTAAGTCAATGACATATCCTCACCAAGGGTATAGCGAAATGTATCCATCCATCGCTCGTCTTCAAAATGAACTGACAGAAAAGCATCTTTTCGAACAAGTAAAGTGGGGCCAGCCGTTGATTGAGTGGGTAGTACAGACTTGGAAGGATTATTATTATACGTGTGAGAGCAATTATGCCAAATCTTAGTACCCCATCCATCATCATGTCTAGGGAATGTAAAAACCATTGCTGCTATCAGCTTTCCACGCCATCCGGAATCTTGAATTCGAAAAACATCGGCGGAGATGGCATCGCCATTCTCAACTTCCAAGCCAGCAAATAGACGCTCAACAGAGTAATCCTCCAAATAAACATCATCATCCAGGAAAAGAATCCAGGGGGTATCTACCTCAACAAAAGGAAGGGCCCGCTGGTGCACCATCCCCTTTTCACATCTTATATACTGTTCAATGCCAATGGTTTCTTTAGGCAAGTCATAGCCAAATGGAATAAATACCAAAATCTTCTTTGGCTGGATAGACTGGCGCTGCAAGGAATCAAGCAAGGTCTGGTAATGCTCGCCAGCCTTGCCTAAAGTCCTGATGCATACACAATAATCCCTATTCATGACTGTTGCCTCTCCAAACATCGGTCAGTTGCTCCCAGACGACTGAAATAGAATACCTTTCACGAACCCTTCGTTGCGAATTTCGTCGCATTTCTGCCTTCAATGCGTCATTACGGCTCACTGTATGGATTGCATCTGCTAATGCATCAACACTTTGAGGAGGGACCAGCACTCCGTATTGTCCAAACTCGTCCTCTTCCAAAAGTTCCGGGATAGCACCAACAGGAGTAGAAATGATTACGCTACCACATGCCATAGCCTCCAAAACAACATTCGGAAAAGCCTCAGTATAACTCGGGAACACCAGAAGATCCGCCTTAAGCATTTCACTGATAACCTCCTTATGGGGGATCTCACCGGCAAAACTACACCAACTCCCATTATCCCTTTTCATCGCCAGCATCCGAAGTCTTTCTTTCATCTCATCTGAGCATTTGCCAATGATGCGCAACAAAAGTCCTTGAATCTGGCAGCAACTCTCGACCAATTCGACAACGCCCTTGGTAGGTACAACATGGCCCACAAAAATAGCGGTATTAGAAATGCGTTCTATTGACTTCTGCTGTTTTACTTCATCTTTCAAGAAGGAGTTAGTGACAGGGTTAGGGACATAAACTATGTTTGGCCCACCTATCTCCTTGAGGACCCTAAATGATTCACCGTCTATAACGATAATGGTATCAGCCAGAGACAATAGCTTTCTAAGCAGACTGTATTCAAAGCCTTTCTCTTGAATAACATCTGGGATACGACCAAAATGAAAATGAACAATACTTTTGATTCCTTTCTTACGAGCCGCTCTTGCCAAAATGATGTCCTTAATGAAACCCAAATTGCCACTCGTACAGATATGTATGAGGTCTGGTCTCTCAGCTTTCATTTTGTGCAAAGCCTTTATGACACACTTCCCTACCTCCTTAATACCGGAGAAATGTCTCTTGAATCCGCCTACCGTATATTCCTCAATGTGCGTATAGCGATCAAAGGACACGGGCACAATTTCGATTTCATTACCGGTTTCCTGATTGTATGCCATAATATTGCGTGCCCAGGTTCCTATACCGCTGCTCACGACATCCGGGGATTCAAGAAAGGGTGTGCATAAGAGGACTTTCATGAGGGCGTATTGATAAGTTTAAGATAGTTCTCAATAAACGTATCTGCTGATAGACGAGCTTCTGCTTCTTTGCGACTGTTTGAGCAGAAAAGGCTGTATTCCTCATCACCTACAGAAAGCATTCGAGAAAGACTCTCTACAATACTGTTGATGCTCTGGGGATTGAACAGAAAACCATTGACTCCTTCTAATACATAGCGGCCGTTATCACAAACATTACTACAAGCTATAGGCAATCCACAAGCCATTGCCTCACAAATAACATTAGGAGTACCTTCATAGAACGAAGGAAGGCAGAAATAATCGGCAGATTGGTAGCATTCTTTTATTGTTGTGGTCTTTTCCTTAAGCTCAAGACATTCGCCAACTCCAAGTCTATCAATCTTTTCCTGGCATTGGTTGCAGTAATCTTTATTCTTCTCATTCAAACCATACCAACTAATATGAAACTTATATCCCTTTGCCATCAGCATCGAAACTGCATCAATAAACCCAAGTGTATTTTTCGATGGCCAAATGCTGGCAGCAATCATCACCTCTGGAACCGCATGTCTTTCCCGGCTAACGGGTGGCACAAAAAGGTCGAGGTCAACAAAATTCGGGATAGTTACTACTTTCTTGGATAAAAACGGGAATGACTGTCTGATATAGTTCTCTTGAGAATAAGCATTAGGGACAACACAATTAGCCCATCTATAGAGATTAAACCGAATTAGTTCATTCAGACCGGTCTGCTGTGTCGTATTACGCTCGCTTACAATTAAGCGGAATCGCCTATTAAAAACCCTCGCGATAGAACAACAAATACTCGGAGTCTCAAGATAGGAAATAACCACGTCTGGCATTATACCACGAATGAACTTCGCGATATGAAAAACTCGAGTATACTTGTTCTCCGCCTTTTCCAGATAGACATACGGCACGCCACGATTTTGCAATTCATCTAAAAAGAACGAGTTCTGGTGATAGAATGCGACTACCACATCGTACCCTTTCTCCATAAGGAACGTCGCTAATCCAACAATCTGACGTTGTGCTCCGCCAGCGCCCAAGTAGTCTATGATACACAGAATCTTCATCCTTGTTCTTTGAAAAATGCCTCTAATTGATCTCGTGAATAACGCTCTTGTTCAGGATAAAGATTTGCTTCGTGCTGAAGGATCTCATCTATGGTCCAATAAAACTTTATAAACTTAGCGGGTACCCCTCCACAAATGCAGTATGGAGGCATTGATCTCGTAACAACAGCACCAGCAGCAACTGTCGTTCCACGTCCAATCGTCACTCCTTGAAGGATTGTGACATTAGAAGCTATCCAAACATCCTCTTCGATGATGACATCATGATCATAACCAGATGGTTTCTCTTGTTCAGTAATTTCACCAACAAATCTACCCATTACACGGGCATGATTACCCGTGTATATATTTAATCCTCCAGCAACTGCGCAGCCTTTCTTCATAATGAATCTTGCATTCAGTGCAGATATATGTCCAGGTCCAAGGCACACAGATCCGTAAATATAGACATTATGGGGGTTGTCAATCGTAAATGGCAGCGTAAAACGGACATCTTTGTCAAGAAAACCAAAAGATCTTCGACTGTATCCGAAGTAACGTCTTAAGGCATACCATAATCCCCTCACAAAGCGATTATTCTTAACGGCGCTCATGGTTGTGCTAATTAGTAAAGCCTACCTAACTCCTGTCTTACAACTATTGTGAGATTTGAGTTCTGACTGGCATATTCGTTAATGTTCTCAAATATTACATTCTCGAGGCCTTTAACCACCGTCTTCAGCCAAGAGACAAAAGAAGACAAGGCATTCTTATTCATCCAATGCCTCATGTTGTATGCAGTTGCGGCCATCAGCGTATTGATGGCATACCCAAGGGGGCCCTTGAGGTAGTTCCGTATCATCCGATGATTTGATTTCAGACGGCCGACTACAGGTTCGACGACAATCCGCTTTTGGAAGACATTCATGTCCGTGAGATACTGTATGTACGGATTCTCCATCCAACGGGCGACTACGCCTTCATCGCTCAGGTTGTAGATGATCTTCACAAGCAGCGCCCCGAACATCTTCCGCATTGGGACACTCGGACGTCCGTTGTCCGCGCAGTAGTACTCCGCGAACTCAGACTCCCAGTCAATCTGCTTGAACAGAAGGACTAGTTCTTGGTTCACGTCAATGAGACTCTCCAATGCTAATTCGAAGATGGACATTTGATGCTCCTTAGGTGTTTTGCCTATCTTTTTTCTTCCATTATTTGCAGGTTTCTGACTACAAGATAAGCATTTTCTGCAAATAAAACAAACACTCTTTCATATTAATTCGCTGAATATCAATAAGTTTTAACCAAAGCAGGGCCAACTATGCATTTCATACTATGACGGGATACTGGATAGCGATGTCCTTATAATCCCTTTGCTTATTATCTTTTAACAAGCAAAATCTGAGATACTCGATTCCATTGTTGGAAATTCTTATTCAAAAAAGAACTCTCTACTTTACTCAGATCTGGCGACAATGGTTGGTGACGATTAATAGTTAATACTATCTCTGAAGCAAGACAAAAAACGGCTTTACGAAGCCTTTGAGGAAGGTTCTTTGTCCTACCCCAAAGCAAATAGGATAGTTCCTTCAATATTACAACATATTGTGCATCATCAATAGAAAGCCCCATTGTTTCTGTCTGGTACTTCAAGAATTGCGACAGTAGCCAATACTGATCTACGCTTTTAATATTCCCAGAGCTAAAAATCGCTTTATAAGTGTTGCTTGAATGCATCACGTAATGATAAAGCACATCGTTAATGATCACAATTTTCTTTGCCTTACGCATTAAGAGCATCCGTGTTACCATATCTTCATACCAAAAGCCCTCAGGGAACCGGACATTATCAAATAGTTCCTTTTTATAAACTCCAGCCCATGGCAGTCCGCGAACAAGTCTTTCTTTTTCTACATTATTAGATTCCTCCGTCCAGATGCAATTCCCTTTCGAAACTGTTTTAAGAAGGTTTCCATTTGCATCAATCATATCATATCCAGACTGTATCATATCCGCATTTGTCTTCTTCATTTCCGAAACAAACGCTTCTACATAATCAGGAGTCACCAAGTCATCATTGTCAACAAATCCAATGTACTGGCCTCTTGCAAGTGTGATACCCTTATTCCGTGAACAACTAATACCCTGGTTCTCTTGAGTTACGGTTCTTATAATATCTGGATATTGCATAGCGAATCGCTCCAAGATTCTTGGAGAATCGTCTGTACTTCCATCATTTACACATATTAATTCATAGCGAAATATTGATTTCTGCTGCAATAATGACAACAAACAACCCTCTAAGTATTTTTCACTATTATACACAGGGATAATAAGGCTCAAATCAATAGAACTCTTTGAAAGATCCGGCATGACTCCCCAAAGAGGGTGAAAACTATATCCAACAGCCTCTAGCATAGAGTAACAATCCTTTTCCGACCAATCCAATCTTTGGGAATGAGATGAGGACAATTCATCTATTAGCTTAAGAATGATCTCGTAACTGCGAAAACAATAGCGTTTTAGAGTTGTTCTTATGGAAATATATGATGTGATAATTGACATAATTAGTCAAGCCTGCCAACCCCTATTTCGTAACGATAGCGAGATTCGAGTTCTGGCGGGCATTTTTGTTTACGCTCTCAAATAACACATTCTCGAGGCCTTCGACCAGCGTCTTCAGCCAGGAGATTAAAGAAGACAAGGCATTCTTATTCATCCAATTCCTCATGTAGTATGCAGCAGCGACCATCAGCGTATTGATGGCCCCCAAAAGGGTTCCCTTAATGTAGTTCCGTATCATCTGATGATCTGATTTCTGACGGCCGACTACTTCAAAGATGGACATCTGATGCTCCGTGGGTGCCTTACCTATCATTATACTTCAATTATTAGCTAGTTTTCTACTACAAGATAAGCTTTTTCTGCATATTAACAAGCACCTTTACAAATAACTTCACTGAATATCAATTAATTCTGACTAAAGCAGGACCGATGACTTAAAACATATCGAGCATTCCTGTTGTATAACCGATTATCATATTGATTAGCACTAACAGTACTACTTCTTGATAAACTTATCCTCGCTTAGGGAAAGTAATAATTCTTTCTTTGCTTTACGGCTAAGACCCTTAGTACTAATATTATACTTCTTATTCCGCTCATAGAACTCTTGAACGGTACAGATGTTCCGGGCAGGATTGCCACCGACTACAGTATGAGGAGGCACCGATTTTGTCACTACACTCCCTGCTGCAACCAGGGCGCCTTCGCCTATGGTCACGCCCGGCATTATTTGAGAATTGGCGCCAATGTAAACCCAGTCCTCGACCACCACCTTGCCGAAAACATCAAAATCGGGACAACAACACCTAATGGCATGTCCACCACCATGTGTATATATTGATACATCTCGAGTTATTTGACAATTATTCCCAATGGTAATCAGATAAGGCTCACTTCCCCAATTCCGAGTAACAATAAGACAATCTTTACCAATATTAACCCCTATATGTCTGGCGTATTGCTCAGGAGTATATAAACGGTCTCGAACAAGTTGCACAATCTTTAATAATCTTTGAAACATAGGCTTATTATACAAAGTATGGAGTTTAAATAGCAGCTACATAATTCAATGCACAACGTTACTATCACGCTGTTTTACCGGCAACAATGATGCGACAAATGGTAGCATCAATCCATACGGAAGAAGAAATTGTATTGACTGATCAAACAAAAAACACATAATAAAAGGCATCCATTGAGCGATTCTGAATTTGTGTCTGTGTCTTCGGAAAAATATCAAGGCACAAATTATATAAAGACTCAAACCCAAAACACCATAACAAACATATATTTGCTGGGTACCATTATGTATACTAAATGCTTTTCCACATATCGAATCGTAATAAAGTGCGCCCGTCCCTAATGGCAAATACTCCGGATTATTCAACAAAAAAGAATTGTACTCTGCAAATTCCATAGTTCTGAGTCCCGCTGTCAGGAGATCGTCTTCTTCAAAGCGCTCAGAGAACCGGGAAACAAAAGACTCGGTTATTCTATTATATTGAACAGCTACAACAAGCATTAATAACGATACAATTACTACCCTGAATTTATTGCTAACGGTGGTAGTAATAAAATACAATACAAGTAATAATAGCATTATAATGATCCATGTCCGGGAAGCACTTAAAACACCGGCCAGTGCCAACAAGGCAAATAATGCCCATTTGAAGACTTTACTCTGGAAAACATCATCGTTGTATAACCACAAAGCTAAGGCTGTAACAGAAAAATAGGCCAAAGTATTGGGATTCATGGATGCATAAATACTCGTGTCATCATCATCGGTAACGAATAGCCCCTTATCCCCTCCCAATCGTAAAGCGCCATAGATTGTCTCATCTATACCATACAGGAGGATTGTATGAACGATAATTACTAAAAAAATAACTGCTGTTCCAACGATATAATACTTTATACATTGATTTATCGATGGGTTGTCGTAACTATCGTCAAACAACACAAAAAAGAAGAGAAATATATGGATGCCATAGAATAAATACTTTATATAATCGACTGAAAATGGATATGTTACAAGGTGCATAAGCTCAAGAAATAAAACAGCTATTGAAAAAACATACTGATAAAAATTATTATGCTTGGACTTTAGCACGAGTGCGATAAGAAGTGGTGCTGCGGTTATTCCATGTAATGCATTAACAAAGGGAATCCAGAAAAAGAAGAAAGCCTGGAGACTTCTATACGGCAATAAAAAACCCGCAATAGTAAAAACAATTACAAAAGATGTTGGGGTGAATGCATAGAAGCCTAAATCCCGAGCAAACACCATTACTGAGACCATAATAGCTATCACTGCCAACTTCCAATCGAAATTAGCCATACCGCTATCTAGTCGTTGTATAAGGTTTGTATCCCGCATAGTTAACATTAATGACAGGTTACTAATCTTTGAAACACACGTTCCCATTTCTCCGCCACCACGGACGCAGAGAACCGACTCACACTACTTGTTGCCTCTAGCCCCATGTTGTAACGACCATCATTGCTTGATATCAGTTTTAACATAGTACTTGAAAGGCCTTGAACATCACCGTTTTCAACCAAATAACCGTCTTCCCCATCTATGATAATAGAGGAGGCCAGGCGCTCGAATGCTACACATGGAAGTCCCTGCGACATGGCTTCGGTTACAACCATCGGGAAACCCTCTGTTCGTGACGACAACAAGAAAAGCATATGTTGTTGCATCACCTTCTCTATATCTTCATGCTGACCCAAAAAATGGACACGGTTCTCTATACGTAATGATTGAGCCAACTGCTTTAGATAGCCTATTGAAGATTCATCTCCCGCACCAGCAATATCAAGGTGAATACCCGGATGCTGTTCGGCCACTCTCGCAAACGCTTCAATTGCAAGATCCATCCCTTTTATATACCACGAGTTGATACGCCCACAAACGAGGATGCTCTTCCTTTGCAAAAACAGTGTATCATATTTTTCCTTGCTAATGGATGCGAATGTATTGGGATTGGGCATTACCATCGTATTCTTCAACCCTTTAGCCATAGCATAGCCTTGATCAAACGGAGTGAGGACAAATACCTTGTCAAAAAACCGATTTAGGAAAAAACGCTCGTAATAATACTTTAAGTCCACCCATCGATCGAAAGCGTTGTGCTCACTATGAATGATTGGGATATCACCATGATAACGCAGGATAGCCTTCATATTGCAATGAAGAAATGATATAATAACATCAGGATGAACTACGTTGATGGCATTGCGCGTGTGTCTGCTGTTGCTTTTATTTAGAATAATGTTTCTGACTAATCGTTTAATGATGTTGCGACTGTGATATCGATTAAATAGAGGAGCTGAAATAATCTTAATATGAGGGTCAACTTCGTAATTTGATTCATTACTATTAAGTGCAATAGTAACGTCGTGGCCACATTTGACAAGTTCGTTGGTAATGTTAACCAACACACGCTCTGCTCCGCCACATTTTAGTCTAGCCGAAAAGAAAAGCAGTTTCATACTAATGTCTTCTTAATAGTCGCTTCGTATAGTTAACCCATTTCACTAGTCTTGGTCTCCGCCACCCATGAACATCCACCACCGATAAACCATTATAATGGTTGAACGTATGACAGCCCGTAGTGAATTTGGGATGGTTGCTTTCAATACGGCAAACATTGTTAAACTTCAATGAATCATCAGCCTGCATTATTTCCTGAATTATCACAGCCCGTCCATAACCATTGTCACAATCTTGTGCAGGACGGTAAACTCTTTCATCAATACAAAACCATTCTCCAGCATTTCGAGCCACCTTGGAGGGAAAGACCAATTCCTGTTGCAAGACGCCGTAAACGGAATACACTGACAAAGTGTTGCCATTCTGATTCGGTAAATGTGTGGAGAAGATATAATCTTTGTCTAACAAATCCGTAATAATTGCATCTGTGAGAGGCTCAGTTAAGATGGTCTGTACTTTTATGCATTGTTGGGAATCCGGATCATACTCATACATGCACCAACTTCCCGAAGCGCTATTCTCAGGACAAATATAAACTTTTCCGTTTTTTCGTTGTATGAAAGGAAACGAAAGATGCGTTGGCAAATCAAGAATAATCTTGTATTCAAGCAAACGGTATGACTTCCGATCGATTGACAATCGCGCGATACGTCCTCGGTGAAGGTTAAAACAGAACTCTTCAGCAAGCACTTGGATTCTGTCTTCATCGTAATCAAGAATGAACGGATCCGCAAACCAGCGACCGTGTGGCATCCCTTCCATATACTTAATTACATAGGGTTTGCCTTCAACTATGTCTTTCAACGGTTGCTCAATGAACCCAAGAGTCCATTTTTGATCGTTGATAAAATGATATAATATCTTCTTGATACCCAACATTATCCAAAAAAATAGTAATATCGTTTAGCCATGTAATTTATGAATGTCTGTTTTGCTATCTTTTGAGCATTAGTCGTAGAATTTTGATCGTTTTTAGATTTCTCTATTTTGCAAACAGTTTTATTATCAACTTCTTCTCATCTTCTCTTAATACAACGAAATACACCAAAGCCATTTCAAATAGCGCGAGTAAAATCAGCCAAATCATGGCTATATACTTACTTACATCATGAGTAAAGTAGTAGAAAATACACGCAACTACAGCAATTACAATAAACGCCAGCACACATCGTAAAATGACTATTTTTATATAATCAATTAACTTAAACTCCATTTCTTTTTGTGCTACTAACACAATTGCCGTCAAATTAAAGAGTTCAACTATAATCATGGCAATGAAAGCCGTATAAAGAGGAAGTCCAATGTAAAGAAAGAGGTATGCTAGCGGCAAGGCCAGTAGCCCTACAATACATTCCGTAATTTGAAACCTTTTTATACGACCAACTGCAAAATAAAGCATTACAATGGGGGAATGCAACGACCTTATAAGTACGAACAGCATAATTACTCTCACAAAAGATACCGTGTATTCGGGAATTTCAACCAACCAAACACCTAGAATCTGCTCTGCATAAACAATAATAGGTATTGTTGTAATCAACATCACATAGAAAATGACCCTTGAAAGAGTATAGATATAATTAAATAAAGTATTCTTTTCTACTGTAGCGGCCTGTTGCATCACAAAAGGCTTTGAAGCCGTATACAAATTGTCTGACAATGTTGTAAGAGCAGAACGTATTTGGGTTGCAATTCCACGCGCAGCATTTGCCACAACGCCAGCAAATAAATTCAATATGATATTAGTTCCTTCTTGGATTAATGTATAAATCATGTTTCCCAAAAAATTCCAACCCGAAAATGATGCCAGTTGCTTGAAAAGCGCCTTATTCCAATACTTCTCAATCTTACATTCTGGGAATCGTCTGCAATAAACCATATTAATAATAACGGTGAGAATATGAATAACCATGATAAGTACTGCATAGCTCTTGAGCGGAATAAACGGAAGTAATGGAAGAGTAAAAACAACAGAAAGTTTCAGAACCGCTTCAGCTATTGAGATATACGCATAATAGTTCATTTTTTCATTGGCAATAACCAATGCATCAAAAGGCACTGCTAAAATGGTGATAATAGAAGTTATCAGCGAGCAATGGAAAACAAACATTGCCGTATCCATCATACCATCGGGAATAACAAGCTTATGAGGAATAAACCATAAACCAAAACCCTCTACCATGCCAAAGTATATCAAGGCAAGAACAGCTTGTATTAAGATGCTCAATGAGAATATTTGCTTAACCCCTTCTTCATCACCAAGTCCCCTAGTGTAATTGAGATAACGTTGGATGGCTGATGAAAAGACTCCTTTTAATGATGAAAACAATGCCACAACGCCACCTACCAAGTTATATATGCCATAGTCTTCAACACCAAGAACTTTCAAAACAACACGAGAAGTGTATATGGCAATAACCATAGTAACAAAACTCCTCATATAAAGAAAGATGGTGTTTCTTACTATTCTATTTACAGATGACAAGCTAGAAGACATTGATTACTATCTAAAAACTATTTGAAAAGAGAATGCTTGATAATTGGAATGCAATAATACCAAAAGGGACGACGGTCCAGTTTGTTGTAGTTGCTGTAGCATGTATGCCTGTTGAACTGCCTAAGCCAATGGAAAAGCTTAATTGAGCCGTCACGAACATAATGAACATCTGCAAAAATGTTCATGAAATACTTTTTTGTGTATGTATAACCCTCCGTAGTAACATCATCATCCACAAACGATCGACAAACCAAATCAGGCAAGTTGTATCCACTGGAAGTGGACAACCATGAAGTTCCATCATTGCGAAGGTTTATTTCGAGAAAATAGTACTTTCCTTTGCTATAGAGAAACTCCGCCGAAAAATTGCCCGTGTATTCTATTTCTTTCATATATTGCATAACCTTATTTGCCAATTTCTCCAAATCTTCATTTCCTTCTACTTCAACAGATTCAGACCACGACCCCAAACCCACATACTTAGGGAATTGACGTATCTTCTTATTGGCAATAGGACAAATTACTATTTTCCCTCCATATAATGAACACCCCAATAGCATGATTTCATAATCTTTTTCAATAAATTCTTGAACCTGTATTGGGAAGAAGTCGTCAGGCAGACTGTTTACAAACTGTTTGACTTCTTCGTGAGTGTCGCATTTCTTCATCGCGGCCTTGCCACCATGAATGCTGTTGTTTGCTTTAATGAGAATAGCAAAGTGGAATCCATCCAAATCCAGTTCTTGTGACGATCCAACGACTATATTCTTTGGTAATGTGAAACCACATTTTAGCGCTAACTCATTTCCAGCATCTTTGTTACGATATTTATTGATACTACCATCAGGTCGGCCTCCTTCAAACAAACAACAATCCACAAGTTCCTGGTAATGGTCATTCAAAAGTGTCGCATCTACATCAGAAGAGACTAACACCACTGGTTTATTCAATTCATGTGAGATTGTTTTTATTAATTCAATCACATTATCGCTTTCATGAATAATTATCGTCCTGGTTATATATTTTGACTTTGTAACATATAAATTCTTGTCATCATATATCAGAAGAGTAACCCTATGTCCAGCCTTACCAAGAGACCAAATGAGTCCTAAAGTATTGTAATGATTTGACCCCAGTACAATTGTATTCATTCTGTCTTGCTTTAAGATTGGTGGATGATAATTATGTCGTCTGCTATTTCTACTAAAAGGGCTGTAATATACTGTAAATTGGATATCGGATTCTATCCGATTAAAAAACGTCCAAACTTCGTTTTCAATGTCAACTTGGTTAACAGCAGAGATATTCCAAGTGCCAGCAACAAGCCAATCCATGGAACCCAATAACGCCCACACATACTTACAAACGGTGTGTAGAAATAAAGAAACACTAAGATGAACTGATGATAAACATAGACCCCGTAGCAATCATTACTGGCATTTATTACCCATTGTTTTGGACGATATCCCTCTTTGGTAGTCGTTTTACATACAGTTAAATAAAGAGCCATAATACCAAAGCATGACATCAGAAGTTTGGTTGTACCCGTAACACCATATACCATTATCTTTTGCCAATAGGACATTTCCGCCGATGTTTCTGGCAGCAAAGCATTCTTGACAATCACAAGAATAATGTACAAACCCCAGAAGAGAATGATATAGTTGTATTTCAGGCAATGGGAAAACAAATAAGCCCTTTTGGTCCACAGCAAATAACCCGCATACACATAAAACACAAAATGAAACAACTGTGTTAAACCAAGTGGTAATATCGGAATAGGAATTATGGATATGCCAGCCAATAATAACAACGTCAACCATGACGACAAATGATACTTATCAATAAACCAAATTGCAAGAAAACACCAAAACAACATTGGCAAAAACCAAAGATGGCCACAGCCCGAAGACAAACGAGACAAGAAATCTTTAACAGAAAACCCAGTTACAGGATATATGTAGCAGAAATAATACAAGACGCCAAAAAACAACATTGGAATTATAAGTCTTTTGAACTTTTTGACAACAAAAGGCCAAAACTTGTATGAGCGTTTTAAATCAAAGCATTGATAAGCAAACACATATCCTGCTACTAACGCAAATGCTTCTAACATAAAACCAGCAATCAGCCTGCAAACCCACCAATAAGCCGTTACATTCTGGTATTCATTTAAATACACTACACCGCCCCCATGAATCCAACGACCAACATTGGAAAAAGCGTGTAATACAACCAACAAAAAAATAATAATTGGTCGGATGATGGAGACTTCGTAAAGAAGCTTTTTAGGCGCCGTTGAACTGGTCATATATTGTATCTTGCCACAGTTACTTCCCGGTCGACAGGTCGTCCAGGCATCTCACACGAAGCCCCATCTTCAGCAGGGCTTCACAGAGATTGGACCCAATGAACCCCGCACCGCCCATCACCAAAAACAGACTATCCTGTGCAAACTGTAATTCTATATAATTCATAAATGCTTATCTTTCTGTTTAATAATACAATCATATCCTCCCCTGCTTCATCAAATGGCTCCCCTCCCCGCGCCGTAGCCGCAAATAAAGCGCCCCAGCAACGCTAACCTCGATTACGCTCCCATAAAGGAGGACAAACGCTATGTCTTGAAGATTCTCTTGCATTTCCATAAGGGGTCTGATGTAATTACTCCAAGCTCCACTCGTACACGGGCTGGACGGTTATGGTATGGCCATCCTGCTGAATTTGGGCACTTTCGTGATCGGTGAGCAGGAGCAGGTTCTCACATTTTGTCTGCCTTGCGGCCAGCAGCAGACCGCCAATCTCACGCTTGCGGGTCCTTTCTGCAGAAATGTCGTAGGAGACCTGGATGCACTGTTCCACTTTGTTGCCTTGACAAACTACGAAATCACATTCTCCGGAGCGGTCGTTCAGATAATAAATGTCCCGCCCTTCCATCTTGCATTTCCGGATCAAATGCACGGCTACGATGGTCTCCAGGCGGTATCCCAGGTTCTCGCCCGCAAAAGCATTCTCCCGCTGGTCCATCATGGCTACATCGACGGCATAGACTTTCTCCTGGACGGAGCGCTGCTTGCTCTTCTGGGAGTATTTCTGCACGCCGATGAGCATGTAGGCCTGTTTGAGATAATCGACATAGTTCTTGGCCGTATGCTCGGATTTGAAATGGAAGAGAGCTGCCAGGTCGGTGGTGACAACGATGGCAGGAGACACATTCAGCAGATGGTGCGCCAATTGCTCGAAGGCGGCTTTGTAGACAATCTTGAAGCGTTTCTCGATGTCCCGTTTCAAGATGTTCTCTACCAGCGTATTGACATAACCCTTGTTGTCTTCGATGACCAGCAGTTCCGGGAAGCCGCCCTGTTTCATGTAGTCGTCAAAGGCTGCCCGGCGGAAGCCTTCGGCCTTGGTGGTGCGGCGGTCGGTGTCCACCTGCTTCATTACGCAATACTCCTTGAAGGAGAAGGGGTAAAGCGGAATCTCTTTGTTACGGCCGGTCAGGAAGGTTGCCAACTCGCTGCTGAGGAGCTTGGCATTGGAGCCGGTGATGATGATGTGCATCTTCTTGCGAAGCAGGCGGTTCACGAACAGATGCCAGCCTTCTACATTCTGTATCTCGTCGAGCAGAAGATAATTGAAATCGCCGTAGATCTTGTAGAGAATTTCCAGGACGTCGTTGAGCTGGTCGGCCTGGAGATTTACCAGACGCTCATCGTCGAAATCGGCATAGGCATATTTGACGCCCATACTTTGCAGCGCCTGATAGCAGAGGGTGGACTTACCGCTTCGCCTGACGCCGATGACTGCCTGCGCCTGGGTGCTTCTCAGATCTATCTTCTTCTCTTCCGGCCGGCAGCAGAGGGTTTCTTCAGCTCGGGCTTCCATTTCTTCCTGCTGGTCGGTGAGGATAAATTCCAAGGTTCTCTTATCGATCATGGCGTTGTCTTTCTCGACGTAAAGTTACGACAAATTTTGGTAAAACGCGATATTTTACAAAAAGAAGCATCGCAAAATGCGTTATTTTGCAGAAAACCGATTCTCCAAAGTGGGATCATGTGTCATATCGTCCCCGGCTTCATCAAATGGCTCACCACCCCGTGCCACAGCGAACTCAAGCCGCTTTCCTTGTAACTCAGGTCGCGTTTCCACTTATTGTGGTTCCACCGCCGCAGCTTGAATACCGCCCGCAGCGCCCGGTTCTTCGGCTCATCATTCGGGAACTCCGGCTCAAGGATATCATCCAGCACCCGCTCCTTGAGTGCGGGGTCGACGGCGCATACGGGGAAGAGGGCGGCGTCGAAGCCCAGGTCTTCCACGCAGATGGCATTGAACAACTGATAGATAGGCTTCATGCCGAACTGGTCCAGGATGGCCTCCAGCCGGGGCCAGTCGATCTCGCGGGTATGGGCCTTGACAAAGAACGCCCAGTCCAGCAGGATCCGCAGGTTGATGCCCTTGGCCGTAAAATGGACAATCGAGTGCCGCAGCAGGAAGAGGGCGTGGAGCAGGGGCGACGGGATGCACACCGTTTCCCCGGCGACCACCACCGTATGCGAATCATCCCGGGCCAATGGTTTGAGGATGGCCTCGAAGGCGACATTGGACTGGTGGTGATGGACATTCAGGAAGTCATAGTGGTTCTCGACCCAGAACCCGTTCCACTGGAACACGGTATGGTGATGGTCGGAGGTGTCCACCGGGATCCCCTTCTCCGTCTCCAGCAGCCGGTCCGCCTCCTGGTACCGGTCGAACATCCAGATGTCCATGTCCCCCAGGGGCCGATGGTTGGGTCTGGGCCAATTCAGGGAGCACGCGTATCCCTTGAGCAGCATCATTTTCAGTCCATGCTGCCGATAGAAAGCAGCCAACTCCCCTACCGCCGCGACATACCGGTCATACCGGAACTCATAGCAGTGCATGACCTCCCCGATCCACCAGGCCGTCAGCTTCTCGGAGGGGAAGGCCCCGTCCGGAAACCGCTCCTGCAGTTTGCCGATGCCGTCCAGAATCACCGCCGTCAGCCCGTGCGTCACAGCGAACCCCTTGATCCTCCCCCACTTAACCTTCTCGGGCATGAAAACCCGCTCCGGGTCCCCATGTCCGATCCCCAAGCGCACCAGCTGCAGGATAAACTCCTTATCGGCGATCATTCTTCCCATTTCTTCACATCTTGTTACCAGGTAACAATTTTAATTTATAAAAGTACGGAATATCTCGCAGAAAAGCAAAATTGCCCCGCCATATCCACTTCCCTGAACATCTAAAACATAAAACCCTATAAGAATTATTTCTTGCAAACGCTTTTTTTATATCCCAATCGGGCAAGAAACCAATAATCTCGATTAAAAACAGAAAAAGTTACTGGAAGCAAGGTGAAAGTGAAAGGGTTTGTTTATGGGATTCTTCATATTTGCCTGTCAAAAATAAAATGTGAAAACGACTGTTTGCAACTAAAATTTAGTTACATTTGCAAAGTAAGAAGATGGGGACGAAACAGAAGCTGGTCGAAAGGTTCAAGGGACAACCCTCCGACTTCACCTTTCAGGAAGTGGAAAGATTATTGAAACAGTTCGGCTACGAGCGATGGGACAAAGGGAAGACTTCTGGCTCAAGGGTGATCTTCAGCAGCCACGGTCATCGACCGATAATGCTTCATAAACCCCATCCGGAGAATACGATGAAAGCATATGCAATGAAACAATTGTTAAAGGAGCTTGTAGAAGCAGGCCATATCGAATAATGAGCAATACTTTGAGATATAAAGGCTATACCGGAACTGTCGCGTTCAGTGAAGCCGATCAGGTGTTCTTCGGAAAAGTGGAAGGAATTGACGGGCTTGTCAATTTTGAAGGAAGCAGTGTGCAAGAACTTACCACTTCCTTTCATGAGGCCGTCGATGACTATCTGGCATACTGCGAAGCGGAAGGGATAGCGCCTCGGAAGCAATATTCCGGTACGTTGAACATCCGCATCGATCCCCGTATTCATTCCAGAATCGCCGAGCTGGCCACTGAGGCGGGTATCACCATCAACGCATTCATCAACCGGGCTCTGCAACGCGAAGTTAACTGCCCCCTGTCCGTTCTTCAAGATGGTGATAATCCCTACGGGACGAAGAAGAAAATTTAAAAGAGGTCTAGAGTTGCCTGGCGGGGCAGGTGCGGAAAAGGGGCCGGGACCTGCCCCAAATCATGCAGATATCTGGCCTTTGTGTAAGCATACGAAGAAGTACGTGTCCTGACAAAGTTTGATTGCAACTGGCAAAAGAATGATGCCGGTTGCAATCTTTTTATAGAAGTGGGATGTAAGTTTGTGTTACTTTGCCGAGGTTGCACTCCAGTTCCCTGGGAGAAGGTCTGCGTAGTCTTTCCCGCCCTGTTCGTATTCCGGGATTCTGCGGAGGACATCCTCAAGCCAAGCCCTCTCGTTGACGCCGTGTGCCTTGCAGGTGGCAAGCAGGGAGTAGACCACGGCGGCTCTCTGTGCGGCATCGTCGTCCCCGCAGAAGAGGTAGTTCTTGCGCCCTATGGCAAGAGGCCTGATGCTGTTCTCCACCATATTGTCGTCTATCTTGTAGCGCCCGTCGGTGGTATAGAGCGACAACTTCTTAAGGATCTTGTAGGTATAGGAGATGGCTTCCTCCATCAGTGACTTCGGAGGGCACTTGAGCAGGTTCACCTCCATCCAGGTCTCGAACTTCTTGATTTCCGGATAAGACTCTTTTTTTCGCAAGGCTTTCCTGCGTTCATAGTCAGGCTTCCCGTCCGCCGCATCCAGGGCATCCGCCTTGTCTTCCACATCGTAGAGTTGCCTGATGTAGAAGAGCGCTTCGAGCGCCAGCTTCTCGTTCTCCACCCTGGCGTCGAAGAACTTGCGCCTCGCGTGGGCCCAGCAGCCCAGGAGCAGCTTCCCGTCCATCCCCTCGAAGTGCTCGTATACCACGTAACCGTCACTTTGGATTGCTCCCTGAAAGTCCTTCAGCAGGCCCATGGCCACGCAGGTGCTCCGCGAACCGTGTTCGTAGAAGAAGAACCGGTCGCCCGCCATCACGTCCACGACGCTCCACACGTACCCTTTCACGGCGCGGTGTTTCTCATTGTCAATCACAGGCAAAGTGCTCTCATCCACCTGCACGTAGTCACACGCCAGGACATGCGCCCTCAGCAGATCGTATATGGGCTTGACCTTCCCCACCACCGCTTTGAACCAGTCGTTGATGGTCGAGGCGCTGATGCTGACTCCGAGCTCCTTGTAGGTCTCGATTACTCTGTAGAACGGAAGGTGGTAGACGTATTTGCTGATGACGATGTCCGCCAGGAGGGAGGCGTCGGCCATGCACTTGTGAAGTGGTGCCGGCGGAAGGGCCGCTATCCTGAAGGCCTTCCTGTCCGGATCCGCCACCTGCAGGCTGCTCCTGAGGACGTACTTGTGACGGATGATCCTGCGGATGTACATCTGGCGGGGAACCAATACCAGACTGTCGGTAACCTCGGGGGCCATCTCCGTATAGTCTTCCGCATTCTCGAGTTCGGGATAGAGATGCTCCTCCTTCACCTCCAGGCGGCTGGTGTCGACGGCCTTGCGGACCTTCCGGTCGTGACCTGCGACGTGGATAAGCTTGTCCTGCTCATCGAGGGCCTTCGTCACTGCGGCGTCCAGACGCGCCTGCTCCTGAGGTTCCATCTCCTGCTGGAAAAGGCTTCCCGTGAGTTCCTCCGGCTTCTCGGGAAGGCGGCACCTCTCCGTCTTCTGGCCGAAGAGCATCTTCGTGTATTTGGCAAGGGTCTGCTGCGCGGCGAGAAGCTTGTCCTGCAGCTCGGAGTTCTCTCCTCTGAGCCTGGCGTTCTCGGCCTCCAGGGCCTCCATCCTTTTCCGTTCTTCGGCGGTCATTCTTGTCCGTTCTTTCTGTATGCAATTTACGAAAAAACGGCCATATATGCAAGTGCAAGGCCGTTTTTCCTCAATATATTCTGCTGATTTTCAAGGGTTTTTCCGCTCCGCCAGGGAGGCTTCCATTTGGACGTCCCGGAGCACTTTCAGCCGTTGCAGACGCCGTCGGGGATCATCGATGATTCCCTGGATGGTGTCCAATAGTTTCTGCCATTCGAAGGGCGTTATGGTCGGGTCGCCTTCCTGCGCCCGCTCCACCAGGTGCATCCTCCCATGGTCGAGCCGCTTGTTGTAGATGACAAGACCTCCGGGCTCGTATCTCAGCAGCTTCATCATGTTGTTCGCCGAGTTCACGAACACGAACACGTCACCGCTGTACAGGTTCTGCCCCATGTGGTTGTTCACGATGCCGCTCAGCATGTTGAAGTTCTTCCGCATGTCCGTAGGCTTCGAGTAAAGCCAGAACTTCGTTCCGTCTCCCAGGCTGAACATAGGCTACAGGCTTTTCAGGATCGTATATACCATCGCCGGCGTCAATCCGCCCTGGATGCGCATGTCCGTGCCGGCGACCGTGCGGAGCTCGATGCTCATCCAGTTCTCCCCGGCGGGGTCCGACTTGGATCTGCCGCGGGATGAGGCTGTCCCGGATAGAGGTACCGCCATTCCGGCGGGAAGAACTCCTCCAGCAACCGGCAGGAAGCCCTCTGGGACCTCGCACTTGCCATATTTGCGCTTCCACCAGAAGTACTGATGCTCCGGAATGCCCTTTTCCTGCAGCAGGCGTTTGATGGATACGCCTTTCTCGCGGCTCTCGGCCTGGATCTCTTCGATTTGTTCTCGTGTAAGCATATCAGTTCGTGTTAGTGGGGCAAAGTTACACCACACTTACACAAACTGACAGTCGTACTTTGTCGAATGCTTACGCCTTTGTCGTATGCATACTGTGTGACAATGCCTATGCAAATAACAGGGCCGGCGAAATGATCGCCGGCCCTGAAATAATGAATTTCATGCCTCAAGAGTGCTAGTTCTTCTTGTAGAGGTGGACACCCTTCGACGTACCGCTACCTCCTAGCTTAAACTGGGTACCGTTGTGATAGAGAACCCGGGAAGAGCTCGATCTTGCAGCGAACAAGAACGACCCTGAATAGTCTCCTGACGCGACCTTTGACATAGTAAAGTCCGTGCTGGTACTTCCGGATGCCCAACTATCACTCGATGACAACCCAGAATCCGTACTACTATTAAGAGCTAGATATCTCTTCAATTTTGTGAAATAGATTGAATAATGTTCGGAACTCTCTTCCTTTATCACAACCTCATAAGCTTCATACTCCATATAGGAAGAAGCAGTAATTATGCCATTATTCGGAGTGACGCTCTTTGAGGCTCCCGTCGGCGTTTCCGCATCTCCTTCAAAAGCCAGATTATCAAGGTGAGACACAATCAGGTAAGTACCGCCGCTGATAATCTCGTCCACCTTCGTGTAGGTCGGGATCTCGTTAGAATTAATCACCTGCACCGTATAAGATGCAGAAGCGACCTTGTAATCAGAAGGGGTTTTTGCAGCTGCGGTAACGGTCGCAGTTCCCTTAGTGGGAGAAGCGACCAAAGTTACGGCGCCATTGGCGTCAATACTGGAAATAATGTTCGCATTATTGTTGTTGACAAAAGAGTAGGTAACATCCGCATTCGCAGGGCTCAGAACAGGCATTGCGCTAGTCCAATCATTGTTCGCCAAGTCATATATTACGGATGCCTTATCAAAAGACAATGACGGAAGCGGTTTAGTCGCACTGAAGAATGCCGCACTAGTGCCATTCGACGAAGAACTGAGAACGAAGGATGTCCCATTAAAATTGAGATAATAATTTCCCACTTTTACTGTATTATTCTCGGCATCATATACAATAACATTTCTGGAATCCGTTGAAGAAATTGAGAAAGATGCGCTGCTGCCGCTATGACGCAAGTAGTTATTTTCGTTCTTCACTTTGACAGTAGTACCACTAACGTTTGCGGTCCAAAGAGCCGAAGTCGGAGCATCGTATTTAACCTCTCCGGCAGTATCGGTTGTACTAACGGAAGCAGACGTGACACTAGTCCCATTTAACACTAATGCGTAACCGTTAGAAACAATTATATATTTCTCACCATTTTCAAGTCCATCAACCTTATAATAGGTCGGGACATTGCTATTGGTGATGTTCAATGTATACTCGGCTTTAGCTCCCTGATACTCTTTGTTCGGATCAGAAACGATGGCAGAGATGGTTACGTTGTCGCCGGATTTAGCGCTTTCCTTAGGTGTAATGGCGCCATTGTTGTCAACGGTAACAATGTCCTCATCGCTAGATTGATATGCAACCTCCCATCCCGAAGGGATATTATTAAGTTGAGGGGCAATGAATTGATCCTTGTTCGCAAGATCCAAAGAAGCAGTTGTCGAAGCAAAACTCGGCGTATCACCTGTATAGGGTTTGCGTGATGTGTACAGAGATGTCTCAGTCTGAGTTTTGGACGATTGCCACCCACTGCTATAATAGACCCAGTAGTCGGAATGCTGTGTCCCTTGATAGATACTATGGTTCCAGAAATACGTCCCATCGTAGTTCCAAATCATATACCTGGTCAATGAAGAATTTGAAGACTCAACAGTATACGAACCGTTATTACTGTGACGCCATAGATTATCTGAACCATTTTTAAGTGAATGCGTGCCGTAGTTAAACAATCCCTGAGGATCACCCGACTCATCGATCGCTGTGGGATCAACCTCTGTGGCTGTCCAAAGAAGACCATCAACATCATCGAGAGTGATAGTATTATTAGTAACAGTTACAGCAACACTAGCGACAACGTTTCCGCTACCATTATTTTTAAGAGCTTGACCTGCAGAAACTATAATATAGTCATTACCGTCCTCCATCATAGAGGCTTTGTAGTAAGTAACACTTTGAATGTTGGAGTTCTTAACGGTTAACTCGTACGAAGCGGAAGCAGCTTTGTACGTAGCGGTACGGGGAGCCTTAGCAGTGATGGTCACCGTGCCCTTCTTGTGAGGGGTGATGGTGCCGTCGCTGCTGACCTCAGCGATAGCAGCGTCGCTGGAAGTGTAGGCAATAGATGATGCGTCCGCGTCCCCGGTGTAGGTCAGTTCGGGCTTCGTAAAGCTTTCGACATATGCGATGTCAATTTCTGCGGTAGCAGGGTCAAACGACATGGTCGGAATCTGGCGGCCGTCATCCAGTTTGTAGAGGCAGATGCCGGTGGAAGAAGTACCGGAAATAGACGAATTAACACTAAAGTAGTGGCTGTTTGTAGACCACACAACATAGCGCGAATCATTTAAAATAGAAGCTATGCCATTACTATCTATTGTGATAGTTAACTTCTTTGAAGCGCTATCCTCTGTACCAAATGCTCCACCTGTACCAGACTTCTGCATGGGATACATATACTTATTGACATTATCAGCCTTAAGGTAATATCCTTCTTCAAGGGTAAATGTAAACTCATCAAATAGGTTGGAAGTAATTACATCGTTATTGATGGTAACATCATGACCGGCATCTTTAGCAAGCTCCGAACCGTCTACGATAGCTTCAAATACCTTCGGATCTCCGTCACCATCCTCATCACCTTCGAGCCCCTCAAACACGATCAGGTACTGGGCATCCGGCTCCAGATCATCAACCGCTGTCACTTTGGTGTAAACGCTCGGCGGGATAGAGGAATCAATGACCTTCAAAGTGTAAGAGGCGGTGGTTTCACTATGGCCATCACCGGTGGCGGTGGCGGTGATTGTGGTGCTGCCCCTCTTTAGAGCGGTTACATTACCATTTTCATCCACCGTAGCCACGCTTGTTTTGGAGGACTCATAGGTGACGTTCGCTCCGTCTTCACAGGTGAGCTTCGGGCAATACGGATCCCAGTGTTCGGCAAGGGCTTCGTTCATGTCGTACACGGCTTCCGTGGCATCGTAGGACATAATCCAGGAAGTCGGTGCGTCGGTGGTGTACAAGAATGTTGTCTGTGGCGTATTACTACTAGTAGAAAAAGAACTACCACTAGTATAATAGATATACCTAGTGCCAACCTTTAGAGTGTAATTCGCATAGGTACATGTACTAGAGCTTGAACTTGTTCTTAAGGAATTAGAAGAATAACTTAAGTATCTCTCCGTGCTTATGTTTTTCAAAGCACCGCTCGAAGCCTCCCAAAGAGCAGCATTAGGAGCATCATAAATGATCGTACCGTCATCTTTGATACTCTCTTCAACTGACACCACAGAAAGTGTGCTGCTGCTGGCATTCTGTAATGAACGGCCATTGGATATAATCAAGTATTTTTTGCCATCCACCATGCTCTCAGCCTTGTAGTACACCGACTTACGTGTCGCATTATTTCCGCCCAGATCCATGGTATACTTATGAATCCTATTCCGTTTAAGCTCCTTGTTCTCAAAGGAGAACTCATAAGCGGCAGCGTTCGTAACAACGGTGATCTTACCAGAGTAAGTGCCCGGGGCGAGGACCATGTACTGGGGTGTAGTCGCGTCGTCCTTTTTCGCGGCAACGTAGACAGTCTCCATGAGGGTCAGGGTGACCTCTTTCTCGGGATCGGCGCCTTCTTCTGCAGTCCAGTTTAAAGTACCCGGCGTTTCCTCAGTCACGCCCGTCAAATCCACCTTGGCGAGACCGGCGACGGCAGCGTTATCGTTAGTTGCCTGATAGGTGATATACCGCACAGTCTCATTCTGGTAAGTCTCATTCGAAGAATACACGCGGAAATCGATGATAGACCCCATGTTCATGAAGTAGATGCGGCCGTTGTTGTCTCCCGACTGTATCTCATAAGGGATACCCACCATCGGCATGGCCGAAACGGCACCGCCCATCTGCAACGGGTTGATATAGAGGGAGGCAGAAGCCGCACCTTCCATATTCTTGTAATACGGGTAGAAAGCATAAGCGGTCTTTCCCTCCAGGGGATCATCGCTGACCAGCTTGACCATTTTCTTCTCGTCAACCTCTTCGATATCGGCCTGACGGGCATTGACACCCGAACCCACGAACAGACCCACATGGTCCTCACCGACTTTCCAGAAGACACCGTTATCGTTCAGCGTGGCACGAGTTCCGTCTTCAGCCAGTTCAAACCGATACTGATACGCCCCGTCAACGATCGGGGCTTCTTCCTCCTTCTTGCTGCAGGAAGCGAGGGCGGCCACGGTGGCCACCAGCGTCATCAATGAAATAACTCTCTTTTTCATAATCTGCTTCCTTCCATTAAAAATCTTCTTCTTCACCATCATCCAGGACCTCATTGCCGTCCTGATTGAAGCGGGTGAACGCCAAATTCTCCTCCAACTGAATGAGCAGGGGCTTCATTTCGGGAGCTGAATACAGTGCTTTTTTCTTCATAACCTATTAACTATTTTTGTTTTAACTATCTCCTTTTTGTAAATCGGGCACTATTCTCCACCTAATTTACCAAATGCAAAAATACACAAAAATTTAAAAACATTATTGTTTTTTTTGATTAAATCTTGATACAAAAGTATTGGAAACTGTCTTTTGGAAGAAGAAGGAGGGCGGTAAAAAGGGACGAAAAAGAGATTCCTTCGCTTCGCTCGGAATGACAAAAAGGTCCTCGGAATGACAAAAAGGTCATCAAAATGACAAAAAGGTCATCGAAATGAGAATACGGTTGCTCGTGATAAGAAAGCGAAATGAAAAAGGCCACCCAGGATGACTTGCCCCTGTCATCCTGAGGAGGTCGAAGACCGACGAAGGATAATTATTGCAGTTGCTCGATCATCGCGCCGGCGACTGCTTCGGAGGCGCCGGTGCCGCCGAGGAGGGAACGCACTTCGCCGTAGTCCGCCAGCATCCGGGTGCGCCAAGCGTCATCTTCGACGAGGCGGCGGACTTCGGCGACGAGGTGGTCGGGGGTGAAATCTTCCTGCAGGAGTTCGTGGAAAGCGGCGCGGTCCAGGATCAGGTTCGCGAGGCTCACATATTTGATTTTGAGGATGATGCGGGCGATCATCGCCGTGAGGGCCGATGTCCGGTAGGCTACGACCTGGGGTGTGCCGATGAGGGCCGCTTCCAGGGACGCCGTGCCGGAATTGATGACGGCGGCACGGGCGTTCCGGAGCACGCCGTAGGTATCCCCGAATATGACATGCACGAACGCGTCGTTCCCCGCCAGGTCGTAATCTGCCTGTGTGCGGCTCGGTGCCGCGGCGATCAGGAACTGATAATCGGCATATTCCGGCATCCCGTGCAGCCGGGACGCCAGTTCCATGAAGGTAGGCATCATCGTCCGGATTTCCCCGGTGCGGGAACCGGCGAGGAGGGCAATGAAAGGCTTGTCCGCCAGCCCGTTTCGCTTCAGGAAAGCCTCCCGAGGCTCACGCAGTGCCTCCGAGCGGTCCACCGCATCCAGCAGCGGGTTCCCCCGGTAGATGAAATCGACCCCTTTCCGGCGGAAATAGTCGATCTCGAAGGGGAAGACGATGAAGAGCTTATCGACATAAGCCTTGAGCTTCTTGATACGCCGTTCGCGCGATGCCCAGACCTTCGGTGCGATGTACCAGAACACCTTGAACCCGGCCTTGTGCGCGAACTCCGCGATGCGGAAATTGAATCCGGGATAGTCGATGAGGATCACCACGTCCGGTTTCCAGGCGGCGATATCCTCCTCGCAGGACCGGACCCTTCCCAGCAGCTGCCGGGCATGGACCAGGACCTCCCAGATGCCGATGATGGCTCCCTCCCGGTAATCGCACACCAGCCCGTCGCCGTCCTGATGCTCCCGATAGACCGCATCCATCAGTCCCCCGCCCCAGAACCGGATGTCCGCTTCAGGGTCGCGCGCGTAGAGCCCGCGCATCAGGTTGGAGCCGTGCAGGTCGCCGGAAGCCTCGCCGGCAATCAGGTAATACCTCATAATCCGGTCCCGGTCAGGACCCGTAAGCGCTTCAGTTCCACGTAGTCCGTCCGGTCGATGCAGTTCGGGGTGATGGTGATCCAGTTGGAGTGGTTGAGCACATGGTCGGCGTCCATGGCGCCGTCCTCATCGTCCACGAAGTCACCGATCATCATGAAGGCCGACTCCCCTTCCTCCAGCGGCGGAAGGTTCTTCTGCGCATGGAAACCCGTCGCCTCGTACGAGGACAGGCGTTCCTCATCCCAGGGCTGGAACTCACGGATCCAGTGGCCGCGTCCCTGGCGGGCGAAGGTGATGCCCTCCACGCGTTCCGGCGGCACGTCCGGGAAATTAATGTTGTACAGCAGGCCGTACCGGCCTTCCGGCCAGTTCTCCAGCAGGAAGGTGAGGATGCCGGGCAGGTAGCGCTCGACCGTAGAGAAGTCCGCATCGGGACGGAAGTTGCACAGGGACACGCCGATGGCCTTGCAGCCGTTCAGGGCCCCCTCCTCCGTCGCCCCCAGAGTGGCGGAATAGTTGGCCGCCGTGGAAGCGTTGGATCCGTGGTTGATGCCGCAGATCACCAGGTCGGGGTTCCGGTTCTCATAAAAATATTCCAGGCCGAACTTCACGCAGGAAGCCGGCGTCGCATCCAGATAATACCATTTTCCGGGGCCTTCTTCCGGAAGGGCCTTGTGGGCCAACCGCTTCAAACCCAGCGATACGGCCATCGACATCGCACTCTGATGATACTTCGGGGCGACCACGGTCACTTCCCCGAACTCCGCCATCACCCGGGCCAGGGCGTGAATTCCTCCGGCCTTGTACCCGTCATCATTGCTGATCAGAATCCGCATAGACTCTTTTTTTAAATTTTTTATAAAATTCTCTCTGCAAAGATACGGAATTCTCCCTTTTTTTTCGTAAATTTGCAGCGCCTTCGAGGAAAAATCCTCAGGCTGGGTTGGAAAACGTTCAACAACTATACAACAAAACATTATGATCAAACTCGGTATTAACGGTTTCGGCCGTATCGGACGGATGGTTTTCCGCGCCGCTGTCGAGAACTTCGGTAAGGACATTCAGGTTGTCGGTATCAACGACCTCCTCGATCCGGACTATCTCGCCTACATGCTCAAGTATGACTCCGTCCATGGTCAGTTCAACCACGACATCAAGGTCGAAGGCAACTACCTCATCGTCGACGGTAACAAGATCCAGGTCTTCTGCGAGAAGGATCCCGCCAACATCACCTGGGGCGCTCTCGATGCCGACGTCGTCGTCGAATCCACCGGTTTCTTCCTCACCGAGGAGCTCGCTTCCGCTCACCTCAAGGCCGGCGCCAAGAAGGTGATCATGTCCGCTCCGTCCAAGGACGCCACCCCGATGTTCGTCTACGGTGTGAATGACAAGACCTATGCTGGTCAGAAGATCATCTCCAACGCTTCCTGCACCACCAACTGCCTCGCCCCGATGACCAAGGTCCTCAACGACAAGTTCGGTGTTGTCCGTGGCCTGATGACCACCGTGCACGCTGCCACCGCTACCCAGAAGACCGTCGATGGTCCTTCCAAGAAGGATTGGCGCGGCGGCCGCGGTATCCTCGAGAACATCATCCCGTCCAGCACTGGCGCTGCCAAGGCTGTGGGTAAGGTCCTCCCGGAACTCAACGGCAAGCTCACCGGTATGTCCCTGCGCGTTCCCACCTCCGACGTTTCCTTCGTCGACCTGACCGTGGAACTTGCCAAGGAGGCTTCCTACGATGAGATCTGCGCCGCGATGAAGGCCGCTTCCGAGGGCGAGCTCAAGGGCATCCTGGGCTACACCGACGAGGCCGTGGTCTCCACCGACTTCCGCAACGATCCCCGCACTTCCATCTTCGATGTGAAGGCCGGTATCCAGCTCGACAAGACCTTCGTGAAGGTTTGCGCCTGGTACGACAACGAGTGGGGTTACAGCAACAAGGTTTGCGAAATGGCCAAGGTCATCACGAAGTAAGTTGCTCCCAACACACAAGAAAACAGGCTCCGGAATTCCGGGGCCTGCTTTTTTATTCTCTGGCGATTCTTAATACTCTCTCGGACCGAAAATGTCCGTGCCGATGCGCACCATCGTCGCGCCGTGCCGCACCGCAATCGGCCAGTCCGCCGACATCCCGATGGACAGTTCCGTAAACGTCTCTGCCAACTCCGGATGCGCATCCCTGATCCGTTGGAACAGCGCCTCGATCCGCGCGAAATCCCCCTCGATCACCGCCTCATCCTCCGTATTCGTCGCCATCCCCATCAGGCCCCGGATCCGGACATAAGATTTCTCCACGCGGCCTTCGGCCTTGGTCGAAATGACAGGAATACCACCATCGACATTGGTCGAAATGACAGGAATAGGCCCTTCGGCCTTGGTCGGAATGACAGGAATACCACCATCGGCCTTGGTCGAAATGACAGGAATACCACCATCGACATTGGTCGAAATGACAGGAATACCACCATCGGCATTGGTCGGAATGACAGGATTCTTGTCATTTCGAGCGGAGGCGAAGCCGGAGTCGAGAAATCTATCCCCCAGCACCGCCATAATCTCCTCCTCCGAAAAACCTTGCTTCGTCTCCTCGGCCCCGAGGTGCAGCTCCAGGAGGACGTCGGTCACGCGACCATGGGCCCTCCCCCACTGGTCGATGGCTTCGAGCAGATGGAGGGAGTCCACGGACTGGACGAGGGAGACGTACGGGAGCACGAGCTTGAGCTTGTTGGTCTGGAGGTGGCCGATGAAGTGCCACTCGATGTCGGAGGGAAGCTGCGGGACCTTGGCCGCGAATTCCTGGGGCCGGCTCTCAGCGAAGATGCGCTGGCCGGCGTCATAGGCCTCCCGGAGGCGTTCCACCGGGTGGAATTTGGAAACTGCCACCAGTTTCACGGCTGATGGCAGTTGGTCGTATAAGTTCTGAAGATGATCTTTGATCATAGGGATTAGCGCTTCTTCTTGTTCTGCTGGCTCTGCTGCTTCTGCATTTCGCGCTGCATCTTCTGGGCCTCTTCCAGGCGCTGCTGCCACTTGGACTTGGGCACCGGCTTGCCTTCGGCAGCCTTGAGCTTCGCCAGGATCTCTTCCGGATGCACGAACCACTTCTTGATGATCCAGGTCTCAATCATCGTGATGATGTTGGAGAGCAGGTAGTAGTAGCTCAAACCGGAGGAGAGGTTGTTACAGATGAAGAACATCATGATCGGCATCATGTACAGGCTCATGAAGCGCATCATCTTCGCGTTCGGATCATCCCCGGTGCTCTGGTTCTGCATCGTCACGCGGGAGTAGAAGAACATGGACAGGGCCATCAGGAGGGCGAACAGGGAGATGTGGTCCATCCCGAAGATGCTCGTGCCCCAATGGATGATGTCGTCATAGGCGGAGAGGTCCTCGGCCCACAGGAACGGCTGCTGGCGCAGCTGGATGGAGGCCGGGAAGAAGCGGAACATCGCCCAGAGAATAGGCATCTGGAGGAGCATCGGGAGGCAGCCGCCCATCATGCTCACGCCGGCCTTCTTGTACAGCTCCATCGTCGCCTGCTGCTTCTTCATCGCGTCTTCCTGCTTGGGATACTTGGCGTTGATCTTGTCCAGTTCGGGCTTCAGGACCTGCATCTTCGCAGAGGAAGACAGGCTCTTGTACGCGAACGGGAGGACGACCAGCTTGATCATGACCGTCAGGAGGAAGATGATCAGGCCGAAGCTCTTGATGAACTGGCGGAGCCAGTCGAAGACGAAGATGATGATCCGGGTGAACCAGGCAATCCATTTACCGCCCAGCGGAATCACCTTCTCGTAGGCGTGTCCGTAGGACTTGAGGCCCTTATAGTCGTTGGGGCCGAAGTAGTACTCGAAGGGGATGTCGATGCGCGGGGAACCCGGCTGGATATCCGCCCGCATGGAGGCGGTGCAGGACATCAGGTTCTTCTCCGGATTGTCCTTCCCGAGGAAGTCGATGGTGAATTCGCCGTAGGTGAAGTTCTTCGGGGCCCGCATGATCGCGGAGAAGAACTGCTGCTGGAAGGCGAACCACTCGATCCGGTTGTCGAAGCGCTTGTTGCCCTTGCGGCCATTGCCGATGCTTTCCGGCTTCATCTTCCCCTTGTCATCCGGGAAGCAGTAGTTCAGCCGGGAATACTGGCTCTCGTTCTTGTAGCCCTTCTCCATCTGCGGGATGACGGCGTCGAAATCGACGTCGATCGTGCCCACGTTGCGCGGGATCAGGTCCTGCATCCCCACGAAGGAAAGGGTCTGGTTCACCGAATAGGAATCCTTCACCAGGGTGTAGGTTTCCTCGATGTAGCCGCCGTTCGAGAACGGGAGGCGCATCACGACGGACGAATCCGTCGAAGCCTCCGGGACATACTGGAAATTGAATTTACGGGTATCGATGGCCGTCGGGGCATACACGACGAAGCCCAGCTGGCTCTTCCCTTCCTCCAGGATGTACAGGTCGGTCTTTTCGTAGGTCTGGTAATCCTTGACCCGGACGGAGAGCGGCTGGGCGCCCATCGTGGTGAAGGCGATCTCCAGCTTTTCGTTCTCCAGGGTGACGGTCTTTCCCTCGGCCAGCGCGGCGGCGTTCAGCAGGGAGTCGCTGTACACCGCAGCCTGGACCGGCAGGGCGGCCACCACCGTGTCCTCCGGATGCTCGGCCAGATAGGCCTGCCGGATGCTGTCCTGGCGGGCGGCTTCCACCGCGGCCAGGGAGTCCAGCTGGGCCTGCCAGGCCTGCTGCTTCTTGATCTGCCGGCTGTTGTAGCCGAAGAAGCCGACCATCAGGAGGAGGATCAGGACCCAGCCGATGATTGAATTCTTATCCATAGAAGGCGTTTAGTCGTTGTTCTCCTCCGTCTCCTTGGCGACAAGGTCACGGATCTGGGCCTCCAGCTGCTTGAGTTCGGCCTTCGCGGCGTCGATGCGCTCCTGCATCTGGGCCTTGAGCTGCTCGGCACCCTTGGAGAGGCCGAAGAAGCCGATGTTGTTCTCGTAGGTCTGGATCTCCTGCTGGAGCTGGTTGAACTTCTGCGTCAGGCGGTCACGCTCGGTGAGCGGCGCATTGCGGCGCGGCTCGCGGACCTGGCCACGGCCACCCTCGCGGCGGCCGCCCCGGTTGAAGTCCGGGAACTTGGCCTGCATCGCAGCCTTGTAGGCGGCGCCCACGGCCTCTTTCTCCTTGAACGGAACGAAACCGATGGCGTTCCAGCGGTCGGCAAAGGCGCGGGCGGCCGCGGCGTCTGCATCGGCATCGGCCGGCACATAGGCCTCGATCTCCTCGATGAGGGCGCGCTTGGCGCGGAGGTTCCCGTAGAAGTCGTTCTCCGGCTTGGCCTGCTTGTCACGCTCGTTGAAGAAGGTGTCGCAGGCCGCGCGGAAACGCTTCCAGAGCTGCTCGGACTTCTTGCGCGGCACGGCGCCGATCTCCTTCCACTGGCGCTGGAGCTCGATCAGCACGTCGGAGGTCTTCTTCCAGTCGGTGCTGCCGCTCAGGGACTCGGCCTGCTCGATGATGGCCAGCTTCTTGGACATATTCTCGTTCATGCTGTCCTTGAAGCTGTTGTAGTATTCGCGCTTGCGGGAGAAGAACTGGTCGCAGGCGGCGCGGAAACGGTCGTACACCTTCTGGTTGTCCTTGCGGGTGGCGAAACCGATCTTGCGCCATTCGGCCTGCAGGGCCTCGATCTCCCGAGAGAGGGCGTTCCACTGGTTGGAGGAGGTAATCTCCTGGGCGGCAATGGCTTCCACCTTCTCGCAGAGGGCGGACTTCGCCTCCAGGTTCGCGACCTGCTGCTCCTTCATGCTCTCGAAGTGGGCCTGGTAGCGCTTGTTGACGACGGCGGTAGCAGCGCGGAAACGCTCCCAGATGGACTCGCGGAATTCCTTGGCGACGGGGCCGTACTCCTTCCACTGCTCGTGGAGTTTCTGGAGGTCCTTGAAGGCGCCCACGACATCCTCGCTCGCGGCCAGTTCCTCGGCCTGCTCGCAGAACTCGGTCTTGGCTTCGAGGTTCTTGCGGAAATCCAAGTCGCGGAGTTCGCGGTTGATCTGGACGAGGTCGTAGAACTTCTCCACATAGAGCTGGTAGGTGTCGTTCACGTCGCGGAAGTTCTGCTGCGGAACGGGACCCACCTCGCGCCAGCGGTTCTGGATCTCGCGGAATTTCGGGAAGGAATCCTTCATGTCTCCCTGCTCGTCGACGAGGGCCTTGAGGTCCTCGATGACGGCCTGCTTCTTCACGAGGTTGTCCTCGCGCTCGGCGTCGAGCTGGCGGTTGTACTCCGCACGCTCCTTCTTATACATATTATAGAGGGACTTGAAACCGGCCTCGATGGCGGCGAACGGGCTTTCGACGGCGTTCTCCTGCGGCTCGGCGGTCACCTCTTCCACGGTTTCGGCATCGGGTTCTTCGACGGCGGCGTCTTCGCCGGCATCGGCTTTTTCGCGGGACAGGCGCTTGTAGAAGGCGGACTTGAGGGCCTCGGCCTCCTTGGAACGCTTCATCCTGTCCACGCTTTCTGTCAGTTCCTGGAACAACCCGGAGAGTTCGGCGAGCGTCTTCTCCGCATAGTTGACGACGGTTTCCTTCACTTCTTCGACGAGGTTCTTCTCCTCTTCCGGCTGCTGTGCATCCTGGATCGTCTGGGGTTCTTCCTGTGCTACATCTGCGGTCCCGGCGACAGTCTCGAGGACCTCAGGCTTCATTTCTTCACTCATGATAAATGGTGTTCAAAAGTTTAACATATAGAATACAAATATAACATAATTTCGACAATAAACGCTAAATTTGCAGGACCGAAACGAAAAAACATGCGTATCGACATCCTGACCGTTGTTCCGGAGCTCCTCGAGAGCCCGCTCAGCCATTCCATCCCGGGCCGGGCCGTCAAAAAGGGCCTGGTGGAAATCCACGTGCACAACCTCCGCAAGTACGGGCTGGGCCCGCGCCTGACGGTGGACGACTACTGCTACGGCGGCGACGCCGGCATGGTGATGATGGTGGAGCCGGTCTTCCGCATGATCGAAGAACTGAAGGCGGAGCGGCACTACGACGAGGTCATCTATATGGCCCCCGACGGCGAGATCCTGGACCAGGGTATCGCCAACGAACTGTCCCTCAAGGAGAACATCATCATCCTGTGCGGGCACTACAAGGGCATTGACGAGCGCATCCGCGAACACCTCGTGACCCGCGAGATCTCCGTGGGCGATTTCGTGGTGAGCGGCGGCGAGATTCCGGCCGCCCTCCTGGCGGACAGCATCATCCGCCTCATCCCGGGCGTCCTGACCGACGAGACATCGGCCCTCTCCGATTCCTTCCAGGACGGCCTCGTCTCCCCTCCCGTCTATACCCGTCCCGCCGACTTCAACGGCTGGAAGGTCCCCGACGTCCTCCTCTCCGGCAACCCGAAGCTCATCCAGGCCTGGCAGGACGAACAAGCCCTCGCCCGCACCCGAGAGCGCCGGCCGCACCTGCTCGATTAGGAGTTTTCATTTTTGGCTATCGCCAAAAATGAATTAAGGCTCGCATCCCTGCGAGCCTTAATTCTGGTTAGTTAGTAGTGTATTCTTACTCAGAAGAAGGTTAATTGTGTTGGTTAGAAGAAGCGTATCTCAATTCTTACAAAAGATTTTTACCCTTTTGCAAGAGCAAAGATACGCAAACTTTCTTTATCTGCAAATTTTTTTGAACAAAAGTTTACTTAATAATTTTTTTTAAAAACTATAAGCGATTTTGAGCATCAGATTTCGGGTGGCCTGCGGGTACAATCCGGCCTCCAAATACTCTCCTCCATCCCAGGCCCGATACACCCAGGCGTAGGCATAATACTCGCGGTTCAGAAGATTGTTCACATAGAGCGAAACCCCAAGGGAACCGCCTGAAAGCGGGAAATTGTGGCTCAGCGCAAGATCCGTGACAAAGAAGGAAGGGATGCAGCGGTCGGCGCAGCCGGTGTTGTCCCAGTACTGCTTGCCCACGTATTTCCCGCTCAGGGTCAGCGGCCAGCCCTGGAACGGGTCCACTTCCACGCGACCCATGCCAACGACGGAAGGAGAGAGGAGCATCGGCGTGTTTTCGTAGTGTTCTTCCTTATATCCGCCATCGACCCAATTCTCGAGATAGGCGGTGAAGGCGCGGAGTCGGTTCGTGGAGAGGGTCAGGTTTCCGTCGATGCGGAGCCAGGTCGCAGGTGACCAGGCGGCGGCGAGTTCCACGCCCCGGCGCCAGCCCCGCCCCACGTTCTCCTTGATCGCATACCCCGAGGAACTGAGCCGTCCGGTCTCCAGGAGCATGTCCTTGTATTCCATCAGATAGACATTGGCCGAAGCCGTAAACCGCTCGCCCGAGAACTGGTAGCCCGCCTCGATGTCCAGCATCGACTCGGGCTTGATGGGGATCATCTCGCCCTTGATATTCTCCTTGATGTCGCTGCGGCCCGGCTCGCGGTGGCCGATGGCGGCGGAAGCGTACAGTTTATGGGCCCCGAAGGTTGCGGTGACACCCGCGCGGGGGTTGAAGAAGTCCCACTTTTCGTGATAGTCCATAGTCACGGAACTGGCCTTGTCATCGGGTCCCACCAGGTCGTAGCCGATGTGCCGATACTGCAGGTCCGCGTACGCTGTCAGCCACGGAAGCGGCTGGTATTCAGCGCGCAGGAAGGCGCTTACTTCCTGCTTGGTACCCGTGTTCCGGTACCAGGTATCCTGCGCGTTCATAGACGCGTAATCGAAATCCGGGCCCAGCAGGCGCGCCCAGAGCATCTCGCCCCAGTGCCCGCCGACGTACCGGGAGAGGTTCACCCCGCCATCGACCTTCAGCGCATCCGTCCGCAGGCGCAGGTCCGACTGGAAGACGTACAGGTCGTTGTCCATCTTCTTCCGGTAGATCATGTCGCTCTTCTTCTGGCCCTGCCAGGCGGAGAAGGGATACCCGAACTCGGCGAACTTCCGGCCCGTCTTGTAATACTCGTCATAGCCGTCGCCGCGGGTGTAGTCAATGGTATTGGCCCATGTGAGCGCATCCGACAGCCGGCGCGTGTAGTTCAGTTGCAGATGGTGCTGGACATAGTTGTCGGTCTGGTCCGGGTAGTAGCAGGTGTTGCCGTTGTCATCGACATACTCGCCCGCGCCGTTGTACCGGCGGTCCACGGTGTACATCTCCGGCGAGATGCCGTCCCAGGTGATACCGCTCTTCTGGTTGCCCATCAAATACGTGAGCCGCAGGGAGTTGCGTCCCTTCAGCCAGCCGATGACGCCGAACAGGGAGGCCGATCCCACCCCGGCGTTCCGGATATAGCCGTCGGTCTGGCCCGCGGAATAGGCCAGGCTGAAATAGAGCCCGGACGGCCGCAGCCCGCTCATCGCCGAGATGGTGGTCAGGAAGGTCCCGTAGGAACCCGCCGACACCTCCCACCGGAAAGCCGGTTCCGGGGTGACGAAGGCGGTGTTCATGTTGATGCTGGCGCCGAAGGCACCGGCCCCGTTGGCCGATGTCCCAAGGCCGCGCTGGACCTGGACGCTGGATAGGAGGGCTGTCAATGCGGGGATATTGACCCAGAAGACTTCCTGGGACTCGGCATCGTTCAGGGTGATGCCGTTCAGGGTGACGTTGATCTGCGAGCCCTTGGAGCCGCGGACGGTCATGGCCGAGTTCCCGAGCCCGGTGCCGCCTTCGTTGTAGGTCACCACGGACGGCAAGAGGTTCAGGGTCATCGGCAGGGAATTCATCGGATTGGAAGTCCGCAGGGCCTCCCGGCCCACATTGTCATAGGTAACCGGCGTATGGCTGCCGGCCCGGGAGGCGGAAATGAGGACGCTGTCCAGTCTTTCGACTTTTTCGGCAGTCTGCGCTCCCGCGCAGACGCACAGAGCGGCGAATGCCGCTGCTAAAACGGTTTTTTTCATATACTTTCCTCCGGCGGTATGAACCGCATCAGGTTCAACGGGTATGTTCTCAACCGGGCAAAGGCCCGATACCCCGATATGTTATTTATTCTTAACCAGTTCTATCTGGTATAGTTTCGGCCAGTACTTCCCGGTGAGGAAGATCCGTCCCTCCGCATCCACGGCGATGCCGTTCAGCACATCCGTGTCCCGCGTCCGCTCCTTCATGGGCAACAGGCCCCGGCAGTCCACGGTCGCTTCCACGACCCCGGTCTCGGGATTGATGATGACAATGGTGTCGGTCGTGTAAACATTGGCCCACACCTTCCCGTCGATCCATTCCAGCTCGTTCAGGTAGCGGACCGGCTTCCCCGCGAGGGTGACCCGCTGGCGGCGGAGTTCCTTCAGGTCCTTGTCCAGGAAGAAGAGGAAGGCGCTTCCGTCGCTGGCAATCAGCTGCTTCCCGTCGGTGGTCAATCCCCAGCCTTCGGCGCGGGGCCAGGCCTTGGTGGCCTTGTAGGTCAGGGAATCCGCGTCATAGACGAAGGCGACCTGGTTCGTCCAAGTGAGGATGTACAGGTTGCCGTCCAGGATGCAGGAGCCTTCCGCGAAATACTTGCGGGAGAAATCCTGCCGGGTGATCGCCTCACCCGTTTCCAGGTCCACGGTGCGGAGCGTGCTCTCCCCCCACTGCCCCGTCGTCTCGATGAAACGGTCCCCGTCGAAGAACAGGCCCTGGGTGTAGGAGGTCACGTCGTGGGGATATTCCCGCACGACCTGGACCCGGTATTCCCGGACCTTGGACGTGCCGCAGGAAACGGCGGCGGCGAGGAGCAGTATGAGCGCAAATCTTCTCATCGGTCAAATATCTTACAAATTTAAATAAAAAAACGTACCTTTGCAACCGGAAGGCGGGACGATCTGCCGCGCCGTCACTTACCGAGCTACGCTTGGCCTTCCGAGCGCAGCGAAGGAATCCCGACGGTGAGGAAAGTCCGCACAGGGCAGGGCGCCTGACTGTGGAAAGCACAGAAGGGAGTAATCTTTTCCGTCCGTAACAGAAAACAACCGCCGGAGTTTTTCTTTTTTTTCTCCGGCAAGGGTGAAAACGCGGGGTAAGAGCCCACGACGCCGTATGGCGACATACGGCGGGTACGGCGGCAGGCCTGCAAGACCAAATATACCGGCAGATGAGGGCGGCCCGTCCGATGCCGGGGGGTAGGTTGCGAAGATAAATGGCAGATTCAAAAACAGAAAGCGGCTTACGGCCC
>Ga0310690_10000938_pt1 | contig 56271 bp, 40 predicted proteins | sample AusTroGonzalo_MG_2_FD_207661 | JGI IMG/M metagenome (GOLD analysis project Ga0310690, IMG submission 207661) | Bovine rumen microbial communities from tropical cattle in Woodstock, Queensland, Australia - Gonzalo_04 (v2) (version 2) | ecosystem: Host-associated > Mammals > Digestive system >... | reverse complement strand
AGTTTGGCAAACCTGCGCCGGAGCCAACGAAGATACCTTTGAAGTCTTGGGCTTCCAGGTCAGCAATTGTGATGGTCTTACCTACGACACAGTCCTTGACGAACTTCACGCCAATCTTCTCGAGGTTCTGTATCTCGACATCGACAATCGCATTGGGCAGACGGAATTCGGGAATGCCGTACTTTAACACTCCGCCAATCTCGTGCAAAGCCTCGAAGACCGTTACGTCGTAACCTGCTTTCGCCATATCGCCAGCGAAACTCAAACCCGAAGGACCGGAGCCGATGACTGCAATTTTCTTGCCGTTCTTCTCGGCCACTTCGGGCAGCGATATATTGCCGCTATCGCGCTCGTAGTCGGCGGCGAAACGTTCCAGGTTGCCGATAGCAACGGCAGGCTCGTTCATCTTCAGATGGATGCACTGCGCCTCGCACTGCTTCTCCTGAGGGCAGACACGACCACAGACAGCGGGTAGGGCAGAGGTCATTTTCAGCACACGGGCAGCCTCGAGGAACTTGCCGCGCTCGATATTCTTGATGAACGATGGGATATTGATGCCGACAGGGCAACCCTGCATACAGGTCGGATTAGCACAGTCGAGGCAGCGCTTTGCCTCTGTCATAGCCTGTTCCACGGTGAGGCCTTGGTTAACTTCCTCTGTACGAGTCGTAGCACGATAGACAGGATCGAGCTCAGGCATCTTGCAGCGCTCAATACCTGTGCGTTCCTTTGCCTTCATCGACTTGCGAATCTCCTCACGCCAAGGAGCGCTACGGTCGGTGAGTTCGGAGAGGGGAACGGCTCCCTCCCCGCTTCCCCTTTTGGGGAGTGCTTCTTTTACCCCTTCACTACCCTCTGGTTTTGAGGCACTCCCACAAAGGGGGAGTGGGGAGGAAGCTTTTTGGTATGCTTCATAAGCAGCCATTGCCTCCAGCTCTTCTGCTTTGAACGCTCCGCCGCGACGCATCATCTCGTCGAAATCGACCTGATGACCGTCGAACTCCGGCCCGTCAACGCAGACAAACCTCGTCTTGCCGCCAACACTTACACGGCAAGCGCCGCACATACCTGTGCCGTCAACCATGATAGTGTTGAGGCTGACATCTGTCGGGATTTCGTATTTCTTGGTCAGCAGACAGCAGAACTTCATCATAATGGCGGGGCCGATGGCAAAGCATTTATCGACCTTCTCGCGCTGGATAACCTCTTCCATACCGACAGTTACCACGCCTTGCTTGCCGTAGGAGCCGTCATCGGTCATGATGATGACCTCGTCGCTGGCAGCACGAACCTCATCCTCAAGAATGATGAGCTCCTTGCTACGACCTGCGATGACGCTGATGACGCGGTTGCCGGCAGCTTTGAGAGCCTGGATGATGGGCAGCATGGGAGCTGTTCCGACACCACCGCCTGCACAAAGCACTGTGCCGTAGTTCTCGATATGAGTGGCGCGCCCCAAAGGACCAACCACGTCTGCAATACAGTCTCCCTCGTTCAGGGCGCAGAGTTGGCTGGTGCTGGCACCAACCGTCTGGATAACCAGAGTGATGGTTCCCTTTTCTTTGTCGCTACCAGCTATGGTGAGAGGCACTCGTTCGCCCTTCTCGTCAACACGGACGATGACGAAGTGACCGGCTTTGCGTGCCTTTGCAATCAATGGAGCATCAACGTCCAGACGGAAAACCTTCTCGCTGAACTGAATCTTTTTAACAATCTTATACATACCTTTAAAATTTCAATACTCAATTTTCAATTGTTATCACCTCGCAACCCATGTATGGAACGAGCACCTTGGGAACACGGATGCCTTCGGGCGTCTGGTTGTTCTCGAGGATTGCTGCAACGATGCGGGGTAGGGCGAGAGCCGAGCCGTTGAGGGTGTGGCAGAGTTCTGTCTTGCCTGTATCTGTGCGGCGGAAACGGCACTTGAGACGGTTGGCCTGATAGGTGTCGAAGTTCGATACAGAGCTGACCTCAAGCCAACGCTGCTGGGCTTCGCTATAAACCTCGAAGTCGTAACAGATGGCACTTGTGAAGCTCTGGTCGCCACCGCAAAGGCGAAGGATGCGATAGGGGAGTTTGAGCTTCTGCAGAAGTCCCTCCACATGTTGCAACATCTCTTTGTGGCTCTCGGCACTATGCTCGGGCGTATCGATGCGCACAATCTCTATCTTGCTGAACTCGTGCAGACGGTTCAGACCGCGCACATCCTTGCCGTAACTGCCAGCCTCGCGGCGGAAGCACTGGGTGTAGGCGCAGTTTTTGACGGGCAGGTCATTCTCGTCAAGAATCACGTCGCGATAGATGTTCGTCACAGGCACTTCAGCCGTCGGGATGAGGTAAAGGTCATCCACCTCGCAGTGATACATCTGACCTTCCTTGTCGGGCAACTGACCAGTGCCGTAACCCGATGCAGCATTAACAACTGTCGGAGGCATAATCTCCTCGTAACCAGCTTTCTGTGCTTCATCCAAGAAGAAATCAATTAACGCGCGTTGCAGCCTTGCACCCTTGCCGCGATAGACAGGGAAACCAGCTCCAGTAATCTTGACTCCAAGGTCGAAGTCAATGAGATTGTACTTCTTGGCAAGTTCCCAGTGTGGGAGTTTCGCTGTCTCGACAACAGGATTTGCATCCCAGTTACCGACGGTATCTTTACCCAGAACACATTCTTTAAGGTTGGACTTGACAACCCAGTTGCAATCGGCACAGGTGCCTTCGGGAACCTCGTCGTAAGGGATGTTGGGAATCTGGCAAAGCAGACGTGTGAGTTCCTGTTCGGCACTCTCTTTCTTATTCTCCAGTTCCTTGTTGGTTTCCTTCAGGGCAGCCACTTTTGCCTTGACAGCTTCAGCCTCTTCGCACTTGCCCTGCTTCATGAGCATACCAATCTCTGCGGCAAGCTTCTTGGCAGATGAAAGGTTCTGATCGAGCTCTGTCTGTGCTTGGCGGCGGTTCTTATCTACGGCAATGACTTCTTCTATTGCCTGACGCGCATCGGCGAAGTGTTTCTTCTCCAAACCTGCGATGACGCGTTCGGTTTCTTCTGTGATGAGTCTTAGTGTTAACATATATGTGATTTACAATTTGACGATTTTACAATTTATGGTGCGGTAGCAAATTCTTCACTCTTCATCCTTCATTTCTAAAAAGGGAGCCACACGAATGCGGCTGCATCCCATAGAGCGTGGCTGATGATGATAGCTGTAAGCTGTTTGGGCATGAGATAGTAGAGTCCGCCCCATACAATGCCACAAACCAAAGCGGCCATGATGAGCATGAAATTACCCGATGGCAGATGCACAAAGGTGTAGCACATTGTTGTCACAATGAATGCGAAGAGGGGTGAACGGAAGTTCGAGAGTGTCCTTTGAACGTAGCCTCGCCAGAATATCTCTTCTGCAGGTCCGATGACAAAGAGCAGGAGCAGGGCGAGTAGGGTGGGCGAGACATCTCCTTTCATGTTATATATAAGGTTCACCTGCGCGCGCGAAAAAGAAAAAAGGAGCTGTGATACCTTATCGCCGACATAAAATACACCCCAAAGCAGTGCCGCAATGACAACACCTAAAAGGATGGACTTAATAAGATGCGAACTGCTTCCTATGCTCCCTCGCCCACCAAAAGTCAGGGCAAAACAAGTTAGTACGATAGCCGAAGCTGTCATACAAACCCAAAAGTTCACTTGCGGAGCTGTCCAGGGCGAAAACATAATGAACCACAGCACGGCAGCCACAACTACGCTCACGACAAGTGGTAGTTTGCCGCGTTTCGTGAAGGGATTGCTTGCTGCTGTGTACATAGTTATTAAATTAATGCGTCAGTAATGAGGCTGAGGGTAAGCACAAGGCTGAATGCAAGTTGTAGCTTTGCTGTTGCCTCATCCAAACTGGCAATAGCCTTAATGCCTCCAGTGCGATAGGAAAGCATCTTCTTGCAATTGCCCAAAGCTATGGGAAGGGTGATGAGTGTGAGCACAGTTCGTGGACTTACCAAACCCAGAAAAGCAGTCACGATGAGCCAAAGATAGGGCAGGATAAGTTCGAATACATACATACCGATGGCAAACTGGCGGCCAGTAAACATCGCGAAGGTATGAATCTTTGCGCGTCCGTCTGTCTCGATGTCGCGAGTATTGTTGGCATGAAGGATAGCAACGGTGATGCTTCCTACAGGAACTGCAAGCCATAAGACAGAAGGAACAATCTCCCCACTACAGATGAATGTTGTGCCGAGCATGGGCAATACTGAATAGCACGCCATGATGACGAGGTCACCCATTGCGGCATATTTCAAAGGAGGATAGAATAACGATAGGGCGATGCCTGCCAAACCGAACCACAATAAGGTAATGCCAGTTAAATAAACCATCAGCAATCCCATTGCGACGGCAAGTACTTGAAGTGTTACAGAGAGCGTGAGCATCTCTTTTGGCGTGAACTGCTTGTCAACAAGAGTTCGAACTCCGTATGTGTCATCTGCATCAACACCCTTGCGATAGTCATGATAATCGCTCCATACATTGCCTGCGGCATGCACCAGAATGATGTTTACCAAAGCCATAATGCCTAAGCCCCATGAAACCTCGATTCCTTGGCTCCACAGGAACATCATCGACACAAGGACAGGCATTGATGATGCCGGGAAAGACCAGGGTCGTGTGGCAATCAGCCATTCTTTTATTGTATGCTCTTTCATTAAAAAACATAGTCCCCTCACTGCTGAAAGCATGAGGGGACCTTAATTTGAGTTGTGATTGTCTGTTTCAAATGAGCGCATGCCCTTATGCCTCAGCAGCAACGGGAACCACACTGACAGTACTGCGGTCAAGACGACCTTTCCTGAACTGTACGGTACCATCTACGAGAGCATAGAGAGTATTGTCCTTACCCATAGCAACATTAGTGCCGGGATAGTGACGAGTGCCGCGCTGACGAACGATGATGTTGCCTGCGACACACTTTTCTCCGCCGAAAATCTTTACGCCCAGTCTTTGAGCGTGTGACTCACGTCCGTTCTTAGAACTACCTACACCTTTTTTATGTGCCATTTTTGTTCAGTCTTTAGCGTTAAACATTAAGCGTTGATACCCTTGATGGTCAGTTCGGTGAACTGCTGGCGATGACCGTTGAGCTTGCGATAGCCCTTGCGACGCTTCTTGTGGAAGACGAGCACCTTGTCGCCCTTTACCAGGGGTGATACAACTTCGGCCGTAACCTTTGCGCCTTCAACAGTGGGAGTACCCACGGTGATGGTGCCATTATCGACCAACAACACATTCTCAAATTCAACAGTCTTGCCTGCCTCAGCATTGGCAATGTGATGAACGAAGAGTTTCTGACCCTCCTCAACACGGAACTGCTGACCGTTAATCTCTACGATTGCGTACATTATTTATTAATTTATAACGGGTTTGACCGCGGGGCGGAGCCATCTCGTGACCCTCTTTTTCTGGCCTCTACGGCATAAATCGGGTGCAAAAGTACGACAATTAATTCAAAATTCAAAATAATTTGATTCAAAATAATTGCTATTTCCGCATTTTTTTTACTCCACGTAGCTTTCCAGCAGCTTAGCGCTTTCGTCAGGTACGATGGTTACTTCCTTCATTGATGCAGGAACGACAAGCGACTCACCCTGATGCAAGAAAATCCCCTGACCGCTAGGGCTGAGGAAGCAGCACTGACCGCTCAGGCACATATAGACGCGGAAGCTATCGATATCTGTGTAGTCGCGCTTGAAGGGCTGTGTGAGTTTCAGCTCATTGGTCGTGAAGAAAGGACATTCCACAAGACTGACGACGGCGTCGCGGCTTTCGGTGTAGCTAACTTTCGGGTCGGTCGTTATATCCTGGAAGTTGATAGCCTCAAGAGCGAGTTCCGTGTGTAGTTCCCGAAGATTACCGTCGCGGTCACGACGCAGATAGTCGTAGATGCGATAGGTTACATCGCTGGTCTGCTGAATCTCTGCAATCACCATACCTGCTCCGATGCCGTGTACGCGGCCTGCAGGGATGTAGAAGCAGTCGCCTTCACTCACGTTAACTTTGTTTAGGTCGTCTTCGATGCTGCCATCGGCCACCTTCTGAGCATAGTCGCTGGTCTCAATCTTCTGGCGGAAGCCGGCAATCAGCTGGCTACCGCGGTCTGCATCAACCACATACCACATCTCGTTTTTGCCCATCTTGCCGTGACGCTTTGCGCTGAGTGCATCGTCGGGATGAACCTGGATGGAGAGATCCTGGCGTGCGTCGATGAACTTGATGAGCAGGGGGAAGTCGTTACCGAATTTCTCCGAGTTTTTCTTTCCGAGGAAGTCTGCCCCATAACGAGCAACTATTTCCGGCAGGGTCAGACCCTTGTCTATGCCGTTTGTGGCAATGGATTCCGATCCCTTTACTGCAGAGACAACCCACGTCTCAGAGCCCCAAAGTGTAGGCTTGAAGATAGGACTAAATTTAAGTATTTCCATAATGTTATATATCTTTAGACCCCCAGCCCCTTTAAGGGGAGAAGGAATGGTAAATTAAATTAGCTATGCATGTGAAGCTCTCCGGACTTATACCTCCCCTGAAGGGGGCTGAGGGTTCTGTATTTTCTCCATTCTGAAGACAATTCGAGCCAGACGCAATTCCTCCTCTTTATATGTATCCCCATATTCAACCATAGCTTTCTCTATGTCGTCGGTCTTTGCGTTCTGGAAGTAATCCAGCAACTCTCGCATACAGTCATCGCCGAGAACTTCGTCGGTAAAATATGTGATATCGAGGTGTCGCTTCTGTTCGGCGAGCATTTCCAAATCGTCCAAGACCTCGTCGAGTCCCAATCCCTCGCTTTCTGCAAAATCTTCCAGCGCAATGTGACGATCGACAGCAGTGATGAGTTTAATCTGCTGCTTGGCGTGTGGCGAGGCAAATCCTGCGGTGTTGGATCTGTCCTTCTGAGCCAGTTCCAACAGGGAGTCGATTTCTAGTACATCCGATACGCTTTCATTGATTGGCTCATCATCTGGAATAATAAAAGAAGTAGGCCTTCCCGAAAATTTTTTTCCTGCCGCCGTAGGTATTAAAGCATTGTTCTTCGAAGCCACCTGCTTGAGCAGTCCGCCTTCGTAAGCGGCATCGATGATAGAGGACCAGAAGTCCTCATCGTGTGTTTCGCCTATACCGTAAGTGTCTTTGTCGAATAGTTCGTGTTCTTCTATCTGGCGGCTCCTTCTGCCCATTAAATAATCTATGAGCAGTTGGCGCTGAACAGGTCTGTCTATTTCCAGCAGCGCCTTTATGAGCTTGACTATTGATTCCTTAGCTTCCATCCTTTAGATGTGTATATCTTTCGGGGTGCAAATATAGGACAATTATCTATTGCTGCAAAGAAATTTAAGTTTTTTTTCGTTGTAATTTGATTTTCTGCCCTAGTTTAAGCACTCAATGTCCTGTTTCCCCCGTATTACGAATTACACGTCCCTTATCTCAGTCGATATTGGAGGAAGTGCTGACGCGTGTAGACAAAGTAGAAGATGGCGCCTGCTGCATTTCCGAGCCAAGCTATCCAGAAAGCTACGCTGTAGGAGAAAAACTCTGCTAGGACTCCGCCAAGGATGATGCCCAACCCGACGCCTGTTTCCCATGCGGTAAACAGGGTGCTGTTGGCTGTGCCCCGCTGTGAGTTAGGGGCCAGATTGATGAACATCGTTTGGAAGGCAGGGAACATGTGTCCATTGCCCAATCCAACGATGAATGCTGCTCCGTAGAAACCCCAGGCGTTGTGGAGGGCTGCAAAGAGCAGATAGCCGAAGAGTGAGACGATGACACCGTGCGAGGCATTCTCGATGATACGACCCTTACTCAATCCTCTTGCTCCTACCAATCGGCTCGAAATCAGACCGACACAAAGCAGGGTGAAAAAGAGTCCTGTTCCGGTTGTGATACCCAATTCTTGTTTCGCATAGATGGCGATGTAGGTGCTCACCACTCCGTAGGAAAAGCTGTAGCCAACCATGCAAAGTGCTTCCGGCCAGCCCTTCAAGAGGAGGAAACGGTCAAGAGAAAGTGAAAAATGAGAATTCTCGCTGGGTCTTGGATTAAGATGAAGTGTGCTGTTGATGAGGAAACCGATGCTTGCCGTGATAAAGGAAATCAGGAAGATGAGGTCGTAGCTTGCTGTCCATTGGTAGATGAGCATTCCGATTGTCGGGGCGATAGCTGTGCCGAGATTGTTGCTCAGTCCATAATAGCCAATTCCCTCAGCGCGTCGGCTGGAAGGCAGTACGTCGATGGCAACGGTACTGTTGGCTACGGTTGTGGCTCCCATCGGAACACCGTGCAATGTGCGCAAGATGCAGAAAGAGAGTAGGGAACCTGCCACAAGATAGCCTCCGAAGAATAAAGCGAAGAGCCCATAGCAGACAAGCAGCACAACCTTTCGCGGGAAAGAATCGACAAAGAAACCGCTGAATGGACGTATCAGCAGGGCTGTGAGTGCATAGCCGCTCAATACCATACCCGTTTCGTCCTTGGTGGCACCGAACACTTCGCTCAGGTAAAGCGGAAAGAGCGGTGTCACTACCATGAAGGAGAAGTAGAGCATGAAGTTCGCACTCCATGCCTTCAGGTAGTTGGGGTTCCAAAGAGAGGAATGGGGCATATAAGGCTAATAGGGCTAATGAGGCTAATGGGTTTGGGCTTTTAGGAATGCCTTGAAGCTGTCGAAGTCCTTGCTCATTGGAATGCTTTGTTTCGTTCCCTTCATGAAGGCCTGTAGGCGTTCTGGGATGGCAACGTTTCCACCACAAATCTCATCCACAACTTGCTTGAACTTGGCGGGGTGAGCTGTTTCAAGGAAGAAGCCGACTTCACCCTCTCGTAGGCCTTCCTGCAATGCTCTGTAGCCGCATGCACCATGTGGGTCGAGCTGATAGCCTGTCTCTGCAAGGCATCGGCGCATCGTCTCGGCAATCTGCTCGTCGGAGTAGGTGGCTCCGCTGATGTCGCGGCAGATGGCTTCATGGTTCTTCCCGTAAAGGTCGAGGATGCGGGCAAAATTACTTGGGTCGCCTACGTCCATAGCATTGGCAATGGTTTGCACACTTGGCTTCGGATTGTATTGTCCCGTCTGAAGATACTTGTAGAAGATATCGTTGGCATTATTGGCTGCAATGAACCGGCCGATGGGCAGTCCCATCCGCTTGCCGAAGAGGGCAGAGCAGATGTTGCCGAAGTTGCCGGAAGGAACACAGCAGACCACTTTATCAGATCGGTTTAACTTCTTCAACTGGGCGTAAGCATAGAAATAATAGAAGCTCTGAGGCAAGAAACGTGCTACATTGATGCTGTTGGCCGAGGTAAGTCGCTTCTGTTCATTGAGTTCCTTGTCCATAAAGGCACTCTTGACAAGTGCCTGACAGTCATCGAAGACGCCATCCACCTCAATCGCTGTGATGTTTTGGCCGAGTGTTGTAAACTGGCACTCCTGAATGGGGCTCACCTTACCTTTTGGATAGAGAACATAGACATGAATGCCCTCAACTCCGAGGAAACCATTAGCAACGGCAGAGCCTGTATCACCGCTAGTGGCAACGAGGACATTAACAGCCCCCTTCTGACTCCCGCGCGGGGAGAAGTATTGCAACAGACGTGCCATGAAGCGTGCACCGACATCCTTGAAGGCGAGGGTCGGGCCGTGAAAGAGCTCGAGGGAGAAACACCCCCCGCTCCCCTTAGAGGGAGAAACTTTTACTAAAGGTATATCGAAGGAGAGTGTGTCATAGACAATCCTGCGGAGGTTTTCGGCATCGACATCCTCACCAAAGAAGCAGTTGGCAACATGGTAGGCTATTTCTTGGAGCGTCATGTCCTGAATGCTGTCGAAGAACTCCTTGGGGAGTGGCTTGATGCGCTCGGGCATATAAAGGCCTCTGTCTTCTGCCAGTCCCTTGACGACGGCCTTTTCGAGTGTGGCAAGCGGAGCCTTGCCGTTGGTGCTATAGTATTTCATAAATGAAGAGTGAAGAATGTCCCGCACCTTATGGCGCGCCTTGGCTCTAAGAGCCCAAGAAGGATTTGCTACTGCTCTGAGAAATTAAGAATTCATAAATAGGTTGATGAACTGATTGCCTTGAAGCAAACTGTATGCACCATCTTGGGCGGCAACCTCGTCGAAGGTCTGCACTCCGTCGGGCTCTATGCCAGGATGGTAGATGCAGAAGGGAATGGGCTCCGCTGTGTGGGTGCGCAGGCGGATAGGTGTCGGATGGTCGGGGAGGAGAGCTATGGCGACCCCCTCTGACTCCCCTATAAAGGGGGAGGACAACAATGCTTTCATGATGGGGGCGAGGAGCAGGTGGTCGATGTGCTCGATGCATCCTAGTTTCATGTGCAGGTCGCCGTCGTGACCGGCTTCGTCGCTGGCTTCGATGTGAAGATAGACGAAGTCGTTGGTGCGCAGAGCTTCGATTGCTGCTGCTGCTTTGGCGTGAAAATCTGTGTCCCAAAGACCTGTTGCGCCGGGCACGTTGATGATGTCCAAACCTGCATAACGACCGATGCCCCGGATGAGGTCAACAGCCGTGATGACAGCACCTTTCTTAATTTGAGGATAAGTCTCTGTCAGCGGCTCCATTTTTGGCCGGTATCCACCTCCCCAGGGCCAGATGCAATTCGCTGCATCCATGCCTCGTTTCTGCCGCTCTATGTTGAGTGGATGATTGGCAAGCAACTCCTGACTCTGAAAGACGAGGTCTGTGAGCAGCTTTGCCGTCTCTTCTGCCTCTGGACATGCTGCCTGAAGCATATATTCGCGCCAAGGTTTCAACGGGATGTCATGAGGCGGTGTGCAGCGCAGATGCTTGTTACCGCCCTTGATGATCAGAAGGTGTCGATACTGAACGCCTGTGTAGAAGTGTATCCGTTCCGAGCCAAGCTTCTCCTGCAGGAAACGCATCAGCACATCTCCTTCCTCCGTCTCCAGACGTCCGCAGGAGTGATTCTTCAGTAGGTCGCCTTCGAGGCAAACAAGGTTGCATCGCAGTGCCAGATCGTCTTCGGCAAGTTCTACACCAATGCTGGCTGCTTCAAGCGGGCCTCGGCCTTCATAGACGATATGCTGGTCGTAGCCGAGGATACTCGAATTGGCAACCTCGCTACCCGGATGAAAACCGTCGGGGATTGTCTTCAGAAGACCATTGCGGCCATGCTTTGCGAGCCAGTCGAAATGAGGCGTGTCGGCATACTGGAGCAGCGTCTTGCCTCCCAGCTCGTCGCAAGGCCAATCGGCCATTCCGTCGCCAAGAATGATGAGGTGCTTCATAAAAAATGAAGAATGAAGAGTGAAGAATTAGCTACCGCTCTACCAGGGGAAAGGGAGGATCAGGCGAGGCTCATGATGTCAGCGAATACGCCTGCAGCAGTTACGCTGGCTCCGGCACCATAACCCTGAATGAGCATCGGATACTTACGGTATCGCTCGGTGGTAAGCATAACGATGTTGTTGCTGCCCTCGAGCACATAGAACGAGTGGTTGTTGTCGAACTCCTGCAGGGAAACGCTTGCCTTGCCGTCTTCGAGCTTTGCAACGAAGCGCCATACCTTCTTCTGCTTCTCTAGTTCCTGGCGCCGCGCCTCAAAATCGGCATCGAGCGAGGGCAGGTTCTTCCAGAAGTCCTCCAATGTTCCTTCGAAGAACGACTGCGGAATGAAGAGCTTGGCTTCCACGTCCTCCTGACTGATTTCGTAGCCGGCTTCGCGAGCGAGGATGACCAGTTTGCGGATGACATCCTTTCCGCTTAAATCGATGCGCGGGTCGGGCTCGCTATAGCCCTCTTCCTTCGCCATCCGAACTGTTTCGCTGAATGGAACATCCTTACTTATTGTATTAAAGATAAAGTTTAATGTTCCACTTAGAACTGCCTCGATTCTAAGTATTTTATCACCTGAATTACAAAGGTCGTTGATGGTGCGGATGATAGGCAGACCTGCGCCTACGTTTGTCTCGAAGAGGAACTTGACGCCTCGTTTCTGACTGGTCTGTTTCAGCTTCCTGTAGTTGACAAAATCGCTGCTTGCAGCAATCTTGTTAGCCGCTACGACATTGATGTTATGCTCGAGGAAATCGGCATAGAGTCCGGCAACTTCGGGACTGGCAGTGCAATCGACGAAGACGCTGTTGAAGATGTTCATACCGATGACCTCGTCGTGCAGACGCTGGATGTTGCTCTTGGGTGCTGCGGCAAGCTGTTCGCGATAGTTTTCCAGGCTGATGCCTTCGCGGGTGAACATCGCATTGTGGCCACTTGCTATACCCACGACATTGAGCTTCAGCCGCAGTTCGCGCATCAGCTTTTCCTGTTGCTGGTGTATCTGTTCCAAGAGGCTTCCGCCAACTGTTCCCACGCCGCAGATGAAGAGGTTGAGCACCTGGTATTCAGAGAGGAAGAACGAGTCGTGAATGACGTTGAGGGCTTTGCGCAGGAAGTTCTGGTTGATGACGAACGAGATGTTCGTTTCGCTGGCACCCTGGGCGCAGGCAATCACGCTGATACCCGAACGGCCAAGTGTTCCGAAGAGCTTGCCGGCAATGCCGGGAGTGTGCTTCATCTTCTCGCCCACGATTGCGACGGTAGCAAGTCCTTTTTCGGCTATCATCGGGAACATCGAACCGTCCTCGATTTCCTTTTGAAACTCCTCGTCCAAAACGCGACAGGCTTCATCGGCATCTACATCCTGTACACCGATACTTGTGCTGTTTTCGCTGGATGCCTGGCTCACCATGAATACGCTGATGCCGTTGTCTGCCAGACAGGTGAAGATGCGGCGGTTGACGCCAATCACACCCACCATCGAGAGGCCTGAGACGGTGATGAGCGTCGTGCCTTTGATGCTGGAGATACCCTTGATGCTTCGCGAGTCGTCCATCACCTCGTCTTTGATGATAGAGCCTGGTGCGTCGGGGTTGAACGTGTTCTTTATGAGGATGGGTATATGCTTGATGCAGACGGGATAGATGGTTGGCGGATAGACCACTTTGGCGCCGAAGTTGCAGAGCTCCATTGCCTCGATGTAGGTCAGTTCGGGAATGACGTATGCCGAACTGATGACACGTGGGTCGGCTGTCATGAAGCCGTCCACGTCGGTCCATATCTCAAGCACGCTTGCATCCAGTGCCGCAGCGATGATGCTGGCGGTGTAGTCGCTTCCACCTCGGCCCAGGTTCGTCACCTCGCCACTCTCGGCATCTCTGCTGATGAAGCCGCCTACGATGCTGATCTGCGGAACTGTTTGCCAAGTCTGGCAAACCAGTTTGTTGGTCAGTTCCCTGACGAGGCGGTTCTTGCCGGCCTTGAACTCCGTCTTGATGAAATCGCGGCTGTCGAACCACTCAGCACCTTCCACCAGGGTTGCGACAATCTGGCTGCTGATGCGTTCGCCGTAGGAGACGATGGCGGCCTGTGTCTTGGGGCTCAGGTCGTGGATGAGATAGACACCCTGATAGATGCTGCGCAGCTGTTCCAGCAACTCTCTGACGTTAGCCGTTAGCTTGTCGCGCTTTTCGCCGGCAGGGATGATGGCATTTATCATCTCCTCGTGGCGTGTGTTTATCTCTTCGAAAGACTCCTGATAGAGCGCATCGCCCTCCAAAGCCATCTGGCTTGTCTTGATGAGTTTGTCGGTGATGCCGCCCAGGGCACTGACCACTACGATTACCGGCTCTGTCTGCCTTTCGATAATCTTCTTAACGCTGAGTATGCTTTCTACGGAACCTACTGAAGTTCCGCCAAATTTTATGACTTTCATCCTCGTTTGTATCCTGTGCTTTTTACATTTTGCGTGCAAAGGTACAATAAAATTAAGAATTAAGAGTGAAGAATGAAGAATTATTTTGTACCTTTGTGCAGAAATTGATTAATGTTTAATGGTCAATGGTGCATGAGTTAGCCCTTCGCATCCTGCCACAGCAAGCATATAACGAACAGAGCATCCTCGCTTATCTTCGTCAGGAGAAAGGCATCGATGCCCAAGCCGTCCGCGTTTTACGGCGCAGTATTGATGCACGTCAGCGTACCATTTTCGTCAATCTGACAGTTCGGGCATACGTTGGGGAGGAGCCACCTCTTCAGGACTTTGAACCCTATGTCTATCGCGATGTCAGCGGCCGTCCTGCCGTCATTGTGGTGGGAGCCGGGCCTGGCGGATTGTTTGCGGCTCTGCGTCTCATTGAACTAGGCCTGAAGCCGATTGTTGTAGAGAGGGGAAAGGATGTACGCGAGCGAAAGAAGGACATTGCGCGCATTCGTCCGGAGCAGCGGGTTGACCCCGAGAGTAACTACAGCTTTGGCGAGGGTGGGGCAGGGGCCTACAGCGACGGAAAGCTCTATACGCGCAGTAAGAAGCGTGGCAATACCGACCGCATCCTGCAAATCTTCGTGCAGCATGGGGCAAGCCCGGCCATTCTCTCCGATGCCCATCCCCACATCGGTACCGACCGTCTGCCACGCGTCATCGAGAATATGCGCAATACAATTCTCAGTTGCGGCGGCGAGGTACACTTCCAAACGAAGATGACAGAGCTTGTCATAGAAGAGGATAGGGTGTGTGGCATTATCGCGGAAGGGAAGGAATTGAGAGGTAATGCCGTCATTCTTGCTACCGGTCATTCGGCTCGCGACGTCTACCGGTACCTTGCTTCGGCTGGGATTGATATCGAGGCGAAAGGACATGCCATCGGAGTCCGTTTGGAGCATCCTGCCGAACTCATCGACCAGATTCAGTATCATAGCAGGCAGGGACGTGGCAAGTGGTTGCCAGCTGCCGAGTACAGCCTTGTCACCCAAGTTCAGGGGCGTGGCGTCTATAGCTTCTGTATGTGTCCTGGCGGCTTTGTGGTGCCTGCAGCCAGCGGTCCCGAGCAGGTCGTCGTCAACGGCATGAGTCCTTCCAATCGAAACGGTCGCTGGAGCAACAGCGGAATGGTGGTGGAGGTAAGACCGGAAGACTTTGAGCAATTCAAAATTGATAAATTCAAAATTCAAAATGATTCCCTCTCTTTGCTCCTGCTTCAAGAGGAAATAGAGCGGCAGTGCTGGCTCCAGGCAAATCGGCTTCAGACGGCTCCGGCACAAAGGATGACAGACTTTGTGAACGGTCGTCTCTCGGCCAGTCTCAACCCATCTTCCTACGCTCCGGGCTTGATAGCCAGTCCCCTGCATTTCTGGATGCCGGAGTTCATCACCAGTCGTTTGCGCGAGGCTTTCAAGCTCTGGGGCAAGCAGAAACACGGTTTCCTGACCCAGGAAGCAACCGTGATCGGTGTCGAGACGCGCACCAGCAGCCCTGTCCGCATCCTTCGCGACGGCGAGACCTTGCAGCATGTCCGCGTCAGCGGGCTCTTCCCTTGCGGTGAGGGAGCCGGTTATGCCGGTGGAATTGTCAGCGCTGCTGTCGATGGCGAGCGTTGTGCCGAATCTGCCGCCGCATACCTCGCCTAAACGTGAAGCAAGTGGCTATTCCGGATCATCTCCGCCATAAAACACCTTGTATTCGCCGTCTGTCGAGTAGGATTCCGTGATGTAGGTTTCTTCGCCGTCCTGGTCGAACTCGGCCTTTATTGTTACTTCGTCCCCGATTGTTCCTTTGATACGCAACCACGTTTCCTTTTTCAGGTAGGCAAAACCATCGTTTATGTTGCCGTTCACGATGAGTGCTGTACCGCCGTCTGTGAGTTGGATGCTCCCGCTCACGTCCCCGTTGACGGTCAGGGTTCCACAATATTCTATATAGGTAGGACCATACCCCCCTGCCTGCAATGCGATGCTGTCTGGATTGTTGATTGTGGCGCGGCAGTTGTAGTCAATCCATATTCTCGGATTGGTGGGGTATTTCCTGGAAACGTTGCCGGTCCCGCACTGCAGATTTACGCAGCCATTGATGACGGTGCCATTCTCCATCCTCAAACCGATGTCTCCTCTGCCTATGATATTGCCGCAGATAGTACCGCCCACGGTATATACTCCGCCTTTTTGCAGGATGTAGTTGCCCTCTTCGTTCTTGAGTACGGGTGTTTTGGGGTTGACGTCTGTTCGGATGATGCTGCCCTCCTTGGTCGTCTTGGTTGTCTTCTCCCTTTTCTCGAAGCGGTATTCTGGCCCGGATTCGCTCCCGTAAAACATCGCGCATACGGAAAACGAGTACGCTATCAGACAGACTTTTGTCGTGTTCATATATGTAAATGCCCTCACGTGTGGGGGAAGAATTGACTTATTGGATATAAGACCGGCTTGAGCAGGTGCCGTCGCTGTAGTCGGTAACCCGAATCAGTATGCCGCTGTAGCCGTCGGGACATTGCACTTGTTCGCCCTGCAAGTTGTAGTATCGCACGGCTTTGACCTGCTTATTGGCCTTGACCTCACCAATAGCAGTGGTGATGGGTTTGTTGACCTGGATGACAAACTGCCGCGCGAGCGGACCGTCGGCAGCTTCTACACGCTTGGAGAAAACGGCAGGATCAATCGTGGCAGTGAGCGTTACCTTGCCCTCGTAAGGTTCGCTGGTGAACAGAGCATCGTTGCCGCTGAAAACCAATCCGCTGTAACTGGATGTCCACGTCACACCTTCTGGCGCACCCACATGGAAGTCGGCGGTAATGGTCGTACCGCCGGTATCCTCCTCGGCAGGCACTATCGCCAGTGCATAGAGCAGAGCATACGGGTTCTCTGTCTGGGTGGTGAGGATAGGGTAGCAGTAATCGCCCGGCGAGGTGTAGCTGTCGCTGATGATGGTCTGGCACATCCTGGCGGCGTTGTGCCCATGCTGGTCGGCTGCGGGTTCGACGATGGCTTTCGTGTTGATGGTGTTCAGGTAGTGGCAATTCAGGAGCGTATCGACGTACTGTGCCAGCTCCCCGTTGATTTTGAATCCATGCTCGCGCCAAACGGAACCATTCTTCTGCATGTGCACACCCACGATGTGTCCGCACGAATCGGCCCGCACTCGGGTGAACTCGCCGATATTGTAGCATCCTGACAAGTAGTGGACATAGTTGGGATTGTCCTGGTCGCCAGTACGGTAGGCGCTGCCCATGATGCCTCCTACGCGCGATACTCCCCTCAGCCCTCCTGCATTGTAGCTGTCGGTGATGTAGCCGGCATAGTCCCCTGCGATGCCGCCGATGGTGTGGCCCGCATTGGTCCCTAAGCCGGCAGTGGCACTGGTCGAGAGGACCTCCCCGACATTGAAGCAGCGGCTAATCCTGGCACCGTAGCCCGAGTATCCTACAATGCCTCCGAAACGGTTCTTGGCAGTGATGGTGCCGGCGTTCCAGCAGTTGTCTATCGGGCGGTCGAAGGCCGCGTTGCCTGCAATGCCGCCTACCCAGTTTCCACCCTTGACTTCGCCCAGATTGTAGCAATTGGTGACAGAGGACAGACTGCTGCGATTCTGAATCTGTCCGATGATTCCGCCACAGGAGTATTGCAAGTTGGTGACGGTACCCGAATTCCAGCACGAGTCCATAGCCACCACATTCCCGAAGCCCATCACACCGCCCAGGGTCATGTTGGCCGAGGCTGTGGCAGTAATATTGCCTGTATTATAGCAGCGCTTGAGCAACATGGCGCGCTCGATGTCGTCGCCTGCAGCTCCGATGTAACGTCCGATTACTCCGCCAGCCGAGCTGCAGCCAACGGTCTTGACATCGCCCGAATTCCAGCAGTCGATGACCTGCGCCCCTGCAATCATTTGTGTGAACACACCGCCCAGGGGAATGTTGGTCTCCTTGACCGTCGAGGTGATGTTGCCCGTGTTGTAGCAACCCTTGTACAGCGTCCACCCCAGTCCCGACTGGGCGCAATAGGCCTGCACACCGCTGATGTACTGCCCGGCATTGATATCGGCTGTGTTGTAGCAATTGATGACTTCGTCCATGAAGATGGTGTAGGACAGCACGCCGCCGATGCAGCCGGCCTCATTGGGCTTGTCGATGACGAACTTACCCTCGTTGCCGCAGTCATAGAGCGACATGTTGGTGGCATAGCCCACGACTCCGGCCAGCCAGACACTGCCATTGTTGCCCGTATAATGGATTGTTCCCAGGTTCTTGCAGTTGCGCACCACGGCGCCGCTGTTGCCATGTCCCAGCACGCCACCGATGCCTTGTCCCGAGGTCGTGATGTCGGCATGGTTGTTGCAGTTCTCGACCAGGGTGTTTGCACCAGCGAGCCCCACGATGCCGCCCACGTTGGTGGCTGTGCCAAAGTCGTAGCTGCCTGCCGCATTCAGGTTGCGGAGCACTCCGTTATCTCCCAATCGCCCAATCAGGCCACGCGGCGACGTACCCTTGGCATCGCCCACTGTGATGGTGTGCATCTGCCCGTCGATGGTGCCGCGCATACCCACAGCCTCGCCGATGGGAGCGAAGTCCATACCCGTGAAGTCCAAATCGCTCGTCACCTTGAAGTGATGCCCCAGATGGGTGTTGCCTGCTGCCACATTGGCAGCTACAGCCAGCCAGTCGTCGGTCGTGTCGATGATGTACGGCGCATCCTCTGTGCCTGTCCCGGCCAGTCCTGCCAGGTCGGGGGCAGTGGGATAGACAACATCCTCGGTGAAGTCGATGCGACCGCTCATATACGGGCCAACGACGTAAGCGCCCGACGAGTTTGTGCCGCACCACATCCCCCAGGTGACAGCCCGGTCGCCATCGGCGACGGCCTTGAGCGAACTGTTATAGACAATAGGTTTGTATGTACCGTCGGCATTGGTTGTGTAGCGACTCACACCCATCACCATGAAGTCGAGAACCGAAGCGGCCGGCTTGATTCGCGCAAACTTGCCGCCACCGATAGCAATCTCGCGGTCGGCGGTGAGTGGGGCATCGAAGGTGAGACCCGTGTTGCCGAAGTTGGTCAGCGTCATCACCCCGTCGTGCTGTTTGGCGATGATGGCAAACGACACATCGGTGCCGTAGTAGTTCATCGTCATGGTTGCATTACCCTTCTGGATGACGCATTCTTTGCCCACATAATAATAGGATGCCGGCTCGGCCTCGGTGGTGAACAGTCCGAACATGCCGTCGAGCACAATTTTCCCGTCGTCGGCTATAGTGCCGGTGATGGCAGTGGCTGTACTATCAACATAGACAGTGCTGTTCTTTACGTTGAGTGCGACAAAGGCAACGTTGCCCACACCATCGACTCTCCCCACCGAATACCAGTTGGGGATGCTCAGTTTCCCCGCGTTAATGCCAGCCTTGATGACAGAGTTGGCCAGCACAAGGTCGGCTATCACCAGCGAGTCGCCATCGGTGCCAATGCGCACCTGGCTGCCGCCATCGCCGATGGTGCGCACCAGCGACTTGTAGGTAGCCACATACGGCTCGAGGGTTAATGCACTCGTGTTCAGGGATATGACCAAACCCAACAATAGGTATGCTAATTTCTTCATAGCAAATAGAAATTCATCAATAACAAGGCAAAGTTAAGCAGAAAATCTGAAAAACTCGCTCTTTTGGGGATATTTTTTTCGTTTATAGAGCATTCAGACTCTTTTATGATGCCAGGTCACCGCTGTAGTCGGTGACCAGGTGCCTGGTCTTTATCAGAACCTTTTTTTCCGTTTGATTATTTTTGGCATTTAATTTGTAGTAGATGTTGCAGGCGCCGGTGCCGAAGAAAACTATGCAAAGGAATGTAAAAAACAAACCTGCTCAGTTTAAGAACCGTTAATTAAAAGGCGAAAAAGTGAAAAGGTTAAAAAGAAAAAACGACTATTGATAGTTTCTTCGTACTTTTGCACCAGAAACAGCAGATAAAGCTGAAAATGATATAATGGTAAAATGAATAAAAGAACTCTTAAACTCTAGAACTCATAAACATTAAAACTTTTAAAACCCTGAATACAACTATGAAACAGACAACTAAGAATTGGTTTGGCGCAGCCCTCCTCGTATTGGGCAGCAGCGCAGTTACTGGTGCAGTTGTAAGAAGCACTGCACCCAGCAGTGACCCCGTGAAGGAACAACCCGCAGCAACAATGCCAGTTCCGATGGCAGCTCCAGCCGGATTGGTGGATTTGACCTCGGCAGCCGAGAGTGCGGTGGAATCTGTTGTATATATTAAGGTAACGCAGACGGGCAAGACGCAGAGGGTGCAGGTTATGCCAGACTTTTTTGACCCCTTTGGCTTTGGCGATATCTTCGGATTCGGCGGCAGAGGTCAGCAGCCCCAACAGCGCGAATACAAGCAGCCCGACCGTCATGCTGCTGGCAGCGGTGTGATTATCTCGAACGACGGCTATATCGTGACGAACAATCATGTCGTTGGCGAGGCCGACGAGATTGAGGTGAAGCTGAACGACAACCGCGAGTTCAAAGGTCGCATCATCGGTTGCGACCCGACCACCGACCTGGCCCTCATCAAGATAGATGCTAAGGACCTGCCTGCCATCAAGATTGGCAACAGCGACGACCTGAAGCTGGGACAGTGGGTGCTGGCTGTGGGCAATCCCTTCAACCTGACGAGCACCGTAACGGCTGGCATCGTGAGTGCCAAGGCCCGCTCGCTTGGAGCAAATCCATCGGGTGTGGAGAGTTTCATCCAGACGGATGCTGCCATCAATAGCGGCAACTCGGGCGGTGCCCTGGTCAACGAGAAAGGCGAACTGGTGGGCATCAATGCGATGCTCTACAGCCAGACGGGAAGCTACAGCGGCTATGGTTTTGCTATTCCTACAAGTATTATGAACAAGGTGGTGGCCGACCTGAAGGTCTATGGCACCGTTCAGAGGGCTATCCTGGGTGTTCAGGGCATCGATGTCTCGAAGTGGATTGACAAAGAGAAGGCAGAGGGCAGAGACCCCGAACTGGATGTAGTGGATGGTGTCTATATCGACAAGGTGACCGATACCAGCGCCGCAGAAGAGGCTGGTCTGCAGAAGGGTGACGTTGTGACCGAATTTGACGGAAAACGTGTCAGCAAGATGTCAGAGTTGCAGGAAGCCATCGCTCAGCACCGTCCGGGCGACAAGGTGAGCCTCACCTACAAACGCGGCAAAAAGGAACACAAGGTGAATGTCACACTCCGCAATACCCAGGGCACAACGAAGGTGATGGAGGAAGTTGACCTCGACCAGATGGGCGTTTCGCTGAAGCCTCTTGGCGAGGAAGAAATGAAGTCACTCGGCATCAACTACGGCTTGACCATCAATGCCATCCGTAACGGCAAGATGAAGCAGGCTGGTGCCAGCAAGGGCACAATCATTCTGCAAGTCAACGACCAGAAGATGCAGACCGTCGAGGATTGGGAAGATGCTGTCACGAAGGCCATTCAAAGCACCGACCGCACCCTTTGGATAAAGGCCATCACACCAAGCGGCCGCAAGGTAAGCTATGTAATTGAGCTGGATGAAAATTAAAAATGGATAATTAAAAATGAAAGTTCCCTGAATCCTTTGTGGGTTCGGGGGATTTTTGTATCTTTGCACCCGCAAAATAATATAATAATGAGAAATCCTATGAAAGCAATAATCTGCTTTGTCGCACTCTGTATGGCTTTTGTCGGACCTCTTGAAGCCAAGAAGCTCCGCGTCAAGCAGAAACCAGTCTATATGGTTGGCGTAGGAACATCGCTACTCGATTCGATGGTTTTCATGTCAGACATGCACCTTGTTGACAGCGTCTCGATCCAGTCGAAGAAGAATTTCCTGATGGACAGGCAACTCTATTCCTTCCAGTTGCAACGGTACCTGGAGGCTGCGTATAAAGGTGGTCCTTATATCACAGCCATTTATTTCAGCCCCAATCGGAAAAGAATGGAACGCCGCTACCTTTCCCTGCACAAACGCTACGCTAACAGAAAGGAACTCCATCTGATCCTGGTGGACCAAAGCCAGTTCCGTTTCAAGGCAGAGAAGTTCATAGATGACGCAATAGTTACAGGAGAATGAATTTCTATAAGATAGGAGGGCATACTGTGTCCATCTGCTTTGCCGATGAGGCAAAGCAAAGCTCGACGGCCAACGGGATGGTCAACGATGAGCGGCTCATCCCCTCGTTTGCTCCGTTCCGCCAGGAAGAAAAGCCCGACGAAGTGCTTTTCACAATGACCGTCGATGATAGTTTGGAGTGGCAAGAGAACGGCGAGGAGATAGGCGTGTTCGATTGCGGCGGATGCAACCACGGCGTTTATCGGATGCCCGACGGCGGCTATCAGTATGCTGTACACGATATCCACGATGTGCTCTGTAGCCGTATGCGCAGCAATGCCGACTTCTCCGTCTGCCAGGTGTCGCTCTTTGGAGAGACTTGGACACAGCGAAACTACGGGTTGAACAACGCCCTGATGATGGCATACGCCTTTGCTGCAGCCTGCACAGGGACGATGCTCATGCATGCCTCGGTGATTCGGTGTGAAGGCAAGGGCTATCTGATGACCGCTCCAAGCGGAACAGGAAAAAGTACGCATACGCGCCTCTGGTACGATAACATCCCAGGGTGCGACCTGATGAACGACGACAATCCTGTGGTGCGTATCGTCGATGGTCAGGCTATCGTCTTTGGTAGTCCCTGGAGCGGCAAGACACGTTGCTACCGCAACATTCAGGCACCCATCGGAGGCATTGTCCGCATCCAGCAGCGAAAGGAGAACACCATCCGGAAACTCAGCACGGTCGAAGCATTCTGCAACCTGCTCCCGGCGATGAGTAACATGAAATGGGACAAGCGCGTCTATAACGGCATTTGCGATGGCATCAGCGAACTGATCCGCCTTGTCGGTATGTACGAACTGGGTTGTCTGCCAAATGCTGAGGCTGCGATATTGTGTCATGACACGGTAGCTAAGAGGGATTAAAGATTAGAGATGAGCGGTAATCTGAAGACGATAATAAAACGACTGGTTCGCATTTTGCTTACTCCTTGGCGCAAACGTTATCGCAGGCGCAACGGAACAGTTTCCAATCAGCCTCGCCACGAACTTCCCAATGATGTCTGGCTGGGTGAAGTGTCGCAGATGCTGCGCGAGGGTAAGCCCTACGCGATTTATGTCAAAGGCTACAGTATGCGGCCTTTCATCGAACATACTCGCGACCGTGTCTTCCTGGAAAAGCGCGACAGCTACAATGTCGGAGATGCCGTTCTGGCACAGATTGCCCCTGGGCACTATGTCCTGCATCGCATCATCAAGAAGCAGGGCGACAACCTCACGTTGCAGGGCGATGGTAATATTCGTGGGGTGGAGCACTGCCTGGAACAGAATGTGAGCGGAGTTGTCACACAGTACATCCGCCCGAATCGTATCATCCCGGCTGACGATCCCAAACTCATGTGTCGCATCCGATTGTGGCGAAAATTGCGCCCCATCAGGAGATATCTACTGTTCATTTATAAGGCAATTGTATAGTTAAATTGTAATTACGTTATCATTATAACATTGGATTTATGAAAATTAAGAAGGGATTTGAACTCCGCGAGGTGTGCGGCGAGAACATTATCGTGGCTTACGGTAAGGAGAATATCGACTTCAACAAAGTTATCAGTCTTAACGAGTCAGCCTCTTTCCTTTGGAGAGCTATTTCAGAGAAGGATTTCACAGCCGAGACCTTGACCTCGCTATTGTGCGAGGAATATGAGGTGGATCTCGAAACGGCCAAGAAAGACGCTCAGTCTTTGCTCGACGAGTGGAAAAAGGTGGGACTGGTAGAAGAATGAAATGTTCTTTTTTTATTCTTAAGCAATGCTGCTAGAGTTCCTGCAGGACATGGGCGACACCTTTCGGTTGCCCGTCACGTTCATCGTCATTGAGTTCATCGGCACCTTTGCCTTTGCTATCTCCGGTGTACGTCTGTCCAGTACCAAGCATTTCGATATCTTCGGCGCTTGGATTGTAGGTATGGCTACAGCTATAGGAGGCGGAACCATTCGTGACCTGATGCTAGGGCTTAATCCCTTTTGGATGACAAACGGCAGTTATTTTGTCTGTTGCGCATTGGCTGTGTTGGCAGTGGCCCTTTTCGGCAGATACATCATCCATCACAATTACACCTGGTTTATTTTCGATACCATCGGCCTTGCCCTTTTCAATGTTATTGGCATCGAGAAAACGCTTGCCTTGGGACATCCCTTCTGGGTCGCCATCACGATGGGTGCCGTCACGGGAGCGGGAGGCGGTATCATTCGCGATGTCCTGATGAACGACGTGCCACTCATTTTCCGCAGTGAGATATATGCCCTTGCATGTGTGGCTGGAGGCCTTGTGTATGTGAGCTGTCTGCAACTGGGATTTAGCGTGGAAATCAGTGCTCTGCTCAGCGCTTTCAGTGTCATCTTCATTCGTATTCTGGCAGTAAAGTTCCATTGGCAACTGCCTGTTCTGAAGGGCGAAAGTGACCCGTCCAAGAGCGAAGGAAGTATCCTCCGCGTTATTATCTTCTTCCTGCTCTTTCAATGTTCAATGTTCAATGTTCAATGTTCAATAGCAAATGCGCAGACTCAGCAAATATTCGACGAGAATGTACGGACGCTTACTCTGACTGTCAACGATGATCCGACTCTGCCACCCTATATGCCCCTCGGAGGCATGCAGCATATCGTTATCGAGTGGGACGAGATGAGTCACGACTACAAGCGCTATATATATCATATCGACCATTGCGACTGGGATTGGCAGCCGACAGACGGTATCTTCGAAAGTGATTTCCTGGAAGGACTTAACGACCAGCTCATCGAAGACTTCGAGAAGAGCTTTAATACGACTCAGATATACACGCACTATCGTTTGAGCATTCCCAATAAGCAATTGAAATTGCGACTGAGTGGCAACTATCGTTTGCGTATTTACGACGAAGATGCCGATAGGGATGAAGACCTACCTGTGCTCGAAGCGCGTTTCTGCATCTATGAAAGGACTGCAAGCGTCAGCACACAACTGAGCAGCAATACCGATATCGATTTCAACCGCGATCACCAGCAAATGACGCTTGCCGTCGGGTACGGCACACTCTCTGTCGTTGACCCAATGCGTGAACTCAAAGTTGTCGTGATGCAGAATCGCCGCTGGGATTGTCGTATCGAGGGACTTGTTCCCAACGTGCGCCGAGTAAACGGCATAGAGTTCACACACAACCGTCAACTTGTCTTTCCGGGAGGCAGCGAGTTTTACCGTTTCGAAATCCTCGATGTGCATCGCACGGCAACCGGCGTGGACCGCATCGATTGGTTCGAACCTTACTATCATGCCACACTTTTTGCCCAGCAACCGGCCAATGCCTACAGCTATTACGAGGACCAGAACGGCGTCTATGTCCTGCGCAGTGCAGATGACTATGACGATGCAACAACTGCCGAGTACGTCATCGTTCACTTCTTCCTGAAGAGTCCTCGTTTACAAGGCGGCGACGTCTATGTGAGCGGTCAGTGGGCTGGGCAGACCTTCAATCCCGACTGTCGGATGGAATACGATGATATACACCAGGAATATCATGCTGCTGTTCTATTGAAGCAGGGCTACTACAGCTATGAATTCATCCAGCAAGACGGCCTCACGACTCGCACGATGGGCAGTTTCTTCGAGACAGAGAACGAATACCAGGTGCTGGTCTATTATCGGGAACAAGGAGCGAGATACGATCGCCTTGCGGCATATAGCATCGTCCACAATGCAAGGTGAGGATTCCCTGCCCCCTTATGGGGAATTAAATGTAAATAGTAAATGGTAAATAGTAAATGAAAAAACCTCTTCTTTGGATACCGAGCCTCTATTTAGGCGAATCCCTGCCATATGCGGCAGTTATGCTGATGTCCCTCGTGCTCTATCAGGAGATGGGCCTGAGTGACACGCAGATAACACTCTATACAGGATGGCTTGGGCTTCCTTGGGTCATCAAGCCCTTGTGGAGCCCGATAGTTGACGGCATCAAGACAAAGCGCTGGTGGATTCTCGCTATGCAACTGACAATCGGTGCCGCGCTTGCTTTGCTTGCTTTCACTTTGCCCACAAACTTCTGGCTACAGTGCTCGCTGGCTCTCTTTATGCTCGTTGCTTTCGGAAGTGCCACACACGACATCTCTGCCGATGGTTTTTACATCCTTGGCCTTGAAAACAAGGAGCAGGAACTCTATGTCGGTCTTCGCAACACATTCTACCGCATTGGAATGATTCTGGGGCAGGGAGGCTTGGTCATGTTGGCAGGATTGCTTCAGGAGAGTGGTGCCTCCATTCCCATTTCGTGGAGCATTACCTTCCTGGCTGTTGCAGGCCTGATGCTGATGCTTTTTGCTTATCATTGGCGGATATTGCCAACGCCTCCCTCCGACTCCCCCAAAAGGGAGAAACTTTCTGTCATCGAGGACTTTGCTTTAACGTTAAAGGTCTTCCTGACGAAGCCGCATCTGATTACTGCGCTGCTCTTCATCCTGCTTTTCCGCTTACCGGAGGGACTGCTCACCAAGATTATACCACTCTTTTTGAAGCGAACTGTTGAGGAGGGAGGTCTGGCGCTGACCGATGTGCAGTATGGTTTTGTTTATGGCACACTAGGCGTTATTGGACTGCTTGGAGGCGGTATTGTGGGCGGTTGGCTTGTCTCGAAGTTCAGCCTCAAACGTATGCTTTGGCCGCTTGTGCTCTGCATCACTCTGCCCGATATCGTTTATGTCTATCTTAGCATCTATGGAAGCGAGAGTCTGTCGCTCATCGCCGCCTGCGTCTTTATCGAGCAGGTCGGCTACGGCTTGGGCTTTACGGCATACACCCTTTACCTCGTCAGCTTCTCGCATGGCGAACGCAGCACCTCTGTCTTCTCGATCTGCACAGCTTTCCAGTATCTCGGAGGCGTAATGCTGCCGGGTATGGTGAGCGGCTGGATATCGGACAGTTTGGGCTATAGCCAGTTCTTCATTGCCGTCATGGGCTTCTGTCTTGTCACTTTCGCTGTGACAGCAATGCTGAAGTTGCCAGAAGGAAACTGATAATAAGACATTAAGAAATGAAGACAATAAGAAACGCAGGAAATAGGATAAGAAAAGTGAAATGTTTAATTCTTCTTATTTTCTTGATTTCACATTCTCTAATTACATTACATGCACAAGAACCTGTCTCTTATTCCCGCGAAGACAGCCTCCGAGTAGTTGAACTCTTGGAGAAAGGTGCTAAAGAACTTCCCCTAAAGGGGGATGGGGGGGGCTCCTCCTTGTTCTATGCCCGACAGCTCATGAATCTTCCTTATGTGGGGCAGACTTTGGAGATTAACGGTAAGGAAGAGCATCTTGCCATCAACCTGCATAGCCTGGATTGTACTACACTTGTTGAGAATGTCTGTGCTTTGGCGCTCACTACTAGTCACGGCAGCAAGAGCTGGAAGGACTTCCTCCATTGGCTGCAAATGTTGCGTTACGATGATGGGAAGATTGACGGTTACAGCAGCCGCAACCATTATTTCAGCCAGTGGATTCAGTCGGGAACGCGACAGGGCTTGGTCCGCGAGATAGAGGCTGACCGCAGCATCACCGTCCCGATGAAGCTCAGCCTGACCTATATGAGCACTCATCCCGACTCCTATCCCCTGCTCAAGGTCGATATGGAGGAGCGCAAACTTATTGCCGATATGGAGGAGCGCGTTTCGGGTGCCACCATTCGATACATACCGAAGGAAAGGGTAGGGGACAGTCGAGAGGCGCTGAGCTGCATCCACGATGGCGATATCCTGGCTCTTACAACGAACAAGGCGGGTCTTGACGTCAGTCATGTCGGCTTTGCCGTTTGGGGCAAGGACGGAAAATTGCATCTGCTCAACGCCAGCAGTATCCACAAGAAAGTCGTGCTGGAACCTATGACCCTTTACGAGTATATGCAGAAGCACCCTTCTCAAACTGGCATCCGTGTCATTCGTCTCCAACCCTGAATAATTTATGGCCAAACATCCTGTTGAAAAAAGCGAGGCATTATGAGTAAAAAGAAGAAGAATAAAGGGCCAAATTGGTTTGTACCAGCGGGGCTGGAACCGACAGAGATGGACCTTAAGATAATGGAATGGGAGGCGAAAGGGAAACTGGTGCCGACCCGTAATCTCATCAAGACCCAGGAACAGATTGCAGGCATCCGTAAGGCAGGTGTCCTTAATACAGCCGTACTCGATGCTGTGGCGGAGAAGATTCGCGAGGGCATGAGTACCGCCGAGATTGACCGCATCGTCTATGACTATACGACCTCCCATGGCGGCGTTCCTGCACCCCTGAACTTTGAGGGTTTCCCTAATAGCTGCTGCACTAGTATCAACGATGTGGTCTGTCACGGTATTCCCAGTGAGGATGATATTCTGGAGGAAGGCGACATCATCAATGTAGATTGCACCACCATCCTCGACGGCTACTATGCCGATGCCAGCCGTATGTTTATTATAGGCAAGACAACTCCAGAACGGCAGAGACTGGTTGATGTGGCATGGGAATGTCTCAAGATAGGCGAGCAGGTCTGCTCCGAACCCTACGTTTTCGTGGGAGACTTGGGCAACGCCATCGCCAAGCATGCGCACAAGAACGGTTATACCGTGGTGCGTGACCTCTGCGGACACGGTGTGGGACTTGCCTTCCACGAAGACCCCGATGTGGAGCACTATGGCAAGAAAGGCACAGGTATGCTGCTCGTGCCGGGTATGACGTTCACCATCGAGCCGATGATTAATGGCGGTGACTGGTACGTCTGTGGCGACGAGGATGACAAGACAGACTGGATTGTACTGACTGAAGACGGCGAGGACAGTGCCCAGTGGGAACATACATTCCTGATGACAGAGAACGGGGTGGAGGTGCTGACGCACTGACAGCCTCCCCCTTCCCCTCCCAAGGAGGGGTGAATATAAATAAAAATAGAAGATAAGAAATGAAAGACAATTCGCAGTTCACCCCTCTTTTGGAGGGGAAGGGGGAGGCTTATATACTCGGCATTGAAAGCTCCTGCGATGATACTTCTGCGGCGGTGTTGAGAGATGGGATTTTGCTCTCCAACGTGACGGCCAGTCAGGCGGTGCATGAGGCCTACGGTGGGGTAGTGCCCGAATTGGCGAGCCGCGCCCACCAGCAGAACATCGTGCCCGTCGTTGATGCAGCCTTGAAGCAGGCCGGCATCGAACGCGAACAGCTCAGTGCCATTGCCTTTACCCGAGGCCCGGGCCTGCTTGGCTCGCTTTTGGTCGGCGTGTCCTTTGCCAAGGGACTCGCTGCTTCTCTCGGTATTCCCATGATAGATGTCAACCACTTGCACGGTCACATCCTGGCGCACTTCATAAAAGAGAAAGAGGCAGCCCCCCTCCAGCTCCCCCGAGGGGGAGAGACTGTCCAGAAAGTCTCCCCTCGGGGAGATTTAGAGGGGGCTGGGTCTCCCTCTTATCCCTTCCTCTGCCTTCTGGTGAGTGGCGGTAACAGTCAGATTGTGCTTGTGAAGAGCTACAGGGAGATGGAGATTATCGGTCAGACCATCGACGATGCTGCGGGCGAGGCCATCGACAAGTGCTCCAAGGTGATGGGGCTGGGCTATCCCGGCGGACCTATCATCGACAAGTTGGCTCGGCAGGGCAATCCCGATGCCTTCTCCTTCTCGAAGCCCAATATTCCAGGCTACGACTATAGCTTCAGTGGACTCAAGACCAGCTTCCTCTACAACCTGCGCGACTGGCTGAAGGAGGACCCCGACTTCATCGAGCACCACAAGTGCGACCTTGCCGCCTCGCTTGAGAAGACCATCGTTGATATCCTGATGAAGAAGCTCCGCCTTGCTGCCAAGGATTTGAAGATTAGACAGGTTGCAGTAGCTGGCGGCGTCTCGGCCAACACAGGCCTCCGCAACGCCTTCCACGACTACGCCCGTCGTTACGGCTGGAAGATCTTCATCCCTCGCTTCAGCTATACCACCGACAACGCCGCCATGATTGCCATCGCCGGCTATTTCAAGTATCTCGACAAGGACTTCTGCCCCATGTCGGCTCCCGCCTACAGCCGCGTCACCACAGAGGCATAAACTACAAACGGAATCGGTTCTCCCGAAAAGTCACTTCTTTTTTGTCCGCTGGAAGATATCCAGGAAGCGGTTGAAGTCGCGCTGGAACTTGATGCCGATGCCCTGGGTGGTGAGGGACGACTGTGTGAAGTAGCGGTCGTTGGTCTGGTTGTAGGCTTTCAGCGAGAAGGGGCTGCGGGGCGAGAGGCGGTACTGGATGTCAAAGTCGCCGATGAAGTTGTTGCCGCCCATTTTGTACTTGTTCTCGCGATAGCCGAAGTTGCCATTGAAGAGCAGGCGTCCCGACAGCATTTTGCCGCTGAGCATTCCCTCTACATCGAGGTGTTCCCAGCCTTCCTCGCCGGTCCTCAGGTTTGTGCCGAACGACCAACTGCTTCCGCCCAGGGCTTGCGACATGATTTGGTTGAAGCGCGAGCTGAGGGCACTGCTCAATACCGAGTTCATCGCCATTCCGCCCTTCGTCTGTTTCGTGTCGATAAGTGAACCGTAGCTGTAGAAACGACCCACACCGAGCAGGTATATGGCCTGCATGTCGCGTTCCTCCTCGGTGTTGAGCATCGAGCGAATCATCTGCTTTTCGTCCTCGTTGGCATTGGGAATGTCGAAGTCGAAGGTGATGACAGGGTCTCGCGCAATGCCTCCGATGTTCATGATGCAATCGACGCGTGTGTTGGAGAGCCCCAATCCGCTTGCCCCCAGATCATCCAGGGAGACGTTGGGCACCGTGTGCGTGGCCTTCAGGTTGAGTGCTGCCTTCATGGCATCGCCGCCAAAGGTGATGGTGCCGTCGGGTTGGAAGGTGAAGTCCTTGCGGATAAGGTCGCGGATGGACATGCGGTAGTTGCCCTCGCTGATGCGGTAGGTGCCGAATAGTTGGAAGCGGCCCTTGTTAAAGTAGTTGGCATGCAGGCGTCCGTTGCCGCACAGTATGATGTTGTCGCCGGCTCGTGGGTCCATCAGCAGGCGTATCTGGGCATCGGGATTGGCATCGATATCGAAGTTGAGGTGTATGTCGGCTGCTGAAGATGAGGCTTCCTCTGACTCTCCCGGAGTGGAGACTTTCATTCCCTCCCCCTCGGGGGAGCTGGAGAGGGGACCATAAGTCACGAACTCCGTCTCGGTGACTGTGCCTGGAGTGGCTACATTATATATTATAGTGGTTCCGGACATTGGCGTGGCCGATACATCGATGTTCACGGTGCCAGGCTCGCCGCTCATGTGTACCTGGGCATCGGCATAGGCTGTGCCGTAGAAGTTCATACTGCCCTGGTGGGGGAAGTTGTAGCCGAGGAAGTTGTGGGCATCGATGTTGATGTCGAAGCGCAGATTCTTCAGGGAACTATGCATCAGGTGAACATTCGCGTTTGCCATATGTTCGGTCATTCCGGGCATTCCTATATAGTCATAGACGCTTGCATTGCGAATCCAGATGTTGTCGGGGCGAAGGATGACGCTGTCGCCTTCCATATGGTAGTCTGTTCCCAGTGCCAGAACGTGCATCTTCAACTCATCGACGAACATATCGCCCTCCAGGTTGACCAGCTTGAATGGCCCATAGACACGTGCCCAACCCGAGGCACGGCCTTGCAGGTTGCTGAATATACCTTTTGTGTATTTACTTAGGAATGAGAGGTCTATGCGGTTTGTCTTGATGTTGAGGTTTAGGCCGTCTTCTTTTCCCTTTCCAGGGGTGATGGTGCCGCTCACTTGTGTTCTGTGTTGTGGGAACGGCCCTTTCATGTCGGCCTCCAGGATGATGGCTCTCTCCTGTTTTCCCCAGTTGGCATAGACATCCATATCTCCCATTGGGGCCGCGTTGAAGGTGAAGTCCTTGATTTGTAGGAAGGCATCGGCCAGGGGCTTTTTCATGAGCGAGGTGGCATAGATGCGGCCCGTTGTCTTGCCGTCGAAGTCAACCTTGTGGAAGTTCACCAGGTCCATGATGTAGGAGATGTCGATGTCGGCCAGTTCGGCCCTCAAGGTGTCGGATTCGAGTTCCGAGATGCGTCCCCCGATGTTGATATACCTTTGTGCCTGACTGATGGAAAGGTCCTTTATATCGATCACCTTGTCGTGATACCTGATGGAGGCAGGTTTGATTTGCCACAGCGTATCGCCGATGACGATGCGCGAGTCGTTCATCCTGGCATCGACGGTAGGGCTGTCGGAGAGGTCGCGACGTATGATGCTTGTCAGGCTGATGTCGCCCGTGTGTGAGACGCTGCGTTTGTTGTCCCAGCGCAGTCTCGACGTCACTTTGTCGCTGGTTGCGTAGGCATCCAGGTTCAGCTCCACGGATTGCCCCTTTATGATGCGTTCGCATTGCAGGCTTGTCTGCAGGGAAGCGCTGCCGGCTTCTGTCCGGCAATCGAGGTTCTGCAGTTCCTGAGCGCCCATCTGTATTCTGGGGATATGCATTTTCAGGGATATCTGCCCGATGGCGTCGCTGATCTTGCCCTCCACAGTGCTTCTTTCGGGCAGGTACAGGTCTTGGTCCAGCAGACGCTCGAACAGAATGGTGTCCTGCACTTGGACTTGGAACGCGAAGTCATTGCCGGAAGCCTGTTGGCTACCTGTTTTGAAGAGGCTGGGCAGGTTCTGGCGGATGGGTTGCATGAACGAGGCGGGGAGCGTCTTCCAGTTGAAGTTGCCGTCGGCCTTGACGTTGAGGAAATCGCTCTTCACGAGCAGGTGCTGCACATTGTCAGATACGTTGCTGCTGAGCAGGACATCGCCTATCCGTAGTTTCTCGTCCTTTTCCGAGGTGAGTTCCAGGTCTTTGAGGCGCAGCTCGCCTTGCAGGTTGCCCAGGTCGATGTCGCTGAACTCAGCCTCGATGTTGCCCGAGAAGCGCTCGCCCTCGTGTTGCTTGGTCAGGTTCATTTGGTATGGGGCAAAGTCCTTCACTTGTGCGTTGCAAAAGAGTGTTCGCTTTCCCTGCTGCATTACTGTCTGCATTTGTACCTGAGCCTGGCCGTGTGGGGCTTCCATTGCGAGCCCTCCGCTGTAGGAATCGCCGTCTATATTCGCGTCGAAATGAATGTTTCGGTGCTCGTAGCCTTTGTGTGTCAGGTTGTTGATGATACCAGCCAACGCGAGTTTGGGCTGTCTGTCCTTCCCGGGCAAAGTGCCGTGGATGTTTGTTTCGAGCGACAAGGCCGTGCCTTTCCCTTCGCCGGAGAAATTCAGCAGATTTCCCAGCTTCAGGTTCTTGGCGGTGACCCGTGCCTCGACTTCACGCATCTCATGCAGGGTGCCGTTCACCGTGACAGTGCCCTGTTCTGATTCTGTCTGGAGATTGGCGCGGAGGCTTTTGTTCTGATAGGCTATGGTTCCCCCGGTCTTTGTGCTTCCCAGGCGTGTCAGGATCGGACTGATTTCTCGTGCCTGACCTTGCAGGTTCTGTGTCAGGCACTGTTGGAGGGATGGACAGGTATGCAGTTCCTTGATATTGGAAAAGACGGCAGGTGTGTCCCGCAGGTCAGAGATGGTGACATCGCAAAGCAGCGAGAAGTTGCCGGCTTTGTCCCCGACGGAAATGTTGTTTATCGTACATTGTCCATCATTCATCGTCCATCGTACATCAGACGCTACCTCGATGATGTCGCTGAAAGTCTCTAACTTCGATACGAAACAAGTCAGGTCGCGAGGACAAATGCTACCAGAGACACTGCCTTCCCAATCCCCATCCAGTAGAGATTTAATTGTGCATTGTGCATTGTGCATTGTGAATTCCAAAGCTGTCTGTGGCAGCTTTAGCAGGAAGTCCTGGATCGTCGCGTTCTGCTTCCCGGCTTTGGCTTCGAACGAGAGGTGCTCGATTTTTAGTCCGCTTTGTTCCCGTAGGGAGAGTCCGCGCAGGTCAACAGCCAGCGAATCGGGCTTCTGCACGAAGATACGTGCCGTCAGGCTCAGGTCCTTGACCTGTATGTGGTTCGGGTCGAACTTGTCGGGAGTTGCGGGCTTGTCAAGCCGGTCGAAACGCACCTCGCCTCGTCTTACGACCAGTGCTCTGATGGCAAGGTCGAGTGGGGTAGTGGTGGTGTCTTTCGACGAGAAGGCATCCACCAGGAACTGGAAGTTGCAAGGCTCCTCGCCGTCCTTGTAGAGCTTGGCCTTGGCGCCGATAAGCTGTGCGCCGGAGATGCGAATCTTCCTCTCCACCAGCGGCATCAGGTCTATGCTTGCGGCGATTCTCGAGGCTTGCAGCATCAGTGTGTCGCGCTGGTCATAGAGTCTGACGTTGTCCAGGATGGCGTGTCCCCTCAGGTTCAGTTTCAGGGCCCCGATGTTCACCTTGCACCCCGCTTTGTTGGCCAGCAGCCTAGACGCATAACCCGCTCCCCAGCGCTGAAAGGCAGGCAGGGAAGTCAGCAGCAACAGGGCCAGATAGATGCCCGCCAGCACGCCGACGATAGTGCGGAATGTGTATTTTAAGGCTCGGATAAACACGCTATTCCTGTGGTCTTATTCTCCGTTTCTTCAAATTATGCGCCAAAAGTACAAAAAATAATTGAGATATGTCGTCTTTCTTCTCATATTTATGTGACATCGTGGCGCAAAGTAAATGAACGGATAATTTATGAAAACATGTCGTCGGGTCGTTTTTCGGAGTTTTTCGTGCCTTTTTCCGCGAATTACTATGAATAAGTGTTCAATTACTACAAATAAATGTTAAAATCGCACGAATCTCGTAACTTTTCGATATCTAAAACTTGCGAGATTCAGAAAAACCCCCTTAATTTGCACTCAGAAACCAACAAAAACGACCAGAATATGAAAAAGAGTAACGAAACACTATCCAGGGTGGAGTTCCAGGTGATGAACGCCATTTGGGACTTCCCCGAAGGCGCCTGCGCGTGGGATGTATTGGAACAGTGGAACGAGCCGAAGCCGGCCTACACCACGATTGCCACCTACCTGAAGGTACTCTACGAGAAAGGCTTCCTGGACTTCCACAAGATTGGGGGACAGGGCAAGACGCACCGCTATGTGCCTCTGGTATCTCGGGCCGAATACACCCGCCGCACGATGCAGGAGGTAAAGAAAAACTTCTTCGGTGGCAGCCTCAGGTCAATGCTCAACTACTTCGTCAGCGAAGAGAACCTCTCGCCAGATGAAGTGAAAGAACTTCTGGAATCAGTGAATAATTCATAATTCACAATTCACAATTAACAATTCTTTGATGCTTTAGCACAAAGGCGCGCCGCTAAGGCGCGGAACACAATTCACAATTCTCACCTCTTAACTCTTAACTCTTCACTCCAATATGTTTTCCTCCCTGCTTTTATACTCCATCAAGTCCGCAATCGTGCTGACATTGCTCTATCTGCCCTACATGCTGATGTTGAGGCGCGAGAGCTTCTTCCGTTTCAACCGTATGATGCTGCTCGGCATCCTCCTGTTGTCGCTCGCTTTGCCGCTGTGCAACGTGTCCTGGATGTCCCTCGACCACCAGCCCGTCGTGCAGGCTGCCCAGGTGCAGATGCTCGAGTTGGGAATCCCTGTCCATGTGTTGCCCGAGGTACAAATCGTGGCAGAGAAGCAGGGAACGAACCTTTTCTCTTTTCTACCTTTTCACCTTTCGCTTTTCCACCTTTTCGCCTTTATATATATAATGGGTATGGCGCTGCTGCTCGTCGTGAGGCTGTGGCAGGTGGGCCGCCTCCAGTTCGGACTGCGTCGCGGCGCCCTTTGGCAGCAGGAAGAGCAGGGCATCCGCGTCTATTGTCACGCCGAGGATGTGGCTCCCTTCAGCTGGATGCGCAACATCGTCATCAGCCAGGACGACTACGACGAGGCGGGTCGTGAGATCATGCTGCACGAGATGGGACACATCCGTGCGTGCCACTCATGGGACGTCGTGCTGCTCACCCTCGTCCAGATGGTGCAGTGGTGGAACCCCCTGGCCTATATGCTGGGCATCAGCCTCCGCGACGTGCATGAATACGAGGCCGACGACTATGTGCTTCGTCAGGGCGTTTCCGCTCAGGGCTATCAATTATTGCTAATAAAGAAAGCTGTTGGCTCAGGTTCCTACGCTTTTGCCAACAGCTTTAAACATAGTTTAACTAAAAAACGTATCACTATGATGCAGAAAATCAAGTCAAATCCGTGGATGCGGAGCAAGGCTCTCTATGTCATCCCGGTGGCTGCGTTGGCACTCAGTGCTTTCGCTACGCCTAAGTTCATCGCCCCCATCGAGGGCGCAGTGTCAAAACTCGAGGGCAAAGTTACGGAGAATTCTTCAAACTTGCAAGATTTCGAGGGAAAAAGAACAGTTGTTGAGCTAAAAGAGGCTCCGCGTATCGTTGTGGATGGCAAGGAAATGGCACCTGGGGAAGCCATGAAAGCCGTTCAGGGTAAGGAAGTCCAGATTGGTAGCAACACCGAGTCCAACACACTCTCCATCGAGACGAAAGACAAGGCCAATAATGGTGGCTCAGAGAAGATTGAGATTAAAGAGGTTTCCGGTGAAGCCTATGCCAGTGTCGATGAAGCACTCTCGATAAAGACGAGACCAGAGGAAGCCCTGATTGTCCTCAACGGAGAAATCCTCGAAACGAAGGCGATAGATGTAACGTCCGAGGAGCAGCTGTCTAAACTGCTGAATCTCAATCCTGAGGATATCGAGAGCATTGCCTGTCTTCAGAAGGATGCTGCCGTTGCCAAATATGGTGACAAAGGTTCCAATGGTGCCATCGTAATTACTGCCAAGGCTGCGAACAGCAAAACCACAAATCGGGATGTGGCTGTTCAGAACCCCGACTCTATCTACAATGTTGTTGCCGTGAATGCCAGCTTCCCGGGCGGCGACGAAGGGTGCTTCAAATTCATTGCCGAGAAGTTGCGCTATCCCAAGCTCTGTCAGGAGTATGGTGTACAAGGCCGTGTTATAATCAGCTTTGTAGTTAATAAGGACGGCAGTATTACGGAAATCAAGAAGGTTCGTGCACCTGGCAAGGAACTCTCGGAGGTTGAAGTGGCTTCCTACAAGAAGGACCATCCCGACAGTACCGAAAAACTCGAAGTTGGTCAGGATCTGGGCGACCTGCTCTACGAGGAAGGCGTACGTGTCCTGAAGCAAATGCCAAAGTGGAAGCCTGCCCAGGATAAAGACGGCAATATTGTCCGCAGCCGCTTCAACCTGCCCATCCAATACCGCCTGAGGTAACAGTCGCTTTGCCGATAGATCAGTCAAGGCTCTAGCCTACATCACCATCGCGGCAGCCGCTCCATTAGAGCAGCTGCCGCTTTTTTTGTCCCCGCCCCGAAAACGCCCCGAAATAGACAAATAGACAAATAGACATTTTTCGTAACTTGTTAAAATATAAACATCCGAATGTCGAATTAAGTAGCAAAACTGGGGAAAACTCCATAATTATTGATGAATAACAGCTAAAAGGTTTGCTATTTTTTCTCTTTAATTGCAAAGAATTTGTATCTTTGTTGGCAATAAAACGTTTTCCGAATGAAAAAGAACGATTTTTTTCTCGCCCTGATGCTGACAATAGCGGCACTGATGACAGGGCAGAACAGCGCACTGGCACAGGCCACACAGGAGGTAGGAGTGCGTTTTAGTTACCAACAGAAGGGAAACGATTATTACTACTACATTGAGCCTTTGATCCTTAACGGTTCTGTTTTCGAATCTGTCCAGACCAGCAATTCTGTGTACTTTGACAAAACCCAAGTGTTCAATATCGGCGACAACAACATTCCGCTCACGATGACAATCTTTGGCAGTTTTGATTTTACCGATGGAAGCAATTTCACGGCCGCCACCTCACTTAACTCCAAAGAGCTGACCTTCTCGTCCACGACGAAGTACATCATGGGCGCCCGCGTGACTACAAGCAGCGGGGAGACCGTCAGCGGCTGCACGTTCGAGGGCATTGGCAGCAAATCGGTCATCGTCAACATCCCAAGTGGCACCACCTTCTCCTCGGTTATCCTCACCATTGCCAACCACACGCCGTTCGATAAAGACAACTCTGCCACCATCAGCGGCATTGAGGACACCTACCTCGACGATGGCGTGAACGAGCCCGTGCCCACCGTCACCTACAGGGAGTCCAGTGGCAGCGCGCCCATCACATTGACTGCAGGCACCGACTACACGGTCAGCTACTCGAACAACCACTATTTGGGTACCGCCACCCTCACCGTCACCGGCACGGGCAACTACATCGGCTCCGTGAGCAAGGACTACGTCATCCGCTCGTACGACCTCAGCGACTTCAACAAGCTCGGCGATAACATTTTCGAAATTGCTACGAAGGACGACCTGGACCATCTGGCCATCTACGTGAACCGCGACAACCCCTGCCAGGGCGTCACATTCCGGCAGACGAATGACATCGCCTACACGCACACCAAAGATTGGGACGCTGCGAGCACAGAGAACAACTACACCGCCATCGGCGGCTACGGCAAGCCCTTCAAAGGCACTTACGACGGACAGGGACACGCCATCAGCGGCATACGAATCAAGAAAGATGACAATGACAAGGCCAACGCCAGCAGCCAGGGATTCATCGGTTACCTCGGCAGCGGCGGCACGGTAAAGAACGTTATCGTCAAGGACGCACAGATAGACGCCTATACCAACGTCGGCGGCATCGTGGGCTACAACGAGGGCACCGTCAGCGACTGCATCGCCTATCACGTCCGTGTATTCTCCCGACAGAATATGGCGGATGTTACAACTCACCGTGGCCCCATCACAGGCTATAACGATGGTGGCACCGTAACCCGTTGCCATAATCGCGACTGCGCTGCCCCCGATTATGTAAATGGAAAATATATAAACCACCGCTACACCGACGACCTCTTCGACCTCACCCTCGGCACCAACGTCACCGCCAGCAAGACCAGCGGCGAGAGTGTCACCATCGACGGCACGACCTACTACACCGAGGGCAGCACCTTCACTCTCGCCTATAGCGGCACTGTGCCCGCAGGTTACAGCATGTCATATACCGCCACTGGTGGCACCATCGACGGCAACACCCTCACGATTCCCGACTACGACGTCACCGTCAGCCTCGCTGCCAAGGATTTTACCGACGATGGACATGATGGCTCATACGAAGACCCCTACATCATTTATAATAAGGATCAGCTCGTAATGATGGCCAGCAAGAATGACGATTTCTCCGGCAAGCACATCAAGTTGGCCAACGATATTGACATGAGCGGTGTAACGAACTACAATGGCTATTTCATCTTCAAAGGCCATTTCGACGGAAACGGAAAGACCATCAGCAATCTCACCATCAACTTCTCCGGGGATGATGTCGGCCTCTTCGGCATCATTCAGGACGGCATCGTCGAGAACCTGATGCTCTTCGGTGCCACCATCACCGGTGGCAATTATGTCGGTGGCATTGCAGGTGCTTCATACTCGGGTGCCATCCGGAACTGTACGGTCGTCGGCAGTCGTATTACTGCCACATTCAAAGGCACGGATTTTTATGCCGGTGCTATCGTAGGCTACAACAGCCAAGGCACCCTAACCAACAACTACTATTACAACTGCTCCTGCTCCAACCACATCAACACACAATTAGAGAGCGGCATCGGTGTCGGTGGGGACAATAACTATTTACATCACGACGTCACCGAAAACGACGGCGCCGTGCAGGCCACTTTTGTGACCCGTTCTGGTGCTGTCACCATCATAGAAAAGGAGAACGGTAGACATGCCATCATCGACGGCAACTACTTGGGCGACGGAGTGGTAAATCTTGAAGAGGACATTGAAGTGAAAGACGTTACCTTCATTCGCACGTTCCCCACTGATGCCTATTGCACCCTTGTGCTGCCGTTCGAAATTAGTACGAGTAAACTCACTGGCGTGAATTCTGTCCTGTCATTCGAGTACATGACAAATGATGAAAACGGCATGTTGGAGTGCGCGATGTCTATAGTGTGGGAAGAGTTTATGGATCCTGTCGAGTTGCAGCCCTTTACGCCGTATATCGTGCTGATGAATAATCCGCATCTCGGCATCAACACCACCAGCCCCGTAATGTTCGAGAGAACGAGGGACGCTTTCACCGAAAAAGGCGATTGGGAATACCGAGGCATTTATTCATATAAGGTATGGGACCAGAATAGTCCGGATCTCGGCAGGGTCTATGGCTTTGCCGCCACTGCGGTAACCGAAGACAAAATCGAGATTGGTGACTTCGTCCGCGCTGAAGCCGGAGCCTATATATATCCCCTCCGCGCCTATCTTTATTATACGGGTTCGGATACGAACTGGAACCACAGCCAATCACTGCGCCGCGCCCCCGCCATTGACGAACTCCCCGACCGCATACCGGTCAGAATAGTTGATGATGAAGTTGACGATAGAATAAGCCTCACCCCAGCCCTCTCCAAAGGAGAGGGAGATTGGTACATAATCGACGGGCGGAAGCTCGACAAGCAGCCAACAGCCAAGGGACTATATATCAACGGAGGCAAAGTGGTAGTGGTAAAATAAGAATACAAGGAGACAAGAAAACAAGAAGACAAGGAGACAAGAAAACAAGAAGACAAAAAAACAAGACGAATGAACAGAACTAATGTCTCGTCTTGTATTCTCGTATTCTCGTTTTCTAAAAATCATAAACCCCCTCAAAAAACTATGAAGAAACAATATCTCCCCCCTACGATGACGGTGATAGAACTACACCACGCATCGGCAATCCTGACTGGTAGCAAATATCCCCCAGGCTATAGCGGCGAACTCGGCGCCCCAGAGTATAAAGACATTTTGGACGAAGAATGGTAGGAGGTTTTTGCTATCCAGAGTACAGCTGTCAGTTTTCGTCTGTTTGTGCATTCTCCTATTATAAATAGGAGGGAGAATGCACAAACAGACAAAAACAAACATAAATATGTACTCTGCCCCCTCGCGAGTCAGGTCGGAGTAAACGGGCAGTCAGCTCCGACCTGACTGCCACTCAGGTCGGAGTAGATGAAATCTGTACGCATTTCTGATTACGGATTACGCACCAATAACATGCCTTTATTTGCTGACAAAGGCATGTTATTGGATAATAAGGTTAGGTTATTTTTCTCGGCATTCCCGTTCAACCGTTCAATCCACCATATTAGGAGGATTGAACGGTTGAACAAAAAAGCTTGTCGAGAAGTTCTTATTTTTGCCCTCCCACGCCGTATGCCGGCAACCCTGTTGTAGATAAAACAATTCTCTATTTGGGGGGCGGATTCTCGTCCGTCCGTCAGAACCACTATATTTGGTGGTTCTGACGGACAGACAAAACATTCTTCCGCGGCGTGAAAGTTCAATGCGAGTGTATGTGTACTGTGTATTTGTGCTGTTATTCAGCGAGTTATGAAAAATGTCTATTTGTCTATTTGTCTATTTCGGGGCGTTTTGCGCGGTGGTGCTACCCGTGATTTCCCCGTGGGTGATGTAGGTGCGGTCCTGGGGGAGCGATTGGGGGGTGATGACGAAGCGGCGGCCGTTCTGTAGGTTCAGCGTGATGCGCTGGAAACGGGGCGCGCTGAGCATGTAGCGGTCGGAAGAGGGACAGACGGGGTAGAATCCCATCGAGGAGAAGATGTACCAGGAGGACATCTGACCGGAGTCGTCGTTGCCGGAGAGGCCGCCGGGGGTGTCGTTGTACTCGGTGTCGAGGATGTGTGCCACCCATTTCCTGGTCTTCTCGGGGCGCCCGATGAAGTCGTAGAGGTAGGCTATCTGGTGACAGGGTTCGTTGCCGTGCCAGTAACGCCCCTCGGTGAACATGGAGTCGAGCTTGGCTTCGAACCGGTCCCGCCCGCCGAGCATCTCGACAAGACCTTCTACGTTGTGGGGGACGAACCAGGTGTAGTGACAGGCTGCTCCCTCGGTGATGAACGACTTGCGGTTCACGAAATCTGTGTTGCCCTCGAAGCTGCCGTCGGCGTGGCGCCCGTCGCAATAGCCTGTCTGGGGATTGATGACGTTGCGCCAGTTCTCGGAACGTGCCATCAGCACCTTGTAGTCCTCCTCCCGCCCCAGGGCCTTTGCCATCTGCGCCACAGCATAGTCGTCGAAGGCATACTCCAGGGTGCGTGAGGTCTGCTCTTTCTGGTGGAACGCCTCGCGGACGGGGTCTTCCAGGGGGATGTAGCCGTACTGGATGTAGGACTGGAGGGCGCGGCGCCCCATGCCGTTCTTGTACTCCTCTTCTGTGGCGGGTGTCTCGAAGGCATTGCGGCGCATTCCCTCGTAGGCCTTTTCGGCATCGAAGCCCCGGATGCCCTTGATGTAGGCATCGGCCAGCGCCACGGAGCAATGGTCGCCTATCATGGCGGCGGTATAGGAGTTCCAGCTGGGGAAGATGGGTAGCCACCCGCCCTGCTCGTACTTGGTGACGAGCGACTGCATCATGTCGGCCGATACATCGGGGTAGAGTAGGGTGTAGAGGGGATGCACGGCGCGGAAGGTGTCCCACATGGTGAAGTCGGAATAATAGATGGCTCCCCTCCGACTTCGCTGAGGGGGAGAGAAGGAAGTCTCCCCTCGGGGAGATTTAGAGGGGGCCGCAAACCTTGGATACGCTCCATCCGCGTCGCTCATTTCGTGGGGCATGAAGGAGGCGCGGTAGAGGGCTCCGTAGAACTGATTGACGCGGGCGGTGTCGGGATCTTCTACATCGATGGCGTGCAAATGCCTGATCCAAACTTGGATAAGGTTTTGCTTCATCTGATTGAAGTTAACGCGCTGGGCTTCTGTACGATAATTAAGCTCTGCTCCTTCGCGACCAGTGAAGGAAGAGGCGGCTTTGAGGATGATGGGACGGCCTGCTTTCCCCCGGAAGGTGAGCCAGGCGCAGATGCTGTCCTGACCCCATTCGACGGGCTCGTCGGTGTAGGTGAGCAGGAGGTGCCCGCTGAAGCCTGCAGGCTCGCCCCAGCCCTGATAGATGCGGTGCACGGGGTTGTAGCCGTAGATGGTCTTGTGCTCCGGCTCCACCTGGATGTGACCCTCCTTCTCGTCGCTGTTAGGCTCCACGACGATATGCACGGGGCCGTCCTGCTCGGGTGTGATGCGGAAGATGGCAGCGTGGCTGCTGGCTGTCATCTCTGTGAGCAGATGTTCGTCGGGCAGGCGAACGGCGTAGTAGTGGGGATGCGACACTTCGTCCCCGTGACTGAAACGGGTGGCGCGTTCCTTTGCCGTCTTCCGGAGCTTCCCGCCAAGTGTGGCAATGGTGAAGGAGCCGTAGTCCTGGGTGCAACTGCCCGAGGTCCAATGGCTACCACGGAAGCCCTGGAGCAGCGTGTCGGTATAATAATAGGGTGCCAGGCACTTGGCTTCGGTGGCTCGCGTCTGAGGCGTCCAGAAGTTCTGCCCGTTGGGGGAGAGCACTGCGGGCATTGTCTGCCCGTGTTCCTCGGACCCCTTGCCGAAAAGCCCTGCCGTCCTGGTGTTGGCGGGAGCGGTACCTACCATCGTGCTGAGCGAGCAGAGCTGTCGCAGGTGCTCGCGGTCGTGCTTGCTAAGTCTTTTTGCCGATACGTCTGTTGCAAATAGCAAAAGAACGGCTGCAGAAAATAAGAATCTGTTCATATCGAAGGACAAAGATATAAAAATTAGTTTATAGTTTATAGTTTATAGTTCATAGTTTATGTTGAAGAATTAAAAATTCTTCGTTTTTGCTTGGGAAAAATGGGGGGAAGTTGGTTTTTCTCCCTTTAAAATATAACTTTGACTGCGTCGAAGGTACTCTCGTTCGGAAATAAAAAGAAAAACCTTTGTTTTCTTTTTGTATTTCGCTCACTTATTCGTATCTTTGCGGCGCGAAATAAAAAACATATATTAACAATTCCAGATATGGCAAAAGTAATTAAGTTACGCAAAGGCCTCGACATCAACCTGAAAGGCAAAGCCACGAAGGAGACCGCCATTGTGAAGTGCCCGGGCGAGTACGCGCTCGTTCCCGACGACTTTACCGGCGTGAAACCCAAGGTGGTAGTCAAGGAGGGAGATGCCGTGAAGGCCGGGGATGCCTTGTTTGTGGACAAGCTACATCCCGAAGTGAAATTCGTGAGCCCTGTCAGCGGAACAGTCAGCATGGTGGAACGCGGCGACCGCCGCAAGCTGCTGAGCATCCGTGTGAAGGCTGACGAGAAGCAGGAAGCCCGCCAGTTTGACACGAAGGGTGACGTGAAGGCCCTCATGTTGGAGAGCGGTTTGTTTGCTTTCCTGCGTCAGCGTCCCTACGACGTTGTGGCAAATCCTGAAGACACGCCGAAGGCTATCTTCGTGAGCGCGTTCAACAGCATGCCGCTGAGTCAGGACTTCGAGTATGTCCTGCAGGGAAGGGAAGAAGAGTTCCAGGCAGGCATCTCTGCTCTGGCAAAGCTGGCCAAGGTATATCTTGGTGTGAGCGCCAAGCAGACCGCCAAGGCTCTGACCGAGGCTAAGGACTGCGAGGTGAATGTCTTCGACGGCCCCGCTCCCGCAGGTAACGTCGGCGTTCAAATCAATCACATCAGTCCCGTCAATAAGGGCGAAGTGGTCTGGACCATGGGTGCAGAGGAAGTTATCTTCCTGGGCCGCCTCATGAGGTTCGGCAAGGTGGATTTCACCCGCACCATTGCCCTGGCTGGCAGCGAGGTGAAGGAGCCGAAGTACTACAAGGTGATGGTAGGTCAGAAGCTCACCACCCTGCTAAATGAAAAATTAAGAATTAAGAATGAAGAATTGAATGAGGGCGGACTCCGCATCATCAACGGCAACGTGATGACTGGCCTGAAGACCTCTGCCGAGGGTTGGCTGGGTGCCCATGCTACCGAAGTGAACGTCATTCCCGAAGGCGACCACGCCGACGAGATGCTGGGTTGGATCATGCCTCGCTTCAACACCTTTTCGACCCATCGCAGCTACTTCAGCTGGCTCTTTGGGAAGAAGAAGGAATACGTCATCGATGCCCGCATCAAGGGCGGTGAGCGTCACATGATCATGAGCGGCGAGTACGACAAGGTGTTCCCGATGGACATCTACGCCGGCTACCTCGTGAAGGCCATCATCGCAGGCGACATCGACCGTCAGGAAGCTCTTGGCATCTACGAGGTTGCTCCCGAGGACTTCGCCATCGCAGAGTTCGTTGACAGCTCGAAGCTCGAGTTGCAGCGCATCGTTCGCGAAGGACTGGATATCCTCAGAAAGGAAAACGCTTAACACAACTTTTTAATTAAGAATGAAGAAAGAAGAATGAAGGATTCTCACACCAAACAATTCTTAACTCTTAATTTTTAATTCTTAATTACACATTATTTATATAGTTATGAATCCAATAAAGAAACTATTCGATAACATACATCCCTACGTTGAGGAGGGTGGCAAGTTCCATGCCTTCCGTTCGTTGGTGGACGGTTTCGAGACATTTGCTTTCGTCCCCAACACCACCAGCCGCGTAGGAAGCGTGAACATCCACGATGCTATCGACAGCAAGCGCATCATGAGTCTCGTGGTGATTGCCTTGCTGCCCGCCCTGCTCTTCGGTATGTTCAATGTGGGTTACCAGAACGCTGCAGCTAGCGGAAAGCTGGTAGAGGCTACGTTCTGGGGCATGTTCTGGTACGGCTTTCTGGCCGTTCTGCCTAAGATTATTGTCAGCTACGTTGTAGGCCTCGGCATCGAGTTCGTGGTTGCCCAGTGGAAGAACGAGGAAATTCAGGAAGGCTTCCTTGTATCGGGTATCCTGATTCCGATGATTGTGCCCGTCACTTGTCCACTCTGGATGCTGGCTATTGCTGTAGCTTTCAGCGTTATCCTCGCCAAGGAAATCTTCGGAGGCACAGGCATGAACATCTTCAATCCTGCCCTCATCACCCGTGCTTTCCTGTTCTTCAGCTATCCTTCTGCCATGACAGGCGACGCTACCGTATGGGTGGCTCAGGACACCATCCTGGGTCTTGGCTACAAGGCTACTGATGCCTACACTGCAGCCACACCTCTTGGCGAGGCTGCCCAGGCAGGTTTCTCTGGCTTTACCCCCGACACAATCCAGAATGCCATTACAGGTCTTATCCCCGGATGTATCGGTGAGACCAGCGTTATCGCTATCGCCTTGGGCGGCTTGCTGCTGCTTTGGACAGGCGTTGCCAGCTGGAAGACCATGCTGAGTGTCTTCGTGGGCGGTGCTGCTACAGGTTATCTGATGCAGGCTCTCGGCCTGACTGAGATTCAGTGGTACGAGCAACTCGTTCTCGGCGGCTTTGCCTTCGGTGCAGTCTTCATGGCAACCGACCCCGTCACAAGTTGTCGTACAGAAGGCGGCAAGTATGTCTTTGGCCTGCTCGTCGGCTTCATTGCAGTTCTTGTGCGTGTCCTCAACCCGGGTTATCCCGAGGGCATGATGCTCGCCATCCTGCTGATGAACCTCTTCGCAAGTCTCGTCGACTACTGCTTCGTACAGAGCAATATCAACATGCGTGCTAAGCGCGCCATAATAAAGTAAGGAGGACGACGATATGAAACTGAATACAAACGGAAATGTATATACCTTCTGCTATGCAGCAGTAATGGTTATCATCGTTGCCTTCCTGCTGGCCTTCGTGGCTTCTGCCTTGAAGGAGACTCAGGAGGCCAATGTGGCAAACGATACGAAGGGACAGATTCTTGCTGCTCTGGGCTATGACAAGGCTACAGTTGATGTGGCTACCGTCTATGCCGAGAAGGTGCAGGACAACGTCTTCGGTGGCGGCGAACTGACGCCCTATGAAGGCAAATTCAATACCACTTACGGCAGTCTCATCAAGAATGGCGAGCTGCATGTCTTCACCGGAACAACGGCCGAAGGCGAGCAGGCTTACGTGATTCCTGTTGTAGGTCGCGGCCTTTGGGGCGGCCTTTGGGGCTATATCGCAGTAAACGAGGCGAAGGACAAGGTGCTTGGCACTTACTTCTACCACGAGAGCGAGACAGCCGGCCTCGGTGCCCGCATCAGTGAGAAGTGGTTCCAGGACCAGTTCATTGGCAAGCCCATCTTCGGTGAGGACGGCGATGTTGCCCTCACAGTTGTGAAGGCAGGTTCCGCTCAGAAGGAGAACGAGGTCGACGGTGTGACCGGCGCAACCCTCACCAGCAACGGCGTTGCCGCAATGGTAAAGGACGGCCTGACAGCCTACGAGGACTTCCTGGGGGGTGCAACAGCTTGCTCCAACGAGGAAGAATGTCCTGCCTGCAAAACAATGGATGAGAAAGAGTGCGGAGGCTGTGACAAGGCCTGCGACAAAGCGTGTGAATCAAACAATGTTGAACAATAAAGAAGGAGGAAAAGAATATGAGTAAATTGTTTTCTGACGAGAATAAAGCCGCATTCCTGGGCCCCCTTAACGTGAACAACCCCGTCGCCGTTCAGGTGCTCGGTATCTGTTCGGCATTGGCTGTGACCAGTCAGCTGAAGCCCGCCATCGTGATGGGTCTCTCCGTGACGGTCATTACGGCATTCTCCAACGTGATTATTTCCCTGTTGCGCAAGACCATTCCCAACCGCATCCGTATCATCGTGCAGTTGGTGGTTGTGGCTGCGTTGGTAACGATTGTGAGCCAGTTGCTCAAGGCCTACGTCTATGACGTGAGCGTGCAATTGAGCGTCTATGTCGGCCTGATTATCACCAACTGTATCCTGATGGGTCGCCTCGAAGCGTTTGCTATGCAGAACGGTCCTTGGCCTTCGTTCCTCGACGGCATAGGCAACGGCCTCGGCTATGCTGCCATCCTTGTCATCGTGGGCTTCGTTCGCGAGCTCTTCGGTTTCGGAACCCTTTTCGGCTACAATGTCATTCCCCAGTTCATGTACGATGCCGGTTACACGAACAACGGCATGATGGTGATGCCAGCAATGAGTTTGATTATCGTAGGTTTAGTAATCTGGGCACATCGTGCTTATAATAAGGAGGAGAAGTAAACTATGGAACACATGATTAGTCTCTTTGTCCGCAGTATCTTTGTGGACAACATGATATTCGCCTTCTTCCTGGGTATGTGCTCTTATCTGGCCGTATCCAAGAATGTGAAGACAGCTCTCGGCCTGGGCATCGCAGTAACCTTCGTGTTGCTGGTCACTGTGCCCGTCGATTATGCTTTGCAGACCTACGTGCTTGGTCCCGATGCAATTGTGGCAGGCGTTGACCTGACGTTCCTCGCCTTCATCCTGTTCATTGCCGTCATTGCCGGTATGGTGCAGCTGGTGGAGATGATAGTGGAGCGCTTCAGCCCCTCGCTCTATGCGTCTCTCGGTATCTTCCTGCCCCTGATTGCTGTAAACTGCGCCATCATGGGTGCCAGCCTGTTCATGCAGCAGCGTGTCACGATGGAACCCACCAATGCTCAGTTCATCGGCGGTTTTGGTGATGCTATTGCTTATGCACTTGGCTCCGGTATCGGTTGGCTGCTGGCTATTGTCGGTCTTGCAGCTATCCGCGAGAAGATGGCTTACACCGATGTGCCCAAGCCATTGCAGGGTCTCGGTATTACATTCATCACAGTTGGTCTGATGGCACTTGCCTTCATGTGCTTCTCTGGTCTTAACATCTAATGAAAGGAGGAAACAGAATATGGATTTGAATTTGATTTTAGCCAGTATTGCTGTCTTCCTAGGCATCATACTGATATTGGTGACAATCCTGCTTGTTGCGAAGGCTTACCTCTCGCCAAGCGGCAATGTGAATGTAACGATTAACGGCAAGGACACGCTCTCTGTTCCTCAGGGCGGTTCTCTGCTGAGCACGTTGAGCCAGGAAGGCATCTTCCTGCCCTCGGCTTGTGGCGGCAAGGGCTCTTGCGGACAGTGCAAACTGCAGGTTCCTGTAGGCGGTGGCAACATTCTCGACTCAGAGAAGGGTCACTTCACCCGCAAGCAGATTAAGGAGAACTGGCGCCTCGGTTGCCAATGCAAAGTCAAGGGCGACCTCGAGGTCAAAGTTGACGACTCCGTAATGGGCGTTAAGGAATGGGAATGCACCGTGATTGGCAACAAGAACGTGGCAACCTTCATCAAGGAGTACAAGGTGGCTCTGCCTCCAGGCGAGCACATGGACTTCGAGCCCGGCTCCTATGCACAGATCAAGATTCCCGCATTCCAGTGCATCGACTACGACAAGGACTTCGACAAGTCTCTCATCGGCGATACCTATCTCCCCGCATGGGAGAAGTTCGGACTCTTCCCCCTCAAGTGTACCAACCCGTCGGAAACTATCCGTGCCTACTCTATGGCCAACTATCCCGACGAGGGCGACATCATCACCCTCAACGTCCGTATCGCCACACCTCCCTTCAAGCCGAAGGACCAGGGCACAGGCTTCATGGACGTCAACCCGGGTATCGCATCGTCGTACATCTTCTCTCTGAAGCCTGGCGACAAGGTGATTATGAGCGGACCTTACGGAGAGTTCCGTCCCGTCTATGGCTCGGGTCGCGAGATGATTTGGGTAGGCGGCGGTGCCGGTATGGCTCCCCTGCGTGCTCAGATTATGCACATGCTGAAGGGGCACGGTGTGAAGGACGAGGACCGTCAGCGCCCCATGCACTACTTCTACGGTGCCCGTGCTTTGGAAGAGATTCCTTTCCTCGACGACTTCCTGCAGTTGGAGAAGGACTTCCCCAACTTCCACTTCCACCTGGCTTTGGACCGTCCCGACCCGAAGGCAGATGCAGCAGGCATCAAATATACCCCGGGCTTCGTGGCTCCAGTGATGGGCGACACCTACCTGAAGGCACACGAGGCACCCGAAGACTGCGAGTACTACCTCTGCGGACCTCCAATGATGGCCAAGACCGTGCTCGACCTCTTGCACTCTCTCGGTGTAGAGGATGACATGATTCGCTTCGACAATTTCGGAGGCTAACGAGCGCAATGAATTTTTACTAACTTTAATAACCGGCCAGTAAGCCTGATTCCACTTCAGACTTGCTGCCGGTTTTTTGTTTTATAAATAATGGAAGATATCTTTAATGGCTTAATCTATACCATGATTGGCTTGGCTATCGTGGTATTCATCAGCCTTTATTTCGTGACGGCAGGCTACGGTCAGTTCCGCACCAAACAATGGGGCTGGAGCATTAACAACAAACTGGCATGGGTACTGATGGAAGCACCTGCTTTCCTGACAATGCTTGTCATCTGGTACACAAGCGGCTGCCCCACAGCGGCTCCGCAAATAGTGCTGCTGGGTCTGTTCCTGCTGCACTACTTCCAGCGCAGTTTCATATTTCCTCTGTTGATGTCTGGACATAGCAAGATGCCTGTCACCATCATGCTGTCGGGTGTGACATTCAACATCATCAACGGCATCATGCAGGGAGGCGCCCTCTTCTGGTTCCCCCGGGAGGCGTATCTGGAGGGCTGGGACTACTTCACTCACGACATCTCTATCATGGGTCTGGTGATTTTCTTCATAGGAATGGCTATTAACCTGCATTCCGACCATGTGATACGTCATTTGCGTCAGCCAGGTGACACCCGCCACTACCTGCCCCAGAAAGGCATGTACCAATATGTGACCTCGGCCAACTATTTTGGCGAAATCGTTGAGTGGACAGGCTTTGCCATCGTGGCCGGCTCGCTTGCCGCATGGGTGTTTGTTTGGTGGACAGCTGCCAACCTGGTGCCTCGCGCACACGCTATATATAATAGGTATAAGAAAGAATTCGGCAAGGAAGCTCTGGCAGAAAAAAAACGTATAATACCATTCATCTATTAACCCCCTTCCAGCTCCCCCGAAGGGGAGAGAAAAAAGGTGTCTCCCCTCGGGGAGATTTAGAGGGGGCCAAAATTCTTAACTATGAACAAGATATTCGAAGAGGCTCATATTGGGCCGTTGACATTGAGAAACCGCACCATCAGAAGTGCGGCGTTCGAGAGTATGTGCCCGGGACACGAACCCAGCCAGATGCTCTATGACTACCATACGAGTGTGGCTCGCGGTGGGGTAGGAATGACTACAGTTGCTTACGCTGCCGTGACTGAGAGCGGCCTGAGCTTTGACCGCCAGCTGGTGATGAAACAGGAGATTGTTCCCGGCCTTCGCCGCCTGACCGACGGCGTTCACAAGGAGGGCGCTGCTGCTGGCATCCAGCTTGGACATTGCGGCAACATGAGCCACAAGAACATCTGCGGCTGCATTCCCGTAGGTGCTTCTACCGGCTTCAACCTCTATAGCCCAACCATCGTGCGCGGTCTTCGTCGGGACGAAATCCATGACCTGGCAAGGAAGTTCGGCAACGCTGTGAACCTGGCTCGGGAAGCAGGTTTCGACGAAGTGGAGATACATTGCGGACACGGCTACCTGATTGACCAGTTCCTGAATCCCTACTTTAACCACCGCACGGACGAATTCGGAGGCTCGCTGGAGAACCGCATGCGCTTCATGTCGCTCTGTATTGAGGAAGTCATGAAGGCTGCCAAGGACGATATGGCTGTGGTGGTCAAGATGAACATGCGCGACGGCCTGAAGAACGGCGTGTCCCTGGAGGAGCACAGCATCCCCATTGCCCGTCGGTTGCAGGAGTTGGGCGTACATGCCATCGTGCTGAGCGGCGGATTGGTAAGCGCCACGCCGATGTACGTGATGCGCGGCGAACTGCCTCTGACTACGATGACACACTACATGACCGACCCCTTGCTCAAGTACGGTATTGGTTGCTGCAAGCCACTCGTACGGAAAACGATGACCAAGACCGTGCCTTACCAGGAAGCTTTTTTCCTGGAGGACGCCCTGAAGTTCCGCGAGGCTCTGCCCGACATGAAGTTTATCTATGTGGGCGGCTTGGTCGCAGGCGACAAGATCAACGAAGTGCTGGGTCACGGCTTTGAGGCTGTTCAGATGGCACGCAGTCTGCTCAACGAGCCTGACTTCGTGAACCGCCTGAAGGAAGACCCGCATCACCGCTGCGGCTGCAAGCACAGCAACTATTGCATCGGCCGTATGTACACGCTGGAGATGGCCTGCCACCAGCATCTTCAAGAGGAGATTCCGGCAAAGGTTCTGAAAGAGATTGAACGCATAGAACGCGAGCAAGGCGGAATGTAAAATACCTAAACGACCAATATGAAAACAGCTATCATCACCGGTGCCGGGAAAGGCATGGGCTTCGAGGAAGCAAAAGCAGTGGCCGCGAAGGGTTATCATACCATCATGGCCTGTCACCATCCTGAAGCTGCAGAAGAGAAACGGCAGGAGATTATCCGCGAGACAGGCAACGAGAACGTCGAGGTTATGGGTCTCGAGCTGGCAGATCTTAGCGACATCCGGCGTTTTGCCGACGAGGTAAAGGCGCGTTTCACGCATCTGGACCTCCTGATGAACAATGCAGGCATGCTTGCGACGAGATTTCAGACCAGTGTGGATAATCTGGAGCGTACTGTTGCCGTGAACTATGTAGGTCCTTACCTGCTCACACGCCTCCTGTTACCCCTGATGGGGGAGGGTGGTCGCATCGTGAACATGGCCTCCCTCACTTACAGGTATGGGTTCCTCGATTTCCCTGATTTCTTTACCCATGGTCGCAAAGGAGGTTTCTGGCGCATTCCCATCTACAGCAACAGCAAACTGGCTGTGACGCTGTTCTCTTTCGAACTGGCCAAACGTCTGAAGGACAAGGGTATCACGGTGAATGCTGCCGACCCAGGCATCGTATCGACCGACATCATCCGCTTGGATATGTGGCTCCTCGATTTTCTTGCTGATCTCTGCTTCCGTCCCCTCATCCGTACTCCCCGACAGGGTGCCGATACAGCTATTCGCCTCTTGCTGGACGAGGACAAGGCGGGTCAGACGGGCACCTTCAACCGTTCAAACCGCATCATCAACGTCGGTGACAAATTCTTCCACCACAAGAAGATGCAAGAGCTTTGGGACAGAACCGAGGACATCGTCCGGAAGTTTTTATAAGTTTCAATGCCGCTGATAGTGATGCGAAACACAAGTTTCAAAGCCCTGCTGTTTGTGTTGCTCGCCCTCGTTTCTGTGGCGGGTCGGGGACGGGGTATGTCTGAAACGAAACTCGACCAGAAGACCTTTTTGCATCCTGACCGCAGCTACTATCCCGAGACTTGGTTTCATTTTATTAACACAAACATTCGACGAGAAGGCATCACTCGCGACTTGGAAGCTATCGCTTCATCGGGTATTCAGGGCGTTCAGTTCTTCCACGGTCAGATGGGTGACACCAGGGAATGGCCGGGGACGGAAGAGCATGTGAAGTGCCTGAGTCCTGAGTGGGAAGAGTTGGTGAAGCATACTGCAGAAGAAGCTCACCGCCTAGGATTGCGTTTCAGCCTGCAGACCTGTCCAGGATGGGCCATGAGTGGCGGACCATGGATTGGGTCAGAGCAGGCAATGCGTCATCTTTGTTACTCGTTGACGAAGATAGAAGGAGGTAAGGAGGTGGATGTGGAATTGCCTGTTCCCCTGAAAGAAGACTGGCGAGATTGGCGAGACATTGCAGTGCTGGCTTTCCCGACTCCACAAGGTGATACAGGAGCGTATTGCCAAATAGAAGAGGTAGAGGCAGAGGAACATCAGGAAGACTGGAAACGGCTTTTCAGTGGCGAGCCAAACTTTGGTTTCACCCTGCAGCCAACCAATCCGCAAAAACCTCATCGCATTCGAGTTAAATTAAAGAACGCGCCTCAAGTTCGCTCTTTAGAGTTCAATCCCATCGACCATTTCAACCACGAGTTTGGTGTCCAACCAGACATTCATTTGCGCCTCCTGACTACCAATCAGAGTGTTGTCCTCGATACAGACTTTCCACGAGGAAATTGGCAGGATATCGAAAAAACGATGACTTTCGCTCTGCCCAATCTCCAGGAGCAGGGAGAATATATCCTTGAAATCACAAATCTGCACCCTATGAACCTATCTCGCCTTCGCTTTTCCACAGCCACTCGAGGCCACAATTGGGAGATGGAGGCAGGCTGGACTTCGCGTTCTTTGTTGCAACTTCCAGAGAATATGAACGAAGATGGTAGCGGATTCATCAAACAAACTGATATCGTCGACCTGACAGATAAAATGACGAGCGAAGGAAGACTTCGTTGGAAGGCTCCCCAAAGCCGATGGATAGTGCTACGAATCGGTCATGTGAATACAGGCCAACGCAATGGGCCAGCTCCCGAGGAAGCCACAGGTTGGGAGGTGAATAAACTTGACTCGGCTTATGTCTCCTACCAGTTCCGTAGTTACATTGGAAGACTCACAGACGGACCATTGAAGGGGCTGGTGAACAATATGCTGATGGATAGTTGGGAGTGTTCGTCGCAGACCTGGACACGATATATGAGACAAGAGTTTCAGGAGCGTCGCCACTATGACATGCTCAGTTGGATGCCTGCCATCTTCGGATGGGTAATTGATAGTCGCGAGCAGACAAGCAAGTTTCTCTCAGATTGGCGTCGAACCATAAACGAACTCTTCACCGACAATTTCTACGGACAGATGAGTCGGTTGGCTCACGAGAAAGGTATGACAGTAAGCTATGAGACTGCGGCTGGAGACATCTTCCCAGGTGACCCGATGGAGTTCTACAAATATGCTGATGTACCGATGACAGAATATTGGCAACCTCTCGGCCATTGGCTCGCAAACCACAACTACAAGCCAATTCGCTGCACAGCTTCGGCTGCCCGAATGTATGGAAAAACCCGTGTCTCAGCAGAGAGTTTTACCTCGTTCGAACTGACTTGGGACGAGCATTTGAGCCAACTGCGCGAAGTTGCCAATCAGAATATGGTTGAAGGAGTCACTCATACCATTTTCCACACTTACACTCACAACCCTGATGCAGACCGCTATTTTCCAGGAACTTCCTTCGGAGGTGGTATTGGTACTCCTTTCCTTAGGAAGCAGACTTGGTGGCCCTTTATGCACCATTTCAATACTTATTTGGCTCGTTGTGCCTATATGTTGGAGAGCGGATTGCCTGTAAGCCGCGTCCTCTGGTACATTGGCGACGAGATAGAGCAGAAGCCCGACCAGTATGAGCCTTTCCCTGAAGACTACACTTTCGACTATTGCAATACCGATGCTTTCCTGCATCGTATCAGCGTGAAAGAGGGGCATTGGAAAACTCCTGAGGGCATCAGCTATGATGTGCTCTGGGTTCCCGACTCAAAACGTCTTCTGCCTGAAACTTTGGACAAGTTGCAAGCAATGGAGGCCCAAGGAGGACGCATCATCAAGAATGTCCCTATCTCAGAACTTAGAAATGCGCTCGAAGCTTTAGACCTGCAAGCCGATGTGAAGCCCACGAAACTTCGCTGGCTCCACCGACATACAAAAGGAGCTGATTGGTACATGATTTGTCCGCAGCCAGGGCAATCTTTTAGTGGAGAAGTCGCGTTCCGCCAAAAAGGTCGAGCCGAGCTTTGGAATCCGATGAATGGAAGCATTCAGTTGGCCGATTCTGAGCCCGATGGCGACTACACTCGAGTGCATCTGAACTTGGAACGAGGCGAAATGATGTTTCTGGTGTTTAGTGACAGAGGAACTAAAGGCGCCAGTGGAAAAAGAGAGGCTAGTGAGACTAGAGCATTGGGCCCATGGACTCTCGTCTTTCCTGAAGGATGGGGTATCGATGAACCTCTTCAGTTGATGGAGTTAAAGGCTTGGAAAGATCTGCCGCTCAGCGAAGAAGGGCGTGCTTTCTCTGGTACAGCAACTTACGAAACCATAGTCCAAATTGACCATAAGAAGAAAAATAGGCAATACTTGCTCCGCATGGGAGAAGTGGAAGAGATTGCCGTTGTCAAAGTGAATGGGGAAGTTGCCGATACCCTCTGGGCTGCCCCATATCAGACCGATATTGCTCCCTACCTGCATCAAGGTAATAATACCATCACCATCGAGGTTACCAGTACTTGGTTCAATCGTCTTGTTTATGATGCAAAATTGCCTGAAGACCAACGTCGGACTTGGGTTATCGGTGGTCCTTCAGCCAAAGAACGCATGCGCCCGTCTGGTCTGATTGGTCCCGTGGAGCTAGTCTCCCCATAGACTTTAACGTCATCCGCAAACGATCCTAGTTACGTTTGCATACATAACATGTTAAAAAATCAAACGCCGCAGGCTAAGATGAATCTCTTAACTTGCGGCGTTTTATATTCCCCCTAAAGGGGCGACTGGAGCTTTTAAAGTAATGACTGAATGTCATTACGGCCCCACAAAGGGGAGCGACTACCCAGTCGCGACGGAGGAAGGGGGTCTATACTTTTGGCAACTTGCCCAATGCGGCTTTGATTTCCTCGTCGGTGGGGATGT
>Ga0310690_10000937_pt1 | contig 56276 bp, 103 predicted proteins | sample AusTroGonzalo_MG_2_FD_207661 | JGI IMG/M metagenome (GOLD analysis project Ga0310690, IMG submission 207661) | Bovine rumen microbial communities from tropical cattle in Woodstock, Queensland, Australia - Gonzalo_04 (v2) (version 2) | ecosystem: Host-associated > Mammals > Digestive system >... | reverse complement strand
TTTGCTTCTCTGCCTAATAAAGCATTTAATTGATCTTGTGTATCTTCTATTAATGCTTGTATTGAATCAAAACTTTCAATTTCCTTTACTTTATCTTGATATTTTTTATAATATTTATTCAATTTTCTTTGCTTATATAATTCTAATATATCCATATTATTCTCTTTTTCTCCTAAAATAATTTCTGTATGTGGTTCTATTAAATCAAAACATTCATATAATAAACCTGTATAGTTGCATCCTGTATCTATTTCTTTAGCTGCAAACTCATCTTTTTCTATTTTTGTAACTATTCCTTCCCAGCCTTCATCAGTAAAAGCATACATATTTGCTTTTTTATTTCCTATAATTTTATCTCCAACTTTAAATTTTGCCATTTACTTCACCTACTACTCTCAATTTTTTACTATATTTTAATTTGTTTTTAAATTGTTTTGCCATATATGGACTTTCAAAATATTTAACAAATCTTTCGCCATTTTCTAAATTTAATAATATTAAACTCATTATTCTTCATCTCCTAATATATCTTCTATTGGAACAATATCTTCCATTTCTTTAGAATAAGTAACTCTTGTAGGTTCAACTTCTTCTGCAATATACATATTTTGTAGAATCTCTGTAAATGCTTTTCTTAAAGCTGTACTTTCTGCTACTTTAGTAATCATAACTGCTGGTTTACTTGCCCATTGGGAATTTAATTTTCCTTCTTTAGTATAACCTGCATATTCTTCAAAATTAACTTCTTGATATATTGAATTTTCCCAATCCTTTCTGAACACTTCACACCAAGCACCAATAATAGTTTCTTCGCCTTTTATGTAAATATGTCCTTCTCGTTTTTCCATTTCTTTATTTCTATTTAAAACAACTATTCCAGATTTCATTCCATTATAATTAGGATTCTCAATAGCTCTTTTAAAAAATACATCTTTACTTACTACCATTGTAGCAGGTTTATTACCATATTTTATTAAATAAGCATCTTTGTTAAAAGGATTTAATTTATTAGCTTTGCACATACCAACAAACATAACTATTTCTTGATCTGTTACCGTGCCTTCCCCATTAACAAGATAATCTCTAATAATTTTTGGTGTAAGTTCAATTTCTCCTGAAGTTGTTAATATTTTATTGTCCTGTTGTATTAATTTCTCCCCCATTATTCATTTTTTCCTTTCTTCTTAAATAATTATCTCTACTCCATTTTTTTACTTTATCTCTGTTTGCATCTCTATAAGCTTGTCTTTTAATTCTAAGTTCTTCTTTATGAGCTTGATAATAACTTGCTTGATATTCTGCTAATTGCTCTCTATGTGTTTCTTGATATTTTTTTTGAATTTGTTGTCTTGCGTTCATAATTACCTCCTTTATCTTTTGATACCATTATACACCAGAGAATATACTTTGTCAATAGATTAGTCATCATTTACTAAAAATAAATTATCTTCTAGCTCATAAATCTTTTCAATGTCTGATTCTGCTAGTTCTTTAATTTTGTTGAAACCAATACTTGGATTTCCATAATATTGTGTTGCTTTACATTCATCACATTTTTTAATTATTCTTTGAACTAAACCTTCATAACGCTTAACTATTCTTTTATATGTTTCTAGTTCTTCTTTTTGATTTACTAATTTTCTAAATAACATAGTTATATACCTCCTTTCTTTATCTATTGACTAAATATTATCACTAATATAATTGTTTGTCAATAGATTTTATATTACATTTTTGTTACATTTTTAAATATAATCCATCTACATAATGTTTAATTGCTGTCATATCTTGTCTTACTTTAGAAATGCTTAAATGTAATTGCGACCTATTATCTTTAGTTGGTTCTTTTTCAAATGTATCTAAAGTAGCATATAATTTTTCTATATCTTCTTTTAATTCGATTCTCGAATTTGCTAATTTTAATTCTAACATTGTTTTTCCTCCAATTCTTCTATATATTTTTTAACTTTATCTATTTCATAAGTTGGTATTTTATAAACGTATTTCCAATGATCTAATAAATCAAATATTGTTGTACTACCATTATCTAATCTAGTTGCCATTATTTCTTCATCATCTAAATCACTCATTTTAATTTTCCCCCTCTATATTTTCTCCTATGTCTCCGTGTTTTACTTGCATTTCAATTCTATATTTTTCTAGTTCAAATTCTTTGTTTTTAGCATTAACATTGCATACCATTATAGGTATTGATATTCCTAAAACACATATTACTGTAATTATTCCTAATAATAATCCAAATAAATTATCTGAATCCATATTTATTCACCTCCTAACAATTCTTCAAAATATTTATCAACTACTAATTGATATGATCTTGTAAAACCATTTTTATCTAAATCCCAATGTATCTTTTCTTTTAGTTCTTTTATTTTATCTACTGAAATATAATTATCTTTAAAATATTCTGTTTCCATTATTGTTACATTGTATTGTTCTTCTTCATATTTTTTGTTTTTTTCTTTCTCTCTTAGATACATCTTATAGTATGTATCTAGTTCTTCTTTATAGTATTTGCTATTTTCTTTTTCTTTAGTATATAAGTCTAATAAACCATAAATAATATTTTTATCTACACGACCTTCTCTTAAAACATCTCCATCTTTATCTAATTTTGTAGCTTCTATATATGTAGCATTAATAAGTTCTTTTACATATTCTATTATTTCTTCTTCACTTAAATTACTCATTTAACCACTCTACCTCTAATTCCTGCTAAAAAAGTTAATGTTTTTGCTTTTTCTATTTCTTCTTTATTCATTTATTATTCCTCTGCTTTCTTATAAAAATATTCTATAAAACACATATTTTCATTTGTCATATCTTCAACCAATAATTCCTGTAAATTTGCTATTATTTTATTTGCTATTTTTACTTGTTCTTTTTCTTGCTTTAATTCTTTTTGTAGTTTAGATATATAATTTCTCAATATGGGTTCTTGTTCTACACCTAGCCAATAGCCATTTAAAAATTTTTCACATACTTCTTCTTCACTCATATTCTATCTCCTTATATCTGGTAAAATATAAAAGTTATCAATACTTACTTCTTTTAATTGAGATATAAATTTTGCTGTAATTTTAGCAGTATCAATATCTTCAAATTCTCCAAAATCTTCATACATATCTTCATTTAATTTTAGAAGTAATTTCATTTATCAGCTTTCCTTTCTAATAAATTTTTATAACCATTTATAATATACTCATATTTAACACTTTTTCTTGGACTACAACCATCTCTCATAATTGTTGTCATATCTTCTGCCATTGCACATATTATTTCTTCTTTCCTATCTAATTCTTTTAATACTATATCTATTGCTTCTAATTCTTTTGTGCCTATTTCTTCATATATAACATTTTTCTGTACTTCTCTTAATGTTTGTTTTGCTTCTTTTAGTTCCATATTACCTCCTAATAATGTTGCATAACTAGAATAGCAACTTTCAATAATTAAACTTTTTAGGATATTAAATGCATTATATATATCAACATTATCTAGTATTAGTTAATATCTAAATTAATGTAATTCTATTATTTCATTGTATAATTTTTTCGTTCTTTCACCTTCTTTGTATCTTCTTTCTAGCTCGTTACAACCCATTACATAAAAAGTTCCTGTCCAACCTAAACCTAATGCCATTTCTCTCATTTGTTTTAAATGCTGTAATGCTTCTTCCCATTTTTCTTCACTAATATTCATATTTCAAAATTCCTTTCTATTTATTGTGTTCTATATCTAATAATTCTAATAAATATTCTGTTTCATTTGGCGATAACACATAGTTTCCTAAAGATGTTCTACAAGTTTCAATATATTCTTTTACTTTATTTATGATTTCTTTTTTTTCAGTTAGTTCTTTTTTAAATCTTGATTCTGCTCTTAATAAAATAATACTTGCAGTTTCTAATTCATTAAATGTTATACTTTTTGATACATCTATAAATAAAGTATTATCCATTTTAAATTCTCTTTCTTTCATTTTTTTCTGATACATTGTATCAATTATATTTTCAGCTTCTTCTAATTCCATATTAATTAACCTCCTTATTTATAACCATTGCCTTCATATTGCCAAAACATAGTACCTTTACTAGCACCACATTTTGGGCATATTATTTCAATTTCATCTCCGTTAGGATTTAAAAATAATTGAGTTTTATCTTCTCTTACTAATTCACAAAATGAATGTTTACAAAATAATCTTCCTAAAAGATTTTTATGATTTATTTCAACTATTGCATACGGATCATTCATAAACATATTTTGTGAATAAATATATCTATTTCTCATTGTTTTCCTCCTTACGTTTTTTAACTTTATCTGTGCACCCTTCTCCTGTTTCTAAACATTGTCTGCAAAAAGGGTATTTTCCATATTCACAAGCCATTTTATTCTATCTCCTTACTCCAACAATTTTTCCAGCCCCTTCTTTCAGTTTCTTCTTGAGCTTTGTTAATAATTTCTTCTATTGTTTCTCCTTCAATATCAAGATAATCTTCATACTCTCCATTAAATATTCTATACTTCATTTTTCAATACTCCTTTTACAAATTCTTCTATTGGTATATCCAATATTATTGCTATATTAGTAGCTAAATCTAAAGGCATAGCCTTTTTATTTTTACCCATACAATAATAACCTATTGCATTAGCAGTTAAACCACATCTGGTTGCTAACTCTTTCTGTGTCATTTTACTTTCTTTTATTTTGGTTTTTAGATAATTCATTTTTCTTGTTCTCCTTTTTTTCTTCAAATAAATCTGCTTCTAATCTATCTTGTACTCTATGATCAATATCAAATGCTTCCCAAAAATCCATACTAATTCTCCTCCTCTCCTAAATGAATGTCTATTCTTTGATTCCTTATTAATAAATATTCATCTAATGTTATAATTCCTCTATCAAATTTTTCTTGAAGGTTATAAAAACATTGCTCATAATATCTATTATTATGTTCAGGATAAAATTTACGCCAATTTAATAATGGATGCGTATTTTTATGTTTAATTAATTTAATAATTTCATTATCATACTTATTATTATGGTTTATTCCTCTTTTATCAAATTCAGCTAATACTAATAGAAAATAATGAAATAAATATTCTATATTATAATTATTAGCATATTTAACTAATCCATTTTTTATATTAGGATATTGTTTTACCATATCTCCAATTTCATATCTCATAGCTTTTAATTGTTTATCAGGTAAAACTTCAATTAATCTATAATGCCATAATCTCATCAACATCACTCCCTTTTTTATTTACCTCTAATTATTAATTTTGCTAAAGTATAATTTTCTTCTAAGTATATTAGTAAATCTTCTCTATCATCAAATTTATCAATAAAATATTTTTCTCCATCTTTTAGTTCAAATAATAACCAACTATATTCTTCTTGATTCCATTCATATATTAATTCTAGCATTTTAATTATCCCCTTTCATTAAATGACACATATATTTTTTTATTATAACCTATAATAGTATGTGGTACACCGCTTTGCAATATTTTTTTAGCTGTTCTATTAGTTATATGATAACATATCATTCCACCTATAATTTCTTGCTTATTGTTTTTTATTAAATGTATAAATTCTTTGTTGTAATATTTTTCCATACGTTTTTCTTTTATTCTTTCCTTATATTTATTGTAATGTTTTTTCTGTGCCATTCTATGATATTCTTTCTTTTCTTCTTCAGTTTTATGTTCATATTTTCTTGCATTTGGATTTCTATGTTTAAGATAATATTCTTTCATATATTCCTTTCTGTCTTTTTTCATATATAATCTCCTTTCATTTATTAACTAACTAAATGATACCATTACATTTTTAATTTGTCAATACTTTTTATGTTACATTTGTGTTACATTTTAAGATATGTTTTTAAGGGCTTTTTAACCCTTAAAATTAAACATATCAAAACTTATTTGTCCTTCAAAATCATTTTCGGTTTTTAAAAATAAATTTTCTAATATCTTTTCTAGCACATTTACTACTATGCTATTTCCCGCTTGTTTATATAATTGAGCATTACTATTTACTTTAGCTGCTTTATCAAAATCTGAATCATCAAATCCCATTAGTCGCCAACACTCTTTTGGTGTTAGTTTTCTTATTCGCAACCCTTCTTTTTTTAATATTGTTGCACTACTGGTTGTACTACCGCAAGAAGTGCTTTGTGCTGATGCAATTTCTTTTATTTCACTTTCATTATAAGGGTTGAACATTTCTGGCATATAACCTTTTTCATTATTAAATTTTTCATATTTTTTTTCAATATATTTGTTTGTTTCTTTATATAATGGTATATTTCCACCACCTTCTCCCATAGCTGATTGAAGTGTTGAGCAAATATTGCCTTGTAATTTTCCTTTACTACCAAAATTTCTTGAATAAGCACTTTTTATTATAACTGCTTTGTTATCTGATGTATTTAATGTTTGAATCATATCTTTTTGTACTCTACCCCTTCTCGTTTTACTATTTATATTTTCAATATCTACACCATCTCCTTCGTATGCTTCTAAATATCCTTTTTTTGTATTGTTTTTAATTGCTATAAAGTGGTTACTATCATTTATTCTTGCTGTAATTGTTGTTGTTGTGCCGTTATTTATTATTTTATTGTTATAACAGTCTATAAATGAGTTTTCTTTTATATCATCAGCATTTTCGTTGATGGTTTTATCTGCTCTTTTATTACCTATAAAATTATCATCCATTCTACTCCCTGCTCTTGTTGTAATACTTTTAGCTATTACATCTCCATCTGTTACACCAAAACGAAAACCATTTCCTTTTTCCTTTTGTATTTCTTCATTTTTTGTAAAAAAAACTATCATTTTATCGCTTAAATAATATTTTTCATCTACTTCTTGTTCTAGCATATCTTTAAGTTTTAATTTTAATTCGATTGGTTTAGGAAATGTGAAAGTTCCATTATCTATATCTTGCCTTATACTTAATGTGAACACACGTTCTCTGTTTTGAGGTATTCCATAGTTTTTAGAATTAAGCACTTGATAATATGAGTTGTAGCCTAACTCACTCATAGTTTTAATATAATTATCAAAATTATGTTTATGTTTTTTGCTTAATAAATTTTTAACATTTTCCCATAAGACATACTTTGGCTTTAATTTTGCAACTATCCTTATGGTTTCATACATTAAACTTGATCTAGTTCCACTTCCTTCATCTCCACCTTTATTTAATCCTGCTACCGAAAAATCTTGGCAAGGGCTTCCGTGCATTATAAAATCTACATCTATGTCTTTGTCCCACTTTGTTATGTCTTGTGGCTCAAAATTAGTTCCGTTTATTGCATTATAACTTGCTACTGCGTATTTATCTATTTCTACATAGTCTGCTATTTCTGTGTCTATTCCTAATCTTTTAAATGCTTTACTACAAGCACCTATTCCACCAAATAATTCTAATACTTTTATCATTTTATTACCACCCCTTATTCGCCATATAATCAGCAACTGCTAATAATAATTCTCTGCTTATTGGAAATGAATCTCCAATTTCATCTCTAAACTCTACCCCTTTTGTTGTCTCATCAAAAATTATTCTTTCATTAATGTTATTTTTCCAAACTTCAACATTATTTCTATCTTTTCTTTTAAATCCTAATTCTTCCATTTTAAATCCTTTCTATTTTAATATATACTATATTTTTTAAATTAATTCCTATAGCTTTATTATCATAAGTTCCTATAAAATTATTTTGATTCATTATTCCTTCTAAAATTTTATCTATATTTTTGCCATTAAATTTTTCTTCATCTGCTTCTATCCAAAGTGGTTCGCTATCAATTCTATCATAAAAATTTATTCTATACATATTCAACTAACCTCCTATCAACTAAATTTTCAGCTCTAACTTTATTTATTTCTAATGGATCTCCTGGTTTTATTTCTACGCCTTCTTTAGAAATAAAGTTTTTTATACATTTAACTTTAACTGTTTTTTGCAAATCTTCTTTATAAGAGCTTTTACTTTTTAATAATATATTTTTATAATTATCTTCTTTCGCCTTAAAATCAAATTTAAGGCGTTTTTCATAAATATCTGTATAATTTATGTTCTGCATATCAAAATCGACCACAAAACCATTTTCGTTGTTTTTAACACCTATTTCTAGGAAACTATCACACGGTGTTACTATAACAGGTGTACCTACGCTTAATGATTCAACTGGCGTATAACCGATAACCTTCACCGTTGATTACTTAATTGCACTAAATAATCAGCTTCTTCAATATATGGTAAAATATCTAATCTAGGTTTCATATAAATTATATTTGGATCATCTATAGCTGCTGTATCATTAGTAAATATTAGCCATAAATATGGAATATTATTTTTTTCTAAACCCTTTGCGAACTGGATCATCCTATCTTTGCCTTTCTCAGGTGTCAATCTTGTTGCACTTATTAATTTAAGAACCTTTTTAGGTTTATCTAAAAAATATGGATTATAACATAATTCACATTTTACTCCTGTAAGTTCTTCAAAATGCTCACATACTATTTTTGATACTCCTAAATAACGCTCTATTTTAGGGTTTAATCTTATTGGTTTACCATTATATTTTTTATCTGTATGAATTATCTGTATATATTCTTCTGCTTCTACATTATCAATTATATCTAAATTATAATTAAAAAATGCTTTTTTACATTTAATTTTCTGCCCATTAAATTGTTTTACTCTTACATATTTTCTTAATCGTTCTAACTGAGTAGAATCTGCTGTATTATAAAATATCGTTATATCTAAATCTTCATATTTTCTAATTAAATAATACAAAAACGATTCTGTACTCAGCCGCCAATAGAATTTATATCTTTAATATAAAACATATTTGCATATTCTATTGACATTTACATCACCTCCTTTGTAAATTTTTCATTATATAACTGCCCTTGTTGCGTTAAAGAATTTCTTGGTAATTTATTATAATGATATAATACCTTTGGAATTATTGCTTTTTTGCCTTTTCTAACCCTATTATTAAAATCAGCATCTTCTGCCATTTTAAATTTAGGATCAAATCTATTTTCTCCTATAATTTCTTTTTTGTAAACACAATCCCACACACAACAATTCCAAGCAGGTGGAATATCATCAATAATAATAGTATAATCTGTTGTTTGCCAACTAAAATAACAATAATCAAAATCTTCTGTTTCTATTTTTGCTAATATAGTACTTATATAATTTTCTGCTATTGTATCATCTATATCAATAAAGGCAATATATTTGCCTTTTGCGACATCTAATCCTGCATTTCTTGGGACACTTGCCCCACCGCTATTTTCTTTAAGCCTTATTATTTTTAACCAATCATATTTATAATTGTAAGGGATTGGACTTCCATCATCTATTAGTATCACTTCTACCTTTTTTTGTATTTGTTTATCTATTTTTTCTAATAACCTATCTGCATATTCATATCTTTCATAACCAGGTATAATTAAACTTAACAATATTTCCATTCATATCCTCCAGCACTATGATTTATTTTTCTACAACAGGCTGATATTTGTTGGTATTTTATATTAGTATTTTTTTCAGCTTCTTTTAAAGAATCATATTCTTTTATTATTATACCATTTTGTATTTGCTTTACTCTTTTTTTCCAATGTAAAGAACATCTTATTGGTCTTGTACCATATCTACTATTGTGTAAAATAGTACACCATTCTAAATTATTTACATTATTATTTTGCTTATTTTCATCTAAATGATTAATCTGTGGTAAATTATTTATATTAGGTATAAAGGCTATTGCTACTAAACGATGTACTTTAAAAGATTTTCTTTTTTTATTTTTAGTTAATATAATTTGTCTATATCCACTACTATCTAAACTAGGTTTACATATTTTTTCTTTTAATAACTTTTTACCACCTTTTTGCAAAAACCTAATGTTTCCTAAATTACTAACTTGATATAATCCTTCATAATTTACTACATCTTTCCAAATTTCTTCCATTATTTAAACGCCTCCTCTATTTCATTTGAATATATCTTTTCACTAATTAAGAAATTTTTAAATTCATCTGTAATTCTGCCCCTTACTATACCCCAATTAAAATTATTTGTTCTGCCTACATTTATTATTTCAATATTTTTATTATTTATTAAATATTTCCAGTTATTATTTACTCTTGTTAGTTCCCACTCCCACGCATTTTCATTTTTTTCTAAATTATCAATTAAAGCAGTTCTACGCCATATACTTGGTTGGCAACTATGCAAATATACTTGCCCTTGTTTTTGCTCTACCCAATTCTCTGAATATAGATTCGCTTCACGATAATTTGGTTCAAAATTAATTACTGCAACATTAGTATCATTTTTAAGAGTATTTAAAGCATTTTCAATTAAATCTTCTTTAACTGGCTCTCTAACCAACATATCATCTAACATAAATAAAACATAATCTTCTGGTATTAGATCTAATTTTTCTCTTAATCTCTTAGTCCAACTTTCGTTTCCATAAACAAACTCTATTTTAGGATGCTTTGGAAAATATTTATCTATGCAATGAATAAAAGCAGAAGTTAAACATTTATATTTATCACAAGACATTACCACAATACTAAACATTATAAGCACTCTCCTCTCGCCCATTTTGCAGATGTACTATCTGCTCTTGGAAAATTATAATTAACAACTACTAAATTTGTATATTTATCTGTATGTGGTTTAGAATGCAATTCTCCATTAAATTTTACATCTTCATAAGATCTTACCGTTGGATATTCAAACTGCTCTATATATGTTCTTTTTATAAACTTATCTGCTCCTGGATATATGCCCTTTGTATTTGGTGTTAAATGAAGAATCACCCCATCGTTTTGCTTTAAATCATAATATATAATATCTTCTCCTGTTAGCATATCAAGAGCTGCATTAAAATTATTTGCTACAATAGTATCATCGCTATCAAAAAACATTATATATTCGCCTTGTGCATAAGATAATCCTTCTTTTCTTGAATAACCAATTCCCATATTTTCTTTTCTATCTATTAATATTACATTATAATTTTTTGCTATTTCTACAGTTCTATCTGTAGATCCATCATTAACAACAATAACTTCTATATCATCTCTTTTAGGAATACTTGCTAAAGCTTCCATTATAAATCTTTCAGAATTATATGCTGGTATTATTATACTAACTTTTATCATTATTTTTTCTCCAATCTTCTATCATATTTTTAATTTCTTCTTGTGTTAATCTTTTTGCTGTATAACTCGTTAATGGTTCTGTATGTTCTATATCGCTTTTATAATCTTTTCTTATTACATAATAATCTTTATATTTCTTACTATGGTTTAATTCGCTTACTGTAATAAGTGCTTCATCATTTTTTTCTATATTTTCTGTTCCAGTTATTATTTGATTTTCGCTAAAAGCATTAGCTAAATCCTGAATAGTACAAGCTTTACTTTCATATACCCATAATTCTCCATTTTTGCCATATTCTAGTGCTTCTAGTATAATTTCAATACATTTATTAACTGGCATAAAAAATCGTGTCATTTCACCATTTCTAATGGTTAGTGGCTTGTTATTTTTTACTAACTCGTTAAATATTGGAACTACACTTCCTGTTGATCCAAATACATTTCCATATCTGGTGCTAATAATTTCTGTGCTACTTTCGTTAGCATACCCCATACACTCCATTAAAAATTTTGTGCTACCATAACAAGTTGTTGCAGATGTTGCTTTATCTGTTGAAATAAGTATTAATTTCTTTACATTATTTGCAATACAAGCATTAATAACATTCATACTACCTATTACATTTGTTTTTATTGCTTCCATTGGCTGTTTTTCTGCAACTTCTATTCTTTTAATTGCCCCTGTATGAATACAATAATCTACATTTTCCATAGCTGTATTGATAGCATTAGAATCTCTTACATCTCCAATAATTAAATTAATACGTTTATCTGAAATATCTTTTTTCAGTTCCCATTGCTCTTTTTCTGCTCTGGAATATACTTTAATTTCTTCAGTTTCTTCTGCTTTTAGCAATTCTTTTATCAAATTTTTCGCTAAATAGCCACTTCCAGTAATTAAATATTTCATTTTATTTCTCCTTTTTTAATTCTATAAATTATTGCTCTCATACCATTAAAACTATCAGTTTCAACACCATTTGTTATTATATTTATTTGACCAGCTCTAAATGGATCAGATTCAATTTCTAATATTTTATTGCCATTTATATAATCACCTATCTTTAGTTCCATTTAATTTCTCCTCTAATACTTTAATTCTGTTTTCTAATTCTAAATATCTTTCATTGTATGGTACTTTATAATAATCAACTTTTTCAACCATATTATTTGTTATTAAATCAAATAAAACATCGTAGCTTTGCAAATCCATACAATTAAATCTTATTCTGCCATCTGATTTATATATTATTATTTTTTTGATTCCACGATTCCAAAAGCACCACTCTTTTTCTTCAGGTTTAAAACCAAAGCTTTCTAAGTTATCTAAATTATTCCCAGTTATTCTTAACATACTAATCCTCCTTATCATAATATTTTATTCTTTTCCATTTGTAACACTCAGGACATAAACATTCCCCATCTAGCCATATTCTATCACCATCTCGCACATCTTTGCCACATTTAGGGCATTTTACTATTCTATCTAAATAAATATCATTCATCTTTTCTTTCTCCGTTTTTATTTTTATTTTTTTCGTTTTCTTTAATTTGTTTTGCTATTCGCATAAAATTAATAATAACCCCTTTATCTTGTTCTTCTTTCATTCTAACTATATACTCTACAATATCTTTAGGCCTACCCTCTAATATAAAATTTCCATCAGGATAAAACATCGCTCTCATTTAACCACCTTCTATAAATCTTAATTTCTTTCATTAATCTGTGCATATATTTTAATTGCTGTAATCTGGTTTGCCTATTTTTTATTGTTGGTATATGCTGCTTCAAATATTTAATTTTCTTTTGTATTTCTATTTCACTCATTTTTACCTCCATATTTACAATTTTTGTCGCCTGTGAAATTAGGATCTTCTAATTTATTGCAGCCAAGACATCTTCCTGTCAAAATTGCACTATAGCAAGGTTCTTTTAAATCTCTATATTGATCCCCTTTATAATAATAGTTTCCCATTTTCTAAACCTCCTATCTAAATCTTTCTTCTCTAGCCTTATCATTTAAGTGCTTTGCTATCATTGGTTCTAGTTCTTCATAATGCTCTATAACCTTCATTAAATTTAAAACATCATTTTGTTTTTCTAATTTTTGTACGATATTTATGTCTGAATCATATATTTTATCTGTTTCTTCTACCAATAATTTACATACTTTTTCTTTTAGTTCTTTATACATATTTATTCCTCCAATAATTCTTCTATTTTTTGAATTAAATTTATATAATTCTCTTGGCTTTTTATAAATGTATTGCTCTGATTAGGCTTATATTCTTTTATTAATTCTCTTATTTTATCTTTACTAACATAATTTAATGTAACATAACCTTGTAATTCTATTTCTCTTTTATATGTTTCAATTTCTTTTTGTAGTTTAGATATTATTTGTATTACACTATCTTTATTTAATAAAGTAGTATCAACTTTTAATTCTCTAAATAATTCTGCAAATTCTTTTTGTATGTTTTTTAATACTTCATTTTCTTTTTGTAGTTTAGATATATAATTATAAAGAATATAATCATCAGTTGTGGCGTATTCTCCGTTATTCATTAAAATAAAATCTTTTTTTAAGTTTTCTATTGCTTTCTGTTCTTCTTCACTTAAATTACTCATTATCTATCACCCATTCCATATCATACATTTCTTTTTTTTCTAGAATATATTCAGCAGAAGTTTCTTTAAAATGAATATTATATTTTTCTTCTAATTTAACCAAATCTTCTAAAATTTCTAAATATCTTTTATTACTAATCTTTATCATCTTCTACCTCCTAATAATGTTGCTTAACTAGAATTGCAACAAGTTTTATACTGCACCTATTCTTTTTTCCTAAAAAGGAAGTGTATATATCAACCTTATCTAGTATTAGTTAATATCTAAATTATTTATTCTAGCTTTCGCTATTTCAAAATATTCTTTTTCTTTTTCTATACCTATAAAACTATAATTTTTATTTCGTTCTTTCTTCTCATACATTACTGCTTTTCCTGTGCTTCCACTTCCGCATAAAAGGATCAAGCACAATGCCATTGTTTGGTGTTACAAGTCTTACTAAATATTGCATAAGTTCAGTAGGTTTTACTGTTGGATGTGTGTTTTTTTTAGGTGTTTCTGTTCCGAGCATAAGGATTTACTCTTGTAGTTCCATTTTTGTTTAACATTATAGAACCTGCACTACCCTCTTTTCTGCCACCTTGTAGTTCACCTGTTTTTTTAATATCAAACTTATCCAACCCCTCATCTCTGTCTTTCTTACTAGCTTTAGCACAATAAAAATATCTACAAGCACTACCTTCATCTCCATAAGTATTATTCTCTGTATATATTGCCTTTGGTGGAGTATATGTATTTGTATATTCTGTATCTTTATTGTTTTTCTCACTTCTTTTGCTATTTTTTGTATAAGGAAAACCACCACATACTTCATCAAAAGTCATTTGGTCATAAGTTAATATTAAGTTAGCTGGAAACCTACCTTCGTGTTCTACTTTCTCACCGAGTTAATGGTGTAGGAGTTCCTGCACCCCAATTATTCCCGTGTGTTGCTGATAAATCTTTTGTTAGTGAATAAACCTTCTCTGTTCCAATTCTGCATTCATCAATATTTAAACCACCAACACCCCATTTAATAACATTGTCTACTAAACTGCCGTTTAAAAGGTTTTCTTGCTACTATAATGGGCTCAAATGCTGGTTTCAAAGCACTACCCCAACCCTCAAATTTTGAAGTGCCTTTTGTTATATCTATTTTTCCACTTGCTTTTATATTTTTCATATTTTGCGAAGTATCCCAACCGCTTTCATCTCCTAAGGAAGTTTTACCTATTTTAGTTTCTCCTATTATTTCCCTATTATTACCCATTTTTTTATCGTACATTTTTCCTATGTTTTGAGATTTAGGGAAACCACTACCATATAGCCACATAATAGTATCTCTTATTTCAAAACCTGCATCTTCTATCGCTACTGCAATTCTATGAAAAGTTCTACTTCCACCAAATGCTAACAAATAACCGCCTGGTTTTAATACTCTTAAACATTTTTCCCATATTTCTGTATTAAAACTTATTCCTGCATTATCCCAACCTTTACCCATAAAATTAAGTTCATAAGGTGGATCAGTAATAATGCTATCTATGCTATTTTCTTCTAATTTATCTAATTCTTCTAAACTATCTCCATTAATTAGCTTATTCATATTGCTCTATCCACCCCAATTCTTTACATTTTTTATTTATGGCTTTTAGTTCTGCCATTGAAATATTATCGCACATACCGTCATATTCTCCTGATTTATAAAACGATTTATTATCATAATTTAGTATAAAAATATTATCATCATCTTTTTTATATTTTAGTCCACCCCATTGAGTATGTCCTATTTTATATCCTAATTCTTTAAACATATCATCTGCATTACTCATTTATTTTCACCTCTTTAGCTATACAAATTGATTTTCCAGGTGTACCCCTTAGATCATTTACTATTAAAATTTTACCTAAAACATCTTTTATAGGTATCAAATACCCTACACATAAGCAGCTTATTATAATATCATCTTTAAATTGTTCTTTTACATCATAATAATCTTTATTGATAAATTTTATATTATCTGCAATTATAGGATTCATACTTATATCATTATCAATTCCTATATATTCTATTCCTTCATTAGCAAATAAATAACCAAACATATTTACTCCGCTACCTATATCAACCACTCTTTTAGGTTTATATTTTTTTACTTTTTCTAAAATAGCTTCATACCATTCTTTACTTACTGTTCCTTCTTCTAGCATATAATCTAAATAATAATTATTTTTATTTATTTTTTTAAAATATTCTATTACTTCCTTCAGATTTTCCACCTATTTCATTATCCTCCAATTCCATTTTTAAGTGTATATAGTGCCCTTTAGCACCCCTAACACTTGCGTGAATAGAATAACCTTTTCCAGTATCTTTAATTAATCTGCCATTTTTACTCCATTCTCTAAACATTTTTTGGGGGCTGAATCTGTTGTTTAACAATATCTTTTCTAATACGTTTTTGTTTACATAAACATCATCTAACTCACATTTTCCCCAATTTTCTCTACCTTCTCCTGTAAAATTCTTAATATTATTAGCAAATTCATTACTTATGAACTCCCAAGCTCTTTCAGAAACATTTATTTCTTCTTTAGTAAACATAAACTGTGATAATTCTTCTATATCTAGCTCTTTTTCCTCGTTAAATATACAAATTCTTAATAGATCATCAGCAGTTTTTATAAGTGCCATATTCTGTGCTTGTTTTTCTTCTGTATTACTATTTTCTATTAAAGCATCCAAATTTTTTTTATAAACTGTACTAATAAATAAACCATTTTCTTTAATATAATTGATAATTTTCTTTCCTGCGAATCCATAGTTGTTTGCAATAACACTAACAACTCTAAAACCATCTGATATTATTTTTCCACTAGTATTAATTTCTATTAATCTGTTAAGTGTACCACCACCAGAATTAATCGTACTAGCTGTCTGTTCCCCTGTTAGAATAAACGTATTCTGCCATTTTTTAAGAGTTTCAACACCACCATCGGCTTTAGCTTTACCTCTATCCATACCTTCGGTAAGCCCCATAATTAATCTATCTAAATCACCCCTGTATGTCTGCAACTCATCAAAAAAACAAGGTAAATTATTCATAAATTCAGCAGTTCTATAATAATAGTTATCGGTATTATTCATAGAAAATTGTAAGTGTCCTTCGGTAGGGTTACCCCAAATACTCATAGCACACATAGCTGCAACTGTTTTACCATCTCCAGTAGTTCCCCATACTAGGGTTACAAATGGTTTTTTATTTAATAATTTAAGTAAAACACTAGCAACACTAGCTCCCATAAGTAATCTAACTACGATATTATTTCTAACGACACTCATCCAATCTTTCCAAAGATCAAAACTACCTTTTTCTTTTAAGCTTTCAAATGCAGCTTTAAAACATTCTTCTCCGTCATATATAACATCAGTATCATAAGGAATAAATTTTTCATCATACCAGCCCATCTTGCTGATAGATTTTCCTCTAGGCAACATATCTCTATTAAATGCAACTAAATCTATAAGATATTTACTAAGTACACTCGTGCTCATACTTGATACAGGTATGCCATACCCCGCAAGTTCAATTAACTTGTTCGCATTGGCAATCTTTTCCTGTGGGATCAAAATCTGTTTCCATTTATTATCTTTTTTATAGCCTAAACATATAACTTCTTTCCCATTTATTACATTTTCATATATGCCTATTGGTTCTATTAAACTTAAACATACTTCTCGCTCTTTAACGGTTAAAATCTTTTCGTTTTCTATGATATACCCATTAGCTTTTAATTTTCTTATAGGAGAATCTTTGCCAAAATCAAGTTCTTCCATTTATTTTATTCCTCCTTTTTTATAAAATATTCTTCTAATAGGTTCTTCATATCTCTATTTATAGCTGTTTGCTTTCTTAATGATACTAGTGCCATTGCTATTGAGCAGCTACAATATCTTTTTCCATTAAATAATAATGATAAATAATTTTCTGTGATTTCCAATATATCACTAATATCTCTATTAGTTCTTCCATCTTTTAAATCACTTAATTTTTCTTGTTTTATTAGATACATTTTTACCTCCCCTTTCTTTTAGTAATCTCATTATATTTATAATCTTAAACTATGTCAATACTTTTTTATAAAATTTATTAAAAATTTTATTTTACCTTTACTTTATCTGTGTTTACATAAAAACCTTTGCCGTACCCCTTCATTTCCTAAAAAATGCCCTTTTTTCTATCTATTGTCTAATTAATTCCCGACTTTTTCAGAAAAAAGTAGGGAAGTGTTCCGCCTTAGAGCAACAAAACTTAGAAGCTAATTTCCCGACTTCCCGACTTTTTTTTTAATAGGGTATATATATTTTTTATTTTTTTTATAAAATTTTATGTTAATCTTTTTTTCGCACGTATCTATTAAAATTAGTAGGGAAAGTAGGGAATTATATATATATATATTTATTTTTTGTTGATATATAGCCTTTTTTTACTTCCCGACTTTTTTCCCAACTTTTCCCGAATTTCCCTACTTTTTAAAAATACTTTACAAAAATTCTCTATTGTGGTATCATTATTTTAGGAGGTGTACTATGGGTAATAAAATTGCTGAAATGAAAAAGGGAGATATTGGTAAACTTAACGGAGTTCAGGATGCCCCTGAATCTGTTGCTTCTACAGCTCTTAGGCGTACCCTCTTGGTTAATAAACTTAATACTTCGAGGTGTACTACCTCTCAAGATTTAGCTGATAGATTTAAACAATTATTTGATATTGCTGCTGATAATGGTTTTATTCCTAATGTTGAAATGTTAGCTCTTGCTAGTGGTATTAATCGTAGAGATATATGGGAAATTGAAAATGGATTATCACATAAAGGTTCAGGGATGGGGGACATCATTAAACAGGCTAAAGAGCTAATAGCTGCCGCTGAAGCACAGTTGGTGCTTTCTGGAGATATAAATGCAACTGCTTATATTTTTAGAGCTAAAAATTTTCACGGAATGGTCGATAAGCAGGAAGTTGTTGTTACTCCAAATAAATTACCACAGGCTGATCTATCAGAAGAAGAGATATTAAATAATTTACCACAGTTAGATAAAGGAAATGTTGATAAATAGGGTGTTTCACGGGATTGTTTAACGTGGAACAAGTCCCTCTTCAGGGAATTTTTTTCAAGGGAATTGAGCGATTTTGGTAAAAATGGCGATTTTTCCTGGAAAAAATAGTAGATTCAACTGTAAAAATGTTAAATCTGGTTGACAATTAGGATCGATTTTAAGGCCTTAATATTTTTAATTAATATAATTAGTCAATAGATAATAAAAAAGCTTTAAAATTGATTTTAGAGCGTTTCAAGTGTTTTTGGCATAAATAAAAAAGCAGATTTTAAGCTGCTTTCTGTAAATATAAAAAAGGATCTTTTAAAAGATCCTTTTTTATTATAATATTTTATTGTTTTTTATTTCGTATTCTTTTGTAAAACTTATACACAAACCATTATTAGCCCCAAAACTTATATCAATACAAATACAATAAAAATTTTTTTCAAGTTGTATAATTTTGTTGTAATCGTCATAGCTTTCTAATTTTTCAAAGTCTATATATGTTTTTATTTCTTCAAAAATAATATCTTTTATTTTTTTATTTCTTATAAAGCCTAATCTTTTATAACAGTTTTTTTCATTTTCTTTTTTATTCATTTTTTTATCTCCTTTTATATTTTATATTTATTTTTATTTTTCCTGGTTGGTATCAATAAACCTATAAAAAATGATCCTAAAATATTGTTGATTAATTTTCTCTTTGTTTGTTGTTTTTGTTGTTTTAGTTTATAATTTTTTTGTATTACTTTTTTATATTGTTCTATTTCTTTTTGTTCTTCTTTTTCTTGTTTTTCTGTTTCTTCATTTTGTATTTTATATATTTTTTTGTAGCGTTTATATATAGTGTCGAGCATTTTATCATATATTTTATAAAATTCTAAAAAATCAATATTTGGTGCGATTTGTTTATGCAGTTCTTTTCGTGGTTTTGATCCTAAATAATATATATAATTTTTTTCATAACTTTTTGGAAATTTTGAAAAATGATATATAAAAAAATTATATAGTTTTATTTCTATTTCTTTTTGTTCTCGTTTTTCTCGTTCTTTTTTTGTTTCTCGTGTTGTTGTGGTTCTTTCTAGTTGATGTAAGCTGTCAATTAATTGTCCCATAAAAACACCCCCTTTTTATTTAGTTCTTAGGCTTGTCGAGTATTGTATGCTGCTAATTTCTCCACGAGATAAGCCGCTTTTTTTGAATATTTTTTCAAGGTCTTCTTTTGTGATTTTATTACTCCAAAAATCTTGAAATCCTTTTGATATTTTCTTTTCTATTTTCTTATATTGTTCTATTGTATAAGTTCCGCTCGGTGTTGTTACCATAAAAATCCCCCCTTATATATTTTTATTTTTTATTTCTAATATTTTATTTTTAATTTCTTTAAGTGTTTTTTGATCTTTTCTTTCTTCTTCTGTTACTGCTTCATATTGTATTAAATCTAAAAGGTCGCTTAATAAATAATTTATAATTGACAAAATGTCAAAAGCATTTTTATTTTCTGTAATACTGCAAGAAATGCTGTAATTTTCAAGCCTTTCTATAAGTTCGCCCAATTCTTTGTTATATGTTGTAAAAAGTCGGCTTTTTTCTGTAATGTCTTTTAATTTTATATTTTTATTTTTCATTTTTTAAAATCTCCTTTTTTATTATAAATTTTCGTTGTATTGTATAATATTTTTATCTATTAATTTTTGAATTGCTGCTCTTTTGTTTGGTGTGTTTAATGCTTCTTGTAAAGCTTCTTTAATTTCTAATTTTAGCCCCCAAATATAATCATTTAAAAATAGATATAAATGTTTTAATGTTGTGTGTGAATAGTCCCAATTTTTGCCAAGTGTTAATGAATTGTCTTCTATAACTGCGATTGTGCTTTCATAACTTTGGAATATGTTTTTTCCTTCTCCATAGATCCTAAACTGATTTTTATCATAAAATTGTTCTACTTTCATTGTTTTTACTCCTCCTCTTCTTCTTCAAATAATTCAAGCCCGAAATCTTTATATATTTCTTGTGTATCTTCATACTCTGCAAGTTGCCAAATATCTCTGCAACCTGAAAAATAATATACTAAATTGTTGACGGTTTCCTCATTTATTCCATAAATTCCAAAAGCGAAAGAAATTGTTTGTTCTTCAATTCCTAAAAAATCGCTTAAATAGTTTGTAATTTTGTTTTGTTCTCCTATAAAATCTAAATATTTTTCTTTCATTTTTTCCACCTTTTAAACCTTTCTATTTTCTTTGGAGTTTCCCCCCTTACTAACTATATTTTATCATATATATATTAATTAGTCAATAGATTTTTAAAAAAATTATAAAATTTTTTCTAAAAATACAAGTATTTTATATATTGAAAAAATATATAAATTAAAGAACAAACCCAATAGAAAAAGCTTTATAAATTCAGCAGTTAAAAATTCAAAAAAAGTCATTTTTAATTTTTTAGCTTTTCTTATTTCTTTTTTTATTCCTTCCATTTTTTGATCCTCCTTTTTATTTTCTAATATAATTATAATATATATATAATAATTAGTCAATAACAATTACATTACAATTACATTACATTTACATTACAAACAAACACAAAACCAAAAAAAGCAAATTGTCAAAAAGTCAACACCAAGCATTATGTAAACAATAAAAAGAAATCTATTGACTTTGTGAAATAAACCCGCAAACCCTACAGCCGTCTAACTCTGCACAAAATATGTATTTTGTGCAATGTTGCGACCTGTTTTTGGTGTTTTTTGTTCTTCTTTTATGTACTATAATTTTATTTTTTTATTTCTTATTTTATGGATCAATATTTTTTTAATAAGTACTTTTTTTATTTTCTATTGTTTCAAAAAACAAAAAGCGGTTTTTTTATTATTTTTTTCGTGTTTGATCCTATACTATAAGCCACCCCGCCCCCTATACCAGAAAAACACGAAAAACCGCATATTAGCCCTTCGAGTAAATTTAAAAAAACACTATCTATTGACTAACTATTGACAAAAGAGAGAGCATATATTATAATGGTATCAAAAGGAGAGAGAAATATATGGAGTATAATAAAAGTACGGGAGTAATAAGAGACAAAGATAATCAATATAGGTGGCCAGTAGAGCTAACGAGAGCGGAGATGAGAATAGCGGAAGTGTTATTTGATTGGAAGTGGCATAGTATGGAAGAAGTAGAGGAAAAGACGGGTATAGAAGGGCAGAGAAGGAGAGTACAGATAAGTAAAATGAAGAAGAAGATAAAAAGGTATATAGAGATAAAGATAGATAGGAAAGGGGGGCGATACAGGTGCGTGAAAATAAAGAAAAAGCAGGAAAGACAGTAAGATTTAGCATAAGGATACCGAGAGAGCAACACGAGTGGTTAAAGAAGCGAAGTGAAGCGAGTAGGGGTAAGAATTTTGAGAGCATAAACAGACACATAATAAGAATAATAGAGAAAGAAAGAGGAAGGTACGAAGGTATTGAGTAGGCGAACGTATTTTAATGAAAAAGGGGAAGAAAAAGTAGTGATATTAGATTATGATGTATGTAGGTTTAAGACGAATGGGATATGTTACAACAACTACGATTATAAGGTATTAGGGAAGAAGTGTTATGGTTGCATAGGAGGTAGTAATTGGAAAGAGAAGAAGCGGTAGCGAAGCTGAGAGCTGGGATAAAGTTAGAAGGGAGAAACGTACACGAAAAGTACAGCATAGTAGAAGCGATAAGGTTGCTAATGATAAGACTATTAGAGGATTTAGAAGGCGAGAAAGCGGAGATTCTGAATGGTATTGTAAGGGATAGCAGAGTACAAGAGCTAGATGAAGTAGCGAAATTACTAATAGAGCGAAGTATGGAGCTAATAGAAGAAAGCGAATACACAGAAGGTAAAGTAAGGTTAGCGGGGTTCATAAAAGAAGCATATCAGGTATTAGCGAGAAGGGATTTTGAGAAATTTCTAATAGCGATAGAGTGGAATTATCCTAGTGATATGAAGTTTTATGGGATAAGAGAGCGAGTATTAAGAGAATGGGCGGAGTATTTAGAAGATTTAGAGTATGGAAGATTAAGATTATTAAGCATAAGTGCACCGCCTAGAACAGGGAAAACAACGATAGGAGAGCGATTTTTTTTATGGTGTATGTTAAGGCATCCAGAAAAGAGTTGTTTTTTTGTAAGTCATACAGCTGCAATGGCGATAAAGGTATATAATGATATAATAAATATGTTAAATGATAGTAAAATGGAAATTACGAGAATATTTCCAGAAGGCGTGATAGTAGAGAAGAATGCAGAGCAGTTGTATGTGCAGTTAAAAACGAATATGAGTACAGGGTATCATAGTGCGTATTTTAGGGGAATAGATGGAAATATGGCAGGTGTATTGGAAGCTAGTTGGTTGTTATATTGTGATGATTTAATAAAAAACATAGAAGAAGCTATGAATCCTGATAGATTAGAGACAGCGAGAATGAAATACGGAACAGATATAGTGCAAAGAAAATCGAATAAAGGCGTAAGAGAGCTTCATATAGCGACTAGATGGAGTACAGGAGATGTAATTAGCACACTAGAAAAGGAAAATGAAGGAAATGAGAAGGCGAAATTTATAAGGATACCAGCACTAGATGAGAATGGGCACAGTAATTTTATGTATAAAGGTGATTTTGCACTAGATGAAGAATATTTTGCAGAGAGAAGGAACTCACCAATGATGGATGAGATCAGTTTTGAGTGCATATATCAGCAGAATCCAATGGAAAGAGAAGGATTATGGTTAAACGAAAAGAGTTTGAAGTATTATGATGGGAATTTACCAGAAAGTGAATGCGATTTAGTATGTGCTGGTTGTGATGTTGCTTGGGGTGGTGGCGATTATTTGAGTATGCCGATAGCGAAAGTATATGGAACACAGGTATATATAAATGATGTAGTATATAATAATGGTACGAAAGAAGTAACAAGGCCGATAGTAGTAGGTGCAATAAAGAATAATAAAGTAGAAAAAGTAATATTTGAAGCGAATAATGGTGGAGATGAGTATTGCGATAGGGTAAAAGATGAATTAACTGATAAAATAGATATACGAAGTCAGAAAGCACCAGGAAACAAGAGCAAGACAGCGAGAATAATGGCAGTAAGTGATGAAGTAAAAGGAGTAAGCCCAGAATATCAGTTATATTTTTTAGATAGAGAATCAAGGCAAGGGAAACCTATGTATGAAAAGTTTATGAAGGATCTATTAAAATATAATACAGCTAGTAAGTTTATAGGAAGGCAGAAAGATGATTGTGCAGATAGTTTAGCGATATTAGTAAGCCAGGTATTAGAGGCAAGGACAGTACAGCCGAAAGCGGTAAGTAATTTTAGTAGGAAAGATATAGGATTTTAAAAAAAGTATTTTAAATATAAAATTGATATGATATAATTTAAGTGTGTGGAAAAGGGTTTTCACATACATAAGAATTATCTCTTATTGGAAAAAGCGGTGCTCGTAGGGGTATCGCTTTTTTAATGTGGATAATTTAAAAATTTTTTATTGACATAAAAAAGAATAAGTTATAAAATAAAGGTAGATATAGAAAAATAGGAGTAAAATGTCTTGGAAGATATTATAATGAAGCCTACAATGGGTAGGAAAAGAATAATAATTGAAAAAGAAATTACTAGAGATACGTTAATTCCTATATTACAGAAGGCATTAAGTATCCACTATCAGAATCAGCAGGAGTGCAGATATTTAATAGATTATTGTAAAGGAAAGCAGAATATATTAGATAGAAATTCAGAAGATGCTGGTTATAATAGCAGTATAAATAATAAAACAGTAATAAATTATGCTTGGAGTAGTGTAAGAGATATAGTAGGGTACACGTTTGGAAAAACAACGCAGTATAATCCTACAACAGGGCAATATAGGAAAGATATTGATGAATTATCAAGAATATTGAATTATGAAGGCAATGCTTTAGCAGATCACGAAAGTTCAACATTTGCGAGTATATGTGGATTTGGTTATTTATGTATGTTACCAAATGAAGAATTATTAAGTGATTATATGCCAGACATACCGATAATAGATTGTTCATTAGATCCATTAACAACATTTATAATACAAAGTGCAAGACCTGGAAATCCTACATTAATGAGTGTTACATATTATAGTGATGAAGAATATACATATTTTTCTTGTTTTACAGATAGTAAGGTATATACTATAAAATCAAAAGGAATTGGAACACTAACACAAGGGCAAGAAGTACAGATAGTAGAAAAAGGAAATCCAATAGGGTTAAATCCAATATCAATGGTACAAAACAACTCATTTTTAATGGGAGATTTTGAAGTTGCTATAAGCGTATTAGATGCAATAAACCAATTAGGTAGTGATACATTAAATGATGTTGAAAATGTAATTAAGAGTTTGCTAGTAATATTAAATGCAGAGTTAGATGATGAAACAGTTGAAAAAGTTAAGCAAAACAGAATATTAGAATTAGTAGGTGGGGATCAAAACAACAAAATACCTGATGCTAAATTCATATATCAGCAGCTAGATGCTTTAGGTATGCAGAATATAAGGGAATATTTAGAAGAAGCATATAAACAGATAATCGGTATTCCAGATAGAAAAACTCGTGGCGGTGGCGGTGGCGACACAGGAGATGCTGTTAAATTAAGAGATGGTTGGGCAGATATAGAAATAGTAGCAAGAATTAAAGAGCAGTATTTTAAAGTTGCTAAAAGAAAACAAGTAGCAGTAGCCATAGAGATATTAAAGAAATTAAATCTTGTAAGTGAAGGATTTAGAGTAAGATACTTAGAAATTAAAGTACCAAGAAATAATATAGATAACTTACAGACAAAAGCACAAGCATACAGCACATTAAACGGAACTAAGACACTTCATCCAGCAGATGCTTTAGATATGGTAGAATTAACTACAGATATTGATAGCAAAGTTGAAAGAGGAATTAAGTTCTGGGAAGAACAAGCTGAGAAAGAGCAAGAACTTAATAATGAAATTAAAATGGGGCAACAACAAGAGAATCAGTATAATACAGATATAGTAGAAACGAAAGAAAGAAAAAAAGCTATAAAAGCAGAAAATAAGGCTCAAAAAAGAGAGCGTATATATTAGGTATTAATGTTTGGAGGTTAGAAAGGCAGCTAACACACCAGAAATGGTTTTAAAAGAGATGTAGGAATGTCGCCCTACCCAAATACAAGATAAATACAACTCACGCACAGAGAAGTGCTATAATCACGAGTATCTGCCCTTCTATGTGGGCTATATACATAGATAGGTATTTGCACAGAGAAGTGCTATAAACACTACCGAAAGAAAGGAAAAATATGAGTTTAAAAGAAATTCTTGGAGAAGATTACAGGGATGATATGTCAGATGATGAAATTAGTGCAGCTATGGAAAAGAAATTTTTAGCTAGTGGCAAGTATGAGAACAAAGAAAAGGTTGATGCTGAAAGAAGAAATGCAGCACAAAAGCAAAAAGAACTAGAAGCAAAAATCAAATCTAAATTAAGTGATGATGAATTAAGTCAGAAAGAAATGGAAGATTTAAAAGCAGAACTTGAAAGAATCAAACTTGAAAAAGCTGAAAGTGATAAGAAGCATAGCAGGACAGTTTCAGGAGCTAATATGTCAGAAGCGAGAACCATATTAGAAATTAAGGAAAATGATAAAGAATTTGAAGATTTCTTAACTTCTATTAGTGGTGAAGATTCTGAAGTAGCTTCAAAGACAAGTTCTTATGTAATGAAATTAGTAAAAGATGCTTATGAAAAAGGAAAAGCATTAGGAACTAAGGAATCTCTAGGAGATATGGGAAAACAGATTATTGGTGCAACTGGTAAAGCATTAGATAAAGATCAAGCATTTGTAAAAAATCTAATAGCTTCAGAGCCAAAACCTGTAGATAGCCAAAATAGTAATTTTAATTAATTGGAGGTAAAAATAAATGGCAGCAGTTAATAAAGTAAAAACAGCAACTTACGGAAATGAAAAACAAATATTAATAGCTCCTGAAGTAGCTGTTGAAATTGGCTGTATTGTAACAAATACAGGCGTAGATGCCGATGCAAATGGCAAAAAAATATTAAAAGCAGGAACACCAGTAGGTGGTGGTACTGATGTATTAATGAATAGACAAACAGTTTTAACAAAACAAACAGGTGCAAATGCACAAGGTATTTTACTTCACGATGTAGATGTAACAGCAGGTGAAGAAAATGCAACATTAGTTATTGAAGGGGTAATAGATTATGAAAAACTTGATACAGATGTTCAAGAAATGTTAAATTCAACTGTATTAGGTGCATTACCAAAAATAACAGTAATGAAAGGTAGTAAGGTTTAGGAGGTAAAAAGATATGAATTTTTTAGAATATATAACAGCGAAAGCACAAGCTCTATATTGGAATGAAAAAATATCAGCTAAATCTGAAAAACCATTTTTAGGTGATGAATTATTCCCTACAAGAAAAAAATTAGGACTTGATTTAAAATGGATTAAAGGAGCAAATCAACAGGCAGTTGCATTACACTTATCAGCATTTGATGCTAAAGTGTTAAAAAGAAACAGAATTGGTTTTGGTGCAATGTCAGCAGAAATGCCATTTTTCAAAGATAGCTTAGATATTGATGAAAAAACAAGACAAGAATTATTAAGATTAGGTGAAAGCCAAATCCAATATGCACAAGAAATAATTAGAAGAATTTTTGATGATAACACAACATTAATCAAATCAGCAGCAGTAACAAGAGAAATTCTTAGAATGCAATTATTAACAACTGGAACAATAGCAGTTGCTAATAATGGTCAAGAATATCTATATGATTATAATTTAGCTGCTTGGCAAAAGAGAAGTGTTGTAAAAGGATGGAATGATCCAACAGCTGATATAGCTGGAGATATAATTGCAGCACAAGATGATGCAATAGCAAATACTGGTGTTAAACCAACAAGAATGGTTATGAGAACATCTGTATTTAGAAACTTAATGAAAAACAACTACATTAAAAATTATCTATATGTATTAGCAAACGGAACAGTAAATGCAAACGAAGCTGATGTAAGAAGATATTTTGCAGAACAATTTGGAATTACAAGCATAGCATTATATGATAAGAGCTATGTAGATGTAGATGGAACTTCAAACTTCTTTATTCCAGATGATGTAGCAATTCTATTACCAGAAGGTAACTTAGGATATACTTGGATGGGAACAACTCCAGAAGAAGCTGATTTACTAGGTTCAAAAGAAGCTGATGTAGCAATAGTTGATACAGGTGTTGCTATAACAGTAACTAGAGAAACTGATCCAGTAAGAAAAGTAACAAAAGTATCTGAAATTTGCTTACCATCTGCTGAAAATATGGATAAAGTTGTTATCATAGATATAGCTGAACCAGTAACAGAATAGTAGGAGGTAATAAAATGGTAAAAATAGCAAAAGGAACACACGAAACTATGGTTTCAATGAGCTCTTTTGAAAGCATATTTAAGCCATTAGGTTATACTCTTGTAGGTGAAAAAAAGGCTGAACAACCTAAGAAAGTTGAAGAACCTAAGAAGGTAGAAGAACCAAAAAAAGTTGAACAGCCAACTAAAAAAGTAGAAGAACCTAAAAAAGACAGGAGGATTAATTAATATGGTATATGAAATTGATGGCAAATATTATGTATTGGCTAATCATAGATTCAATGAAGTAAAAGTTGAGAAAATAGGCAATGAATATGATGTAAAACTTGTAAAAAATGGTAAAATCTTGGAATTTAAACCAGATATAGCTTATTCACAAGTATCTTTACAAGAAGCATATAAGCCTAAAAAGAATTTAATTGATTAATAAAGGAAGGTGTAGTAAAAAAATGGATTACGAAGAAATTATAGAGGAAATGCAACAGAGTTTACAAACTAAATGCCAAAGTAGAGGACTTAATGTAAATCAAAAAGATATTGAAATGGAAATTGATGATGCTATTGATGCTGTAAATGAACGTAGAAGATTTGAAGCTACACCTTCAACTCCTTTTGAAGTAAAATATAAATCATTAATTGTAAAATTAGCTTTAGCAAGTATAACGAAGTATGGTGCAGAAGGAGAAAAGATACATAATGAAAATGGAATAGTAAGACATTATGATAGTGCAGGAGAATATCCAGAGGCACTTTTATCAAGAATAGTACCATTAGCGAAAGCGAGGTAGAATATGAATACCCTTAAAAGAAATGAGAGATTATTATATTTATGTAAACAATATGTAGATTCTGAAACTAATGTTACTAAATATGGAAATCCACAACCATTATATGTTGATTGGCAGCCAATTAGTAGTGATAGTGAAGTTCTTGTATTTGGAGTAGAATATAATAAATATCTTAGAATAAAAGGAAATGTAGAAAAGTGTCAATTATTTGGTAATAAAGATAGAGTATATGTATATAAAACACCTGATTTAGAGAATTTTAATGGAATGTGTGATGATGCAGATTATGAAGTCGATGGTTCTCCAATAATTACTTTAAATAATGGCGAAGTTATGCTTAAAAGATTAAGTGGTGATGATAATGAAAATTAGCATATCATTTGGAAAAACAAGCATAAAAGATATTATAAAGAAATATAAAGGTATATCAGAAAATATAGATGAACTTGCAGATACTATTATAGAAGATTTAAAAAAAGTAGGTTTAAAGGAAATAAGTAGTAGTCTAGGAAATTCTCAATATATAACAAGTGAGCCACTAAGTGTAGTAGATGAAAAAAGAGCTATAGGAATAAGGGGTGCACAAGCGATATATGATGAATATGGAACAGGTACTATGGGAGCAATGAATCCACACCCTGAAAAACCTAGTGGTTTAAATGCGTATAATAGTGGAGCAACTATAAGAATGAATACCAAAGGTAGATCTGTGAAAAAAAATGATGGTTTAGGTGGAAGTATAGCACCAAACACATTATATTGGACTTTTCGTTTAAATGGCGAAAAGATATATACACAAGGTCGCCCAGCAGGTATGCACGTTTTTAAAGCAAAAAAAGAGATTAGAGAAAATATGCAAAGCATTATTAAAAAGAGAGTAGGTGAGTACTTATCAAAACGCTAATTGGTAATATAAAAGAATTATTAGAGCAAGAGTTTTCAGAAGATATAGTATATGGAGAAACAACCATAAGCGATTTTAAAGGTTTAACGATAAAAGAAGCTTATGAGAAAAATCCCAAAATAAAATATCCTATGATAACAATAGAAGAATTGATAAATACTGAAGCTAGACAATATAGTAGTAATATTGGTGAAGAATTTAGTGATGTAGCATATCAAATCAATGCTTATACACGAGATATACCTAGTATGCAATCGCCAGAAGCAATTAGAATTATGAGCGATAAGATTAATAATGTTTTAGGAGTTCAATTACAAATGGTTAGAAGTGGTAATACACCACCAATGCCAGTACTATCAGATAATACCATATTACAATATTCTGTGAGATATACAGGAGTTTTAGATATAATAAGAAATATTATTTATAAAGATTAGGAGGAAAAGAAAATGCCAAATCCAATAGATTTAACAACAGCTGGAGTACACTTAGGATATGCTGTAGAAACAACAGCAGGAACAAGACCAACAAGTGGTTATACTGATTTACCTGGAGTAAAATCTACACCATCTCTTAACCCTTCACCAGAAGCATTAGATGCAACAACATTAAATGAAACAACATATATGGTATATGTTCAAGGATTAAAAGATTTAGGTGGATCACTAGAATTTAACTTCAATTTAACACAAGTATTTTTAAATGCTTGGGAAACATTATGTTCTGCTGCTGCAACAGCAAAAGCAGCTGGAAAAGCAACTTGGTTTTGTATCACAATACCAGGTTTAACAAAAGCAGTATTTTTCAAAGGAGAACCATCTGATGCTGGATTACCAGCAATGGAAGTAAACTCTGTATTGGAAACTACAGCATATATTACACCAACAGGTGAACCAAGTTGGGAAAATAAACCAACAAATCCAGTAACAGAATAATTTTAAATAAGGAGATAATATTATGGTAAAATTAAAATATGAAAACAAGGAATATTTATTAGAATTTGATAGAGCTAGTGTAGAATTACTAGAAAAATCAGGTTTCTCACTATTAGAGTATTCTAGTAAAATGGCTTCAATGCAACCACTTTTATTTAGAGCAGCTTTCTATAAGAATCATAAATTTGATAAAGTTAATTATGATAAAATATGGGAAGAAACAAAAAATAAAAAAGGGTTGACAAATGCGTTACTTGAAATGGTTAGTGAAACATATCAAAGTTTAATGGATTCAGAAGAGGGAAACGAGAACTGGGAAGTAATATAAATAGCGAGGAAGAAATTATTTCCCTTACTGAAATATTTTATAAAAATTTTCCACATTATTTAGCGTTAGGTATGAGCTCAGAAGAATTTTGGCACGGAAATCCAAGATTAGCAAGATCATATCGAGAAGCTTATAAATTAAAACAAGAAATTAAAGATTATGAACTCTGGAAGCAAGGCTTGTATTTCTATGAAGCATTACTTGATGTTTCTCCGATATTACAAGCCTTTGCTAAAAAGGGAACAAAACCTCGCCCTTATCCTGATAAGCCTTATGGATTACAGGAAAAGGAAACTGAAGAAGAAAAACAAAAACATATAGAAAATGAAAGATTAAAAGCTCAGCTTCATTTTACTAATTTAGTAAAATTTTTAAAGAAGCAGTTTGGAGAGAAAAATGGCGAGTGAAGATGAAGTATTGCTTAATTTTGAAGCTGAAGATAAATCAACAACAGATACTACTGAAAAAGTTGTTAAAGCTATGCAAGAGCTTGATGATACTATTAAAAAAGCAACAAACAGTATGAGTTCATTTAGTGGAGCAAGTGATAGTTTAGATAAAGAAAATAAAGAGCTTGAAAGTTCAACTAAAAAAATGACTAAAACCTTAAATGCTTATAGAGTTACTGCAATAGGAATTGGAAAAACATTAAAAGATTGGACTTTAAATGCAGCCGATGCCTATGGGGCACAAACAAGATTTAATGCTTTATTTAATAAAACAAATGGAGAATTAGCAGAAGCACAGGCTTGGGTTGATAAATGGGCAAATTCTTTATATTTAGATGGTATCGAAGTAGCCAATGTAGCAAGTAAATTTAGATTGATGACACAAACTATGGGAATCAATAATGAAAAATCTAAAGAAATGACACAGAATATGACACAATTAGCTTATGACTTAGCAGCAGTAACAGGACATCAAGATGATGTTTCTACAACAATGAATGCTATAAATTCAGCATTAGCAGGTCAGACAAAGCAATTAGCAAAATATGGCATTGCTTTAAATAATGCTTCATTACAAGAAACATTAAATGCAGCAGGAATCAATAAAAAGGTATCTGCATTAACTTCAGCTCAAAAAGCAGAATTAATATATACTCAAATAATGCAGCAAACAGCTGGTATGCAGGGTTATTATGCAAAGACATTAATGTCTCCAGCAAATGCAGCTAATATAGTAAAAACACAATTTAGTTTATTAGCAAGAGAAATTGGAAATGTATTTATTCCAATATTAATGGCCTTAGTTCCATTAGTAATTAAAGTAACCAATGCTTTAAGAGCATTAGCAAAAGCAATAGCAGGTTTCTTTGGAATAAGTATAAATTTCGATGCTTATGAAGATGGCTTTGTGGGAATTTCAGCAGGTATAGGTGATATTGGAGATCAAGCAGAAGATACTTCTGGAAAAGTTAAAAATATGATAAGAGATTTTGATAATTTACACGTTATCAATTTCGATACAGGTAGTGGTAGCAATACTGGTGCTGGTGGCGGCATTGGTGGTGCTGGTGGTGGAAATTTATTTGATAAACAACAATATGCCGATTGGGAAAGTATGCTAGATGGAGTTAGTGAGAAATTATATTGGATAAGAGATATAATCGCTGGAATAGCAACAGGATTAGCATTATGGAAATTAGGAAATAAATTTTTACCAGATTTATTTGAGGCTGAAACTTTACTAGGTAAGATAAGTAAATTCGCAGGAGTATTAGCTATTGGAATTGGAATCGTTACAACTTTTGATGGTATTACAACAGATGATCTGCGAAAAGAATTTTTAGGTGCATTAGAAGTTGGATTAGGTGTAAAATTATTTACAGGTTCAACAGCATTAGGAATTATTGGTGGTGCAGCAACATTAGAAATTGCTTTAACTATTTCAATGATTAAATGGGGATTTGAGAATTTTGATACTTTAAGGCAAAAATTCTATGGTGAAGTAGAAAAATTAGATTTTGGCCAAATAGTAAATATCTTTATGAGTGGTATTGGTAAAGGCTTTATGGATGCCGCAGGAAAATTATTTGGTATAGAAAACTTTACAGATACAGTATTACAAAGTTGGATAACTAAATATGCTTATATTATTGTATCAGTAGTAGATATAACAAGAGGTTTTGTTACAGCTATGAATCAAATGATGAGAGGCGATTTTAAAGGTGCTTTTGAAGAAACAATACCAGCTATAACTGATAAAACAATGTTATTACAAGACCATATATCAATGTTACAACAAGAAACTAAAAATAGTACAGATCTTATGTCAGCTGATTTTCAAAGATTATCAAGATTTGTAGTTGCAGATTTAAAAGATATAGATGATATTTCACAAATAACTTCTGAAAATATTGATATTTATTTAACAGAAGATTTAAGACAGACATTAGATGTTTCAGAAACAGATTGGGAAAATTATAAAACCGCTGTATTAAAAACGAATACTAACCTAGCTGTTGATACAAAAAATAATTTAGAAGATATGCAAACCAATATTGGAAATACAGATTCAGCATTTGATACTGCAACAGGAAATATGAGTACTTATTTAAGTAACATTGATAAAGATATGGGTACAACTTCTAAAAATATGATTTCAGATATGAGAACAGCATCTGAAAAATACGATGGTTATTCTCAAAGTATGAAAACTTCTTTAGAGAATATTGGAAAAGCAGATGTTAAAACACCAAGCTTTTCTTGGACTGAAAATGTAGGCAATGCTATAAGTGGAGCATTAGCTAGTGTTTTATCTGCTCTTAATTTACCACTTATGCTACCTAAAATGATGATAGATTGGGTTAGTGTAAGAAGATTTGCTACAGGTGGTTTTCCAAATAAAGGAGAATTATTCATAGCAAACGAACGAGCACCAGAGTTAATTGGTTCAATGGGAAATAGAAGTGTAGTAGCAAATAATACACAAATAACAGAAGGTATAGCACAAGCTTCATATAATGCTTTTAGACAGGCATTTAAAGAAATGGGAAGTAGCTTTGGTGGTGATACTTTAGTATATGTAGGCGATACACAAATCACAGATGTAATAACAAAAAAGAAAAGCATAAGAGATAAAAGATTTGGAAGATAAAAAATAAGAGGTGTATTGTTATACACCTCTATTTTTGATATAATAATTTTAGGAGAAAAAAATATGAGTTTAAGTAATTATTTTATAAAAATAGGAACACAAAAATTTCAAAATCCTGCAATTAAAAGGGAAGGCTACAATGTAAATCCTAGAATAGTACAGGTAACAGAAACTAAAGTATTAGCAAGTGGAAAGCTTGTAGTTAAAGAATTAGAGCATAAACCTACAGTAATTAGTATTAGTTTCCCTATAATGACATTAGAACAAGCAAGAACATATAAAGCAGCATTTAGGGGCGAAACAAGTAGTGAAGATGAAATGTATTTAACTGTAGAGTGGTATGATCCAGAGACAGATTCATACCAGACAGGAACATTTTACCATACTGATTTAAAATATACTTTTAAAAATATGGCACACGGAAGAATGATGGTAGAATGTGAAACTGTAGAATTACACGAATATTAATACAGGAGGCGAAAATGTATAAATTAGAAAATGGCGAAGAATTAACTCAACAAGATAGAGAAGCTTTTAAAAAAGGGCTAACTAGAGCATACATAAAATATGGTACAACAATAATGGATCAAAGCAATTTTTTAATGAATGCTCAATACAGAGATGAGAAAGCTGATCCTGAAAATGGTCAATTTATTGGCGTTACTTCTATGCGTGAATTAAAAATTAAATTAAACAACTTAGAAAATGCACTAGATTTAGAAAATAAAGATATTGAGTACCATTTAGGTGCTAAAGTTGGAAACGAATATAAATATATTAATTTTGGTAATTTTATAGTTCAAAAACCAAATAATGAAGAAGTAAATGAAGAAACTACATTTACTGCTTTAGATTATATGTGTAAATTTGATATAGATGAACCTTATGTACCAGAAGTAGTATTTCCTACTACATTAGCTGGTTTAGCAGAAGATGTTTGTAGACAAGTAGAAGTTGAATTAGGTAATACTGATTTTAGAAATGCAGATATGCCTATTTTAGCGAATCCATTTCTAAATGGTGAAAATCCTAGAACTGTTTTAAAGAGTATTGCTAAATTGAGTTTTAGTTGTGCATATATTGGCCAAGATAATAAATTATATTTTGGCTTTACTTGGTACGAGGATGAATTATTTACTGTTAATAATTTTAAATTAGCTAGTTTTAATACTAATTTAGAATACCCTTTACAAGATATAAGATACTATGGAGGTACAAGCCAGAAAACATATAGTGGGAAAAACATAATGCCTTCTGCTAATTTAAGTGAAACTACAAGATATGGTGTAACAATTACTCCTGTATATGAGAATGATATATTGCAATACATAAACGTAAATGGTACTTATGAAGATATAGAAGAAAATCCAAACAACTATGGTTATACAATAGGCTATACAGACTTTGTTGAAGGAAAATCATACACAATAAGCGGTGTAACAGGTTATACTTCTTCATATTTACAATTATATATAAAAGACGATACTATATTTACAGGTGCACTTGCTTCATATAATGGCAAAACTACAAAAACAGCAATAGGAAGTGGAAATACAAGAACAAGGTTATTTATATACAAGGGCAAAACTTATGATAATGTAAAAGTATACCCTATGTTATGTGAAGATAATACAGATGATACATACGAGCCTTATGTAGGTGGTATAGCTTCTCCTAATCCTAGTTATAAACAAGACATCAAGTTAGTAAGTGGGCAAAAAGATGTAATAATAACAAAGAAAAACTTATTTGTAATAGCTTATGAAGCAGGTTATGAGGAGACAATAAATGGCGTAACATTTAAAGTAAATGGAGACGGCTCTGTTTTAGTAAATGGTACGGCAACAGGTGCAAATGCACAATTTTATTTGAATGGAACAACGAATAGAACTGAGAAAATCTATGCAGGAACATATCGTCTATCTAATGGAATTGCTTATGGTGACAAAGGAAGCTCCTCAACTTACAATGTCTCTTTTAGAACACAAAATATAGATACGCACGACAATAGACAATATTTTAGCAACGGCTACACATATACTTTAGACAACCCTTCAAATACATATAGTTTTTATATAACAATATATAATGGTTATACAGCAAATAATTTACTATTTAAGCCTATGTTAGAGGAGGGAAGTGTTGAGACGGATTTTGAAAAAGGCGAAAAACAGGAGTTGCCTCTAACATTAAAAAATAAAAACTATTTCAATATAAATGACTTATCAACAACGGCTGGACAATTACAAAATATAGATGTAAATGTTACAAATGGAGTATTGACACTAACGGCAATAAGTACAAATGGAGCACAATATACACGTTGGTTTGGAAGTGGCTTTGACGCTAATAAGACATATACATTATCATTCAAGGCTAAAAAGGTTGTAAAAGGAACTGATGGACGACCTTGGTTGATTATACAATGCTATGGCTCAAATGACGGAACTACCTATACAAACCTAGGTGGAGCAAGTAATCAAAACCCTACACAAGGCGAGACTTATGAATTAAGTAGAAGTTTAACAGGTTATACATATTATAGATTTTATATTTATAATAACTCAAATACACCTGTAACACTAGGTGAACAAACACAATATTGGGACATTATGTTTAATGAAGGAGCAATAGCTACACCATACATAGAATACGGAGCAGATTATGATTATAGCCTTGCTGGAATAAATACATCAAAAGATTATATTTATGAGACAAGTGGGAAAAACTTATTTAGTAGCGTACTGGAATTAGGAACTATTGGAAACAATACAGGTGCACCTGGCTCAGCGACAGACTGCTTACGCTCAAAAGATTTTATAGAGGTATTGCCTAATACAACTTATACAATAAGCAATGATTTAGATTATGCAAACTATATATATGAGTATGATAACAGCAAAACATTTATTGTAGCTCATACGGGAGGTGCTTGGTATCATACAAAAACATTTACAACTGAGGCAACAACAAGATATATAAAAGTGAGAAGTATTGCGTCAGGAGTGCAAAATGATTTAAGTGTTAAGTATATGCTTAATAAAGGCACGATAGCTCTAACTTATGAGCCTTATGGAAGTGATGAGTGGTATAAAAAAGAACACGTTAAAGAAACTATATTTATAGGTGCTGAAAGTGAAAATTGGGGAAGTGCGGTAAATAACTTAGGCAATAGATTTTTTCAAATAGACATTACTGATTATTTAAGAGTAGAAGGAATAACTTGTATATGTAATTACTATACAGCAGTTGAAAATGGTGCTTATGGTACTTTAACAAATGGTACTTGTAGGTTAAGGTATTTTAATGATGAGGCTTATAAATTTTATATTTGTGATAATTCACAAACAGGAGCAACTTCTTTTAAAACTTGGCTAAGCACACACAATGTCATATTGAGGTATATTTTGGCAAGACCACAAGACACAAAAATAACAGCACCTACACTAATAGCTCAACTTAATGCTATTAAGAATGCTCATACTTACAATGGAACAACTATCATTACTACTTCTCAAGATGAAGATACTTTGCAACCTTATTTAGATGTAACATATACAAAGAGACAATTTCCTACAGCAGATGAAAATTTAGCAGAAACAATAACGGTAGATGGTTACTTTGAAAACAAACCAAATAATCAAGTAAAACCAATATCAGCAATAACATTAAGAAGTAGTGAAGTAAAAGCAGCAGGGCAAACAATATATGATGATGAGTTAATTGAACAATATGGTGTAAATGAATTAATAGTAGAAGAAGATTATATAGCTTATACAGATACATTAAGAAATGCGTTTTTGGAAGGTGCTAGAGGTTTATTTGGTTTAACATATAAACCATTAGATATAGATCTGCTTGGAAGTGTATATTTAAGTTTCAATGATGGAATCAAAGTTATAAATCCACAAGGAGAAACATATAGAACATTTGCATTAAATAATACGCACGAATATAACGGAACATTATATAATAGCATTTCAATACCTGCTTTATCAGAAGTAGAAGAAAAATATCTATACGAAACTGAAGATAAAACATTGCGTAGAAAAACTGCTATTGAAATAGATAAAGCGAATCAGCAAATACAATCTATTGTTTCTGAAATTGGAGATAGAAGTGAAAAACAAACTACTATAACACAAGATATTGATAGTATAGAATTAAAAATAAGTGATATTGAAGATTTAACAGTAGAAAAAGTTGGAAATAATCCATTAACTCTTGATAATTGTCTTGAAGGTAATTTATTACAATTTAAGATTAAAGGAAACAATACAGTATTTAGTGGATTAGAACCTAGTAGTTCATTAGTGCCAAGCGATACATTAGTACCACAAGGTGATAGTATATTAAAAGTATATACAAATAATAAATGTTTTACTGAAAACGGAAAATGGTTGCCACAAGGTAGAAACTTAAATGAGACTATGGTAATTCAAACTACTTGGTATTTAGGTGTTGGTTATTATAATATAACAAATGAAATTTATTATAAATTATATAAATATACAGAAAGCTATAGAATAGGTTATATTAGATGTGAAAAAGGACATACTTATTCTATAAATATGCCTAAAACTTATAGTGGTTCATTTGCTTGTGCAGTTTTTGATGAAACTTTACTTGAAAAAATGGATACACAAATGGAAATTACTCCACTTGTAGCTTATGGTAATGCAAGTTATAATAATGGTTCATTTAGTTATAATAATAATATAAAAAATTATGATTTTATTGTTGAACAAGATGGCTATATTGTTATTTATATTCCAAATGCTTCATTGTATGATATAGAAATATATGATAGAAGTACTACTGATGTTTTTTCTATAGCAAGTGATCTAATGGAAGTTGATAATGATTATAGTATGTATTTTTCAATAAAAGGAAATCCAAGTTTTGTTTTAACAAACATTTATTATTACAATAGTAATAAAGCACTTCTTGGTAATTATTATACATATTATTCAAGAGATATTAAAAATGGATTAAATAATACAGAAATTATTTTACCAAAGAATACTAAATATATATCTTTAGAAATAAAGAAAAAAGATAGTAATGATAACTTTATTAATATTGGTGATTTTGATATTAAAAACATTAAGCCAATGTTAGAATATGTCGCTAAATATAAAAATAATAGTACATATTCTGGAGATTTAGCTAATTGGGTAGCAGAATTAAATGCAATTTATAATTATAATTATTATTATATAGGTAATTCACAAATATTAAAAGCAACAAATACTACAGAATTTGAATTTGAATATACTGAATTTGAAAATGATCGTGAAGAATCTGCAATTTTAGGTACAGGAAATAATACTGATTTTGTATTTTATACAAAAACAGATGGTTTAACGGAAGAACAACCTTATAAGAAAAAACTATTTATATATAATGGTACAGAATATGCTATTAATACACAAAATGATTTCTTAAATGTAAAAACTAAAGTAAGCTTTAAAAAAGATACAAATACAGGAAATTACACATTAAAACTAGAAGATGAAGAAAATCATATTGAAGAATTTACTATACCTGTAACAACTTCATTTGAAAGTGAAGGATATTTAGGATTCTTTAGTAATAAAAGTACTGCAACTACAGCTAATTTAAAAATATATAGTATAAAATGTTGGAATAATGGAGATTTAGTATTAGATTATGTTCCTGCATTAAACAAAAATAATAGCAGAATTGGTTTATATAATGTTGTAACAAATTTAATAACTACTTGGCAAGATTATTCTGGAGTAGGAAGTGCAGGATTAAAATATTTTGTAGCACCAGAATCAAATTATGAAAATTATAATAATCAAATACTTGATTTAGGAATTACAGAACCATTAAGACAATTAAATAGTGAAGTATATGATGAATTAATTTATGATTATGAAGAAGAATTATATAATTGGAAAATTATTCGTAGAGTAGGAGTAACATCAGGTGGAGAATTATATGAATTAACAAATGAAGTTATCGAATACTTAGAATTACCTCTTATAAGTTTAGCTGAAGGTGTAAATTATATTGATATAGGTTTACCATATATTGCTAATTGTTATGCTAAATATGTTCAAATAAATGAGTTTACTAAAGAATTTGCAACTACATATCAAGTAGAAAGTATGATTACACAATTAGCTAATAGTATTACATTACTTGTACGAGAGAAAGTAAATAAAGAAGAAGTTATTGCTGAATTAAACTTAGAAATTTCTCAAGGTAAAGGAATAGTAAGAATTACAGGAAATCAGGTAATTATAGATAGTGATTATTTCCATCTAACAGCAGATGGCCAAATTACAGCAACAGAAGGACATATAGCTGGTTTTAGAATGTGGCAAGATACTCAAAGTGAAGAAACTCGTTCTTGGCTAACTAAAGATTTTGTGTATAATGGAGATGACTATAGAAGTGGATTATTGGTAAGAGATGATTATAATTCAGATTTCTTGTTTGCAGGTATGCCATTAGTCTCAGGTTGGGATACTTCAAATGCTGCAACTAGAATATTACATAACGGAACAATGTATGTTAAACGTATAAATTTTAATAGTGAAAGTGGTTATGCAAGATATTTATTTGATAGTGGTAGAATAGCACTTGAAATAGACAGAAATCAAATGATATTTAGAGTAGATGATACAAATAATACAATATTTGCAGCTTTTGTTCAAGGAATCCAAGCTATGCAAGTAAATCTTATTGGTGCTTTAGGTTTTAGAATATATGATGAATTACACCAAAGAGTTTTATATAATGCAGATCCTAATGCAGGTAATATACCAAACCATTACTTTACAGGTGTAATGTGGGTAGATAGAGACTTAGATGGAAATTATATTAGAGTTGCACAAGATGGAGATTGGTTAAGTGATGAAAGACTAAAGAAAGATATTAAAGATAGTAAAACTAATGCTTTAGAAATAATTGATAAGTTAAGTTTTAAACAATTTACTTGGAATGAAGAAACAAGAAAATCAGGAACACATATTAATATAGGGCTTATTGCACAAGATGTAGAAAAAATTGATGAAAACTTTGTATATGTTACACCAAGAATAAAAAATGATAAACAAGAAGATTTATTATCAATAGATGTGCTTAATTTATTATCTACAACAGCAAAAGCTGTTCAAGAATTAAACGATATTGTTAAAAAACAACAAGAAGAAATCGATTCACTTAAAAAAGAAATAGAAAAATTGAAAGGAGAAAAATAATATGGCATATACTAAAACAGAATGGGTTAATGGTACATCACCTAATATTAATGCTAATAATTTAAACAAAATAGAGCAAGGTATATATGATAATGATACTCATATAGGAAACTTAGATAATTTAAGTACTACTGCAAAAAGTAATTTAGTTGCAGCTGTAAATGAAGTAGCAAGTTCAAGTGGTGGTGGAGCACCGATAGGTGTTGGAATGGATTATTTTGGAACAACAGCACCAGAAGATTGGATGTTTGCAGATGGAAGTGCAATTTCAAGAACAGAATATGCAGAATTATTTGCAATAATAGGTACAACTTATGGAGTTGGAGATGGATCAACAACATTTAATCTACCAGATAAACGTGAACGTGTTTCTGTAATGTATAAAGAAAATAGTACAATGGGAACAACAGGAGCAACATTTGGAACGATGGGAGCAAAAGGTGGAGAAGATATGCACACCTTAGATACAACAGAAATACCAAGTCATAACCATAAAGTAACAACAAAAGAAGGCTATGGTACAGGCTCAACATACTATGTAGCTGGAATACATCAAGAGACAACAACGGCAACAAAAGAAATCAACACAAGTAGCACAGGCGGAGGCAATGCTCACAATAACTTACAACCTTATTTAGTATGTAATTATATAATTAAAGTTAAATAAAGAAAGGAGAATGTCAATGTTTAAAATCACAGGAGATACGATTCATTTAACAAGAGGAGATACAGCAGTAATTGGAATAACTGCTAAAGAAGATGAAGAACATAATTATGAATTTCAAGTAGGAGATGTGGTTCGCTTTAGTGTATATGAAAAATCTAATTACAATAATGTAAAATTAAGAAAAGATGTTGAAGTATTATCAGCTACTGAAGAAGTAGAATTAACATTAACAAGTGAAGAAACAAAACTTGATGAAATAATCAATAAGGTAAAAGATTATTGGTATGAAGTAGAATTGAACCCTAATGGAAATACACAAACTCTTGTAGGTTATGATGAAAATGGTGCAAAATTATTTAAACTATATCCAGAAGGAGTTGATATGAATGATAACAGCTAAAGGTAGTTTAATAGGAAAAATAACAGAAAAAATATCATTATATGGAGAAGTAAATCAAAAAAAAGAAACAATTTATCCAGAATTACAAGAAAAAACAGCTACACCTAGTGAACAAACACAAGAAATAGTTGCAGATAGTGGAGTATATGGTTTAAGTAAAGTAACAATAAATCCTATACCAAGTCAATATATAGTACCTAGCGGAGAATTAGATATAGATTCTAATGGAAATTACGATGTTACGAATAAAGCAAGTATAAATGTAAATGTTCAAGGTGTTACTAATTTTAAAGTAATAAATGGAATGAAATTTGAGCGTTCAACATTAGTTGAATTTCCTAATCTTGATACAAGTGAAGTAACAAATATGAATTTAATGTTTAATAGTTGTTCTAATTTAGTAATAACACCTAATATGAACGACACCTCAAATGTAACAGATATGACATATACCTTTCAATCAAATACAGCTTTAGTTACAGCAAGACAAATGAACACATCTAGTGTGCAAAATTTTAACAATATGTTTAGTGGTTGTACTAATTTAGTAAATGTACCTGAATTTGATTTTAGTGGCATTCCTAATAATACTTCAAGGATAAACTATATGTTTTATAATTGCTCTAGTTTAAGCAATGAAAGTTTAAATAATATAATGGCTTCTTGCATAAGTGCTACTGGTATAACAACAGCATCTGGTAAAACGCTTAAAAAAATTGGTTTAACTTCAGCACAAGCAAGTACTTGCACGAATTTGAGTAATTATCAAGCATTTGTAGCAGCAGGTTGGAGTACAGGTTATTAAAAAAAACTTATTGATTTTTAAAAGATTTAATAATATAATTATAGTAGAGAAAAATTTTATATTTGGAGGGTAAATATGAGTAAGAAAAACAAATCTATAATAACCATAACAGTAATAATTATTTTAATGTTAATAACTCAAATAATCTATTATGTAGGTTATGCTATCAAATATAATAAAAAATTTGATTATGTAGATTCTCGAATTAATCAAGCTGAATATAGACTTGATCTCATAGAAAGCAGAGTAGATAAAATTGAAAAGGAAATATAGGCAATGCAAGAAGTTTATTCAATGATATTAAACACGAGTGTTACTACCGTTATAGCAGTTATCTTTTTATGGCAATATGTTTCAAATGTAAAAAAAGCTAATGAAGAAGATAAAAAAGATAAAGAAGAATGTAGAAAAGTAAGTGAAGGCTTAAAAGAATTAAAAGATAGTAATATTGAGTGTAAAAATGAAATTATTAATAAACTTAATGAGATTGAGAAGATAATTATTAAATTAATAAGGTATATTGACAAATAAGCTAGATATGTATATAATGTGAAAGGAGATAGGCAAGAATAATTAACTTGCTAAAAAGATGACCTAACCATCTTTCTCCTTTATTTTTATATTAGTTAGGGGAAGTTAGGTGAGAAAATGGAAATTTTTAAATGGATTTTAGTCAGATTATTAGAACCAATTTATTTTTCTTTGTTTCTAATATATGGCAAGAATCTAAAAAGCAAAAGAATATTATTTACTATTATAATGATGTTTGAATTTGTAATGCTAACAGATATAATAGAGTTTAATGTATTATTTCAATTTTTATATACATTTATGACTTTTATAAATCTGAAAGTATTATATAAAGAAAAGGCTCAAATAACAGACATATTTTTATTTGCAGCTGCTTCTTTAATATTAATTGCTATTAGTGCAATTTGTTTCATTATAATCTCAATTACATTTAAAAATATTTATATAGCATTAATATTAAAGACAATCCTTATGTTTTTGTTTATATATATTTTTAAGGGCAATATTAATAAAACATATCAAAAGTTTTATAAATATTGGAATAGGCACAATAATCCAAAAGTTATGAAAAGTTTAACATTAAGAAATATTAGCATAATAATATTTAATGTAATGTTTTGGATTATTAATTTAGGAATGATATATAAAAATTTTCTAAATTAAGGGGGTGCTTTTATGGATCCAGAAAATTCTTGGTTTTGGCTATATAATCCAGAAGATGGAGAATAATTAATGGAGAGTAGGTAATATGGATACAAAGGTTAAAAATTTTATTCGAGTTCTAATATTTAATATTATAGAAACAATTACAATATTTATGGTAGGTTTAGCTTTAAATATTAGTTGGAATTATATTATTGGATTAATGATGATATATTTCTTAACAAGGAGTGTTTGTGGAAAAGCTAAACACTATAAGAAAGCATATCAATGCTTTATCTGGTCAACTTTAACATTTACAAGCGTATATGTTTTAACAGATTTACATATTTGCGTTACTATTCTGTTGACTATATTTACTGCATTTATTGTTACAGGGAAATCAGATATTAATGATATGTTTATGTGGAGTGGAAATAAAAGCAAATATAACGCATTAATTGATTTTATATCTCTTTCTCCTAATCATCCAATTATTCTTTCACACGAAGAATATTGGAGAAATAACTATCCTATAAGATATGAAATATTTAAGTTGTTTTTTAGGGAAAGAAAGACTTATGAAGAAATAATGGAAATAAAGGATTTACCTGATAGCAAAATAATCCAAACCGAATGTAAATTGATCTATAATATATTAGAACAACCTTTAAGTTTGCCACCTACAAACTAAAATTGAATATGCAAAAAAGAGAGAATAAAAAATTCTCTCTTTTTTTTATTTTTTTATTATAGGGGGTCTAGCGAGAAAAAATATATTTTTATATAATCAAAATGAAGATAAGAATTTCGCCTATTGATTCTTATCTGGAATAGGTAATATTTTTTTAAAAATATTGCCTATTTTTTTATGGGTAGAAAGGAGATTAGTAATTATATCATTTAAAACGTGTTATTATTGCTAGTCTCCTATTATTTTTTGGAGGTAATATTTTATGGCAAATAATTATAACCCTTATGTAGGGAATGTTTATGCACAAGAATTACAAGGTATGAGAGATAGAATTGACAGACAATTACAACAATTACAACAAAATCAGAATCAGTTTATGCAACCACAACAACCACAAATACAACAAACATTTCAATTAAGTAATCCTAATCAAAATAATAGCGAATTTGATGGAAAATATGTAGAAAATATAGATGAAGTAAAGAACACATTGGTATTAAAAAACTCATTGTTCTTAAATAAAGATATGAGTAAATTATGGTTTAAAGATACTGGTGGAACTATAAGAGTTTTTAATCTAAAAGAAGAAATAAAAGAAGATGAAAATGTAGCTGAAATTAATAATTTGAAAAAAGAAATAAATGAATTGAAATCTTTATTAGTTCAGCAGGTACAAACTATGCCACAAGTTCCTAAAGAAATAGAAGAACCAGTTATAGGAAAAATACAACCTGCAACAAAGATAGAAAGGAAAGCAAAATAATATGAATCCAATATTACAAATGTTAATGAGTAAATTACAAGGCAAAAATCCACAAGCATATCAATTTGTTAATCAAGCAATGAATAATGGTGGAAACCCTGATGCTTTTTTAAAACAAATGTTAGGAAATGTTGATCCACAACAAAGACAAAATCTAATACAACAGGCTAAAAGTTATGGTTGCCCTGATAATATATTAAAACAAATACAAAATATGAAATAGTTAATAATGTTTGCAAACTTATTATAAACAAAAAAAACAAAAAGGAGGAAAGCACTATGGATAATGGAATGACACCAGCAGATGTAGCGGCTGTTGTTGATAACAACAGAGGTTATGGCTATCCATACCCAATGTATAATAATGGCGGATTTGGCTTTGGTACAGATGGTGGTTGGGCTTGGATAATTATTATTCTTGCATTACTAGGTGGTGGCTTTGGTTGGGGAAACAACTATGGAGCTAATGGTTTATTAGGAATAGATACAATAGATCAATCTATCGATTCAAGATTTATTAGCAGAGATATATTCTCAACAAATCAAAATGTTTCTACAACTGGTGCAGGATTAGCAAATAATATTTGTAGTTCTACAGCAGAATTAGCTGCTGCAATAGCTGATTCTAAGTATGATACAGCTTTAGCAGTATTACAAAATAGATATGATGCACAATTAGCTGCTGCAAACAATAATGCTGCTATGCAACAATGCTGCTGCACAACACAAAAGGATATTGCAAATGTAAATTATAATATGGCTTTACAAACACAGCAATTATCTAGTCAATTAGCAACAGAAGCTTGTGATACAAGAGCAATTTCAACATCTAATACTCAAAAAATATTAGATAAATTATGCTCAATGGAAAATGATAATTTAAGAACTCAATTAACAGCAAAAGAAGCTGAAATAAAAGAACTTCAATTAGAAAATTCACAAGCAGCTTTAGCTAGAAGCATTGTAGATCAAATCAGACCAACTGCAAGTCCAGCTTGGTTAGTTGCAAGTCCATACCAATCAATTTATAACCCATATACAAATAACTATGGGTGTGGTTGTGGATATAGCAATTTAGCTTAATTTTATATAAGCATTTTTAGACATAGTCTAGTTTTTACCAGAATCGGTAATTTTGCTTTTTAATCTTTAAAAGGAGTAATTATATTATTTTGGTATAATTGCTCCTTATTTTTTAATTTAAGGGGGAATTTAATATGATTAATGCAATTAATAATGTAGATCAAACAGTACAACCAGGTGCTAATATATTATTTAATGGCTCAAATGTAAGAACAAAAAGCTGCAATTCTTGTTGTGGTTGGCTAAATCATAATATAAATAGCGGATTATTTGAAATAACAAAACCAGGAATATATGAAATAACATTTAGTGCTAATATTGCACCTACTGTTGCTGGAGCAATGACTTTAAATATAACTAATTCTGGAGAAAATATTGTAGGCGGAACAATGGCAGCTTCAGGAACAACAGTTGGAACATTTCAAAATATAAGTAAAACTATATTAGTAGAAGTACCTTGCAACTGCTGTGATACATTTACTATTAAAAATAATACACCAACAAATCCAATAACTGTAAATGATCCAAGTATAGTTATTGAAAGAGTAGCTTAATGGAAAATAATTATGATTTTTGGTTTTGGTTAAGTGTTATGGCTAATTTTGCACAGCTGCAAAGTTATGAATTATTAGTAAATGATTTTAATAATAATGATTTAATGCAATATTTACGACATCAAGATAATTTATTAGATAGAATAATACAGCAAAATCAAGAAATAATAGAACTCTTAAAAGGGGGAAAAGAAAATGCACGAAATAAAAGAAATGATACAAAAGATAGTAGATGATGGAGATAGGCGTGAAATGGAAGAATTATCTGATATGTTAGATGAATTGGCTTGTATAGTAAAAAAATATGATGAAGATTTATTTAAAAAATATAAAATGGAATTATATAAAATGGCTTACGGGAATCATTTAACAAAATCAATGGCTGAAGAAATAGTCTCTAAAATGCAACCTTATGGAATGAAATGGAATATAGAACAAACTAGAGAAGTTCAAAACGAATATGGTTTAGATAATATTGATGATATAGATTTTTTCGTTGTTCTAAATTCTGCATATAATGATTATAGAGATATTTTTGGAGATAATTTAGAAATGTACGTTAAATTCACAAGAGATTTTATTGAAGATGAAGATGCTAAAGAAGGAAAAGTTTTTTTATATTTTACAAATATACCTAGATAAAGGAGGGAAAATTTATGGATGATATGAGACCATTAGATCGTAGAGAAAATTATAGAGATTACGATAGACGTATGGGCAGAAGAAACTATAGAAACTATCGTGAAGAAGATTATCTTGAAGAATTGGAAGAATGTGTTGAAGAAGGTATGCACAAATATCGTAAATATGAAGATTTAGCTGAAATGGCTGATAATCCACAAGAAAGAAATCTAATAATGAAAATGGCCGAAAGAGAAAAAGAACATTATAGAACATTAAAAGAAATGCTTGATAAACACACATACTAAAAAAATACTGGTAGAAATACCAGTATTATATGCACCGCTGTCCGAGTAGTTAGGGAATAGTCTGCAAAACTATTAAGATAGGTGCAAATCCTATGCGGTGCTCCAAAGAGGTTAATATGGAAGAAATTTGTAAATTTGAAATTAATAATCATATATATACCATTTATGATGTTGATAAAATTCAGGGTAAAGAAAGTTATACGGGTAGATCAGATTATGCTATTAGAAATATTTTCATAGAAAAAGGTAATTATAATACGATGCTAATTAGTTTAAAACACGAATTAATGCACGTTTGGTTATATGAAAATGGTTATGAGAATCAAACAAAAGAATGTAATTTTAATTTTGAACAGTTGTGTGAATTAGTTGCATTAAGTAATGATTCAATAAACAAAATAGTACAATTATATCTTGACAATAAATATAATAAATAATATAATAATATTTGAAGTCCATATAGTTCTAGCAGAAAAATAATAGTAAGTTTCTTTTTGAAGAAAAACTACTATTGTTTTTCTTTTTTTTATGATATAATTAAGTTAATAAATAAAGGGGGTATCTATTATGATAGAAGAATTAGTATATGTTATTTCTACAATATTAACTTATGTATTAGGAAAACTTAGTAAAAAATATCATTGGAACGAAAGCTTACCAATTCCTGTTCAAAATGTTTTAGTAGGCTTAATCGTTTTTGGTATTGCAGTTTTGTATCAAAAAGCAACATCTACACCTATTGATATTCGAGCAATAATAGATCAAATTGTATTAGCTTTTGGTGGTAGTGGAACAGCAACATTAATATATGATACTAAAAAAACTAGCGAAGAATACAGATAAGGGGGAATATTTATGGCAACAAATTTACCATTTAATGGTAATTTCAAGGTAACCTGTGAATATAGAAAAAGGGGAAATACTTGGAAAGCAAAATTTCATACTGGTATTGATTTAGTTGGAATTACAAGCCACGACATTTATTCTGTGTGCGATGGTGTTGTAACTATGGTATCTAGTATATATGGAGCATACGGAAAGGCTATAAAAATAAAGGATTCTAACGGAAACATTTTCTTATTTGCACATTTAAGTAAAATATATGTAAAAAAAGGACAGAAGGTTTCAAGAATAACTAAAATTGGTGTAATGGGAAATACAGGTAATTCTAGTGGAGCTCATTTACATATAGAAATGAGAACTCCAACAGATGTATATGGCCAAGTACTAGATATTGCTGATTATATGAAAATACCAAATAAGAAAGGGCAATATAATTCTGAAAATTATCAAATAATAAATAAGAAATATAAAGTAGGGCAAAAGGTAACGGTAGATATTCCTGTTGCTTTTACTGGAGCTATTGCAAATAATAAGATTTTAGTAGAATCAAATGGCTATCAATTTTGGGTAGATAAATCTGTAGTTATTAATTATGCTAGAATTTATGGCAAAGCTGAAATTATAAAAGATTATGATAATGGCATATATAGAGTAAAAATGCTAACAGAAGAATTTGATTGTCGAGAGCAATATTTTAAATAATAAAAAAGAGTACCTATTAAATAGGTACTCTTTTTAAAATAATGGAAAAATGAAAAAAATAAATTAGGAGTGCATATAGCACTATGTAAGGCTATTGGAGAAGAAGATAACCTTGTTCCAACAAGTGGCTTTTTTAAGTGGCACAGTTCCACTAATGGCACTAAGTTTTTTAAAATTGACAGGGTGTGCTTCAAACCATAACTTAATATGTTAAAACCGAAGTCTGTTATTAGCCAAAATATCTTGATAGCCCTACATACTACTATATGGTTCTAAAAATTCTTCATATTTTTTATTTATTAAAGTCTTATCGGTAAATGTTTCTTTCCATATTTGTTCTACATTTTTAATTACAAACACTAATTCTTCTTCATCTAATTCTTTATATTTTTTATCAGCTATAAATATACAAACGCCTTTAATTCCTTCAGTATCATTTAAAATTGTATATCCTAACTGATTTTCTTTATCATATAGTTTAGCAAGAACGCCTTTATATCCTTCATTATATTTGATTTTTAATCTTTCGATTCTACTTTCTAGTATATCATAATTTGGCATATCTTTCAACTCTTTTAAAATTTCATTTACTGCATTATTATACCCTGCTCTTAAAATTATATAATCTTCCATTATTTTAATACCTCACTCAAAAACCATACTATTAAAAAAGGTAACCATAACAAACTAACAATTAAACTTGCTAATACATAGCAAATTTCTAATTCTTTCATTTTTATTCCTATAGTAATTAAAAAAATAAAAAATAATAATACAAATAATATATATAATTTAAACATAAGTACCTCTTGATTTTATAATATAGTAAAAGGTGTGCATTTTATAAAGAAAAACACACAAAAACTTTGGATTGTTTAGTATGAAAAAAATTAGAAAGTTATAGTATTGTAATTTTAATCTCCCCAGATCATCATTACAATATTATGATACCATTATTTATTTTGTTTGTCAATAGATTTTATAAAAAAATAATAGATATTTTAAAAATATCTATTATTTCGACCGCACGATTACGATCCCCACAAAACCAATGTGTAATACTACTACAAAATTAATTATAACACATCTTTAATTAATTGTAAAGCATCATTTACATTTCTTACAACTCCTGCCTTTAAATTTGGGCTGTTTTTAGCATTTATGAAATCAATAAATTGTTTTTGTTCCTTTTTTATTTTTCCAGTTTCTGTTTTTACTTCCATAAACACTATAAGCCTACCATTATCTGAAATAAATTGTAAATCAGATAAACCTGTAAAACCTACTTTAATACGAGTTCCATAGTCAGTATAAAAATTTCCTGATTGTTGTCTGATAACAATTCCATATTTAGATAGTTCTAACATTATTTCTCTTTGAATTTCAGTTTCTTGTTTATTAGACATTTACTATCTCCTTTAATATATCTAAAGCATATTTATTTCTATATAATTGTCTTGAAATGTTATCTAATGAAGCATAATCTTGTTTCTTTAAATAAAAAGAATACATACTAGATAATTCTTTAATTGTATTTTCTAATTCATCTATTTTTTGTTTTACTAGAAACTCCACTTTTTTTCTCCTTTCTTGATTTCATAATATAATATGCCCAACCACCAGGATTAGAATAGTTATGTTCACGAGCATATTGTACTAATTCACTCATTGTTTTACATTGCCAAATTTCTTTTTTTCGCTGATAAAATTCTTGTCTTTTTTGCCTTGCTTCTTCTTCATTTATTTTTTTTAGTTCTATTTCTTTGATATTTTTTAATTCACTTGCTTTAGGTTCATTTATATATCCACAATAAGGGCATTGTTTTAAATTACCTTTAAATGTTTTATAGCATTTAGGGCAACTTTTTATTATAAGTAATCCATCTTTATTATAAATTTCCCTTTTTTGTAATGGCTTTATTAAAGACCATATTCTTTCTTCATCAGGTAATCCGTGCATTTCAACATTGTTTACAAAATCAATAATGATAGATTTCTTGTTTTCTGTTGGAGTTAGAACTCTACACGATTGCTGAATAAAAAGAGCAGTACTCATAGTTTTACGAAGAAGTAATCCTACACTAGCATTAGGTAAAGTTATTCCTTCAGAAATTAGATTACAATTACATAAGATTTTAAACTTATTTTCCTTAAATTCTTGTAATACTTGTTCTCGTTCTTTTTCTTTTGTTGATGAATCAATGTGTTTTGCCGAAATTCCATTTTTATTAAATAAATTACATATTTCTTTAGAATGTTTTACAGAAGTACAATATGCAATTCCTTGTCTATCATCCGATAATTGTTTATAATATTTTAATATATCTCCATAAATTGTAGGTTTACACATTTTTTCTGTAAGTTGTTCATTATTATATTCACCAGCAATAATATTTACATCATCAAAATTAATATGTAAATCTGGTGCATAATAATCAAAATCTGCAATATTTCCTTTTTTTATAAGTTCTCTAGTAGAAATTCCTTGCACAATAGTATCAAATAAATCTAATGGTTTTCCATCTAATCTACAACAAGTAGCTGTAAATCCAATAATAGGACACTTATAGTAATCACATATTTTATGATAACTACTTGCTCCACTTAAATGAGCTTCATCTATTATTATTAAATCTACTTTCCCGTATTCTCCCAGATGATTTTTTTCAGTAAAAACGGATTCAATTCTTGTCATATTTTTATCAATATCTTCAAAAAGTTCTTTGTGTTGATTAATCAAGTTAATTCTATGAGCCAATATGAGAACATTATTATTTTTTTTATTAGCATCTATCGCAATTTGTTTCATTATATAAGATTTTCCAGAACGATCGACAGGGAAGTACTGCAACTATCCCTTTAGAACCTCCTTGAAATTCTTTTTTTATTTTATTGTATATATCAAGTTGGTAATCTCTTAATTTTGTATCCATCTGCCATTTTCTCCTCGTTTGATGTTTTTTATAATAGGGGTTTCTAACATTCTTTGAATATCCCAACCTCTTTCATATCTAGCAAGTAATGTTTTATAATTTATATTTTTTTCTTTAGCCCATTCTGTTAATGATAAAGATTTATCTTTGTATGTTATTATAACAGTTTTAAAAGGATTTACTTTTTTAAATTTTAAATGAGAATTTTGTTCTTTATAAGTTGCCCATTTACAATTTGAAGGATTATATCCCTTGTTTGAATCAATCCTATCAATAGTTAAATCATCTCTATAACCATTATCCATAGCCCATTCATAAAAACATTTAAAACTACTTTCCCATTCATTACAAACTTTTATGCCCTTTCCACCATATAAATTATATTTTGATGCATTTGGATTATTGCATCTACATTTCATATTTCTCCAAATTCGATACAACCTTGTATATACTAATCCGTGTTTTTCTCTTTTTTTCATAAGTCCTCCTAAAAATAAAAGGAACTTATACAAATATGCCACAATGAGGTGTTTATTGTCGAGATAAGCTCCCCAAAGAACATATTTGTATAAATTCCCTTATGCTCATCTCGACATATTAATTATATAATTTTAAAAACTAATTGTCAAGTGTTGCCTGAACACTCCAAATTAAAATTTAAGAACATTAAATATAAAACTAATATAATTTAATGTTCTTCTTGCTAAAGTTTCTTATTTTTTATTAAAGGGTTAGGATTTATTTATTAAAATCAAAATTATTGATATATATGCCATAATCTCCTTTTTTACTAACTGAAATATTTGATTTAATATGTGATATTTTTTCTCTTGGTATTATATACCATTCATTTTGTTCCGTTAATATTGCTAAAAAATCTACTCTTAAATCTTGCGATACAACTTTTTTTATTTCACTTCTAGGATATGAAGATTTTAAACAAGCCAAATTACGGTTTTTATTATCTTTCCAAGATTTTTTAACTTGAACGGTATATAATTTATTGTTGATTTCTACAACAAAATCGTATGGTTCTACATTAAAAATTGGTCGAGAAATAACAATATTTTTGTTTAAACATTCTAAAATGAATTTTTCTTCGACTATATATCCATTTTTTAGTTTGCTATTCTCCATTTTTTACCACCTCATATTATTAAAATGGAAGTTTTATATCATCATCTTCTTTTACATCAACTGTTACTTCGGTTTTTGTTTCAGTTTCAGTAGTAGTTCCTTCCTCATTATTTGATTTAGAGCCTATGAAATCTATAGTTTCTATAATAACATCAGTAGCATATCTTTTTTCCCCAGAATCAGTTTCCCAACTTCTGTTTTGTAAATGCCCACTAATTAATATTTCTTGACCTTTTTTAAAATATTTTTCTAATAGATCAGCTTGACTTGAAAATGCTGAACAATTAAAAAAATCAGTATCATATTCACCATTTGAATTTTTATAATTTCTTTTAACAGCTACAGTTATAGCTGCAACTTTTGTATTATTTGTTTGTGTAAATTTTATTTCAGGATCTCTAGTAAGTCTCCCATTTGCGATAAATTTATTCATATTTCCTCCAAATTTAAAAATGTACCGACCACCTCCACCAATTCTAAATTATTTTTTTGTTGTTTTTTTAGCAGCTGCTTTTCTAGCTGGAGTTTTTTTAATTTTTTCTACTTTTGGTAAATCATCTAATCTACCATTTTCTTCTTGTAGAACTTTAATTTCTCTCCTTGCTAAATCTAGTTGTTTACAAGTTTCATCGTGTCTTTTGCATAAGTTATCATAAATTTCTTGTAAAGTATCTTTTGAATTTTTTGTTGAAATAGCATATAAAGTAACACCTATAAAAACAACAAGAATTATAATGTTAAGTAAGAACATCATTTTATATTCCCCCTTTCTTTTCAAAATAATCATTATAGTTATATATATTAGTAACTTTTGCTAATGATTTACAATAATCACAATTACCGCAAGAAACAGGGATTAATTTACCTTGTTTTATTGCTTGTATTCTAGGTAAATATGCTTTAACTTTTTCTAGTTCTTCATCCATTTTTTCTTGTGGAATATTAAGTAATGCTCTTTCAGAATATTTTTCTTTACTCATTGCTGCAATTACAAAAGGCAATTTTTTACCTATTTTTTGAAATACAATTTCCTGATATAATGCAGCTTGTAAAACATAATTATAATAATCTATAAAATTCTTTTTTGTTTTTTCTTTAGAATCCCATAAAAGTTCAAAATCTTTAATGGCTTTTAAATCAACAATTAATTTTTCAGGGAAAAAGCTATCAATTTTAATTTTTACTGGTACTCCTTCTATTTCACCTGTTTCAATTACTTGATGACCACCTCTTAAGTATTTAATAAACATTGGATCATTTTCAGCTTGTTGTATTATATCATCTAACATTTTATATTCAGCTTTTAACTCTCCATCTTTTTTAAACAATTCAATATGTTCTTGTTTAAAAATACTAAGTGTTCCAGAGAAATATTCATCTATATAAGAAGATTGCAATAATGCGATAGATTTTTCTTCTTCCCATTCTCCTTTAACCATTGCCAAAGCTTTTGCTTCACACGCCATAAAGTTTTTTATTTGAGTGCTACCTACATACTCTTTTTCAGCTTCTTTAGAAAAATATTGTTTTTCATTTAATTCCATTTTTTACATTCTCTCCTCTAATATTTCTTTTGGGGTTTTATGCTGCATTTTAGCATAATTTCCCAAGCCATATTTATATACTTGATATAATCTAAATTCTTTTTTTAAGCCTTTATTTTTATATTGGCTTCTAATTTCATTTCTTTTTATTTTTCTTTCTAAACTAGACATTTAATTTACCATCCTTGTTTAAAACATTATATTTTTTTAATATTTTAATTTGTTCTTTATAATCATCTGTCATTGATAACATCGCATTAGCTTCTTCAACACGTTTCTCTAATTCTTTTACGCTATCAGTATATACTTGATATTCAAAATCTATTTTTTCTTGTGTTATATCATCGTGAAGTTTTTGACCGTGTAAATTATCTATGCAA
>Ga0310690_10000936_pt1 | contig 56370 bp, 51 predicted proteins | sample AusTroGonzalo_MG_2_FD_207661 | JGI IMG/M metagenome (GOLD analysis project Ga0310690, IMG submission 207661) | Bovine rumen microbial communities from tropical cattle in Woodstock, Queensland, Australia - Gonzalo_04 (v2) (version 2) | ecosystem: Host-associated > Mammals > Digestive system >... | reverse complement strand
GTACCTACGGAAGATAGACCCGTATGTCTTCGAGGAGCTCGTGCTGATGTCGTTCCGTGAGGCGGGGTACGCCATCACGCGGAACCGGCGGTATTCCGGTGACGGGGGCGTCGACGGGAGGATGAAGAAGGACGGCGTGCGGTGGTTCATTCAATGTAAGCGCTATGGCGGGTATATCTGCGCGCGCCACGTGGACGAATTCTCCGCCGTGTGTGAGAGGGCGGGCGTCCATGGGGTGTTCGTACATACGGGGAAGACCGGCGGTGCCTCGAAAGAGGTGTCCCGTCAGGATGAGAATATCACCATCGTAAGCGGCGGGCGACTGTTGTGGCTCGTCGTGGAGGGAAAGGATGTATTGTAACATTGCTTGATGAAATATAACTAAAACCAACATTTGTATGCCACAGAAAAAGAACGACCACGTCTGCGTGTTTCCTAACATCGACTACCACGCGAAATTCGATGAACTCTCGGCGCAGGGCATCCCGCCAATGATGATGTCCCTGGTGCGGGACCGTGCGGGATGGATTCCTGACATGCAGCGGATCCTTACGCTGCAGGATCTCGAAAACAGTATCCGAACAGAAGTTGCCCGGTATTATAAACATAGCGATGACGACATTCTACAGGATGTCTTCCATAAGATACAGATATGGGGCGGCGAGCACGGCCGCTATATCTACGTCCAGGGGCCGGCGTTCGACTGGAGTGAGGTCGGTCCGTGCTACCGGCGCCTGGTGCGTCCCGTCCTGGAGGATGGCCGCACGGTGGAGTGCCTCGCCCGCAAGGCAAAGGCCATGAACACCGCCATGCAGATCCAAGGACGCAGGCTCGGGATATCGTTCATCACCAAGCACGTGCATTTCTGGTCGGCGGTATGCCGCGGCGACGACGCCCTGCCGATCTTTGACAGGATCATGGCCCAGGGCCTGGGCGTGCGCCTCGACTGGGGCTATCTGCCGGCATACTGGGAAGAGATGCAGGAGAAGGCGTCGTCGCTGGACATATCGGTGGACGCCCTGGAAAGGCAATTGTTCAATTATTTCAAAATATCTACAAAATGAAAAAGATCCTTATCTTGATTTTTCTGGGCCTGCTCGTCGCCGGTTGTTCTCCGCGGCAGCAGAGCAAGGGCCCTCTCCGTTTGGAGGACATGTCGGAGGCTTATCTGAGAAAGAAAATTGAAAACGCCTATGTTGCGGGTTCGTGGCGGGACACCGTGGAGTGGTACGTCACCTCGCATGCCGCCCATGACGGGTTCCTGGACTTCAACTACAGGGCCAATATGCTGGCGCGTGGCAAGGACATGCGGGGCAGGGACTCCTTGGCAATGTTCCGAGTGTCCATCGTTCCGACCTACGGCAAGTACCCCGATGACTATTACGACATCAAGGTTGAGAAGGTGGAGCCACAGGAAGGAGATTTTTAGTAAGAGTCTATTTTATTGGCGGCCCGTATTCCTACGGGCCTTTTTTTTATTTATAATGATTTATATTATTGAAAATAAGGTAATTATTCTATTAAATTTGTTTTGCCGGGGATTGCCAAACTCTAAATTTGTATCGGTAAAAAACATTTTTCTTAACTCATATGAAAAAGATTTTATTTGCAATCGTTGCCATGGCGGGCCTGGTGGCCGCCTGCAATATGAATGAGCTGGTGGACGTGAACCGTTCGGCCGACCTCATCAACTTCACCGTGACGAACGGCGGCATGACAAAGGCCGTCGACGTGACGACTGCCAACCTCGCGGCGTTCGAGGTGACCGCTTTCAACCACGGCACCGAGACGTCGCCTTACATCAACGCTGTGAACTACACCGGTGGTTCGGGAACCTTCGCTTCGGCGACGCCGTACTACTGGCCGGAGGGCAACCTCGACTTCTATGCGTGGAGCCAGGGGGCTGCTACCGGTAACCAGGTTGACAAGACGAACTACAAGACGTTCGTTGTGACGCCGAGCGCCACTCCTGCTTCGCAGGTCGACCTCGTGTTCGCGGGCAAGACCGACATCGGCAAAGGTGCCTCTACTGACGGCGCCATCGCACTGAACTTCCGCCACGCTGAAAGCAAGGTGGTCGTGAAAGTTAAGAACACCGCCCCGAACTTGAAGTTCGTTATTTCTGATTGGAGACTCGGCTTCATCGATGATGCAGGTACGTTCACCTACAGCGGCCAGGGCGTGGGTTATGATGGGAGCACTGACGGTCGTATCGTCGACGGCGGTTCCGACGCCAACGCTTTGAACATTTCAATGTGGAGCGGCAACACCGACGCCGCAGCCTCGAAGATATATACGAACACGCTGGCTCCTCAGGTCAATATCGCTGCCAACGCCAGCGAGTCTCTGCTTGCAGGCGAGATGATCGTTATCCCTCAAAGTGTCACCGCCGCTTCGGCGTATGCCAACAACGGTTCCGCAGCCATTGGCGATCTCGTCAACGGCTCGTATATCGGTCTGAAGCTAAAGATCCTGAACCGCGACAACGACGCCGTCATCTACAGCGACGGCGCTTCGGGTACGGCATGGGCCATCTGGCCGGCGAATTTTACCTTCGAGCCAGGGAAGAAATATACGTTCACTGTCGATTTGTGTGGCGGTGGTTATTATGAAACAAACCACGACACCAATGCTGACCTTGACCCGATTCTCGAGGGAGCAGTCATCTCGTTTGCCAGTGTTACTGTTGATGATTTCAGCTCGCAGTCTGCGGTAGAACTGGTCGCTCCGGCACCGGATCCGGCCAATGGACATGCCTATGTCGATCTCGGCCTGAGAAGTGGCGGTAACAAGATCCTGTTCGCCACGATGAATATCGGTGCATCCTCTGCGCAGGAGTACGGCGACTACTTCGCCTGGGGTGAGACCACCAGGCGGTACACGTCCATCAGCGGTAGTAGCATTATTGATGGTACATTTAAAATCAGCTATGCCCCGTTTAATAGCGGTGGCGATTGGATGAAATATAATGATTCGGATTCCAAGCTGACGCTCGATACGGTCGACGATGTGGCTTCTGTTATATGGGGTGGCGAGTGGAGAATGCCCGATAAGGCTGATCTGGAATTCCTACTGAACGACACTTACTGCACCGTCGCATGGACCGCTAACTATAACTCCACTGGCGTTGCAGGTTTAGTTGTAACAGGTAAAGGTGACTATGCCGGCAATAGTATCTTTCTTCCGGCTGCTGGCTACGGCGAAGACGCTTCCATCTTCGACGGTAGTAATGGCGGCTACTACTGGTCGCGTTCGCGCTACGAGGACAGTGTCGTCTCGGCATATCTACTAGCTTTCCGTTCATCTGCACAAATTACGATGGAAAATGGGCGAGAATATGGCTACAGCGTCCGTCCCGTCCTCGTTCTCCCGCTCTAGCACGTTTTGCGCGTATTCCTTCATTCAGGAAACTCGTTTCGCCATAAAGTCCTGCTGGCGTTTTGGGTTCCTAAAATAGGATATGTATCACTATTTTATCAACTTTCAAAAACTGTTTAGCAGTATGAAAAGAAACTTCTTCAAATCCTTCGTTATCGTAGCGATGGCTCTTGCTGGTCTCACTGCGTGCAACATGAACGAGCTGGTGGACGCCAACCGCTCCGCCGACCTCATCAACTTCACCGTTACCAACGGCGGCATGACGAAGGCCGTCGATGTGACGACTGCCAATCTCGCGGCGTTCGAGGTGACGGCGTTCAACCACGGCACCGAGACCTCTCCGTACATCAACGCTGTGTCCTATACGGGCGGCAGCGGTACTTTTGCCAGCGCTACTCCTTACTACTGGCCGGAGGGCAACCTCGACTTCTATGCGTGGAGCCAGGGGGCTGCTACCGGTAACCAGGTTGACAAGACGAACTACAAGACGTTCGTTGTGACGCCGAGCGCCACTCCTGCTTCGCAGGTCGACCTCGTGTTCGCGGGCAAGACCGACATCGGCAAAGGTGCCTCTACTGACGGCGCCATCGCACTGAACTTCCGCCACGCTGAAAGCAAGGTGGTCGTGAAAGTTAAGAACACCGCCCCGAACTTGAAGTTCGTTATTTCTGATTGGAGACTCGGCTTCATCGATGATGCAGGTACGTTCACCTACAGCGGCCAGGGCGTGGGTTATGATGGGAGCACTGACGGTCGTATCGTCGACGGCGGTTCCGACGCCAACGCTTTGAACATTTCAATGTGGAGCGGCAACACCGACGCCGCAGCCTCGAAGATATATACGAACACGCTGGCTCCTCAGGTCAATATCGCTGCCAACGCCAGCGAGTCTCTGCTTGCAGGCGAGATGATCGTTATCCCTCAAAGTGTCACCGCCGCTTCGGCGTATGCCAACAACGGTTCCGCAGCCATTGGCGATCTCGTCAACGGCTCGTATATCGGTCTGAAGCTAAAGATCCTGAACCGCGACAACGACGCCGTCATCTACAGCGACGGCGCTTCGGGTACGGCATGGGCCATCTGGCCGGCGAATTTTACCTTCGAGCCAGGGAAGAAATATACGTTCACTGTCGATTTGTGTGGCGGTGGTTATTATGAAACAAACCACGACACCAATGCTGACCTTGACCCGATTCTCGAGGGAGCAGTCATCTCGTTTGCCAGTGTTACTGTTGATGATTTCAGCTCGCAGTCTGCGGTTAATCTGCCTGTATCGAAGATAACACCAATCCTAAATATGGTGGTAATGTCTATCGATGTTGGGCAAAATGAATATGCTACAATTTACAGTAATGTAGACACGATTCCATTTAACATATATCTAGATGGTGTTCTTTTCAGCGGAAATGTTTATCCGGATGATGGAAGAATTCAAATAACGATTCCTTCACCATCTGAAGGGACCCATACACTTACGGCACAATTTGATGGAGATGAGAATTATAATCCCGTTTCCCAGTCTGCACAATTTACCGTTGGAGATTAATCTTAATAAAGGGATTATCTTAACGAAAGGCCCGCCGAAAGGCGGGTCTTTCTTGTTAATCCGGCTTGATAGGAATCTCTATCATGTCGAATTTTTTCATCTCTCTGGCGCTGATCTCGTTCATGCCCGCAATGTAGGGCTTCATGGCGCGGTAGGAGCTGTGCCCGGTCCACTGGCGTACGATCTCCGGCGGAACGCCGGAGTTTACCGCAAAGGAAATGAAGGTCCGCCGTCCGGCGTGTGAGGTGAGGAACTCCCACTTCGGCCCCTCAATGTCATACCTTTCCCTCCCGCGGAAATATTCCAGGTGCACCGGCGCGTCGATCCCAGCCATCTGCGCCAACTCCTTGAGCCGCATGTTCATCTTCTGGTTGGACATCTGCGGCAGCGCCCTGTCCCCCTTGATGGGCCTGTCCCTGTATTTCCGAAGGATGGCGCTTGCCGTCCTGTTCTTCGGAACGCCCAAGGAGTCCCTTGTCTTGATGGTCGTGAACCCGAACCATCCATCATGGACGTCCGATTTCCGGAGGTTCTCAATGTCGCTGAACCTCAGTCCGGTAAAACATCCGAAAATAAGCAGGTCCCGGACCTCCTCGTACCGTTTCTTCCCGGGAGGAATCTCGAAGGCCGCCAGTTGCTGGAGCTCTTCTACTTCCAATTTAATGACGGTTCGATTCACGTCGTCGAGGCGTGGCTTGAATCTTCTATATGCCTTTTCTTTAAGATATCCGTTGTCGTCGGCCCAGCGGAGGAAGCATTTGATGCTTTTCACCTTTCTTACTATCGTCGAATTCTTCATGCCCGCCTCCTCACGGTCCTTTCTGGACTGGCCGCGGATCCTGGTGCGGGGGCTGGTGACGAAGAACCGTACGATCCTGTACAGCGAATCTTCGGTAAAGTCCGACATGCGGATGCCATGGTCGTATTCCAGGAGGTCCTGCTCGAGGGTGACGTACTTGGCGTAGGTGCGGGGGGACCATTCCCCGCGCAGCATGTTGGCGTCCATGAATTTCTCCATGACGTCGTGAAGGGGGAGGTCCGTAGCATCCGTGTACCCTGTTCGCCTGAGCATGACGACGTCGTCCAGGTCCTTCATCATTTTGTGCCTTGTGGGCATCGTCCCGTCAAGTTCGTAACGGGAGAAGAGGTTTTGGATGAGGATTTTGAATTCGTCGATCGTTGTGTTAACTTTGTGGGGAACATTGCCATGGGAATCCTCTTTCGTTCCTTCCATTTTCTGGAGCTTCTGGTTCCACCTGTCGGCGTCCACCGTGATGCCGACGGCGAGCTCCTTCGTGGCGCCGTTGCAGGCGACGCGGATGCGGAGGATGGCGTCGCTGTTGCCGTTTGCGCTGATACGATACTTGGGCGCAACTCTGATGTTGGGTTTTATTTGCATGGTAAAAAATAAATTTTTATAGCTATACTTTATAAATTGAAAATATTTTGACCTTCGGGTTCTGGGTATCGCTTTCTATTTTGTTACCCGCAAAATTACCACTTTTTCAGTAATTTACAAATATATTTAGGGATAATTATATAAAATCGTATACAATAAACAATAAATTGCTTTCCAGTGAATTAAAGAATCTTGGTGTGAATTTACAAGTCCCGGTAGCGCTACCGATAAGGCTGTAAATCAAGTAGATACGGAAACGTATCCATTAAATTTCCCCAAAGCAGGTTTCAATTTCGTGGAACCTGCTTGTTTTGTTTATCATTGAGCATTAAAAAGCATGGAGTTTTATGTGAAAACACGGGGTTTTTACAAAGGTTTATTCTGGTGGGCCGCATTTTTCGTGGAAAATGGTGCGAATTGTAAGTAAGAGTTCGGTTTGTTGTGCGGCCTTTAGCGAGTTTTGCGCAGGGCGTTGATAAGAGAAAAAATATTTATTTTTAAGAGCGTTTTTTGCGTATAACAATAATTTTGTTTACCTTTACGGCATGAACGATTTCATTGGATACTCTGAAGCCGACATCATACGGGAAACCGGCCACCGGTTCCGCAACTATCGGCAGATCGCCAGGCTGCGCCAGTCGGACGTGGCCTTCCAGTCCGGCGTCTCCGTGCAGACCATACGGAACTTCGAGAACGGCAGGTCGACGAACCTGACTCTCGATACTTTCCTTAAGCTCCTTGGTGCCATCGGCCAGCGCCGGAATTTCGACATGGTGCTACCAGAGTTCCCGGATATTAACGATTTCCGCAGCAAGCCCGTGCAACGGATAAAAATCAAGAAGTCGTAAGCACCAAGGCGCCAAACCAGAGATACGAGAACGACCGCTACGGCCGTTCTTTTTTTATATAATATTTGTAGCAATACAATATATTTACTATATTTGTAGCAAATACAATAAACATGGACAAGAAAAAATACACAGCTATCAACCTCCCCTCCGACCTGGTCGAAGAACTGAAGATCTGGCGGCAGGCGTATATGATCGCCTATGGGCGGACGATCTCCTACGGGGAGATGATAAGCCTCATGCTGCAGGGCCTCGACTCCCTGGAGCCCGACGTGGTCAAGTCGATGGACTTTTTGGTGGCCCAGCACCCGGAGTTCGCGGAGAAGATTGGCAAATATAAGGGCGCTGAGAGTGATGATGAGGAAATCAAAGAGGCATAATGAGCCAAAAATCCGACATATACGAGAACGACATCCTGGCGTTGGACGAGGCTTTGCTTCCCGTCCTCCTGATAGACCGTACGCGCTCCAATGATGAGGCTACTCATAATCTCATCTGGGCGACGGACAACTATGTTCAGCGTGGAAAAGGGTATCAGGAATGGGATGAGATCACGGTCGAAGCCGTTACCGGCGACAACGGACTGGTGCTACGTCCCCGCGTCAATAAGAGCCGTGAGGAGCAGGAACGTCGTTCCCGTGACAAGGCCGAGGTGTTCACCCCGGCTTGGATATGCAACAATCAGAACAACCTCATCGACGCCGCGTGGTTTGATGGTGTCTCTCCCTTCAACGCCGAGACGGATAAAGGTTGGACAGCCAACCCCGAGAAGATTGTGTTCCCTGAGGGGAAGACCTGGCAGGACTATGTGAAGGATATGCGCCTGGAGATGGCCTGCGGTGAGGCCCCGTACCTCGCGAGCCGGTACAATGTCGTTACGGGCGAGGATATCGCCGTCAGCGACCGCATCGGTCTTCTGGACCGCAAGCTGCGTGTCGTAGGTGAGAACGCCACGGACGCCAAGAACTGGTTCAAGTGGTCCGTCGAGGCTTACAAGAGCATCTATGGTTTCGAGTGGCAGGGCGACAACCTCGTTCTGGCGCGAGAGGCGCTGTTATATACCTTCATCGACTACCATCTGGCGCAGTTCGGCAAGATGCCGACCAAGGCGCAGACGCGGAAGGTGGCCGAGGTTGTGTCGTGGAATCTGTGGCAGATGGATGGCATGAAGGCCGTCATCCCCGGTTCCTGCTACGACAGGGTCAGGAAAGAATACACTCTGTTCGGCGAGGTGATCGAGCACGTCGATAAATGCGAGGGCTGCGAGAAGGATGATGTGTTCAAGCACAACGGCATCTACTGCCGGATCATGGACTGGGAAAAGAAGAAAACTGTGAGGTTCGTGGACCTCTTAAAGCAATAGCGTTATGCAATACTACGCAACACTGAAGGCCAAGCTGATATACGTTTTCTCCATCAGCGACGCCAACCACCGGGGCCTGGTCAAGATTGGTGACGCCACCCTTGACGAGGCGACCAGTATCTTTCTGCAGCCCAACTGCAAGGAGCTGAAGGCCGCGGCGAGAAAGCGCATCGAGCAGTACACCAAGACGGCCAGCATACCGTTCGTCCTGCACCACGCCGAACTGACGATGTATGTCCATAACGGCCAGGTCACCTCCTTCAACGACAAGGAGGTTCATAACGTACTGCTGCGTTCCGGCATCCAGCGTCACGACTTCTCATACCAGAACCAGGGTAAGGAGTGGTTCGAGTGTACCTGGGAGACGGCGGTGGCCGCCATCCAGGCCGTGAAGGAAGGGCGCAGCGCCCTGAAGACCGGCGAGATCGTCCATGTTGATGAGACGTTCGAACTGCGCGAGGAGCAGGTCATGGCCGTCGACAAGACGGTGGCCAAGTTCTCGTCAGGAGGAAAGAACATGCTCTGGAATGCCAAGATGCGATTCGGCAAGACGGTGTCGGCTCTCAGCGTCGTGAAGGAGATGGGCTACAAGCGTACCATCATCATCACGCACCGGCCGGTGGTGGATGACAGCTGGTTCACGGACTTCCATAAGATCTTCAATGCCCTCGACGGCTATACCTATGGCTCCCGTGAACGCGGCGAGACGTTCGCCCATTTGGAGAAGGCAGCGAGGAAGGATCCGAACTACAAGTACGTTTACTTCGCATCCCTGCAGGATTTGCGTGGATCATCTGAGGCCGGCGGCAAGTTCGAGAAAAACAGCCAGGTATTCTCCACGCAGTACGATCTTGTCATTATTGACGAGGCTCATGAAGGTACGAAGACGGAGCTCGGCCAGGCCGTCATCAAGCTGCTCAGCAAGGGAGATACGTGCTGCCTGAACCTTTCCGGCACGCCGTTCAACCTCCTCGATGACTACCAGGACGACGAGATCTTCACCTGGGACTACGTGATGGAGCAGCAGGCCAAGGCCAAGTGGGACTTGAACCACTTCGGTGACCCGAACCCGTATATCGGCCTTCCGAAGATGAATATCTTCACTTTCGACCTGGGCAAGGTGCTGGATGGGTTCGAGGATGTCGAAGACAAGGCCTTCAATTTCACGGAGTTCTTCCGTGTGTGGACCGGCGACCCCAAGCGCGATAATGCCGATATGCCGGAGGGCATGGAGGGACGCTTCGTCCATGAGGACTATGTCAGGTCGTTCCTGGACCTGATCGTCAAGTATGACGAAACCAGCAACTACCCGTATTCGACGCTGGAGTTCCGCAAGGCGTTCAGGCACTCCCTGTGGATGGTGCCGGGCGTCAAGGAAGCCAAGGCGCTGTCGGCACTGTTGAAGGAACATCCCATCTTCGGGCAGTTCATTGGGGCCAAGGGTCAGTCGGGTATCATCAATGTCGCAGGCGTTGGCGACGAGGAGGTGCCTTACGACGATTCTCTGAAGCTCGTCCGTAACGTGATGGGTGATGACCCCGAGGATACTATGACCATCACGTTGTCGTGTGGTAAGCTGACCACCGGCGTCACCGTGCCGCCGTGGACCGCTGTGATGTACCTCTCCGGTTCGCACAACACCGATGCGAAGGCATATATGCAGACTATCTTCCGCGTGCAGAGCCCGTATACAACGAAGGATGGTAAGCGTAAGGAAAACTGCTACGTTTTCGACTTCGCACCGGACCGTACGCTGAAGGTGCTGGCCAAGGCTGCGAAGGTTAGTGAGCGCGCCAAGAGCACGGTCACCGAAGGCGAGCGCGTTCACCTAGGCGAGTTCCTGAACTTCTGCCCGGTCATTGGCTACAACGGTACCCGGATGGAGGAGTTCAACGTCGAGAAGATGCTGGAGGAGCTGAAGAAGGCGTACATCAGCCGCGTCACGAAGAACGGATGCGACGACCCCCGGCTCTACAACATGGAGATGCTGCGGAAGCTCGACCAGAACGCGCTGTCGAAGTTCGACAACCTGCACCGCATCATCGGCCAGACAAAAGCCAACCATGCCACGGATAAGGTGGATATGGCCCAGAACGGTCTGACGGATGAGGAGTACAAAAAGGTCGAAGCTGCCGAGAAAAAGAAGAAGGCCAAGAAGGAGCTGACCGAGGAAGAGAAGCAGCTGCTAGAGGAAGCCAAGAAGAAGCGTGACAACGCCAACAGGGCTATCTCCATCCTACGCGGCATCTCGATACGCCTGCCGCTGATGATGTACGGTGCTGAGCTGAAGAACGATGGCGGTGACATCACGTTGGAGAACTTTCCGGAGCTGATCGACGACCAGTCCTGGGAGGAGTTCATGCCGCGTGGCGTGACGAAGGAACTGTTCAGGGAGTTCACGCCGTACTATGATCCGGATATGTTCCGGGCCGTAGGCCGCAACTACCGCGACCTTGTGCGCCAGGCGGACCAGATGGCTCCGCTGGAAAGGGTGAAGGCCGTTGCTGCCATCTTCGACTATTTCCGGAACCCCGACAAGGAGACGGTGCTGACGCCGTGGCGTGTGGTGAACATGCACATCGGCGACTGCATCGGCGGTTGGGATTTCTATGATGAAGATACCACGACGAAGCTCATGAAGCCCAAGTTTAACGACCTTGGCGACGTGACGGCTAAGGTGTTCAAGGATCCGGATACGCGCATTCTGGAAATCAATTCCAAGACGGGCCTTTATCCGCTTTATATGACTTACAGCGTCTTTGCAGAAAAGCTTCAGCATTATCGTGACACGCACATGCTTGCCACAGAGGTTCCCATTGAGAAACAGAACGAAATCTGGGATGAGGTGCTTCGCAACAACATCTTCGTCATCTGCAAGACGGAGATGGCGAAGAGTATTACCAGGAGGACATTGCGGGGGTTCCGTAATGCGAAGGTTAATGCGAGGTATTTCGAAGACCTGATCAACAAAATTACGAATCAGCCCGGCCTCTTCTTAATGAAGGTCAATAACAGTAATAACTATTGGAAAAACAGCGAATTAGGAGAAGATATGAAGTTTAACGCAATCGTGGGAAATCCCCCGTACCAGATCAGCCACTCATCAGAATTGACAAGAAATAATGCCGCTTTTGCTTCTGCTATTTATCCTTTATTTATAGAAATATCTAGGAAGCTTCAAGCGAATTATGTATCAATGATCACCCCTTCTCGTTGGATGACTAAAATTGGGCAAGGAATTAAAGACGAATGGGTAGATGAGATGATTAGCTGTAATCATTTTGTCAAGATACATGACTATTTGGATGCTTCAGATTGTTTTCCCGGCGTTGAGATTAAGGGCGGAGTTAATTACTTTCTTTATTCAAATGAATATGATGGTCCGTGTTCGTTCGTCATTCATAATAAAGGCCTCATTACAGAGAAAACCGAGCTTTTGAATGCCAGTGGTTCGGGCATTGTAATTAGAGATATTGTTGCATCTCAAATTGTCTCAAAGATTTCTGAAATTGAAGGCAATTACTTGGAGAATAGTTTACTTAATTTTTCTTCGTATGTTAGTCCTAAGCACTACTTTGATAGAGATGATCTTCTTAGTTCTAACTGGCGAGGATATGTTAAATCGAAGGACGATAACCACCCTATTAAGTTCTACTTGAACCGCCAACTTGAACCTTGCGGTTTTGGTTGGATTAGTGAAAAGGATATTCCTAAGTGCAAAGAGACTCTGCCTCTCCACAAGATATATATACCAAAAGCTGGCGGTTCGGGTAATGATCCAATTGTTTTAGGAAAGCCAATCTATGGAGAGCCAAATTCTGTTTGTTCTTATACATACCTTGTCATTGGCTATAGTCCGGAACGACACCATTTAAATCAGGAGGAGTGTCATAATATTATTTCATACTTAAGGACACGCTTCTTTAGATATCTTGTGTCCATAAAAAAGAAAACACAGGATAATCCCCGTGACGTCTTTCAGTTTGTCCCCATTCAGGACTGGTCACACCCTTGGACCGACAAGATGCTATATGAGAAATATGGCCTGTCTCCTGACGAAATTGAATATATTGAATCAATGATTAAACCGATGGGCGACGACACCATTTTCGAGACCGATTCCCTTATCGACCCCGAGTTCGCCAACTTCGACCTGGCGGAGTACGGCATGAAGCCCGGCGACCGCATCGTCTACACGCCGACTAATACGGAGGTCGTGGTGGCCGAAGGCAACAAAGTATCCGTTGATGGTGAGTCCTATACTCTGGCGGAGTTCACGGCTAAATACATGCCTCGCAACAAGCGCAGCGTGTCCGGCGTATGCCAGGGCCCGAAATACTTCTCGTTCAACGGTATGACGCTTTACAAGTACAAAGAGACTTTCCTTTGTGGCAAGAATGAATAATATACTCCTCATATAAATAATTGCATTATGTCAGAGATATACAGCGTTACCGAATTCACGATAAACCATCTTATAGAGAAGATTGATTCCGGGGAGTTAGGTCTTCCGGAGCTTCAGCGGCCATTCATTTGGAGCGACTCGAAGGTAAGAGATTTGTTTGATTCAATGATGCGCGGATACCCCATTGGTTACCTTATGTTATGGGAATCTCCGGCTATCGATAAAAAGAAATATATTGGCGTTGATGCTCATTCTAACGGTGAACCCCGTGATGTGATAATTGATGGCCAGCAGCGACTGACTTCTCTGTATGCAGTAATGAAGGGCAAGAAAGTGATTAATTCCAAGTATGAGGAGAAAAGCATTGTAATCTCATATAACCCGCTCATCAATAGATTTGAGGTCGGTGACCAGGCCAAAAAGCGGGATGCAGAATGGATCTATAACATCAGCGATTTATACATTTCTGGTGACTCTTACTCTTTTACGAGTCAATTCTTCGAACGCTTACAAGAAAGTCGCACTAAGAAAGGGGAAGAAATTACGCCTGAAGAAAAGAAAACCATCCCCAACAATATTTCTGCGGTCCTTAACCTCAAAGACCGAAAGCTCTCTGTGTTTGACATCAAGTCGAGCGCTGAAGAAGAAGATGTATCGGAAATCTTTGTTAGGGTAAATTCCGGAGGCATCTCTCTGAAGCAGAACGATTTTATTCTGACACTTTTGTCATTGTATTGGGATGAAGGTCGCAGACAGATTGAACAATTCTGTAAAGATTCAACGATACCGCCTAAGAGTGGCGTGACATCTTACAACCACATTACGGATATTCTCCCGCAGGACATTGTTCGCGTATTTATTGCCTATGGCTTTGACCGTGCCAGATTAAAATACGGCTACAAGCTCTTGCGTGGCGCTGATTTCGACAAGAAAGGTGCTGTAGATGAAGGCTTGAGGGAACAGCGTTTTGACAAGTTAAAGACAAAATTGCCAGATATTCTCAGTGTCAACAACTGGCATGAATTCCTTAAATCAATAATGAACGCCGGTTATCTGTCCAAGGATATGATACTCTCCAGAAATACCATATTCTTCTCCTACGCATTGTACCTCATAGCAAAGGACCGGTTCAATGTCAAGCCGAATGATAACATGCACCTGATTTCTCTGTGGTTCTACTTCACGTCACTGGTCTCAATGTATTCTGGTTCTTTCGAGTCAGTGTTTGAGAACCAGCTGAATGCTATCAAGGAACTAAACTCATTTGAGGAATTCAAGGAGTTTATTCTTTCTAGGGTCAATACCGTACTCACCAACGACTACTTCAATATTACGCTTGTTGGAAGTGATGGGTTGGCGAAGTCTGGTTCAGGAAACAATGCATGGTTCGCGTATGTGGCAGCGCTCAATATCTTGAACAGAAGGATTCTATTCTCAAAGAGCAACCTCTTGGTTTCTAAACTATTTGAGATTGGGACAGACGGCAAGCGAAAATCCCTAGAGAAACACCATCTTTTTCCGAAAGCCTATCTAGCTGCAAACGGTTATTCAGATACCAGAATAAACCAGATGGCCAACTATGCATATATTGACTGGAAAGACAATATGGGTATTCTTGATGATGCACCGTCAATTTATTATCCGATCATTTGCCAGGGGCGCATTCAGGCTGATATCCTACAGATGGAGCAGGAGAATGCCTTGCCTCATGGATGGGAGAATATGACATATGAGATGTTTTTGAAGGAGAGGCGTAAGCTTATGGCAGAGATTATCCAGAAAGGCTTTGAAGCCCTGAAAAAGAACGTGGAATCTACTTCTGATTAAGTCTTTTACCCCCCCCCCCCTGCGATTATAGGGTAGACAGCTACCAGACGCATCTGATCATTATGAAATAAATGGAATAAGAAAAACATGAACCTATTATCTCTTTTCCACGGAACTCTCGGAATCATCACGATACTATGGCTAGTACTAATCGTCGTAGTATTGATTGTCGCAATCATTCGCTTCCATTTTAAAGGTAAGAAGATCCAGGAAGACTGCGATTCATTATCTTTTCCTGTCTCTACCGAGGATTTGGAGAAGTCCACTGTTGGAAAATTGTTGTTGGACAATCAACTTGCGCCATCCACGGATTTTGCTGAAGATGTCATATCGGTAAATGCTGTCTCAGCAGCCTACAAACTGAATGTTCGCCTTGCTCAGGCAGTTCCTAGTATCTTGACCAGCCTTGGTATTCTGGGAACGTTTGTGGGACTTTCCTTCGCGGTCTTGCACTTTGATTCATCGTCTTCAGAGGGTATTCGGGCGAGTATCGAGACTTTGCTGTCTGGTATGGGAACGGCGTTCTTTACATCTGTGTTTGGTATGTTGTGTTCCTTGGTGTTCCTGTGGTTCGAGCGCACTCGCTACAACCAACTCTGCAACTCCGTTGAAGCGTTATGCTCTCGTATCAATAAAGCCTACCATCGATCTTCCGAGGGTTTCTTGACGGATGGACTTGAGGTAATCACTGAGAAGATTGATGGCCTCCAGCTTTCGTTCGGCGATGATCTGGATAAGGTCTTTGATGAAAAGGTAACCCCAGTAATGACTAATATTGCTCAAAAGCTGGAGAATCCTGCTCAGGCTGTAGTGGATGGCCTTATTGAGCAATTCCGTAGTTTGACCGAAGGTCTTTCTGATAAGCTCACTGAGAAAGTAAATGGGAAGATGAACGACCTATTGGAGCAATTCATCTTGGCTACAGACGCAATGAAGGAAATCCCGGGTACCATAGACACCGCAACCAATAATCTTGTCAAAGCCGGAGAAGGTGTTACGGAACAGATTGGTGAATCTGCTAAGGCGTTGAAGGGAATTCCAGAGGAAGTTCACCAGTCAGTTGAAGCTCAAAAAGGTATCACCGAAGAGTTCTCTAAACAGCTGGAAGGCCTCAATTCGATGGAAAAGATCTATGCTGCCGCCATCGAGAAACTCACAGCTGCAAATAAGGATCTGGCCGACGCGAAGTCGGGCGTCGCTACGCTGACTTCCAAGATTTCGGAAGCAGCTACTTCCATTCAGTCTGCGTCTGATGGTATGGTTGAAAGCAATACGAAAATGTTGGATGATTTCAGCGAAATCTATGAACTCAACCGTGCCGTCACCAGCCAGGTCAAAGAGTATAGTGAACGTATTAGTGGCATTGAGAAAGGCCTTCAGGGCATCTTCTCCGAGATTGAAAAGGGTCTCGTCAACTATGCCAATACTTCCAAGCGGAATATGCAGGGAATGTTGGATGGATTCACGACCGCCGTTACCGACGCTACACAGAGCATCGCAAACGCCACGAGTCCTCTCCACGAATCAATCAGTGGCATCCTCAATGCCTTGGATAAGACAGAACGTAGCGCCAGGGCCTTGCTGGATCGGGTACAAAAGCTTCCTCAGCAGAAAGATTAGTGATAAAAGATGAAACGATCCAAAGACATAGAGAGTTCAGAGAATCCTTTCTCGTTGTCTATCGGCGACCTGATGGCGGGCGTGCTGTTCATCTTTGTACTCCTTCTGGCTTCAACGATGCTGGACATACAGCAGAAGGCGGAAGCCGACGCTGAGATTGCCAGCCGTTACAACAACATCAAGTCGGAGTTATACTTGGACATTGCCAAGGAATTCCGCGATGATCTTGCTAGCTGGAATGCCGTTGTAGATTCTACAGACCTTTCTGTCCGGTTTTTGACCAACGAATCTGTCGACGCCAAGGTGTCGTATTTCTCGAAGGGCAGTTCAATGCCTCAAGATAGTTACAAGTCTATCTTGAGTGATTTCTTCCCACGTTTCATGAAGATTATTTCAGATCCGCAATATAGAGAAGCCATCGAGGAGATCAGGATAGAAGGTCACACCGATTCGGATGGTGGATATATGTACAACATCAACCTGTCTCAGAGCCGTGCCCGTGAAGTCCTGAACTACTGTCTAAACATTTCTGACACGATGGAGGGGGGCAAAGAGATTATGGATTGGGCCAGATATAAGATAACGGCCAATGGCCTTTCATATAGTCATCCCATTCTCAACGCCGATGGTTCTGAAAACAAGGATCTCTCCCGCAGGGTTGAATTCAAGATAAGGACGAACGCAGAGCAGCAGCTCGAGGAAATCGCCAAAATCCGCCTGTAAGTATGGATCGCGCTGCATTGAAGAAGACTTTGGGTTTCGGGTATGACGAGAAACGCGTATTCGGGTTTGCCGATGCCGGATATAATGCAGATAAACTTAACGCGAATATCGAAAAACTCACAGCCATCAGCAATGATATGATGGAAGTGAAAGACATCCTTCGCGAAGATGAGATCCGCAAGCTCTTGGAATGGCTTCACCGGTCATGGAAAAGAGGCGTTCCGGTCGAGGAGATTGAGCTTTCGTTGCTGGAAGCTAAAAGCATCGGGTACGGACTCACGAAGGAAACCGAGGTTGATTTTGTGTACTTTCTCCATGGCATTGAAGAGAGAGAAACAAACTGGACTCCTTCATGCTTGAAAGGTTTCTTACATAGCACGCTAGCACATTGGTTCGACTTTCAGCCTGGAGTGCGTGAGGCTAACGCTGCTTTCATTCGCCGGCATGTGCAAAAAGACGCGAGGGATTTGCTGTCGATCGTCCCTTTCATCGAAGAAGATGGCCCGTACAAGTTGGGCCAGATTATCCGCAAAAGGAATCAGTCCTATCGAATGGCCCCTCTGGAAGTCTTGATGCCTACTACACGTATTAATTATCCGTATTTCGGGGATACGCTACTGGCATTTTTTAGCAATATCTCGAAGGAAGAGTACGACGGTTTAAAGTCGGCGCTTGACTTGCACAATCAGTCAAGAACAGATAAGGTACTGTTACCAAGACTTATACTCCTCGCGAAATCTTACGACAGGAACCTGCTTGGCATAGCGACCAAACGTATTGGCGATCCTTTCGATGAATCCAAATGGGCCCCATTTGAAGGTGCCACAGCTGAGCAGAAAAAGGGTTTAGTCATGGCGAGAAGACGCCTGCTCAGCTGGGTGGTACAGGAAGTTGTACGGATATTCTTCGAGGTCTTCTGTCACGATAAGGAGAGGAAGGATTTCTGGGCAAAGCATGCACACCAGGTATCCAATTTCTACATTTTCGGCTCATACGAATCGAGGAATATCGCACTGGGAAGACTCCCGTTCCAAAACGTTCAAAGGCACTTCCGAACTGTAGAGTCCTCGGTCGACAACTGCGCTCTGGCTATGTACATTGGGGAGTATGTAATCGTCGAGTTCACACAAGTAGGCGCCTTATACGCCTACAAAGTCGGTGGCCAGAACTATCAACGCGCATTCCGCCGTATGAATAACTTGGAGAAGATCGACGATTTGAAGATTACGTCCATCCCTATGCTCTATGATCTCGATTATAGCCGGTTCGCTAAGGAAGGAAAAATGAATCATCAAGGCTATTGGATCTCTCGTATGGATAGATGGATTGATCACCAGGTTAAACCCAACATGAACGAAGATAGTGACAAGTAGTTGATCATCATAAAATAGATCCGAATTTGAGTATATGGTCGGCAAATACCCAGTTATCACGCTCTGCGGCAGCACGCGCTTTAAGGACGCCTTCATGGAGGCCCAGAAACGTCTTACCCTGGAGGGAAATATCGTCATCAGCGTCGGCCTCTTCGGTCACTCCGGCGACGATGAGGTCTGGACCGAGGGTACCAAGGAGATGCTGGACGACATGCACAAACGGAAGATTGACATGGCAGATGCCATCTACGTCATCAATGTGGGTGGGTATATCGGTGAAAGCACACGGTCGGAGATTGAGTATGCAATGAATAATGGGAAGGAAGTGATGTACTTGGAGGCGCCAGAAGAAGGGGAAGGGCACATAACAGATACAGACCTTGCCCGTGTCCGTGCCTTCATAGGCACGCACGAGTGGCACTTCGCCAAGACGATGCCGGAAATACCGCATTGGTACTGTCTGTTGAAGGATAAGGGCGACGTGGAGGAGTTCCTTTGGTTCGCGGCGTTCATCCGCAAGCACAGCGTTCTGGGACGATTCTATGGGAAGACGTATCAATATTTCCGGCTTGACGGATACAAATACTGGTGGATGGATCCAACGGTAAAGGAATGCGACCTCATCAATCGGGACGAGGATAGGATGTATGAAGCGCCCGACGGGCTACTTTACGCATCGTACCAAGCCTACTGTAACGACCCCGACCTGGACCTGGACCTGGTGCAGACGAAGCTGGCCTCCGGGACCCGCATTCCGCAGAACGACTTTGAGAAAAAGCTTCTGCAGGACATCATTCAAGCGAGAAAGGAAGGGAAATATTTAGAAATCTATCCCAACTGATTTATGGAAATGGACGAACATATCAAGTCGTGCCGCTACTATAATGGCGAGAAGAAGTCTCCGTTTCACGGTGGCGATAACGCTATGTTCTGGGGCTATGAGTGCTGGTGGGTGGAATCCTTTCACGACGAGCAGAAGCGGCTTGTGCTACAGGAGGCCCTTGATCGATACCAGAGGTTTGGCCTTAATTCGTTTGATGATTCGGACGGCACGCCGGTATCGTTGAAAGCTCTCCTGTTCAATCGTTATGAACATTGGCTGGAAGGAGGCCCCGAGGATTTCAAAGAGTGGTACAGGCGCGTTTATAAAAGAGATCAATGATATATTTGAAATGAGAAAGGTTTTGATTTATACGATATTAGCCTCCCTTTTCATGGTAGGGAGCGCCACTCTGTGCCACGCCCAATCCTGGGGCACGCTGAGCGTCATTTATGGCAAAATCCCCAAATACGCCAAAGGACAAAAGGTGGCTATTACCACGGATTTCTCCAAGACGACTTGGGATGAAAACAAATCCATGAAGCGTTTCTGGTATGTAGAGTACCAGGAAAATTTCTTCGAGGAGGAGATGGAGGAAAAATACTGGGAATATCTCATGTCCCTGCGCAACGCGGTTATCATCGGCTTCCGCAGCGGTCGTACACCACTGGTATTCTCAGAGGAAGGGGCGGACTATACGTTGGCCCTCACCATTACGAATTTCCACGATACACGGCATATGTGGCGGCGCAATATCAAGGCTACGGGTCACATCGACATCATCGACAATGCCACGAGTGAAACAGTATGTCGGATGACAATAAACGAGGTTGAAGGCGAGAGCGACCTAGATGAAGCTTCCGCGGCTGCAAACTGCATGAAAGAAATTGGGGCGCTACTCTCCGACAAGAGGAGATAACTGTTATGTTTGAAGAAATGTCCCTCGTATCACAACGATTCGGAGTTGGTTTTCATTCCGGAACAGAAGAGGCCTACCTGTTGAAGTCACAGCTTGGCCTTTTATCGCAAAGATGAGGCATCCACAGTTCTCATTGTCATACTTCATAGAAGATATTCAAATCTTCAACGAAATTAACAAGGAGACGTTAGGCCTTCTAGTATTTTATTCATATCAGAAATGAAGGACGTCTTCGAGTTTCCTTCATATATATAATCATAGTAAATGTTTGGAAAGCTTCCGTTATTTATCGATAAGGATGATTCAAAGAGTTCTTTTGATATTTGATCGCCTTGCTTCTTTAAGAGAAAGGATTTTTGTTTTGAGCATATCTCTTCCTCTATCTTTATTTTCTTTTTATCGTTTGTGTCGGAATAATAAGAAAAACGTTTAAGCAAATTCATATAATCCCGTGAGATATCCGACTTCCCATCAATAATATTAGTGTAAGGATGTGCGATATGATTAACTTTTTTAATGACATAATCTTCTCTATGATCAGGTAAAGGAGACCAAGTGATAATAAACCAAGGCAAGCCAGATTGGATACTTGCCACCTCTATAATATCAAATCTATTTATATCCTGCCCTTGGAGATAATACTTATTATTGTCATGATTTTTCGGACTAATCTTATAAGTTGTTTGCATCTCCAATAATGCAATTGGGTCATTATTATCATTAAAGATAATGCCATCTAAGTTTGCTAGCCATGGCGTCCCATTATTTCTAAGAGCTTGATCAAAAATAGGTAATTTGCTGAACTTGGATGTACCTTTTATAGTGCTTGTATTATGCCCAAAATTCTTAGATATTGATAGACTGCGCTTATTATTCAGCCAATCGCCAAATTCTTCGTAAGATGTGAACTCTCTTTCTAACAAGCCTTTTGTATCTTGGAATTTATAAACCCAAACATAGTGACACTCCTTTTCGCTATATAATGCATAACGATATGGAATCTTATAAAGACTAGCAAACTTGATTTTTCGTTGAATTGAGTCTCCCTCCAAAGCTAAAATGAGTTTTACAACTTCCTTTTGGGACAAAGACTGGATTTCTGAATAATCATCGGTAGAAGCACGATCCATTATTATGCTAATACCTTTATTATAATCCAAGGTGTATCCTTCTAAAGATTCTACATGGTAATTCTTGATATCGTCAATGCACTTAAATGCCCAATTTCTATCAAGACTATTTTCAGAGGTTGTTTTTACAAGTTCAGCCATAGGAGCAGCTATTGGGCTCCTGAACAATAAAGAAAAAGTGTGGAGCCCATTTCGCATCCACCTGTTCTGAGGTCCTGGAATACCTTTGCAAGGATGAACACGATTGATACTCCACACTCGACAAGTATGATATGACAGCGCGGAATGCGCCAACAGAAATCTCCTTGTCGGGAAGAGTGCCTTCTCGTTATTCCCTTCAATGAGATTATCCAGATCCCGGTACAGGAAAACGCGAAAAACACTTTCGCTATAATTATGCGGTCTCCTGGACAGCGTATGCAAATATACTAAAAAACCAAGAAACCGCAAAGGCGCTGTTCCCTTAATCCCGACTCACCGACTTCTCATTTTAACACACTCCCATTATACCGCTTTCCCATTATTACTGCTTCCTTGTTTCCCAGTTTCCCGTTTTTCGGATTTCCCTGTTTCTCGCATTCCCACTTATCACAGTTTTCCATTTTCCCGAACTCCCATTATCCTGTTTTCCCAGTCTCCCACTTTCCAACTTTCCCATTTTCCCGCCTTCCCATTATTCTTTTCTTGTTTATCTCCCCCAAAATAATGTCTATTGAAGCCACCTGAATTGTTGCTTGTTTGGCGCTCGGAGAACATTGGATTGCCTCCTTTTCGAAGAAGGAAGTTCATTAATTGGCCATACCTCGCAGACCAGTTGTTGCGTTTAAATGTGGCCCACCTATAATAAAGTCCTTATCTATTGTATCGCTACCATGGAAAGAAGATCCGCATAACGGACTTACAAAAAATGCCTTGAAGAAGGTTTCAAGAATGTCCCTCAAAAGCCCTCTCCAAGGCAAGAAATCATGTACCATGATTTTAACCTTTTAGAATCAGCCCATCGATGTCATCATCAAGCGGTAATCGTTTCCACCGAAGGTTATGGCTTCTGCTTCTAAAAAGGCGAAGGAGTTCGGGACTACCGGAAAACTAGGTGTCACTCGCAGTCCACCAGCCCGAGTTGTTTGCGTACTCCCTCTAACTGTTACAAAGATAGTCGTAATGCATTTTAGATATCTAATGAATTTCGGGGGCTTTCGGGATGATTGGGCCAGAATGCCCGACATCCCATACCTCGACCATCCCCGCTCTTTTCTTCGGCACATCGGCATGGTTGGTGCCGTCCCGGAGAAATCGTTATTTGGTAATTTGTTTTCGACGCTCCCATTTTCCCGTTATCGCTGTTTTAAGATATCCCACTTTCCCGTTTTTCGGATTTCCCAGTTTCCCGAAAGGCGTTATTTGGCGTTGCCCATTCCAGACATCGCATACTGTTCGCGATAGAATTCCCTGTCGTTTTCCTTATCCAGGAGAAGCGCCAGGTCGAGCCAGTGGTGTGTCACCACGATGCGGCCTTCCTTGAAATAGTCCAGCAGGCCGCGGCGCTGGCTCTCACGATACCACAGGCTGTTCTCGCCGCGGATAGCCTCGTCGAGGTCCGCTTCGCTCATCCCGCCGAACATCTTGATGGCGTCTTCGAGCAGGGCGTCTTTGCTCAGGTCGAAGTCGCGCAGCGGAAGGAACTCGCGGGGGTCCTTCGGGAAGTCGGGGTTACGGCGGATGGCATCCTTTAGGAGCCACGGGCCGTCCGTCAGGTCGCATAGCAGGTCCACCTGCACGGGACCACGCGCCCAGATCTCCCAGCGCAGTGCGATCCAGGGGTCGTGGTAGTCGCGGGTGATGCGGTCCTCGAGGAAGTAGATCAGGTCATGGATGCGGCTGCGACCGGCAGTGGGAAAATACTTCAGGATGCACAGCACGATGTCGCCGAGGAAGTCGCGGTGGTCCTTGTCGTAGATTTCAGCTTTCTTTTCTTGGTTCATAGGAAATAGTAATTATTTTAAAGGTAAGAATAAATTGATTTCTATCAAAGATATTAGATGGAAAGCAGGCGTGTTCATCCGTTTTCGGGGTTTTGCGATAGTACTATGGAAAGTACTTCTCGATGTCGATGCAGAAGATCTTCCGTTAGAAGTCGAGGTTGCGGTTGCAGTATTCTGGTTGGCGCCGTCCTGGAGATATCGGTTTTTGGTGACTTGTTTTCGATGCTTTCCTGTTTTCCCGTTATCACTGTTTCCCAGTTTCTCAGTATCCCGTTCTTCGGATTTCCCTGTTTCTCGCATTCCCACCATCTCAGTTTCCCATTTTCCCGAACTCCCATTATCCTGTTTTCCCAGTCTCCCAGTCTCCCGCGTTCCCATTATTCTATTTTTCTCCCCCAACAAAAGCATGTGTATTTATTGAAGCCACCTGAATTGTAGTTTGTTTGAAGATTGGAAAACATTGTATCGTCTCTTTTTCGAAGAGGGAAGTTCATATATTTGGTTATACCTCTCAGAAAAGTTGAAGCGTTTAAATGTGGCCCACCTATAATAAAGTCCTTACCCTAGAATTCACCCGATCACCTGGTGGGTTCGAAGGTAAAAAAGGAGAACCGCATATCCATTTTGAGTATGCGGTTCTCCTCCTTCAAGTACCTGCCCAAATGCTTTTGTCTAGGCGTCCCGAAACAACTGTTCGAAGGTCAGCGCACCATCGTAAGAGAGTGGATTCGGATAGCTGTTGACAATCTCTTCCCACTCACGGCGGCACTCTTCCAACCGGTCCCTTACGGGTGCGTTCGTTGCACGGATCTCCTCAATCTCATCCTTCCCAAGACCCTCCAGGCTTTTGCTGTCTTCGGGAATCAGTTCGGACTTGAGACTACGGATAGTGTCACGCATGGTTGTGGCCTTGCTAGTCCAGTTGTTCCACTTGTCCGTGTACACGCACAGTTCCCGTAAGTACCTACCCGATGCGGCGCCGTCTTTCGTGAAGAAACCTGCTGTCAGTCTTGCCCCCGATCTCCCACGGGAGCAGTGATATACGCCTTCTTCGTCCAACCCCAGATCCTCCACGATCTCTTTAACATCTTTGTGTCCGGTGATGAGTTCGTCCAAGGCGGGACAGACTTTGATATCTCCGCCATAAGCCAACTCCGACGGCAAAAGCCCCCACTTGTCAGATACTGCGAGCAGGCCGTTATTTTCATTGAATCCACCGCAGTTGGCAAGTTCTACAATTACAACGGACTGTCCGTTGTATAAGTACGAGTTCTCGTTCTTGAACTCTTCAAAGGTTAATAATTTCTTTTCTTGCAGCATACATACAATCTTTAAATTATAACTGGTTTATTGTTCTCTCAATAGTCGTTTGGCTATTCCTTAACCTTTGATGTATTCAAGGAACGGTGAAGGAGAGGCAGGTCTGTCGTAGGGAGTCCCATATTTGCTTATGCCTGTATTCCTGTTCCTGTAGGTTATTACCAACTTCTTGCGGGCGCGCGAGATGGCGACATAAAACTTCCTCGCATCCTCATTATCCTTCTCCGGGTCTCCGTCGTTGGAAAAGTAAGGGTACACGCCATCATTGGCATGAAACACCAACACCCTGTCAAACTGTTGCCCCTTGATCTTGAAGGGGGTCGCGATGACGACACGCTCCTTCACGACAGAACTCTCGCAGAGATCGGATTCCTTGGCCGTCGAAATCTCCAACATGTGCGAGCCGATTTGGTCATAGAGAAGAGGCTCCGTTTCGTGATCAACGATGTCGCCGTCGATGTATTTCATCATCAAATCGAACTTGGCTACGGGCTCGATGTATCCTGCTGTCGCGAACTCATCATGCAGATACCGCATGTACGAGACGATGGCGGACTCGTTGCCTATGGGCAGGGCGAACAAGGTGCTCCTGCCCTGATCGAAGAACCGGCGGTAGCGGGCGCGGAACTCCATGGCGATTTCGTTGATTTGGCCCATGAAAATGTCCTGTGCGGCGGCCATCGGCCTGTACTGCGCCATGCAGTAGTTCAGAAGCTCCGCGGTAGCCTTGACATCATCGGTCGCAAGGTGCGTGTTCTCTCCCTTCAGGTGGAGGTCCTCGATGAGTTTCTTAAGGTTATATCGGTACATGTTGGGAAACACCAGGCGCGCTATCCGAAGCGTGTCGTAACAAGCGGGATGCTGCTTATAAAAATCGGTTATCCCGCAATCCCGGTACAGGTTCGACGCGAGGATGTTATAGTCGAAATCCGCGTTGTGCGCAAACAGCGGAGCCTGCCCGACGAAGCGCATGAACGCCTCAAGCCCTTCTCGACGCGATACAACCGGGCCCGCCTGATATTCCGCGATCAGCGGGTTGACTTCGCCTCCGACAACAGGAGGAAGCGCCTTGTCGGTGTGCAGTATCACCTCGAATTCATCTACCTGGATACCGTTACGATATTTGACCGCCGCTAGTTGCACGATATCGTCCGTCGAAGTGGAAAGGCCACTGGTCTCGGTATCGAACAAAACGTATTCGCCTTTGACGGTATCGTCGACGATGGACAGAAGGCCGCGTCCCGTAGGGCTCAGGAGGTCAACCGGCGAGAGCATGTGAGCTCGGAGATCCATCAGCAATCTGCGGCAGGCGCCTCCCCCCTGCAGCGTCGAAAGGTTCAGCCCTTCCAGAATCCTCGACCAGGACAAAAAGTCGTTTTCCTTCTTCAGCACGGCAAGGTGGGCGCAAATAAATCGAAACCCCTGGCTGTAGAAAGCGTCTTCCCCGGTCATCTGAAGAGATGTGATTCCTTTGGCGAGAAGCGCCGCCTCGACTTCAGCGGCGTCGTTTTTGGTGGGAACGATGACGGCCAACCTCTCGTCTTCCGGCAGTTCCTGCGCGGTGTCCACCACGACCCGGCACTCCCGACCCTTATCTTCGCAGGACAAGATTGAGACCGCTTCGGTATCCGTAGACGGTGTTTCCGCAGGCTCCTGCCAGAATTCCCTGCCGAGACGAAGCCTTCTTCTTGCGAAGTTGTTTACCGCTTCCGTAATCGCGGGACTTGAGCGGTGGTTCCTCGTCAGGCGGTGCACCCTGTCCGCACATGCCTCCATCAGGTGCCGCAGTGTCTCCAGTTTAGTCCCCATAAACGAGGAGATGGCCTGCTGCTCGTCCGCATAATAGACGATTGTGGCCTCCGGGGCCGCCATAAGATTGACGATCTCCAGCATGAAATCCGTCAGATCCTGAGTCTCATCCACCTCAACCCACTTCAACTTCCTGAATTCGCAGCCCGGAGACCGAAGGTAGTCATACGCCATCTCCAGCATGTCCTTGAAATCCATAAGATGGTTCTCATCCTTGTATGTCTCCCAATGTCTTGCCATCCTGATAATGTCAAGGGTGTACGGATGTTCCCGGGGGAACTGTGGCGCATAATCATCAATACCATCATAGACCTTTACCAGATCGATGGTGCTAAACTTAAGATTGAGCGTGGAAACGATGGCCCTTAATTCTTTTGAGTTATAACTATCATGCTTTCCGAACAAAGCACGAGGATATTGCATACGGAACGCGCGCATCCAATGCATCACGTCGATGGCGTCCTTGCACATCTGTTCGGACGGCTCGGGCATTCCCGAATCAACCTCCATGTCACGGATGATCACGATGGCATCCTCGTCAGGGACGACTCCCGTGTTATCCGGAATTACGCCGTGCGCCCGCAACAACTGCTGGCACTTTCCGTATAGCCCCCCCACGTACACATCCTTGACCTTGTCAGCGGAAAGGACCCTTGCGACGGCCCTGTGCATCGCAGCAGCCGCCTTCCGGGAAACGGTAAAGCATGCCACCAACGATGGCTCAATACACTTGAGCGTCAGCAGGAGCTGTAACCAAAGGGCCAGCATGAAAGTCTTCCCCGATCCGGGTCCGCCACAAACGACATGACGGCCCTCCTTGATATTTGCCACTTCTTTTTGGCCGGGATCCAAGGTGATGTCAACCGGCAGATTATCGATAGAATTTTCCATATATAAATTTTTTAATGTTGTTTGTTTGCGTGGATATCAGGTCTCGTCCGTAAAAATTTTAGCCTTCACCCTATTATACCGGTGGTTTGCCTCTAAATGTTAAATCCAAGTAGAATTATTTTTGTTTTATGATCCAGGACGCCATCATTCCCCTTCCATCGCGGTCTCTTCCTGCCCCAAGTATGCCTCTATCTCATCACGCGAGCGCCCCATGAGATTTGAGATCATTCCCGAAGAATACCCATGGCGGACATAGCCATCAAGTCTCTGTTTCTCCATATCCGTCAATGGCAGGCCACTGCGCTCCGGGGCGAGTTTCAACTTCCAGACTTGCTTGGCTACGGCGCCTACGGACCTTTCAAGGTGTGCACAGACATCCTCCAAAGTAACGGTTCCTTCCTGATGTAAGGGGAAGTATTCCCGCAAGAGGTCCCGTTCCTCATCCGTCCACGGAGTATAGTACCTGGCGTAGTCTTTCCTTTTAAGGACGACCAGTTCGGCATGGTTCTTCGGCTCACGGTAGCCGTTCAAGACCATATACCTGCGGACCTCTTCTGCGGTCCTGCCAAGGAGACGGGAGCATTCCAACTCCGTATACCCCTGGTGAAGATATCGGCCCAATCTCTCCGTTTCCGTTTCGGTCCATGGCTCGTTGACCCGCGACATGATACCAGCCACCTCGCCAAGCCTTATCAACCTCGCCCGGATTGCGTTGGGAGTGCGCCCCGTCTCTTCGGCTATCCTAGGTATCCTTATTCCCTTTCTGAAGTCTTCTACGACCTTCGCTTCCTCCGCCTTTGACCAAATGATAAACCGGTTGGCGGTCGTATTTGAGTTTTCATTCATTGGTAAATATGTTTTAAATATTTGGTTATCTATCTCTATATACCCCCATTATCCTTCAAAATGTTAAATCGGAAGAGGCATTTTTTCAAAATTAGAGGCGAATCCATCAGAAATCGCCTCTTAATATATCCAGAACTGGGATCCCGGCATCCTCGGCCAACCGCCGTTGTCGCGCGGGACGGCCATGTCCCGGAGAAGCGACGATAGCCGCCGTGGCGGGCTTGATGTCCGCATAACCGCGTATCATTGCGACGTCCCCCAACGCCCGCAATCCACGGTACTTATCATAAAACGGGGTGAACCGCCCTTCCTTGTCGTACCAGCCGGTGTCAATGTTGTTCACATAGTAATAGACCATCGGATGCGTCTCGTCGCCGAATGTGAAACTCCTATTATCATATCTCTCGGCATAGCGGACAAAGTCGTCCCCATAGTCGAAGTCATAGTCACTGAGCGCATGGAATGTCGCCCGCACTCGCGCCAGGTAATCCTCCGGTTTATTATGGCCGCAATAGATGCTTTCCAGCCGTGCGGGATCGCTTCCAATCTCTCGGGAAAGGCCGTATGCCAGCATCTCGGCACGATAAGAATCGCCGCCGACACGAAGGACGATGAATTCCGTTTCAGCCAAGATATAGCGAATGACGGCCTCAAAAGCATCCTCATCATTAAAATATCCCTTCCCGTTATCGTAGAGGGCGACAACGGAACCAGGGCGGTCCATATTGTCTATGAACGCTTTGGCTTCTGCTGATAATGTCGGCTTGGGCCTTGCAAGGTATTGCCTACATGCTTCTTCATCCTGCTCACGGATGGCTTTTAGGATACTCTTTTTCCTGTCATCCGACAGGCCTCTCCCCAGACGCTCGAGATGCTGTTCGCGCAACGCGTCGACAACGACATTTCGATATTTGAACGACAGATGGTCCCAACTTTCCTTCCCGGGCGAATAACCGGTTCTGCGAATCCCCAGCACCCACTTGAGGAGCGGGCCGTATTCATTATGGGCCAATATGTCTCCCGGTCCCGAAGGATTGTATTCCGAAAGGTCTATCTCTTGGAGAACGACAGGCCCTCCCATCTTCCTAAGGACGTCGATAATGTCATCATTCCTTCGCGCCAACTTTTCGTAGCCGGGCAGGGAATATAGAATCCCGTAACAAGAAAGGATGGTGCTCAGGGCGGGTGCTTCCTCGTCACATATCTTCATGGGTTCCGTAAGGAGTTCCACCTTGAAATTCGGCAGGTTGACAAGAGCCTTGAACTTCTCCACGTTACTGAAGAAAATGGAAAGCGCCAGCTCTTCCTTGTAGTTCAACCATCTCGTTGTATTTTCCGTCATTGTATTTAGTAGTTATGCTTGTGTCTTCACTAATGCTAATCTTCTTTCCCGACAGGTATCACTTCTGGGATTTCATCCCATACGGCCTTCGAAATGACATCTCTAAGAGAGGATAACGACCATCGGGAGCAAAACGTTATTTCATCTTCGAACGGCAGTTCAATGGCACCTCCGCAGCCGTCATCCTCAGATGCGTAGTCGTGGTAGGTGTACGGCTTGATGCGGACGGAGTCGCGCTGTTCCACTGCGGCCAGATATGTCTCCGCACTTTCCAGACTTAACGTGACGGGAGCCCCCGCCTTATAAAGCGCCGCCACGATATTGATCGCCTCGCCGATGTAGCACGAGTAACTGTTCCTGACATATATCATCCAGCCTTCATCCTCGTAATCGTGAACGGCGAGAATATCTAGTCTCGTAAGGTCGATTTCCCCGTAGTGGCCTACGGCCGCCTTTTTGAAATCCTCCTCACTATCGGCGTCATACTCTCCGAGGCTCATCCATCCAAGTATCTCATAAGATTTCAAGAGGTCTTGATTTCCGAATCGTGCCTCATAATCGTTGTAGATCTTTTTCTCGGAATAGAACGCATGCCAGGCTCTGGTATACCAACCGGCGTAGTCCCGCAGCGTCATCTTCGATACACACGGTATCTCGTTCGCCAATATTTTCCGCAAGGCCTCCGCTGCCACCTCCGGCTCGTAGACTTCAAGACCCAGGGAAGGCGCCGCCGTTACCAGGTCCTTTCGCGAAATACGGCCAAAACGGTATTGTGCGGGAAGCATCTTCCTGACATTGCCATTATAGGCATCAGGATGGCGACAAATCTGGTCAACCAGGTCTGTCAGTGCCGCCAGGAACTGTTCCAGAAACGCTTCGAGGTCGATCAAGACACTGTCCCCATTATCGTAATTCCGGATCAGGCACCTATAGTCCCTCTCGTCGGTAATACGAATTGAAAACATGCCTTCATATTGGGACATGAAGACGCGGAACCAGCCTTCCTCTCGCGGGAAACGCGACCTCCACTCCTCAAGATACCGCTCATAGGTATCCTCATCGGAGCCTCTCCACCAGTCATACGGGCACCAGTCTTCACTCGTGCCACGGGGGACACAGATCCAAAGGCTACGGTATTCGTCTTCTCCCATCGGAGCCAGTCTCATCAGTTGGTCCCGAACCGCCGCGAGCAGTTCGGCGGAGCGCCCCTCAGCGAACAGCCACTCAGACAAGCTGTGCGGAATTCGTTCAAAGTCGGGCAAAGTCAGTGAGCCGAACGTCATCATTTCTCGAAGTCGTTTTTGAATTTGAAAAAGTATTCAGAGTTTTGTGTCGTGAAAACATGCTGCTTCCAATCAATCTTCACAATGTTGGAAGTACTGTACCAGGTCAAGGGCGTGTCAAGGTGAAGCGGAAGCCCTTCTGCGAAGACGAATGTCCAACCTTCATGTTCTTCACCTCGCGATGGCCGTATCCGACGTATCTTCATGTATCCCTCCTTGCAGTTTTGAAGATAATTATATATCCGTTTGGCGGTTTCCTCGTCGCCGACCAGTTTCTGGAGTGTCTCAAGCGTTTCTTCCTTCAATTCTTTCAGTTGTCGCTGGCGTTTGACCGCCTTGCATAAGTCGATATATTCCATAATCAATTCTTCTCCGATTCATTGTTCAAGGTTTCTCTCATAACGAACGATGTCGTATGAATTCTCAAAATATCTTAATTCATTATTAAGGAGTTCTATGGCCTTATCCACGTTGTCTGTTGTCAGGCCATTTCCGGGATCCACCCCGATAAGCCTTTCGTCGTGGTCGCACCATCTATCCCCGTCAAGTACGATGAACCTCACGGGGCCGCAGTAGAGGGCCAGCCAATTCGTGACCTCATCTTTCAAGCACAGCGCCGGCTTTGTGACGTCATAAATATCCCCCGGCATATTCCGTTCCCGCCAAATGGCGGCGACATTGCCCCTTTCCATCTTTGCCCAAGGCGACGTGACAACAATCTCCGCCCCCGTTGTCTCTATCAACCTGCGGAGCCGTTCCACGGCGTCGGGGTTGAAGGCTTTGTCCGAAGGGGCAAGGGTGTCTTCGGGATTGATGAAAATGATTTTTTCAGGCTCTGCCATCTTGAAGCAAGACCCCCATGGGGAAATAACGTCCCTCCCGGCTTCCTCCATCTGCTTTTCAATAATGCTCTTTACTTGGTAAAAAGATACCGGTCGCAAGTCATTATTGTCAACTCCGACATCGTATTGACAAGGATACAGGTGTACGAGACGGTGCATGTCCTTCCCCCTCAAACTATTCGGCCCGGAGTGGACATGCCCGAACAACTGCCATGTACCATCATAGGCACCGCCGAAGCACAGGAGGGGGGAATGATTGAGGATGATATGCTGACCGTCAACAATGATCTCCTTTTGACAGGAGACGTTCTTGAACCGGCTAAGCATCCAGTGGTGATAATCATCCTGGTCATGATTGCCCAAAATCAGGTAGATTTCACCATTCAGACGATTGGCGACATTATTAAGGATACGCCATTGCGGTTTGCCAAAGTCGCCAAGATGGAATACGGTCCCGTCTTTGGGAACCGTTTCGTTCCAACGGCGAATCAGGCCCTCGTTCATTTTCTCAACCGTGTCGAAAGGACGGTTTCCGAAACGCAGGGCATACTTCTGGCCGAAATGGGTGTCAGCCGTGAAGAACAGATTCTTCCCGGAGAATACGGACCTCAACGGACGGCGAATTTCCTTCTGCTTATTATGCTTCATGAGTATCTTGAATCTTTCTCTGACTAGCAAAGTCGTGAAGTAGAACGGTCTTCATCACACTTTGATGAAGGCATCGTTTTTAAATCCATACCTGTCTTCATTCAGTTCGATATAGCCCAGTTGGTTGCAGAGCAACGGGGTCCCGTTCGGATTCCGAGAGGGCATCACCGTTCCACTGCCGCCATTGTCGTGAGTATGGCCAAAGATCCAGCAGTCGACGTCGTGTTCCGCTATAAACTCCGACATGTCGACATGGAATGCGGTGAACAGCCCGCTTCCGGGCTCGTAGCGGTCGAATTCCCGGGCCGTGCTGGGGCAGTGGTGCGTCAGGACTACCTTCTTTCCGGCTGTGGATTTTTCCAGTGCGTCGGCAAGCCAAGACCTGCAGGTTCCATGGAGGGCGGCGAAGTCGCTCGCCCGCAGCCGGTGGCCTTCGTAGAGAATCTGGTGGCAGTCGTTCATGCCGTATTCGACATCGGCATACCGGATGGGAGGAATGACGGACCATAACGTCGTCACGAAGATCTCGACGTCATCGATGACCATCGACCGGTTGTTCAGGTACCGGACGTTGTCGCGTACCTTGTGTTCGTAATCGACGAGGGTCCTGTCGACGGAGATGCCGTCCTGACGGCCCACGCGGGCGACGGGGTCCTGGTAGTATTCGTGGTTCCCCGGGACGATGACGGTTTCCCTGAAGTGCCGTGAGCACCAGTCGAAGAACGGATTTTGTTCAAGGCGTCGACGCTCGAGGTAGGCGATATCGCCCGCGAGAAGCAGGACGTCGCCACTAGCGACGAGGCCGTAGACAGTCATGAACCTTGAGTTCATTCCGAACTCAAGATGCAGATCGGATGCGTACTGAATTTTCATATCGTATTAAATAACTTGCTTATTTCCAATGAAACTTTGATTCGGACTCGAGCCATTTCCGTTATATCTTTCCTTCTCTGCGAAGTCATACTTGCTGGGGCCTCCCGGTTCTGCAGCGGAAGCACGTCCCTTCCGCATCTGTCATGTGCCTAACCGGGCGGCGGAACCGCGTGCTCGCGGCCACCTTGCCCGCCATCTGCGACTTACAACAGGCAACCGTCGACCCGGGCCGCTTTCTCCTGCTCACGCTCATTCCATCAATATCTTTATCGCCGTATCGACGTTACTCTCCGTTATGCCCGTATTCCTGTCGACCACCACGCACCGGAAGTCCTCCAACGGCTGCATGCCGACATAGACGTACCTGACGTTGCCGGAGAGGGTGGCCACGCGCCGCGAGATGGCCTCCTTCACGGAATTCCCCTCCGGGACGGACAGCTCCAGAACGTCCGTGGCAGCGGCCTCCAACCTCTTGTATGCCGCCTCTTGAGAAGCGGTGACGGGTCCGGCATCAGGGTCGAGGAACACGACGAGGCGGTTGCCGGCCTCAACGCGGATTTCCTCCCCGACAGCCTCGCGGGCTGCCCGAACTTGCTCCTCGATCTTCGCCTTGACCTCATGGAAGGACACGGGGCGGAAATCGTTGTTGTCCACGCCGACGTCATATTGCAACGGAAACAGCATCTTCAGGCGCGGAAGGTCCAGGCCCGTGTTGGATAGCGGGCCGCTGTGGACATGCCCGAAGAGCTGCCAGGTGTCGCGATAGGCGCCGCCGTACGCAAGGAAGGGGTTATGGTTAAGTATGATACTCTGGCCGCCGACGCGTATCGTCATCTGCTGGGTCACCATCTCGAAGCGGGACATGAATGACTTCTTGATGTTACGGAAGTCGTGGTTGCCCAAGATGAGATAAATCTTGCCGTTCAACCGTCGCACAATGTCGTCCCACTCCCTGCCGCCGCCCAGGCAGAAGTCGCCGAGATGGAATACCGTTCCGTCCTTAGGGACGGTCTCGTTCCATCGGCGGATGAACTCTTCGTTCATCTGGGCCGCATCCTTGAACGGCCGGCCGCTGAACCTGACGATGTTCCCGTGGCAGAAGTGCGTGTCCGCAGTGAACCAGACATGGTCCGCGTCGAACCTGTATTCCAACGGACAAGGGACCGACGTTTCGGGCGTTATGATCTCAGCCTTCCCGTCCGGCAGGCGGGTCGTTATCTTCGCGCCCGGGGCATCGTGGGCCGACGGCGGCGTGTCGTCCTTGCCGACGGAATCTTCCAGGTCACCCGGAGAGACCGGATCGTCCATGAACAGCATTTCTATGAAGCTCTGTTTCCCCCGTTTCGCCTTTTCGGGCCTTTTCCTGCTCACAAACCGCAAATCCTTGTCCTGGCCATTATTGGGGGTCATGATATATACGATACGTGTGGCATTCGGGGCGCCCTCCATCACCTCTTCATCCAACACCTCTTGTACCCCGCCCCGCAGATACCAACACTCCACCCTCGCGCATCCCATTCCGTTTATGGTCTCGACATATCGCTTCTGCCCGGACAGGGACAGCCGCCCGCCATCCACCACGAAGGATGCGCCGCTGTTGACGGCATCAGCAATGGCGGCATCAACGATCGACAGGCTACCCAGCTCATTGGGACAGATCCTCCTGAACCCTTTCGGCGCCAAGTCCCCGTAATAAATTGCGCGGTTGGCCGTATCATCCTTTCCGCACAGTATGATAGCCCTGCTCATTACCTAATCCTCCTCTTCTTTATCATTCTCCTCTTCACCAGCCCCTCCAAATTCCTCGTTTGTTTCCTTCGGCATCACTTCCGTTTCTGAGTAGGCATAGTTATTCCGTATGAAGGTCGCATTATCGTGCAGCGCCTTCTTCTCCGACAGGAGGTAGTTCAAGAACTCCTTCGACATGAAGTCCTCCAGCCAGACATCCTTGTCATACAACTCCTTTTTGTCGTTGTTCCTAGCATAGAATCGGGCTATTTCACTGAATGTGTAATAGACGCTCTTCAGCGTCGGAATGATGTCACAAAAGCCGAGCTCCTTTGTCTCCTTTTCATCAAAACAGCACTGTTCCACCGTGACGAGCAGAACGGGGCTGTAGCGGTTGTGGGTGCCCGCGTTCAAGGGAATCGTCTCATCAACGACGGAATGCTTCACTATGTTGATTACGATCTCATCCCAATCCTCATTACCCCAGATTTGGAGATGGGCCTCGTCATGATACATGAAGTTTTCCAGGTCATGACGAAGACGCTTGAAGTCAAAACTGTTACGATTGACGGTGAAATTGTGATGCCGATGTCCTATTTGGACCGTCACTTCCAGCAGGTTCTCTTCTCCTCCGCAATCTTTGTGGTCGGTTTCCCGGAATTTAAGGTCAAAGTCCTCGGAGCAAACCAGGGAGGCGCCGGTCTCCCGGCAACAAGAATGCACGTGGGAAAGCATTTTCATCATGATCTCTCCCATGTCTGACAGACTGAGTTTGTCATCATAGGCCGTCTCGCAGCCAAAGATTACGAACCTATTATACAGTGCCGCGATGCTATCTTCAATCTCCGTGTACACCGAATATAGGTCAAAGTCAAGAGACACGGAGTTGGTTACATCTTTGGTGTAATCTCTTATTTCCCACGTCATCATATGCCCTTCATGGTCAATATTTCCGCTCACGATGGGAAGAATATGCGAGTCGTCATCCTCTACATTGATGAACGGAGAAAAGAAACTGATTGCGTCTTCTTCCACGGGGCCCAGGCAGGAGCATAAAGCATTAGGATCCAATAGGAAGTCTTGCCGGCCCTGGATATAACTGAACCAGATGCCGTATTTGTCGTCGGGGCCGCCCTTGCGGAATGCGATGGGGAAATGCTTAAGTTTCGTCTTTTTCATTTTGTATCGTGTCAAAGTTTTGTTAAAACATTATCTATGGGGTTGAACTTGAAGGCGTGCCCGCAATCCAGGCAGGCCCAGTAGGGGGTGATGATTTCCCGTTCCATCCAGGAATGGCCGAAAATCTGGTAAGTGTCCTCCAAGGAAAACCTGTTCGGATCGTGATCCGTCACGTCCGCCCAGACGGGGCTGCCATAGATGTTGTGGCCGCCACGGGTAAAGGACGTATCGGAGAGAGCCCAAAGCAGGATCTGCCGGCAGTCACCGTCGTGCAGCAGGTCGTTGAGCCGCTCGCCTATCTCCGTGAACGCCTTCGTAAAGAGCAGGCGTTCGTTCTCAAGGATCCATCCGGGGAGGATGCCCGCATGAGAAAAGAGATACTTGTTCCCTGGTGATTCCAACAAGTAGGTCAAGTCGAAAAGGGCAAGGTTGTCCAGGAAGAAAGTGCGGTTGCGGACGGCATTCTCCCGGTCGAACCGTCCGCCACCGATCTCCGGCAGCAAATAATGCAGGTCGTGGTTTCCCAACAAAAGGGTCACCTTGTCCGAATACTTCCGCTTCATAGCCACGACTTCCCGGAATTCGGCCCAGGCCTCTTCCGGAAAAATCATTTCCTGCGGATACGGGTCGAGATAGTCCCCGAGAAAGATGACGTGCTCTTTCCCGATGTGATCGTTGACGGGCTTCTCCCAGAAGCTTCGTCCGTGTATGTCAGGTATGATGATCATAATGCCTTGTGGTTTTCAAAAAGAGTAAAATTACCAATGCTTTGACTGAATTATCTAGAACTATTCGGGGCTTTTGGGGATGCTTCGTCCCGCCACTCTCATTATCATAACTTCTTGTCCCAAAGGACCCTCTGGCGGGAGACCGCCAATGCGATTTCGTTAAAGGCGTTGCGAAGGTCCTCGATTTCACGGCGGCGCTTCGGCGTGGCGAATTCCTCGTGGAAGGTGGCGCGGCGATCGCGGAATGCCTCCCAGGCCGTCTTTCCGCCGGCGCCGGGACGGGATGATTCGGGGAGGTTGATGCGTTCCAGCAGGCCGCATATCCAACTCCGTACAATTTCTTCGCTTGCCTCGCGGTATCGGCGTTCCGAAACCGGCATATTTTCCAACGGAACGCTGAACGCCACTTTCGCCAGACAGTAGACCACCCGCAGGACCTTGATCCGTGAGAGGCCTTCCGCGGGCTGGAGTTTGCGGCAGGGGTAGTTCCTTTGATGGTTGAGGACACGGTAGAGGTTGTCTTCGCTACATTCCTTGAAATAGCGGTACATCACCGGGTGGAAGGCGTGGCTCAAGGCGGAGAAGAAGGGGTCCCGCTCGCTTTCGGCGATGGGCGGTAGTTCACGGGCGCCGTCCCCCTCAACACGGGACCGCAAGATCTCGACCTCCCTGCTCAGTGTTTCAACCCGCTCTGCCAAGCCGTCGTACTTCTCCCTCAGAGACTCGGGCTTTCCTTTGCTATTTTTTTCTTTCTCCATATCCTTTTCTTCAATGGTTTGTATTTACCACGCCCGGGCGGCCCTTGATATGGTCTGTGGGCCATATCAAGGGTTACCCTGAACGCCAACCCTACTCAAACTCCTCCTGCGGGACATCTTTCTGATACCCTTCACCAAACCCACACAGTCCCCACCGGGCCTTATATTCCCTGATACGCAGCGGCAGGAGTTCACGTCCAGCACGTATGCGCATCTTGGTTACCTGGCGGAAATGCTTGTGTTCCATTGTCCTCACCCATTTGAAAACGGTCCATTTCATCGCTGTCTTTCTTGTCGTACGGCTCATGTTGTTTTGTTTTAAGTTACTATTGTGATTTGACTCTTTCTTATCTAAAAATGGGGAGGATTGAAACCGCCTACGGCATGTTTTCCTCCGGTTGGCCGAAGCCGTCTTCGCCATCCTCCCCAGGCACATTATTTAGCATTCAATATGGTATCGACCATGCCATATTCAAGCGCTTGCTCCGCATCCATCCAGTGGTTCCGGTCAGCATCCAAAAAGATTTTTTTGTAAGGCTGGTTGGTATGAAGGGCGATGATGTCATATAGTTGGATGCGGATTTTTTCCATCTCCCGGACTTCGATTATCATATCCGAGGCCTGGCCCTGGACGCCGCCCATGGGCTGGTGGATCATTACCCGGCTGTGCGGAAGGATGGAGCGGCGGCCCTTCGTCCCGGCGCAGAGCAGCACTGCCGCCATCGAGGCCGCCATGCCCGTGCAAATCGTAGCCACGGGGGCATCGATGAACTGCATCGTATCGTATATCCCCAGCCCCGCCGACACGCTTCCGCCCGGGCTGTTGATGTAGAGCGAAATCTCCTTTTCCGGGTCGATGGAAGAAAGGAACAGCAACTGGGCCTGGATGATGTTCGCCACGGTATCGTCGATGGGGCACCCCAGGAAGATGATGCGGTCCATCATCAGCCTGCTGAACACGTCCATCTGGACCGCGTTCAACTGGCGCTCTTCGATGATGTTGGGACAGAGATACCCGCGCGGGGCGGTGTAGTGAGCGTATGGCCCGTGCTGACCGGCGCATGACGCGTTATCTGAGAGAAAGGAGTTGTTTGTCATATCGATTGTCATCTTTAATGAAGGTGTTAGTATCCGATTCTGTTACGACAGGATTTGGATCCGTTCTCGGTGGAGAGTTCTTCCTCACATAGGGCCTTGATATACTCCAGCCCACGGTCCCCCTTGTAGTACAACTCTGCCAGGTTACGCTTTGCCACCACGTTGTCTATCTGGGCGCCGCTCATCACGAAGCCGTTGGCAAGTTCATTCGCCTCAGCATCCGTCAGTTCGGGAATGCAGGATATCCAGATTCTCTGTCTCGCCGCCGCGTCCGGCTTCTCCAGTTTCGTCTTGAAGAGGAAACGGCGGTAGAAGGCCTCGTCCATATTGTCGATCAGGTTGGTCGTCGCCAACAGGATCCCCCGCAGGTTTTCCACTTCTTCCAGGAGGATGTTTGTCAGGGTGTTCTCCCCCTTGTCAATGGCGCGATCCACGTTCTTGAGCCTTTTGGACAAGATGGTGTCGGCCTCGTTCAGAAGAAGGATCGGCATCTTGTCCGTGATGCGTGTGATGTAGTTGTACGCACGGAACACGGCACGGAACCCCTTCTCGGACTCTCCCCACAGGCTGCCCAGCACCTTGGACATGTCGAAGAGGATGATATCCCTTCCCGTTTCGAGGGCAAGCTGCTTTACCGTCTCCGTCTTTCCGGTGCCCGGGGGACCCCAGAGGAGGCTGATGATGGCTATCGGCCGCCCCTGTTTCGTAAGAACCCGTTCGGCAAACTTAAAACCGTCTTCAGAAAGAAGTGTGAGCAGGTAATCTATGTCCTTGCCCGTCTCCGCGGAATAGTACAATTCCTTTTTTTTCAGTTCGGCGTTCTTGATGATGGTGGCCCGCTTGGCCATCTCATCGTAGTTGATCAATTCCTCATGTCCCCGGAACAACATCCCGGCGGCCATGGGGGACAAGAAATAATCACAGGAGGTATTGTCATTGCCTTCCCCATTCGAAGAGACGGCGACAAGTCCCTTTTTGGTCAACTCGCTGACACTTTTTTCATAATCGGCATCCACGGTATCGCTATCGGGACGGAACGGTTTCATGAAGTGCTGGACGAAGTAACTCGCATATGCCCAGAAGGCCATTTGCTGGCTTTCCGTCAACTCTCCGATGTTGAGTTCCCGGCTTGCCCATGCTATACGGGAGTCCTTTTCCTTTCGGAGCGCCTTGTTGAACTTTGACAGCCAAGGCCTTTTATAGATGTCTTTCTGCTGACATTTGGATAGTTCTGCATAACAGTCTTCAACCAGATCGGGTTCGTATTCCTCATCAAACGTAAAGGCCCTGACCGCTCCCGGTGCTACCCGGTAGATCCATTCAAGATCCGCGTTCCCTTCGAAAACACATTCAACGAAGCGCCGTTCAAGCAACTCATCCATGGCGGTGTCCATGTTTTCAGTGTAATTCTTGAAAAGAAGCGTCAGCCTACTCCCCTTTATCTCATCCCTATAATGAAGCATATACGCCAGAATGACTATCTGGGCGGGACTGAGGTCGTACCGTTGTGCAATTCTGTTTACCGCAGGATTACGCGGGTTGAATATAAATTGACTTTTCATTTCTATCAATCGATAGAGCCTATCGAAGTCTTGCATCGTTGAACTGTTCGCCATATGGATTTGGGTTAAGTGTTTATTTAATTTGGAGGTCATGAGCGTGGCCTTTCACTATATAATACCGGTGGTTTCCATGAAAATGTTAAATCGGTTTTGAATTTTTTACAGGGTCAAGACCAGTCACCTCTTGCCTGGCCTCTCATCTCTTCCCTGGCGGATGCTGCTGCCCGCCCTTTCGGTGCGGGCAGCGCAACCACAGGCAATGATAGCGTCATACGTCATAGTAGTCGAGGAAGTCGTCCACATCTTTTATCCACTTTTCGTAGACGGTCCCGGCATCGTCGATGACGGCATCGTAAACCGCTTTGGCGTCACTATGGCTACGATAGAGGCTCAGGGCATAGGTGATCGCCCCGAGGCCGTCTATGAACACGTCATAGGGCACGACGGCGCCCTCCTTGCCGGCGCCCTCCATCTCGTGGCAGAGGCGGCGGATGAAGCGCGGGCTGAACTCGATGGACTTCCATCGTCCGCACGATTCGGACATCGTCGCGAGGGTCTCCAGGGCGCGGGACCCGTCGGTGGGCATGGCCACGACGGTGGAGCCGTCTTCCTTGTCCCACATCCTGCCGAGGCGGCGCATGCGCCAGGACCAGGTTCTCCTCCTGTGCGAGACGAACCGCACGATTCCCAGAAAGAGGATGATGATGGTGATGATGATTTTGCCGACCATAGCTCTATGCTATTAGCAGGTTTGTCTCTTCTTGGTATTGTTCCGGAGGGTGCTCTCCTTTTTCTCCCAGCGGATACCGAGGTGACGGCACAGGTCCTCCATGCAGCGGATGGTGTTAGGATAGCCGCTGTTCACACCGTAGCAGAGTCCCGTGATGCCCGCCGCCTCGGCCTCGCGCAAATCGGTATCGATGCCGCTCACGACCACGGCCTCTTCAGCGGTGGAGCCCGTCTTACGGAGGGCGCGGTTGTACTGCGAGACCTTGCTCTGCTTGCCGCCGAATACGGCGATGGCGGGAATGTCGAAGTAATGGGCGACGATACGGACCACCGCAGAATCGTAGTCCGTCACGATGACCGTTTTGAAGCGGTTCTGGATCGTGCGGAGGCAGGAGATGACGTTCTTGGCGCAGGGATCCAGCGCCATGGCGGCGAGAGCCTTCCTACAGTTTTCCGTGGAAGACAATGCTTCCTGCCACATGGAGGTGCCTCCGATGATCGTTATCAGCGAGGCGATGGGGTTGAGAATGATGAGCTTTTTCATGTTTTAATATTTTTAATGGTTATTTATGTTTTATCTCTGTTTTTTGACTCCGTTTGGGACGCCCGTCGGTGGCGTCCTTCACTCCTATATACCCGTCCTTTTGCCCCAAATGTTAAATGGACATACATTAATTTTTCATCGGGGCGTAACGGCCGCCCTCATCCAAGGACTCGGGCGGGCCGTCTCACGGACTACAGGGGCTTCCTCGCACGAAGACCTAAAGTATGTCAGGCCCGCATCGTTGTCGATTTCCCCATGACCTTCGACGATGGCGTCGGCGGTTTGAAAAATGGCACCATGCGGACGCCTGTCTCTTTCGCGGCCTTCTCTCCCGGACACGGTATCCCGAGTTCCTCCAGCAGACGCTTGAAGCGTAGGCCGACGATGGCGACATCACTGGCCCGCCGGAAGCGGTTGCTCTTCACGATTTTCCCGTAGGGGATGTCATATATCTCGGCTATCATCCTCGTAGTTTCCGGGGAGACCGGGGCATCGAGCGTGATTTCAATCTCGTCGGCTTGCTCCGTAATCGCCGCGATGAGGGCCTTCGCTCCCGGAAGAAGCTCCATACAGCCCCGGTAGGCGAGGCAGCCTTCCGGCCGGGAGAGGATACGCTCCTTGAGGAGCGGCGTAGCGTTGATCCGCACCAGGTCGAGCGGATTGAAGGAGAAGGTTTTCTTCATGTCCATCGTGTGGACGTTCTTCGTGTTTCCGTTGTTTTTCATACTGATATTTGTTAGTTAATGATTGTTCGAAGGATGTCTCAGCCTCATTCCCGGCGGCTTCCGCTATCCAAAAGTTGCCGGGAATGACGGAGATATTGTCGGTTTACTGTACCAGAAAGTCCCGTATGACTTTCAGCGCCTTCTCCTCGTCAGAACTCGCCGTTTGTCTTACGACTCCAATAAGTTCTGCCACTTCTTTCTGAGTTAGTTCCTTGTTATTGAAGAGGCCGTACCTATTTATGATAACCTCTCTTTGTCTTTCGGTAAGCCTGGAGAGCGCGCGTCTGAGATCGTTAATCAGTTCCTGATTATCTTCCGGTGCGGGAATTCTTTCGATGAGCGGTTCCATGTCCGTATCGTCATCCGGATCATCCGGATAACCACTATCGACCGCCCTTATGCAGTCCCGTTTTTTCCTTTGCCACTTATCGTATATATCGATTAAAGTGTTTCCTACGATTTCGTCAAAATATCTTTTGCGGGATTTGCTGGGATCGTAATTGCGCAGTGCTTTTTTGACGACCGCCTCAAGCACTTCACCGATGAGGTCCTCTTTCTCTAAGGCGTAGTCATCGAGGTTTTCGTCTTCATGATATAGTTTCCAGTAATAATCGCATCTCTTTTTGACATATGCTATTATCTGATTGATGTCCATCGGTTTTGCTTCGTTTTTTTGATTGTTAAGTTTCATATGAATAATTTTTAAGAGTTAAATCGTATTATGTATTGACCCTCTCTAACGTGAAGGCCCCTTCACTTCGTGTCGGGGGCCTTCATGGAAGAGCGGGTCGATACAGATTAAGCTTATACTTTCAATTCGGTTGAGAAACGACCGGTCAGATGACTAATCGTATGATATCCTATCGGATTTTCAATGCACTGAGGGGAGGGATAGTATGTCGGATAATCCGACCATCGTGCTGAATCGAGATTCTTCCCCCTCAGCGTAAATTTCCAGTATTTGATTGAGACAGAGTCGCCCTCTTTTTCGAGAAGGACCTGCCGGGCCGTCGAGAATTGGAGGGCGATGCTTTAGCTTTGAGAGTTCATCTTTGTTCTGACGTAGTCAGAACTGTTAGCGAAGCGTCATATGTTTCATGTCATTGTGTTATCTTTTATTATGAATCAACGAGGGATTTTCAGCACTGGAGGGAGCCCCTCATAGAGGGGCGCGGGCTCCCGACAGGATGAAAATCTTTCGTTGGTAAGAATTTTAAAATAGGAGTATAGATTTCTTGGAATTTCTTCCCACTTTTTTTGCATATGAAATTCCTGTTTCCAGATCTGTTGGGTATCCGGGATTACGGAGCAGGGGAAAAGCGCGAAGTCGTGGCGTGCGTCAAGAGCGGGCTCTGCCCGCCGTCAGGGAACCCTTGACGACAGACACGCTCGCGCTATCTTCGCGGCGTAATCCCGGAACCCCAACAGGACGATTATCGATTTTTAGTCGGGTTGAGTCGGTTCGATGTTTTGTCGGGTCGTAATCAGGCGAGGGATTTTCATAAGCTGGAGGGGCCCCCGCGCCCCGAACGATTGAAAATCCGTCGTTGGTAAGAATTCTTTGTCAGTGTTATCATCAATTAGATTTTTTTCCCAATTTTGTAGAGATAAAAAAGTTGGTATGGAGAATATGATTATAAACGGGGCTACCGTTAAACCCATAGACGGAATCGTGGTGTCACGCGACTCTTTTGGACAAGCAAACTCGGAGATAGGGAGAACTTCACATCGAATATCGATTGTCGCACAACCCGAAGATAGAAACGTCTACTTATCCGATTTTTTTAACCAGACCCCATATGGACTGATAGACAAGCGCGCCACGGGTATCGGAGCCACCGAACTTGAGATCTGCGCCAAAAGAAAATCCGTGCTTGTCTTTCCCACAAGGGCACTGGCTGTAAGCAAATGCCGCAAAGCGGAAAAAGACTTCAAGGAAAAGGGTATTGACCACTTGTATGGCCTCTTCTATGTCGGAGGCTTGGAGGATGATACGATTTCCGTCGAAAACAGATTCCAAATAGAGTGGGACCAGCAACCGGAAAAACATGATGATTCCTGCTACACCAAACTGTTCGTCGTGGCGGACAGCCTTGACGCCGCATTGGGCGTAGCCAGGATTGACGAAGAGGAAGGGGAATACTTCCTGCTCGTTGACGAAGTGGATACTTATCAGATAGACAGCACATACAGGACACGGCTTGCGGATGTCGTAGACACATACTTTAGGTGGAATCACACCTGCAGGGCAATGGTTTCCGCAACCTTCAGACATAAAGAGATACCCGTAACGTGGTGTGACAGGGCGATACTCTACCCCCTTCCTGCGCAAAGTTATAATCCGGATGTCGAAACATTAGATGTCCCGCATTCTATGTTAGAGGGCATTCGCACGGAGCCATGGACGATCATTGAATATGACAGCCCCGTAAAACCCGAGTTCAAGCTTAGATATACATCCGACATCCAGAAATGCATAATCGCCACAATCCATGAGATTGCCGACACGACACAAAAGGGGAAGACGATACTCGTTGCATTCAACAACGTGAAAAACATTTCCGACATTATTAATAAACTTAAAAAACAACGAAATGATCTTCGCTTTGGCGTCCTGTTTAGTGAACGAGCCGAAAAAAAAGATATTGAGGAGTACCGGATATCCCCGGGGCAATTCGACGGATATCTTAGAAAAAACGAGGATGGCGACAGCACGCTGGTTGTCTTCATGACCTGTGCATACTATGTTGGTATTGACATATATGACGAAGGATGCCACCTGATAATGGTTTCGGCCTTCAACAATGACTTTTCACTACTCTCGGTTGAAAGAATAGAACAGATCCGAGGACGTCTCCGTCACGGGTCTGCGTCGAATACGATTATTTATAACTCCTGGGAGTGTGTACAGGTATGCAAGTACTATGTTACAAAAGACAAACGCTTCAAATACAAATCGAATGCTGACAGATGTTCGGACTGTAAACCATTAAAGATACCAAGTTTGCAGGATAGAAAAAATCAGGAGGATTCATACCTCCAACGCGCCACTTTGATAGCGGATCTTCAGAACTCGGTTTCAGAGTTATTGAAAGCAACACTTCCCGTTAAGACCGAACATACGATAAATAGAATTAGTTCGATATTAAATGACGCGGTTAAGGAGACGGATATGGACGCGGTCCCTTTGACGAGACGAAATAGCGAGGGAAAATTCATCCCTTATTACTTGAATCTTGACGCCATGGTGGACCAGTGGAACACAAAATACCGGATTTACGGAAACCGCTCAAATCTAGAGGAAGCCTTGAGGCATTATTATAATAATGTTACGGTCACAAAAGAGCCTCCTTATTTCCCTGTTTACAACCGCCCCGAACACGTTAAGGCAAAGGATGGAAGTCCTTCCTCTAACAACGGAAAGAAAGAAGCAAACAGCACGGACACATTCAAGGTAGAGGTTAAAGCCCTTTTCAATAAACTTAGAAAGGGGAAAACGGATAATGAAAAACATAAACTTCTGTTCAAATACGGGGGGCTATATCTGGATGGTCCGATAAGTAATTTTAAAAAAACCATACACACATATCTAGAGTATCTCTCTCTTGACGACATGGAAATGCTCGCGGATAAATTCGTGTTCGACGATAAAAATAAAAATACTAGCGATCTCAGACATTTGAAAAAGTTTCACGCGGCTTTAGGGTTTATGCTCTTGGAAGATTCGCACCCTTTCAAAGAAGAAGTCCTTACGTCTTTCGGATACCCGTCGAGTTCGCTGCCGGAGTTAAGGTTAAAAAAGCCAATACTGATTACGGACAGAAATGAAAGAATGATGGGCATCATTAAAGCCTTCAAACCGGATATATTTATCCCTCCTTCCCGGCAGGCTAACCAGAAAAGGAAGGATTACGCTGAGAAGAAAAACAAAAAAATTGAGAAAGATGCCGGTCTTCTCGTTGAATGCTTCTTCGAGAAAACAAATTCAAACAACCAATTCCGCATAAAAGGGCTTTATCCAAAAGCTTTCAAAACCCCTGACGGCAGAGAGATCCTTCAAGTGAAAGATGAAAAAACGAAGATTCCGATAACTCCGATTAAACGGATCCATCCTGAAGAGGGCGAGGATTTTATTTCCAAATATTTTCTCCCGAAGTTTACCCAGTAAGCATCTTTCCCGTCACGACCAATGATGGGATGGAGCCTGTTGCGGACAATAGGATCTCCGCCTGTGTCCCGTCATTCAGGTACTAACGATCAAATTGCAAAACCATATAATAAGGAGGGGCGCCCAAATAGAGCGTCCCTCCCCAATTAGCTTCTTTGAATCCTTCAATTCAGTTTTTCCCAGATATCTTCTTCGGAATACTTGACGGCTTTTTCCAGGGAGACGACCCTGGCGTCGTTCGTCATCCAGCATTGCTTATCGGCATCTACGAATATCACCCGGATATCGGAATCATCCGCCTGTTTGAACCTGACGAAGCACAACTGGTTCCCATTCTGATATTCTTCCTCGTGACTCAACAGTTGACAATCATTCACCCCCAACATGGAGCGGATGATGTTCCTGTATCTAGCCAACCATACGGCATCGGCTTCCGCCATAAGTTCCTCAACCCTCTTCTCCGCACTCTCCGCATCTCCTCTCCGTATCTGCCGGATAACCGCAGAATAAACGGCGCCGGGGTCTTTATCCCCGAGCGTCTCCGCGGCGGAGAACGCGCGCGACGCAACGGCTTCCGGGGAGTTCTCAAGTTCGGAGATCCGCTGATTCTTCCGGTATATCATATAACCGCTTCCGGCGGTCATAAGCACAAACACAATAAGGAAGGCAATGGAAAGGGATTTGTTGCTCAAGGTGATGTTTATGAGCGCCCTCTTGTTTTTCTCGTGTTCACTTAAGGCATCCAGTTTTTTCCCTACACGAGTAAGCATCTCCTGATCCTGTTCGCGCAGAGAAGTCTTGGAGGAAACCAGCAATTTCCCCTCGTTGCCGTTGATGAGCTCCGTGAACTGATCGCCGATTTCCTGCTTGGCCGTGCTCAGGGGGATGACCTGCGGGCCTTTCTCCTTGAGTTCTCTGATGTCGTCCATGCTTTTCTTCAGCTCCAACAAAGAGCCGGTTATCGCGCGACCATTACCCTTAAGGTCCTCAAGGGCTCCGCTCACTTCGTCCAATTTGTTCAAAATCACTTCTTCGGCGGGCGTGTTCGTTTCGACGCCCTCTTTGTTTTTCTTCATATCAATGTTTTTTATGTTTGTTAATATATTCGTTTTCAGGAGTTTTGCTCTCTTGTACTTTCGGCTTGTCAATGTCCTTGATCGCAACGGCCACAAGCAACAGCGGCTCAACGCGCCGGACGATTTCGTGGAGGGGCGTCAGGTACATCAACCGGAGAATTCTCCGGGCCGTCCGGTCATCAACGCCGGGATCCTCCGACATGCATTGCTCGGAAGAACGGATTTCCTGTATCATCCTGTGAAGTTTGTTGCAATCCTCCAGCAGGGCGTCGTCAAGAGGCAATTCATCCTTACCGTCCTGGAACTTGTCGTCCAGGTCTATGGCTTTCTTTCGCAGTGCGCCGAAGTCAAGCGCATTGGTCATATAATTCATAATTCGCGCATAGGAAAAGCATCTATCAATCTGCCGCCCGGAGAAGACATAAGTCTTGCTCTTTTTCTTCCTGTCCTTGCCCCGCTTGCTGAACTTGACGCCGATGGGTTTCTGGTTTTCCCCAATTTTGATTGTCGTGTCAATGCCGTCGGCGCTTAACGCAAGGGCCAGGTCTTCCATATCCCTGACTCTTTCGTCGTTGAGGGCCCTCAGCAGCGCCTTCGCGATGCCATAGCGGACTTCTTCGCGGGGGTCACGAAATTCGGACACACGGCTCAAGGTCTTGTGGAGCCCCCAACGGAATCCGTTCTGCAGGCTGATATCCTTGCAAACCTCTTCCGAGCGTTGGTAATCCCGGAAGTCGGAGAGACGTTTCCCCTCATTATTGACCATGTTTATGATAATGTGCATGTGGGGATTATCCTTCTCCCTGTGCCTGGTCACGGTGAACTGTGTGTCCGTCAAGCCCATCATGACAAGGTACTGGATCGCTATTTGAACCATAGCCTCGTCGGAAAGCTTGGCATCGTCCGCAGGATGAAAACTGATTGCCACATGGCACACCGGTCTCTTGACGGACGGGTTGAGCGAAGCTTGGATTTCGAATGCCATCGAGATTCTTCGGGGGTCGGGATTCGAGAGGTCGCCTCCCATGCCCAGCCTGGGAGAGACATATATCAAAGAGGCGTCCTTCTTCAACTCGCCGTCTTTGTCCATATCATAGTCCACAGCGCCGGAGAAACCGCTGCCTTTGGTGATTCGTGCTGTCATGACAATGATTTAAAAAGTTTGTCCATCAGTTCGTTCAGCCGTTTTACGAGCGTTTCGCCGTCTTCCATTTCGGAGAGAGTAGAACATCCCTTTTTAATGGCATCAGCCAAGTCCATGACGGCGTCGACCTGCGTTGGCGTGAGTCGGGGCTTGACCTCGGCGCGGAAGACAAGCATCCTCATCAGGTCGCTCTTGTTGATGTTCTTGGCCTTGACTATGGCCGCATCGTATTTTTGTGAAGTGATGTCCGCACACTTGAGCGCCTCCGACAGAAACTCCGATACGGATGTCCCCATTTGCGTTGCCTTTATTTTGGAAAGTTCGTGTTCGGCCCGCGTCACACGCACCTTAATTACATCCTTTTTCATTGTTTTAAGTTTTTATGTTATTTATTTCATTTTCCCATTCTCCCATTCTCCCATTCTCCGACTTTCCCATTTTCCCACTTTCTCATCTTCTGATATCACATCTCCTGTCTTCTTCATCATTCAGTCTAACTATTATTCGACATCCGCGAACAAGGTTCCATCCCATAGCCCTTGAGGCTCATTATGGCTGACGCGAATTTGAGCTGAAGGGATATTCTTTCGTAACTCTGGTTTCAAGTAGTAAGCTTGACATACACATTCTATTATATCGTAATGCGCCAGAAACGGAATCGCTCGATTCAATATGTTACTAGAGGGCAGCAAGGCGACATCCTCAGATACTTCATCGAGAAGAAGAAATTCTTTTATTCCAACGACCAGGATACAGGTTCCCGCTTTCGAACCATCGCCCGGGATAAGAGCAACATCTCTGGCAATCGGGTCTTTGTGTCTACCGGAGAAATCTAATGAAATAATGCCTCCGGACATGTTCCACAACCCGAAGACGCGAAGTCCCTTAACCCCATTGTTCGTATATTTAAAATCCTTACAGTACTGGAGCGTCTTGTCAAAAGGCACCTCACTCTTCATCACTGCCTTTTGGGCCGTATCTGTTTCGATTGGCTTAACGTCCTCGATCTCGATAAGGGACCTTTTGATATCGCGTTTGGGCATTTCCATCATAGGGTCCACCGGGCCAAGCATCTTCGCTGCTTCATCAATTGACACTCCCTGTAAATACGAGGCCAACTTATATGCATCTCCATGGTGCTCCGGGTCTTTGACATTCCACCATTGGTTGAATAGGGCGCTGACGAATACCTCGGGGCGCCCGACAGTGTGTCCGGGCGCCTCGAACCAGCCGTACCTCGAAGTGGCAGATACTGGCTGTATGCCGGTTGCTATCATCGCCTCAAGGATATTCATCATGACATAATCTTTGCAATAGCGGCGTTCACGATCTGGAGCATAGTGACGTGATTCTGCCGGGAATAGCGATATACGTTCAGATAGAGCTCAAAGGGGATGCGAACCGAGGTCTTGTAGGGCATCTCTTCGATCCTCACAGACATGGCCGCCTGCTCTATGTCTTCTTTGCTCTGTTTTTCAATCAGTTCTGCGAGGGCATCACGAAATCCTGACCTATTGTTCTTGCCACGCTCTTTTAGGCGAATACAGAGTTCATCGTAGGTCTGACGGTCCGTGATGACAGAGATGTCATAGTGAGGGGGCTGGTGTTTAATGTCAGCCCTAGGCTTTTCAATTGCCGATTTTTTTTTCACGGCTTCTTTCTTCTTGGGGACAGATTCTGCCGGAAGAGAGGGCTTTGGCTCAGGCAATACCTTTCCCGGGCGGGGCTGAGTGTTCTCGGCGGCGTGATCTGCCTCTGCCTTGTCCACATCCTTGACAAAGGAATCATTGGCGTTACCGGCATCGAACCGGTGCAGATTGACATTTTTAAAATCCTTGCTCATGTCTAAATGCGGAGTAATAATTCATCAACCAGTGCGGAGTAGTCGTATGCGGCATTGCTTTTAGGAGCATACTCAAGCAATTCCATCCCCTGCAACGCACACTCGCGCAGGGCAACGCATTGCCTTATGCGCGTCATATATACCTTGGAACCATAATCCTCACGTAGTTTTCCCTCGACGAAAACGTCTAGAGAGCGTCTCTTGTTGAAGCAGGAGAGGAAGATCCCGTCGATAGTTGCCGGCAAGGAGGCATCCCGTATGGTCTTGTTGACCTGCGAGATACCTGCCAACGACTTGCCGTCGGGGCTCGCGGGGACGAGGAGATACTCCGCCGCCGTCAGGGCGTTAATCGTCAAGTAATCTGACGAAAGGGGCGTGTCAACAATTATGAAATCATATTCGTTTCGCACCACAGAGAGGATGTTCGTCAACGCACTTTTATTGTTGTCGAGACGGAGTTCGTTCTCAACGACAGATAAATTGGGACTGGCCGGTACCAGACGGAGAAAAGGCTGGATGTCTAACATCGGCAGGGGCCCTCCGCCAAGGGCCTGTTCAATCGTTACACCCGGGGTGCTGGCGCTTAAAAACTGCGTCAGGTTACTCTGCGGGTCCATATCAACCGCAAGCGTGCGATACCCGCGAGAGGCCAAAAGGCTCGCGATCACAGAGGCGCCCGTGGTCTTTCCTACGCCTCCGGCGTGGTTGTATAAGCAGATGGTTTTAATCATATTATTGCTTTTTTGCGTTAATTCTTTCTTTGCCTAACTGTTCTGCGATGTCTGCGTCGAATGTCATGAGCTTCCCTTCCTTATATATTATGGCCGGCCGGAACCAGTCAGAATTCGCGATGCGACAAGCCTGGGGACGGCTGCACAGGAACAGTTCCATTACACCCGTTAAGCCCTTTTTGACATTTCGACCTTTTTGCGCATCCCCCGATTTCCATTCCAAGTAAAGTCTGAGTTCTTCCGCTGACATTCGGACATTCACAAAGCCATTTTGCTCTACTTCAATATAAGAAACCATATTCTTAACTCTTATAAATTAGTTACACGCCGCAATATAAAACTTTTTCGTAAGAAATTTTAATTTTTATTATTATTTTTGCGTCATGGAAATTAAAAAGTACGATTTAAAGCCGCGAATCAAGGATTTCCTGCTGGCGATAGGAATGACAGCAAATCGCTTGGAAACTATCTGTGGGTTCTCAAAAAGATACCTCAGCAATGTAAATTATGTCGTCCCACAAGACAAGTACGAGAAAATTTTATCCGTTTTACCGCAACTAAACAGAAATTGGCTTGAAACTGGAGAAGGGGAAATGTTCAACAATCTGCTTCGCACCACCCCTCTTTCCCAAAACAACGAGACGTCCTTGTCTACGAGTTATAGAATAGGTGTCTTCAAACGCATTGCCGCTGTTTTGGAAGCAAATGGTTGGACGGTTGATACCTATGAAACAGTCAATCGCATTACCAAGGGGACAATTAATGACGTGATTTTCAATGCGGATTCTCCGGTGGTTATCTCCTGGGTCTTCGACATCATGTCAGGATTCCCCGATTTCTCGATAGATTGGGTGCTGCATGGCCGTGGCATACGAAACATCGGCGCCTCGAACCGCTTCCCGCTTATCGCCGCCGAAGTCGCGTCGATAGCATTGAGTGATGATGAACTTCCGGATAATTGGCTTGACATTGCCTCCGATGATGACCGGATGGTCATGATTCCGGATGTTATTTCACCGGAAGACCACCACCTGGAAAATGGTTTCTTGTTTGTCGTACCAGCCCTGAATCGTTTTTATGGCGGGGGAGCCGCAAGTCCGGGAGATTATCTTCTGTGCGAGGCGACCCCTACCCATCCGACAAACTGGCATGATGGCGAGACATACCTTATTTATACGAGTGGGCGAATCTGGTGCAGTAAGTTGGAAGAACAGAACGGCTTTCGTATAGAAGACCACGAGTTGTTTACCCATAATTACCATTATGTATCCCAAGAGGCCGTTGTGTCCCTGGGGCATGTCGTTGCTCAAGTCCATTTTACCCCCTATTGGGCGGTAGAGGGTTCGATATCATACGCCAAGAAACTTGGGCTGATCTAGGCCGACTCATCAACCAGCGAAGCCTTAACCGTAAATACGGCTAAGGCTTCGCTGAAATCCAATATCCCTCACAGAGAAGTTTTCACTCTTTGTGTTGTTCTTGTTTCCATTTGAGGAACGCCTTATATTCCTCTTCAGGTAGCTCCTTCATGGCAGGTGACGAAGACGCCGACTTCGGACGAAGGCAACAATGCCGCACGTTAACCTGTTTGAACTCACAAATAGCAAATATACTTACCGCTATCTCATCAGTGATGAAGGGGGCGGTTGGCTTTATGGTGAGGATAGCGGGCTAAAAAAGCAAAAATTGCGTTGTTTTAGCCCGTTATAGAAGGAGGTCATTGAGGGTGACGAAACTACTAACGGTGTCTGTCCAGGCGTTTTCCTTGACCGGCTTGACAGTGATGAGGGTAACGAGGATGTTTTTATTAGTGTCGGTCTCCTGCTGGAATGCGCTTATGCGGTTGTCTATCTTCTCGGCTTCGGATTTGGTAAGGGCATAGTCGCCTTTGGAGTATTTGACTTCGCAGAGATTCAGGAAACCGTCGGCCCGATCGATGATGAGGTCGATCTGGGCACCCGGGTCTGAGGACTGGCTGCGCCAGGAGTAGTATTCGGTGAGGATGCGGTCCATTCCGATGGCGCGAAGGATTTGCGGGATGTGGGACATGGCCACTTTCTCATAGGTGAGGCCGTACCAGTTGTTCTGGGCGGCGGTGTTCAGCGTGTGCTGCCAGTAGTGGGGATCGGTATTCTTGCTCTTGATGAAGGATGCGTGGAAGAGAGAAAAGAAGTCCACGAGCTGGTAGAGGCCGCCGTTGGAGCGGACGCTTTTGCCGAGGACGTTGTAGTGCCGGATGAAGTCGCAGTTCACGAGGTCTTCAAGCATGTCGCTGAGGTGGCCGTTGTTGGGAACCTTCAATTTCTCGGCAATCTCCTTGCGGGTAAGGCCTTTCTTAGTGTCTGAAAGGAGCTTGATGATGGCCTTGTAGCGCTCCGGCATCTTGAAGAGGGATTTATAGAGGCGCTCGTATTCACCGCGGAGCTGGGCTCCTTCGGCGAAGAAAAGGGCGTCGATGTTGTCGGCCAGGGACATCCCGGAATCCAGGAGACCCAGATAGTAAGGGATGCCGCCCAGAATCATGTATGCCTGGAGGACGGTGATGTCGTTCCACTTGAATTTGTTCGCCTGCAGGAATTCCTTGGTTTCTTTGAGGTGGAACGGGAAGAGGTGCATTTCGTGCGTGATGCGGTTGTGGAGGCCGCCTTTGTTGTCGATGATGTTGCGGACAATCCAGGAAGTGGCGGAGCCGCAGACGATGAGCATCAGTTCCTGCTGGCGGGAGCCCCATTTGTTCCAGAAGTAGTCCAGGGCTTTGACCAGGTCTGATTTGGGCGTGGCCAGGCAAGGGAGTTCGTCGATGAAGACTACGGCGCGTTTACCTTTAACAATCTTCTCTTTCAACAGGCCTTTCAGGGATTCGAATGCTTCCATCCATTTCTTGGGCTTGGGGCCGGAATATCCGTACTCGACAAGGGCGGAATAGAAAGCGTCGAGCTCTTCGGTGCGGGTGCCGCCGATGATGCCCGTGGCGTCAAAGGTGAAAGTGTTGTCGAAGAAGGTATTCACCAGGTATGTTTTGCCCACACGACGTCTGCCGTAAATGGCGATGAATTCGGCTTTGCCGGATTTGTACCAGGACTTGAGTTTTGCGTTTTCTGCGTCGCGACCAATGATTTTCATATAGACGAACTTTACTTGATGCAAATATACTGAAATATATCGGATAATGGGCTAAAAACAGCAAATATCGCTGCTTTTAGCCCGCTATATGAACCAAAATTGGCCTTGCAGTACATTCTAGTAGCGATTTTTAAGATTAATAACTACTTTAAGAATGGTTATTTGTTTGCACTAATTCATTTGGCGGTTTACTTTTTTATTCGTACCCTTGGTTGACATGCAAAGAGGTGAAAGACATTACCGACGAAGAGGTTGATAATGACCTTCGGATTTCTTTTGCTACGTAAAGGGAACGGGAGACAGGGGGACCAGCCAGTGAGCCAGCCACACATTATTTACGCTTGCTTGCTTTCCACTTAACAAACGCCTCATACTCATCCGCAGGGACCTCTTTCATGGCAGGTGACGAGGATGCCGACTTCGGACGAAGGAGCAAGGAATTATACTTCATTTGCAACTCGAGGGGATAAACATCTCTATAGTTGTCGGTGACAGACCTGATTGCATGCCCGACCGCCTCCTTTATGTAGTGTTCCGGGGCACCCTCGAAAGTTAGATTAGATATAAAACTATGGCGCGCCCAGGTCCCACTCGGCCGGACAGTCCAACCGAGAGCCGTTGTCAATTGACGGAGGTCGTCACGTACGTCTTCATTGCCTTGAGCAACACGCGCCCTCTGTTTCTCCGGTGTTAACGCGGTTCCCAGCAAAAACGGAAAGACCAATTCTCCGTCTATGGGAACACTACCAAGAGCATCCAGAACCGCTTTAAGATATGGCGTTATCGGGATGACAACCTCCTGCTGCGACCGTCCCTCCGTTTTTCGGCGCTCGAACACGAAGATCTTGCCTCCGCTCTCAATATAATCGCCGCCGTATCTCAGATAGGCCGCATCGGCAAGATTGCACCCGTTACCCAAATACTGGAATAGAAACAGGCCTAGAGCGCGATGCGTCTTTTCTATTTGGTCTTCCTTCCATCCATCCGGGTAATTCCTGTTCAGTAATATCTCATATAGGATCGTCATCTGGTCAACGCTCAGGCGCTGCCGACGCCTTGTTCTTCCCTTAGGGATTCTGATCTTCCCCTTGGCAAACGGATAGGCCTCCGCGGAGACCAAACCCTTCCGTTCGGCCTCTTTCCATGCTACTTTGCACGACCTCAGATACATGCCAATGGTCGCTTCACTCAAACCGTCTTTCTCCATTCCGGATACCCACTTTCGAACGTCCTCTTCTGTAATCATGGAGCGGTCTGTGTCCCCAACATACTTCATAAAAGACGTTCTTCCCTGCTCATAACTGATTTTCGTACCTAACTTCTTTGAGTTATTGACCTGTTGCCATAACTGAAGAAATGAAATCTCAGCTTTCCCCTTGAGAAAAAGTTTAATCGACTCCGGCGTGAGCACATTCCGCTTCTTGAATGTAGTTAACCTGGCAACGATTTTGTCAAACTCTTCCAGGATCGCCTTTTTTGTTTGGTATAGATTACTACCCGAGTTTGAGTGGCGACCTTTTCCGGTTGCCTTTGCAATTGCCTCATACTCCTCGCGCGTTACTTTATATGGAAGAGGATAATACAAGGTCTGAGAGTTCCCTGATATAAAAAAGGTTACGCAAATATGCATCTTGCGTAACTTGTACTCGTGGCGAGTATCCAAGGTGACCCGAACGAAACAATTATCTACCTGAAGGCTCTTAATATCGGTAGTAGGGGAAAATAGAATTTTTTTTAATTTTGCAGTCATGTTGCAAATGTAAGTATTTCAGGGAAATATTCAAAACAAAGGTGGAAAATAAGGGGAAAATAGAATATTTTATTTTGGCATTTCTTATGTGTTTTTTACTTTCATCAAAATTTTTCATATCTGATTTTCAGATAGTTACATTTCTAAAATTTCTGCGATTTCATAAAATTATGATTCATAATCATGAGGTCCCCAGTTCAATCCTGGGTCCCGCTACCTGAAAATCAGAGACTTACGCAAGTGAGTCTCTGAATTTTTTTAGGGCAGGGAAAATAGACGGAAAATAGAAATATTATT
>Ga0310690_10000935_pt1 | contig 56387 bp, 77 predicted proteins | sample AusTroGonzalo_MG_2_FD_207661 | JGI IMG/M metagenome (GOLD analysis project Ga0310690, IMG submission 207661) | Bovine rumen microbial communities from tropical cattle in Woodstock, Queensland, Australia - Gonzalo_04 (v2) (version 2) | ecosystem: Host-associated > Mammals > Digestive system >... | reverse complement strand
CTCACGCATGAGAACGCCGCCGGTGATGTCCATGATTACTCCAAGCGTAGACTCACGGTTCTCGTGACGATACGCCATGACTTCATGGAACTTAACAATAGCTCTGTCGTATGCGCTGGAGGTAGCGCCCGGATCATCATCCGCGAAACGATAGAACAGATGTGCGTTGTCATTCTGTACTTCTAGTACAAAGTAAATCTGTGTACCCATTTTGAGTAGTCCTCCTTTCTGTTAGACTCCAAATACATAAATCCGTGCTTCTATCCCTGCAGCGGTTGAAATTAATAAATTATCTCCACTCATAGAAAAGCTCATATAGTGGCTATATCCCCAAGCTGAACTATCAAATGAATTATACGCGGATAGAACATAGTTATTAATATTAATCATAACATCAATACCGCCGACATTTGCCAAATAGCCCATAACTCTATAACTTCCATATGAAGGTGGCTGAACACCAAGCTTTAAATTTAAGTATAAGCTAGAAGATGCGGCAAGTCTAAATTGCCTTATGCCGCCTATATCACTGTATATAGTTCTAGAAGTTTGTAGGACTACGCCGGTACCACTAGCAGCAAATGTTAATTCATACTGATGGCCGTCAAAGAAATTAGACAATCTTAACAAACAATATTGACTATTATCGGCCGTTAAACCACCAGTTCTATGAGGAATAAACTCATAATGATACCAACCGCCAGGTATATAAGGCGAAGAACCTTCAGATCCATATGCCTGTGACAATCCCACACTTCCTTGCTTTGCACCTCTACTACTACGAAGATCTGTAAGAAGATCGTCAATAGTTGTTGAATCAAGTGTTGGACTATAATATGTCATAGTGCAAAAGCCAAATTCATCATAATTAATACCTTTATATGCTCTATCAACAAAGATACCTTGAAGGTCATTGGATAGATCTTCAACTGACATGGCAAAAGGAACATATGGAGACTTATTTGTAGATCTTGTTGTCTTAAGTTCAAACTGTAAGGCGGTTATTGCTGACGTGGGTACATCACCACCACCATTCTTATCCCAAGACAGTCGTACAAAATTAATATTATTAGGTATCTTTACTACTACCTGATAAACATTCGAAGAAATCGGTTGTATGTACGATATGAAGCCTCTATCAGCACCATAATAAAATATAGCCGGCTGTAAAGCAGTTCCTTCCCAGGTCAACACATACAAATTATTTGGTTTAACCCTAATTAATGCATCAACATATATTGCCAAAGTATTACCAGGAACAGGAACACCCGAACTACCATTTATACCGCCCTGCCTTATAGCATTTATGTTAGCTAAATTTCGGCTTTCAAAGTCTTGAACAAAACGCCGGTCTGTTAATGCCGAAGCATCTAAACAATGCTTAATAGCATGACCTGTAAGTTCGGTGCCCGCTTCAAGCTGTATACTAGTAATATTTGACGACATTGCTTCTACATGATAATAGAGCCACTGAATAGCTATGTATTCACCATTTATAGGCGCATTGAATTTTACAACATTTCCAGCTGTGCCATTTGTTGGGTGAATTACTGCAACCTGTGTTCCAGCACTGTCGTATAAAATAATGTCTTCTATCCAAAAACTACCAGCAGTAACATCAGAAGCGATAGTATATTTTAAGCAATAAGGTCTTCCTGGATAAATTTTTGTACGCGGTAAAAATAACCTATTTTTATCCAATGGATTAATTGAACTTCCACCGATTATTCTACCGACATCAGCTAAATTTTTACTTTCCCAATCTTGAACAAATCTACGTTCTGTAAGGTCTACTAAGTCTAAGCAATATAACTTACTAGGAGAAGTTACTATGGAGCCCTCTTCAAGTTGTGCCCATGTAATATCTCCAGGATAAGTGACTTGAACACTTCCGCCACTATAATTACTAAGTTGAAGCCGTATATACTTAGTATTTGCACCAAGAGTAAAAGCAAAAGCTGCTGTTGCTCCTTGAACCACTGTTGCAAAACGTAAGAATGATCCGTTTGAATCATATTCAAACACACTTAACGTATATGCTGCTAAATTACATGACAATATATAAGTGGTATTAGCAGTAACCGATATAAAGTCGATAGACTTAATGTATGATGGAGCTACCGCTGTATCTGTGCCTTCTGTTCCATCAGCATTAATATAGCCTTGAACAAATCGCTTAGCATCTAGACGATTTATTGTACCATAAACACGATCATCTATAAGAATTTCAGTCGGTCCAATCGTAACTCGGCCGTTATTGAGCTGCAAGTGAGTCGAATCAGCATAGAATGCTCCACTTGCCAATGACAAGTGAGTGCCATCAAGGATAGTCTGCTGATTGTTCAGGCTGAGGCTTGTTGTACCGAGGATCGTCTGGTTATTGTTGATGCTAAGCTCGGTTCTGCCGAGAATAGTCTGATCCTCGTTTACCCGATAGCCATAAGTCGACTTAACCCAGCCATTCGAGCTGGAACTGTTATCCGTGTAAATATAAGAATCGGGTTTAGGTCTTCTAATGACTGGTATGTGGATGTCGTAGACCACGATACCATAGTCGTCATCATCTATTTTGACGTGAGCCTTGATGTCACCGATCATGTCATACCCTAAAAGGGCATTCGGGATCTCACAAGCTCCGTCTGTAAGTTCTTGATTGAACGTTGTTGTCTTTGTATCAAACTGACATGTTGTGCCTTGAGGAAAAGTAGCACCCGTGAGCTGAAGGATTACGCCTGAGTCCCACTGATGCACTGCTCTGTGAGCTTCAACGTTATACCCAGTAGCTTCAGTTAAGTCTACTGTAATAATATTAGTAAAGTCAGGCATAACAGTTTTCTCCTTTTAAGTTTCTGCGGGAGTAACCCCCTCGTAAAATAGCCTTCTCACGACATGGATCTTAAAGTCGTATGTCGTATAGCGATCTGTCTCTGGAGCAACAGTCACAAGATGACCTACGATGTCACCGTGACAGTCTTCGTTGAGAAGGGCATCCGGAATCTCGGCTTTAGAGTCAGAGACAGTCGTCTCATAAGACTTAAGCATCGAGTCGAATTCACAATGTGAGCCGTTAGGGACTGCTGGGGTGAATTCCACAACAGCCCCCGTATCGTACTCGTGGAGGACGGATCTTGTAACAGAGATCTGTCGATTGACGTCGATTTCAATTGGTACTACATAAACCGGATTGTTCATTTAAGTCTCCTCCGGCTGATCCCAATAGTCTGCGTAGTTGTTAAGTGTCCAGAGATACTCCTGATCGAGTTCCTTGTAAGTCTCAAGTACAAAGCTCGAAAGCGTTGTGCTGTCGAATGCAATCTTGACATCCATTGTGATGTAGTTCTTAACAGCATTGATCACCTTCGGATCAGTTGCATAAGCTGTCCAAAGTGTGTTAGCCACTACAGTGAAGCCTTCTGCCGGACCTACGCCTGCGCGTGTAAGCTTGCTAAAGGCACCATTAATGTACATGAGTATATCGTCGTCGAATGACGTGTTGTCATCTGCAATACCGCTGATGAATTTCTTTACGTCAGTTAGAATAGTGCCTGCTGCCATGATGGTTCTCCTTATTCTTCAGTGGTCTCCTCAGTGGGAGCTTCTTCTGCAGGCTCTTCAATGACCTCGAGGAACTTAGCCATTGAGTATCCGGTAAACTCACCGAACTCAACCTGCATCCAATCCTTATTATACTTAGCTGCCTTGACAATCTCGCCCTCTGCCATGTAGCAAAGGTTCTTGGCCTTAAGGTCGGGCTCTTCACGAAGTCTGAGTGCGCCGCCGATAACCTTAGCCTGAGAATATGTCGGAACTTTCTTTTTCTTGGTTGCCATAATTAGCCTCCTTACCAAAGTTTTGTGTCACCCGGCTTACGCTCGATAGGTCCCGATGGTAATATGTCAAAGGAACCGTAGTGAATCGCGTTGTGTGTAAGCTTCTTTACGGTGATTAAGTTTTCTGGGTCAAACAAGCAAGGATCATGATTAATGATCTGCTCTTTTGTGACTGGATTAAGATGATGGATCATTGGCGGATCAAATATGTCGTAACCTTCGCAGCCTAGATCACATCCTTTGTCTCTTGCGATAATTCTTTTACGCACAGCCTTCCATTCGGCAGATGCATAAAGTTTCTGATTCAAATATCGATCTGGTCCAAAAGTTTCTTCGCCGACGCAACCAGCAGACTTTAGGTATTCGAATCTTTCTTGGTATGTCTTGAGCTTTATGAGTTCAGAATATGTCAAGGTCTTCTTCATCGTCGCTCACTCCTGTATAGGACTTCATAGCTTCAATGGCGTCGGTGTAAGCTTTCGCGCTTGTCTCAGCTTCTTTGATCGCGTTTGTCTTTGCTTTAAGAAGTTTCTTCTGTTCTTCCATGATTTCGAGCTCGGTTCTCTTCTCAGAAGAGCCAGCCTTGAGCCAATAAACAATTTCTTGTGCAGAAGCCGTTCCGTTTTGCAATCTTTCAAGCGATCTTTGGCGAGCCAAGGCAATTATCTGTTTCTCCTCGGAGTCATCTGTCAAAGCAGGCGCTAGATTTCTTTTACTTTTGGCCAGATTCCCTTTAGTTTCAATAGGAATCATAGCAGTTCTCCTTACTATTCATTCACTTTTACTATAGAAAAACCCGGATTGATCCCTCAATTCACACCCCCGGAGAATTTTCAAAGGCCGGCGCGAAATCGAGAGGGGGTGGGTTTTAAAGACCCCCGGGGGCCTAGAAAGTTTTCTCAAAAATTTTCTGGAATTCTCAAGAGACCTTCGAGCCCAATTGTTTGCAGTTTGTATCGCGTGTAACCTTGGTATACATGTGCAATGGATCGAGGCGAATGAGTTCGTCGATTGCTTCGTCTGCTACCATGTCATCGTCATCGACCCGGGCTGCAACAGCAAGTGTTCGTGTCATGCGAGCTAAGCGCTCAGGCGTACGATAGCCCATGCTAGTGTCATATGCATACCACTCATCCCATTGTGTGAATGGATTCCATGGGTTGTCTATTGTAGTAAGACAATAGTCCTTGTCAGGCTGGGTAGTCTCAGCATCGAGTAGCATATTAGCCTCCTTTCTTGGTCTGTGAGAGAGCCCATATATAGGCCCTATTTTACTAAAGAATTTTAAGCCTTTCTGAGAGGCCCTGAAAAAGGCCCTTTTTAAACCCCTAAAATAGGCCCAATTTTAAAGCCTTTAGAAATAGCCCTCTTTTTATGCTTTGGAGGAAGCGTTTTCATTATGGGGGACATGATTTTTCAGGGGGCTATTTTTAAAAACTTCAAAATTTACTCAAAAATTTTCAAGGGTTTATTTTAGAGGGCCCTTATTTTTGAGTGGGGGTCATTTTAAAGTCTTCAAAAAAGTTCTTTAAAAAACTTCTTAAAAATTTTAATGAAATTTTTTCATAGCCTTTTAAATTCAAGTGGGATTCTTTTGAATGCACTCCAAAAGAGCCAACAATCTTCATCAAATTATTAGCTCTTTGGAATACACTCGTACAAAAGAGATAAAAGTATGGATTTAAAAGGGTATAAGCTTTTTTAGAGGGGATCTTTTTATGGCCACCCTAATTTTGGAGGGGGTATAAAATAGTTCTCAAAAAACTTGAGTAAATTCTACTGCATAAAATTAGGTGCACTTTAATTTTAGAGGGGTATTAAATTTACTTCAAATAATTTGAAACCGTGGAGGGACTAATTCCAAGAACGCTAGCAATTTCGCTAATGGTATTACCAGAATTCGAAAGGGCTTTAATTCTATTAATCTTAGCTTGAGAAAGTTGAGTGGTGGATTTAGGAATTACAGAGTTAACTAAGTAATCTTTGTCCATGTTCTTTGTAACTTGCTGAAGCTTTGTTTTAGAAATAGCTCTCTTATTTACAGCCTCCCATTCTTTGTCAGTCAGTTCAATGAAGACGTCTTTCTTAGAAGCCTTATTACGAGCACGGGCTTCTGCAATTGACTGCTGCTTAAGTTTCTTAAGATCGTCTTTATACTCCTTCTCTTTAAGATAGGGGTTCTCTGCAGTCTTCTTACGAATGTAAGCGGCTGCTTCTACCTGGGCTATTCTTTCTCGAGGGGCATTTCTTGCAGCTCGGTCTATTTTAGCATCTATAGAAGCAATCTCGGCTGCGTATTTCTGCTTGAGTTCTTTTGTAGGGGATTCATAAGAATAATCCTTTAAAGTTTCAAGACGGGATTTATTAGCCAATTGTTTAAGAGCATTGGCATAAGCAGCATAGGCTTCTTCAACAGGGTGCCCAGAAGAAAGTTCGCGGGCATCACGAGCCTCTGTCATTTGATCTGACTTCATCTGACGCTTCTTCCAAACAACCTCGCCTGTCTTTTTATCGACGGTTGCATAAGAAGAATTCTTAGCATCTCTCCAAATTCTTTCGCCAGTATTTTCATCAATATCATAGAATCGATCTCTCTTATCGACTCTAACTTCTGACTTAGATCTAGATATCAATGTAGCAGCGCCACCATATCTACCGGTCTCTTCAAAGTCTGCTTTAGGCTGGTACTTTTGTTTAAGGGCGTCAATTCCCAAATCCTTTTCAGACTGCTTCCAATTGAGTCTATGCTTCTGAGCATCAATAACAATCATAGACTGTTTAACAGCTCGCTCAAGCTCACTTGGAGAAGCATCTTGGAATGTCATGTCGGTTATCAAATTGGTGATGATACCCATTTGTTTCTGCTTATCAGAATCTTTCATGACTTTCATTCCTGGATACTCAGGATATAAATCGCCCATCTTATCAGCCCAACCTTCAAGACCTTTAAGAGGTTTATCAGCAATAACTTTAACTTTCTTGGACTGAGGAATTACAACAACAGTATCTCCATCAAAGTCAGCGCCAGAAAGTCTAGCTGCAACTTTTGAGTTAATGCCAACAGCATCAGGAGCATTACCCAAAATATCTTTTCCCTCTTTGTTACGGTTATTAACTGTACACATCGGGATTTCGAATCTTCCCGCATGAGGATATCTAATAAGAGCTACCTGAGTTCCATCTTTATAGTCTGGAGCATAGATCTCATCATCTTTCAATGAATTGATCGGCAGAATAACTTTATTAGTCTGCCCAGGACAAGCTGCAGCTTTAAGTTTAACAGCATCAGAATCACATTGATCAGCAAAGTCTCTTAAGAAGCGATTACGAATAACCGGATTCTCAATCTTCATATACTCATCAAATTCATCCATCTTCTCAGCAATCGAAAGATCAAGCTGTTGCTTTATCAATTGTTTAGACTGCTTAGAAAGAAACTGAGCTGAAAGTTTCTTCTGATAATGATTCCAGTCGCCTTCAGCCTTAATGATGTTAATGGGCGAAAGCTGTTCATTACCATTCGAATCCAAATATAAATGCTGGCCTTCGCCTTTACCTTTGATCAAAGCTCCAAAAGCATTATCCCAATCGATGTCTTCATCATTGATGGGTTCTGTGGGTTTGTCGTCTTTAATCTTACTCTTTCCCTCTTGATTAACTTTCGGGGGTTTAAAAGTTTTGTAAAAGGCTGAACCATCTTTCTTTGAAACATTGTAAACAACGTCGTAGCCCTCAGGAATATCATTTGTGTAGTAAGCCATTCCTTTCATGTAGCCAAGGCCTTCCTTACCACCATCAACCATAATACGAACCTGAGCGTAATCCTTATCACCAAGTGTTAAGTCATCAACGCCTCGACGAAGTTCAATAGTTCCATCTTTCTCTCCACCGCCTTCTTCTAAATATCTAACGAAGACTCTATCGCGATCGAGAGTTGTGGGTTTCTTGATCTTCTCCCAAGTTTTACCGCCATCTTCTGAATAATCGGTAAAAGGTTGAATTTTATCAATGTTCTCCCAAACGTCCTTTCTTGAAGTTCCGGCAGGAACAAGGACTTTAACCGTCGTATAGTTATCGGCGTTACCTGCCTGCTGAATATCAGTAGTAACAGTTGTGTAGCCTTCTTTTTCAAGAAGAGCAAGAGCAGCTTTAAGAGTTTCTTTCGAAACACCCATCTCTCTTTCAACGCCTTCACCAATATCAATGTACTGCTTCTCTTTAGCCATCTTAAGAAGTTTATTAGCAGTACCTTGAGCACGGTCTTCTTTTGCAACCTCAACAGCATTCAGAAGTGCTCTGATCTGACTTTCATTCCATCCGGTCTTCTCAGCAATCGCGGTCTTGGACATTCCTTTATCATAAAGTCTACGAACATAACTTCTTCTTGCTGCAAGGTCTTCTTCAACAGCGGCTTTACGAAGGGCTCTCAGCTTTGTCGTTGAGATGCCCATCGCAGCTGCAATTTGTTTCTCGGTTTTCTTGGCACCAGTCTTAGGATCTGGAGCAGCTAAGTCACGATATCTATTATACCATGATTCGTGCTGGTACGGATCGTCACCTGATCCCCAAGGATATCTACCAGATCTACGAGGTGTGCCGTAATGCTTAAGACACTCTTCATCCATTTCCTGAAGAAGAATATAGTCTGATTCTTCTTGTCTTAATTCTTCTTCACTCATAAGATTACTCCTCTGCTTTCTCTAGTTTTCTAATCAAATTATCAAACCGTTTAATCTTATCCATTACTGGCAAGATGTCATCGGCTTCGGGCTTACAAATGAGAATGTCATTATTCTGATAAATTCTCAACTCAATATCAATGGAGCCTGGAGCTTTGTCATACTCCAAACAAAAGAGAGCAGCATAAACTATCAACTGCTCAATGTGTGCTGGAATCTTTCCAGTCTTAAGATCATGAATCTGCAAATGGTTGTCATAAAATGAAATAGCATCAGCAGTTCCAAAACAATATTCTGAATAAAAGAGTAATACCTCAGAATCCATTCTAAAACCGATTGCATCATTGACGAACATATCAAGTGTCTTTCTCGGTCTGTTAGGAAGCTTCTGCTTTCGTTGAATGCAAAGCGATGCAAACTCATGAGTCAAGGTTCCTTCTTCGGCTGCACGGTAAGACTTATAGGCTTCAAGCAATCGTTCATCTTCATAATTAATCCAATGAAACTTACTTGCTCCCATGAACGCGTGTAGACCTTCGAACGCGGAATGCTTGTTCCATTTCATTTAAAACGTCCTCCTCATTTTCAGGATAAATAAAACGAGCGAAGGACATTTCGTTCATGAGTGAAACGTAGTAACGCTGGTTCTTTTTCTTGCCCGCTTCTTTCTCTTCACGCTTAGTCTCAAGTACGCCCCACCGGTCCTTATAAAGAACAGTAAGATCGGGCATGCCACGATTTAAAGAAGGATCATTCTTAAGCACAATAGCTCCAGGGAATCTTTCTTTAATTCTTTCTTTCAACTTTGCCTGATAATCGGCTTCAACTTTAGATGCCATAACGTTTCCTTTCAAAAACAAAAAAGGAGAGCGAGGGGTATTATTATTTCCTCTTCTCTCCTATAATAGTCGGTGCACTTTTTGCGATTTTACAAACGGACGAAATCTCGCTCGTTAAAGTTCTTCTTGTTCTTTAGTGCTCTTCTGATTGTCATGTCAATAGAAGCATGCGACCACAAGTGATAATAATATAAATCATCGAACGGTGTGTTGCGTCTATCTATGCGTCCACACGCCTGGATAAGCCTCTTGTACGAATACTGCTGACTATAGAATATCATTGTGTCTGTGGAAGTACAGTTCCAACCTTCTGCGCCAGCGCTGTAGTTTACAAAGTAAACCCAACGAGGTGTATCCGGTGTAGGATTATGTACATGGCCATTCCACTCTGCTACAGCGACGCCAGGACCAAATGGAATTGATTTGAGAATATCAAGTTCATAATCAAAGCTGTAAAAGATGATTAGGCGCTTGTGATCTTTGAAAATATCAATTATCTTATTTTTCCTACTTTCGTCCATATTTACTATTTTTCTTAAATAATAACACATTTCTGAAGCAGAATTAATAGGAATATCTTTTTCATAATTCCATTGATCTTTCATTGCCATCTTGTAGCTATCGCGATCGTATTCACACAGAATATCAATGTGGTGCTGTTCGGCTTTCTTTTCATACTTGATGTCAACTAAGATGTTATTCTTGAGTTTCATCAAATAGCCTTCATTCAAATATCTATCCACAATTGGATAAGTTGCAAACCTTTTGTAAACGACGTGGTCTGTTATGAAATGGGTCTTATTCTTAAAATATCCATTAGCAACAAATACTGGAATGTAATCACTCCAAGTGTCACCTGGAGTTGCTGAGAGTAATATCCATTGATTAAACTTGGCAATTCTAAGAAAAGACCTAGTCCACTTTCCCCAGCCCACAACACGCTGTTCGTCAAATATAAAAAAAGAATCAGTGATTAAAGCGTATTTGGCTATGTTGTTCCACGAGTCCACAACGACCTGAGAATATCTAGTAGGCTGCTGGGACGACAACCCAAATGGTAGCAGTTCGTCTTCCCACTCGAGTGTGTCTCGTTTACGCGCGGTTGTAATAATATAAAGTTTCTTAGGGTGTCTCATGGGAGAGCCTTTAAGTGACCCTCCCATTTCTTTGTAGTAGTATGCTATCGCTGTACGCGACTTTCCACTACCAACGCCTCCGCAAAGAATACACCCATTCTTCATTTTACCAATTGCTTCTAGCTGATTGTCATCAAGCTCAATTGATGTCATTCAATTCATACCGAGACATGAAATCGTCTTCATTCAGAAAGCACACAAGCGTCTGCAAATATAAAGTCTTTCCAGACTTACCGCCCATTTCCCAAGGATACACAGCCAACTGCATACTTGCGCTGTCAATGTCCGCATAATCGAGAACACTTACAGTTGTCTCATCAAGCTGGTTCTTATCGCCATTACGATCTGTAAATATCTTAGGCGGGTTCTCACGATTAAGGTTTACCTTAACCTTTACCCACGGAATCGGAACATCCTCTTCATGACGAGGCTGAAGATACTTAACCGGAATACCAGCTTCTTCAAGTTCATCTGCCATCTCCTGAGGAATCAGAACACCAAAGCTACGTCTTCCTTCCGGAGTATACTTATCTGCCTTTCCTGCAAAATTCTTAAGAATCAACTTAGTGTCTTCAATCGTGATCAAATCTCTTGCCATAGTTAGGCCTCCTTATTTATTAACTATTACCGATCCGACAAATGGAACCTCGTCCACATACGGATCATCCGACACAAACCAATAGTAGTCACCAAACTTATTGATTGTATCAATTGCTTCGTTCGCCAAATTCTCATAATAAGACAAGTCAATGTCTTTCTCATAATGATTGGCTTTAACTACATCTGACTCAGCCCATAAATATCCTTTAGAGCCGGTTGCCGCATTAAACTTTTCATCAGCTTTTCTGAGAAGTACCCCGCCGTGCTTTTTCATAGGGCAGAACTTACCGACCTTTCCTACAAACACAAGGTCAGACTGATCGTGATTCTCGCTCATGTCCAAATATAAAGCGGTGGATACTTGCTTAGTTTCGCACAGATCTTCAAACTCAATCGGCTCTTTGCTAAAGCACTTCTTAAACACATACGGAACCTGGAACTGAGTGCCTGTCGCCGTCCAATGTCCATCGGCTTTATCCTTAGCAATATAAACAGCATCATTAACTAAGCATAGCTTCTCATAAGTTGCCTCATGCTCAAAGTCATAACCATACTGTTTGCCATAATCCATTACAAACTGAATGATCTCTGGTGTAGCATCAGGAATCTTAATCGAATCTGTCTTAATGTGTGCAACGATAAAACCTCTATTCTGAACCTCATGCTTAAGATTGATCATGAACAGAGCTCCTCTCTTTGCAATAATGTTGTCCTTATTACGAGGATCTTTAAACGCATTATCAAACAAAGCCGTTGTGAAACCATAAACCATATTGATGACTATCTTCAATGAATAAGCCAAGCTCTTCATCTTCTCATCGTCATCACTAATAAACGGAACAAGAAGTCCATCCATCATGGTCTCAAGCTTCTTATAGTCCTTATGCTTGATTGCGATTCGGCTTTCCTTAAGTTCTTTAAACCGATCTGTGTACTCTCCAAAGTATTTAATAGCAATAGCTGTCGAAGGATGCATGCTAGCAATATCAAGTAATGCAACATTGCCATACATACCAGGCTCAGCGTATACATAACCACCTTCACCCGGATCTTCTCCTCTATAAGAAGAATGGCCATCCTTAAACACATAACCAGGAAACTCTTTGCTAAGATCGACATAGTTTAACTTCGGATGTCTATCGTCTCCAAATATAATTTTCTGTGCGTGCATACGAGTTGTATCACTTACAGAAAGACCAGACATCTTTGCTAATATCTGTCTAGCTACAAAGTCCTCATACCGGTCATCAAATACTGCTTCTGTTGCTAATACGTCATTTTCACAATAATCACCAACAAGCTCCCAATACTCTTCAGGAAGAGGCTGAGTCCAGTCAAACTCCATTTCTTTATGAACAATACCTAGCTCAACTTCAAACTTCTTAAGAGATTGCTTCTTTGAAGAGAACTCATACACATCTGCATATGCAAGATTATATGCTTCTCCAAAGAATGCATTACTGCTGCCATTAATGATCTTTTGTGAAAGTGCAAAGAGTTGCTTGTTAGAATATCCATTCTGGGCAGCAAAACAAATGTGATTATCATAACGACGGTTATTAAAACCAATCTGCCTTAATGCTTCAAATGCTACCTTGACTTCTTCCGGTTTCGGATTGTAAAGTCTCTTAACCTTATTACCTTTACCACGTTTCTTGTAACAAAGTAAAAATAAATTAGGATAGACTTCCACATCGAAGAAACCTAACGGCAACTCTTCAGTTCCTTTATCAGTTCCAACAATATCATTGTCAGACTTGAACTTCATTCCGGCTACAACCTTCATACAATAATCAGCCTGATTAGATGACTTCATGGCAAATATCAATACGTCATTCCTCATATCTGTTACGTCGTAGGTCATTCCGGAATTATATGTATCTTCGAGTGTCTTTGCAATAAAATCAATTGACGGCTTAGTGTGGCCTGAACCGATTTGTTTCTTTATTGCTTTAGTGATCAACGCTCTAAGATGCTCTTGATCTTTAACAATATTTTCTCCAACCATCCTTTTAACCTCTCTAAGAGGCAAGCCGGACGAGATTGAAGCTATGGGAATATCATTGCACTTAACTAGTTTTCTTCGTAAAGAAGCGCCTCCTGTGAAAACCTTAATCTCAATTTCATCTGTACACATTCTACTTAACTGACTAACATCGCCAGTATAAATATAATGCAAGTGTAACCCTTCACCAGACTTACTTGTCTCTACATAAGTTTTCGGCCAACTAGATGCTGCTTCAATATTCTTAGCAAGATTCTTCTTACCATCTTCACCACGAATATCAAAGTCGATTACAATGTGATTCTCTGGCACCTTTACATAATGCAAAGAGCGGGTGTCAATATCATCAAGAACCGAAGTTACATCAACCCACTTCTTCTTAGGTGTCTCTGCCTTAGTCGCATACTGCGCCGGGCAATTCTTTAATTCTTCATCGAGTAAACTCGGAATATCATCCCTAAGTTCAATCCACGACTTAGCCTTATCCTCTTTCTTAATAACTTCACTTTTTCTATTGAACTTCTCTTTCAGGAATCCGACATAAGCAGACCTGTAACGTTTACCGTCTTCAGCCTTATACTCATCATAATATTCCTTAAAGTAATCCTTCAGATTCTCTCTAAACACATAGTACGGATCTTTCCTACTTGAACCGGCTTCATCACAATACTTCTTGTAGATGACATAGGCAGCCTTTGCAGTTACGAACTCTTCTGCTGAGAATTCAAGATAGTTGTCCTCAACAAAGTTAAAGAACGGATCTGTACGAAACATCATGTCTACAGGTCTGTATGGATTATAGTAACTCTTGCCAAGACTGTTAAACACATCTAGGCATTGCTGAGCGATCGAGCCAAGTTCATACTCAATCTCGTCCATAAGAGAACAATAATCGGAATAACTAACTTTTTGGCCAGTGGGACGAATATCAATAAGTCTTCGAATGATTCCTGCCTTAGCGTCTGTAATCTTAACAGGTTTATTTGAAGCCATCATAAGAAAGCAGTTCAACCGAAGTGGATACTGGCTCTTATGCTTCTCGTTAATCAGAATAGTCTCATGTGAAACAATACTATTAAGTTGAGAGTTGTCTTCAATTCTACTGAGATCACCATCATGCTGGATTGCAATCAGTGGGTTCTTCTTAAATGCTTCTGTTGAGAACAAGTTATTAGACGATGTTAATGCCTTTGCATTGAACACAGTGTAATAACCATCGAACAATTTCTGCACAATATCAAGAACTGTACTCTTACCAGTTCCTGGTTCGCCAAAGAACACAACAAACTTCTGAATGTTCTTAGACTCTCCAGCAATAATACTTCCGATTGCCCATTCAATCTTTTGCTTATTCTCTTCGTCATAAAGAACGGATATCAATTTATTCCAAGCGACAGGCTCTTTCTTACTTAGATCATAAGGAAGTCGTCTTGAAATATAATCTTTCTTCTTAACTTCAGAATTCTGGAAACAAATCTTTGTGTCAAGCTGTTTGTAATTATCAGGCAGACTTGTCTTATACTTCATATAGTCTTTCCATGAACCAGACTTAAAGTCCGTCATGCGATCAATCTTTATGAAGCCTGGAATCTTGTCTCGATTTTCTGTTGCATACTTCTCGAGTTCAGCGTCAACAAATCTTGCTACGTCATACTCATCAGTTGACCAACGATTTCCTTCTTCGTCCCAGATGGCATAGAAGTCTTTACCCTTAATCATTAAATCGGAAGACTTACCGACAATGAAGTCGGGATAGACTGTGAAGACATTCTTTTTTGTCTCCTTATGCCTAACTTTGATAAAATCCAATTTTTGCCCTCCTTTCTGTAATTTTGATGTGAAAAAACACAAAAACACAAAAAAGTGAGTTTTTCTTATATATTTCTATTTTTATTATTTTTTTTTAATTTTTAAAAATATATAAAAAATATTTGTGTTTTTGTGTAAAAATCGCTGGAGCCCTAGTAGAATAAGGCTTTTTGCTTACACAAATCTGAAAATTATTTGTGTTTTTTACACAAATATTTGTGTTTTTGGCCATTTTTTGCATTTTTCGAAAAAATCAAATTTGCCATTTTACGCAATTATTTGTGTTTTTTACACAAATCTGAAATCATTTTTGTGTTAAATTTTGACCATTTTTTCGTCAATTTTCAGACTTTTCTTCGTCCTTACAGCCTTCCCGCAAGACCAAATCGTCATTTTTCATCGCCGAAAAGTTGCCATAAAGGGTAATAGAAGGCTCTGTTCCTTCAACAAAATCCGTTAAAATATCTTTATTTATTACCTCTTTTTCCAACTTTCCAAGTCTTTCCTCCAACTTTTTGACCTTTTCTTCGAGCTTTTTAGCCCTCTTTCTGGCTACAAGATAGCCCACAGAACCACTCAAAGTGAGCCAAAACAGAGCCATATAGAGGTCAGAAATATCCTTATTAAGACTCTTAAACTTCTTCATAATGATGTCAAAAGTCGTGTTCCAGACCTTCGAATCTGCTGCCAAAGCTGCCCAATTTCTCGAATCGATAGACTGATTCAAAGCAATCTCACGGTAACACTTCTCGAGTTCACGTACTCTGTACACAAGATTCTTATTAATATCATTCATAGATTACGCCTCCTCATTCACTTCATTAATGTACCACATCAACTGGTACCATAGTTCGATCTCTGTAAGATCATATTTAGTTGTATCAATCCGGCGAATATAAAACAGCCCACCACGTCCGTTTGGATCATAAGTACGTTCCAGTATCCTACGAATAGTCATCATAGAACCAGACTTATTATACCGATAGTTTGTATAAAAAGCCAACCCGGAATTTTTCATCATGAGCCAAAACCAACGTGAATAGTCTACACCATCGAAGCTTTGCATGATGTCCTCTGCTTTAACAGAAAGCACGACCATAACCTCCAACAAAGAAATAGGAAGGTTCTCATCAAGTTCAACTGTAACACCATGCTCCTCTGCTTCGTCCGTAAAGCCTTCTCGTAAGTAATACTGCACGTGTTCAATAAGATTCTGATCACGTTCAACCTTAGAGCGAAACTCTACGGACGCCAGATCTTGAAATATCATACTATATTCCTTCTTCTGCCAATCGCTCGTACAGACACGATACAAAAGCCAGTCATAGTACTTATCGGGTAATATCATAGAGCTCCTCTCTAGACGGTAGCCATGTACTCCCTATACGTATGATCATCCTTAAGGATCTCATAGACTGTCGAGTTGTTCTCGTTATACACAAAGTACGGGAACACTTCGTTTTCAGTCTCGCCATCAAAGTCACCGGAGCCAATATCAGAAAGCTTATTAAGAATATCATACCCGATAATCTTATTGCTATCGATAATAGGTGTCTCCTTATCTGACTTCGTCAACGTTCCGCAGCTGAACAGCCACACCTCCTCAAGTTTTGCCTTATGGCCATCGATCATCTCCATAGCCTCGTCTTCGTCCATTGGATGGATCTTCTTTTGAAGTACGCTAATCTTAGAGCTAGCAACCTTATTGACTACTTCCTCCGTATCGTCGTCAGAAGCTTCGCCCCATTCGGAATCGTCAAGAACCTCGATTTCCTCATCGTCGGCTCCTACGTACTTGCTCTGAGCAACCTTTGCCTCAACGCCACGGACTCTGTCTTCAAGCTTACTAATCTGCTCTTCGTAGAACATCTCAAGCTCCTCCATCTCATCCTGTAAGTTCTTTACTGTCTTTCTAGCCTTAGCAGCACCTGTGAAATATCCAACAATACCTCCAACAACGCCGCCAACCGCCAAACCTGCTGCAAAATTATTCATGCTTGCTTCCTCCGTTTAAATATCATTTCGTTCTAGTCTAGGTGGACCGGTCTTGGTAACGATAAGCCCCAAAGACCTCCACTAACCTTAACTACCTCAACTCCTGCAAGAGTCTTCCAGCCCCACTTAGAGTGGATCGACTCAATAGGGAAGTTGGTCGGATCGTTGATGAGGCTGAAGAAGTCTGCCACGGTCACAGCCGGATAACTCTCCTTAATCTCGATCAAACAATCCAAAACATCATTCGCTTCTTCTTTGGACTCCCAGGCAGCATCTAAATATCTGCCCATGCTGCTCTTGTTCTGAGTGCTAGACGCTTCACGTCTGCGTTCCTCATTAACAGAACTCGCCCAGAACGATCCGTACGCTGTACGGCCATCTCTTGCTTTCTTTCCCTTCTTCTCTCCGTACAACAGCATGTTAACACCATCACTGATGACGTCAACTACTGCAGACTTGATAGCAGGGATGACTACGTCAAATATCACGTGCTCCTTGATGGAGCCACGATCCGTTGAGATGAAGGCTTCGCCGATACGTCGGCTCATGCTCTTCTCCCGTTTCACGGTCCTAACACCTGCGGGCTTAACCTCCTTAATGCCTTCCCGCTCTTTCAGTGTGTTGGACATATACACTTCAGCCATGATCAAACTCTCCTAGTTCAAATAGTGATACCTGGCGGTACATCTCAGTAGGCTTGATCGGAGCACCTATGACTGGGATATCAGCCTCGATACGCTGGTACAGTTCGTAGATCTCCCAAGCCTGTAAACCGTCAATGTAATTCGGGTATCCTGGTTTCAAGGAGAGAGACTTGAGAACTTTGCGCATGTTTTCGTCAAGTCTCCCACCGGGCTTTTTTGCTGTCTCGTAAATGGCATAGATCTGCCGATCAGGCATTCGCTCCACTCTTTTGTGCCAATCCGTCGACGGGTACATCTCCCATACTTTCCTTCTCTTCTCCTGAATCGTCATGCTTGTCCTCCTCAGTAACGAACATCTGCATCTTGTCGATATCAACCTTATCGAAGTTGCTGATCAACGGAGAAATAGCGGCATACAAGCTGTACACCGCCTTCTTAGGCACTCTGTCTCCGTGCTCTCTGATGTAGTCACCACTGTGCAGGCAATCGTAACTGATCTGCTCAGGGAAGTCATCAGGCACCTCAACAACCTTCGTCAAACGTACCTTAATCTCGTGAATCACCTTACTCATATGCTTCCTCCTTATTCATTAAGCGCTCTAATCGCGCCGTTGATCTTGCCTTTGATGTTCTCGTAGTTAACCTCGATGACATACTTCGGCTCGTTCCACTCCTGATCCGGTGCCATCATCTCAAATATCTCGAACTGCACCTGAGACTGAGCAAACTCAGGATGAAACACAATACCGAGATCTTCACATTCGTCCCAGTTGTCGTACGAACGATCACCAAGATACTCACGAATATCATTGAGACGTACATAGCCATCACTCAGAACCTTCTGGTTAGCCCAATCCTCAACTTTTCTGATCCAGGTCATGCAATAATCCCAGTTCCTGGTCCACTCACGACAGTTCTTGTCAAATATCAATGCGTGCTTGCTTACTGCGATCTTCTGCGGACCAACAGCCGCATCGAAGTTGTTATCGACCGGCACACAATACTCGTAGAGTTCATGCTCGTTACCGTTCGCATCTTCGTACGTCTTGCCTGACTTCTTAATGCCATAATACAACTCGTTGAACTGGTCCTCGCTAAGCATCTTCTTAGCGCGCTCCTTACGGATCTTCTCTGCTGCCAACTGAGCAGTTAACGCTGCTGAGAGATTACGGATCTCTTTACGACCGTTCTTAACGCTGAAGACGAAGAGCGCAATACTACCAAGTGTACAGATGCCAGGCCAGATGTAATATCTAGCAACGTGACGAACACATTTCCGGATTTCCTTCTTCTCATTCTTCTCCATCTCCTTCTGCTGTGCTTCGCGTTCAGGACCTTCCTCAAGAGCCTCAACCTCAGCCCACAAAATATCAAGACGCTTCTTTAATGCGTCTGCGTCAGTCTTTGCCTTAACTGTAGCTCTTGCAGTCAGACCAACTGCTGCCAACTCAAGAACTACACCGGCACCTGTTGCGATCTCGCTCTTATGGCCTCTTACAAATTCCTTTGCCACAATCGCCATGTGATGAAACTTCATTTGCTTTCTGCCTCCTTAATATCAATTAACTTCTTTAAGTACCACTCGGCCTTTTTCAGGTCCTCGATACCGTTTTTCTTTTTCCATCTACAGACGTACTTCAAGACATTCGCAGTGCACACCGCTTCCATGCCTACAAGATCCTCTGTGAATGCTCCAATTACCTGGATCACCTCGATACCCTGGTTAGACTGGTAATGACTGGGATGGTTGACGATGTCTTCTTCGGGCTCATTAGCAACAAAGAACGACTCGATCTCTCCAAATGAATAAAGATCGTCACAATCATTATCAAGATGAATTTCAACCACACTTACAGCATGATCCACAACAACGTCGCATACATTCACCGGATACGTAAGGTTGTGATACTGGGTTACACTTTGCAAATAATTGGTGCCATCGGGTATAACCGTTCTTATTAATGTCACTACACACCCGGTAAAGTTAACGCTGTACGTTACATTTCCTGTACTAAACAGATTACCGCTTGTCATTCGCTTCCTCCTTAAATATAATTTCAGAAAAAAGATAAGCTGATTAGCTTACCTATTATAGTCCTTGCGTTTCTTGCGCCCGGTCGGACTGTAGTCAGTGTCACGAGGCATTTTATCGAACTTACGATGTCTGCCTTCTGCTAACGCTCTACTGATCTGTAACTCGTTCGTAGCGTCCCTAACGCGGTCTTTAATGTCCTCGTCATACCCAAGTTCTCTTGCCGCAGTTAAGGCCTGCTTCTTACGCATCGCAAACGAAGCTGCTGGGTTAGGTCCATGACTCTTATTAACACCGTCTTTAGCCGGTTTCTCCTTCACAAGGAGCTGCTTCATGAGGTTTTCGTACTCCTCATCATACGTTGGCATCGCCATAGGGCTTATACGCCTCCTTCTTAGTAAGCTTAATACGTACCTCGTCACCCTCTGTCCACATCGTAAGGACAAAGTCATCCGGATTAGAGATCAACTGTTTGATTGTCGACTTCTTCTTTTCCTTCTTCTCCTGACCCTCCGTCAGCTTCGCATACACCTTCGCTGCAGCTCTCTCCGCTACACGGTTGTACATCCTGTTGAACATCGTTTGCTTCCTCCTTGTATTTTTCCATCCAAACTGTAAGTTCAATACTGCATTTTGGGCATAAATCTAACGAACAGCTAGAAAAGGTAAACTTAACGTCATATTTTCTTCCAGGTGCTCGTTCATAAAATCGTCCACACCGATCACATCTTAGTGCTCTCATCTCTTATACCTTTTCATCCTTTCTCTTTTGTTTTTATCCTCATGCATGTAACCAAGAAACTGCGCGTTCTTACGCCTTCGTTCCTCGCACATTTTGTAATGCTCATCACATTCAGCCACATGTATAGCCCATTTTTCACAGATGTTAGGATCGTGGCAATTAGGACTTACTGAGCGTTCTGTACAGCCCTTACACGGGCCGTTCTTCTTCGGATTTATCATCTTTGTTCTCCTTTAATAAACCCTGTTTCTTGAGTTCCTCCACGAGTTGCAACACGTACCAGTCGCTTTCCCTGGAGATGCTTGCACCGATAATATCAAAGTACAGATCGAATATTAGCAGCACAATCACAACCCCAATCAGTATAGTTTGAACCATAAATATCAACCTCCAAAACCTTCTATAAAGTAGTCATGCACCACCATTCCTTTCGCTTCGCCTTCGAACTTCGGATCTGCTACACTCACATCACCGTGCACATTTGTCTCCCGTTTCAGAATCCACTCGTCAACGATGAACTCGATCAGATCGTTATTCTCTTTTCCATACTTACAGGCATACGTGTCTTCCACTTTCTTGACATCCGCTAATACACAATAGAGCACTTCCCCGTTCTCCATGTAAATATCAATACATCTGCCGATGTCTGAAGGCTGACCGCCTGCCCAAGCCGTACCTAATGCTATACAATAGCGTGTCTGTCCGAAAATATCAACACAGATACGAATGCCATAATTGTCCGTCATAGCGACTTTCTGTAATGCATGTTGCTGCGTACCTTTAGCGTTGTAATTCCGGTAATCTGTGTACGGTTTGAACTTATGCCTACCGTTCGTCTCACAGACATATGCACCAGGCTTACCCTTATCGTACCCGTTAACTCTAGGTGGAACTGTGAGTTCTATTGTGGGCGTTGGGGTTGGCGTAGGTGTTACTGTTGGAGTCGCACTAGGTGTTGGTGTAGGTGTACTAGTAGGCTTCGATATAAATATCACGATGTCCGTAGGTGTTGGTGTAGGACTAGGCTCAACCTCAATGTGCTTCGTACTCTTATCTCGTAGCGCGTGCACCAACAATATCAATGTGATAAAGAATATTGCAAACTCGATTGACAACATAGCCCTTTCACGAATAGTGAATAATGATAAAAACTTTTTAAGATTCTGCATTTAGTATCCTCTCTTTCCCGAAAAAAAAGGAGAAGCATTGCGCCTCTCCTCCTCGGGAACTCGGGGACTACTCTTCAGTAGTCTCAACGATCTCGGCTGTAGTCTCTACAACCGGCTCCTTCTTTCCAAAGATCTTCTTGAAGCCCGCCTTCACCTTGGGTGCTACCTTGTTCTTGATGAGTCTGAAGCCCTTAATGCTCAGATCCACCGCGCCATAAATAGCCAACCCGGCTCCGGCAACTCCAACAACCTTCTCTCCAGTCGTTAAGCCAGTTACATAGACCTCTTCACCGGTCTCGGCATCAACTGCCGTTGTAATCTCCGTGTTCTCGGGAGTAACCTCAATGTTCTCCTCGTTGATCATAATGTTCTCGTTCTCATTCATAGTGAAATCCTCCTATTTTTGTTAGTTTCATTAAAATGTTCCCGAGGTTATTACCTCATTAAGAACTCTGCGTTTTTTGCGGTTTAATACATCCTGTTAAGTAGACAAAACGGCTCTGTATACCATAATGTCCTACAAGGCATACCGCACTCAAGATGACCATCTCCAAAGCGCCATTCGAAGTTAGTTTTACCACTCTTCCAGCCTAAATATTCGCCGGAATTGTTGTAAAGGTTCCTTGAATCGCCCTTTTCCAGGTACATGTACATCTCATTGATCGTTACATCTTCCCATGTAAGACGGGCTCGGACATTATACAACATTTCAAGTGTTGCATCCATAGTTGTATAGAACTCTGCACCACTATAAACGTCCTTAAACCAATACTTACCGGTCGGCGAAGCCGATACAATGTCCTCTGAAGGCGCTTCCATAGCCTTCTTCTGGATCTCTTCAGCCTTCTCAGGACCTAAAATATCACGCTCAGCAGCCTTCATCTTGTCAATCTGCGTACTTAAAGACGCAATGCCGGCCGTGAGTGCATTAACCTCCTTCGTAAAGCTTACTAAATTGGCTGTCTGGCACCCGATTGAACCGCCTGCAGACAATGCCACAGGCACTAATTCAGGCAGAGCAATCTTTAAAATATCTTTCTTAGTGAGATCTCCTTTCAGAATCTCCTGCTCACGCCTTTTCTTCTCAATCCGGATGCCGCTACGGACACCTGTAGCACCCGTAGCAAGCGTCCCAGCAACCCCTCCAGCAAATATCAACTGGTGCTTATGTGTCTTCATGAACGCCTGGGCTGCCTTTACAAACAACGCTGGTACATTTTTCATTGTCTCTTCCTCCATAAAATATCAACTATCTTGCTTAATGAAGCTGAGATGCTCATTAAGAGTAAGATCCCTATTACAGCAACCGTCTTCCAAAATATCATGGTAACTTGATCGCTCCTTTCGAATAGAGTTTGCCCATCACCTCCAAAGTCGTCTCAAGCTTCTCTTTTCTTGTTTGAAGCTTTGCGATCTCTTCTTCGATTGATGCAATATCTTTCTTGATCGGATCTAAGATGATGTTGTTGTACTGTTCCTGCTTTCTAGCCCAGTAAGACATAGGCACTTTCTTTTCTGCAACAACAGCATCCTCGTTCACGCCTCCCTTCAAGCACTTCTCAAAAATATCAGGGCCGGGTTCTTCCTGTTTCTTTACTTCTACAGTCTGGCCGCTATGCTTTGAATAAAGATGAGTGAAGACTGAACGGTCACTACTGAATATCCGGAACACCATACCGCCATCATGCAACTTCGTCCCAAACGCACAATTGGCGTACTCTCCGATGAAGTTCTCCAAGCCGTCCATATAAGCGACCTTAGTTCTCTTCTTGTTCTGATCAAGAAGCCAACGACCATCGTTCTTACACTTTTTCTCGTTGTAAAACACTAATGTAAGTGCTTCCTTACCCTGTGGTACTAACTCAACATACTTAGGCTTGTACGCACCGCCGCCGAAGTTTTCACCCAAATTAATATAATACCCACGATTTGCCTTTGCCTGACTTACACGACTGATTCTTATTGCATATGGTTTTCCAATAGGCATACTTTTTCTCCTTTTGTTGTAAGTTTTGTGACAAAAGAGAGAGGCCTTACGCCTCTTTCTCTTCCTCATTTGTGACCTCCTCATCGTCCGGTCTCTGCGAGAGCCAAATTTGCTCACATCTTGCAATTGTGATCTCATCACACTCAGCTTTGTGTGCTATGATCTCCGCACCAATGCCAAGTATTCCGAGCGCACCTGCTACAATACTCCAAATCGCACTCTTCTGCATACTTTATACCTCCTTAGATTTAGTGTCATTATTATCGCTGCAAATTTTGCGACCCATCCTCCAAATATGTCAAAATTCAAAGCAAAGGGGCATTGCGCCCCATATGCTCACCACTTCATAACCTTCAATACCTTTGGACGTTTCTCATTCGCGTTCAAGGCGTTCTTCGTGACTGCCTTATCTGCTTCACCTCTAATGACATGTTCCTCCTCGTACTCGCGAGTTTCTTTAATGTTCTTCTGAGTCAGCACCAAGCCGGCTACACCCAGTCCGATTTCTGCTGCAATCGCTCCAACCTTAGCGAAGAAGTCTCTCCACCCACTACGTTTTGTAACGTTAGTGTCTTCAAGCTTCTGCACTTTCTCTGCAAGCGCTGCCATACTTTCAGCTGAGTCTTTCCGCGCCTTAGCGTCCTCAAGACCATCATACCTTTCGCTTTCCTTCTTGATCACCTTCATCAGTTCGTCAGCAGCCTCATCAGTTCTACTAACCTTTTTACTCATGTCGTGTCCTCCTTTAAGTTATTTAGTCATTAAGAGATGTGAGAATTTTACGAATATGTCAAAAAAAGAGAAGGAAGTTGTCCTTCCCTTTCAGAGCTTTAGTAGTAGATTCCTGCATCAAGCAACTCGTTCATCGTTAACGGTCTCCATTCCTCTTGTTTAGGAATATCAACAGTTACCGTGTGCTGCTCGATGAAACTTCTACGTTCCTCTTCGCTCTTCTCAGGTCTTCTTACTTCCTTCGTCTTACCGATAATGCATCTCCAATTAAGTCCTTTAATACCCATACTAAGTACCTCCTTTAAAGATTTATTTCATTAAGAGGAGTGTTCATCTTGCGACTACCATTCAATATGAAGCCAGGCATATGGGCCATCATGACCAGAATCACCTCTGTCATACGCAGTTTTATAGCCTTTAGATGTTAACCATATAACAACTTGGCCAATTACGTAGTCACTGTATGACATAACGTCAATATTCATCGAAAACGTATCAAGCTCTTCATCTGACAATTTATTAATAATGGTTGCTTTAAGTTTATTAATCTTATCGCGATTCTCGCAAAACTTACGTAAATCTGATGCCTTTGGTAAATTGTAAATCATGTTTCCTCCTTGCATGCAGCTCCATATACAGAATGCTTATGAACATACTCCATTAACTCTTCAAGAGAATTAACTTGTTTTACATCTTCCCGAATCTCATAATCTTTACACTCGTAAACATCAACAAGGCCTTCGTTAGTCGTATGAAGATGACGATAATTGAGTCTGACCTGTGGGCGATCGCACATGTTCCTGAAGCCGTTGTATTTGCAGTTTACATTAGCACAGACGATCTTCGGAAAGAACCAATCCGGATAGACTGTTGAAAAAGCCTCATCCTTAATGCGCCCTTCCATATAGTCAACAGCATAACGTAAAGCATCCTGAACAGTCACAGAATGGTTCTCCATTGGATCTCCGGCATCAGCGACTCGTTCCAAGCCACAAGCTATCAGATCCTTCAAGACTTTTATTACTTCCGGTTTGTCCATCATCTTTTTCTCCTTTCTGATACCGCTTAGGAATCTCACCGATCATGATGTCAAAACGGTATTCTGTAGACTTTGTAAAGTTGTCATGTTCGACACCTGTCCATTTTACATGCTTTCCCGCTTCTTCAGAAAACCCAGCTATAGCACGCTGTTTGGCATACTCTTCAACAGTAAGAACAGAATATCCTTCAAACATAGAAGCATCTTCGTCGCTTATTGAGATTTTATTCTTATAGTGCACAACTTCAATGCCGTAATTATCAACAAGCTCATCGAAATCTGAGGTCAACCAGTAATGGCCCTTTATAAAGTTTTTAACAGCAACAACCGGCACATACATATATTTCTTAGGTTCATCCATACTTAATCTCCTTTCATCACCAATTATGAGGGCATTCGTCCTCTCCGCAGGTAGGAAACCTTTGGTACATGTTACAACAAGCGCAAGCTTGACAATCTATGTTCTTAGAGCAACTTGCGCACATACAGTCTTCACATTCTTCGTAACAAACAGCCGGCGTATTAGCATACTCTTCATCGATCATTCTTCTTCACTCCCTTCCACCATAAACCCTGTCTATCAAATTCCCATATTTTTTGCTTTCTGTCATAATGACTATTTGCCTTGCATTTAAACTCTTGCGGTTCTCCTCTGCGTAAAGGGCATTTGCTACAATGAACAAATCCTCTGTCATCTCTTGCCGAATACTTTTTGCATATCTTCCGTTCTCGTTCATTCGTCAGCATTCTTCTTTACTCCCTTCGTATGGTTTCGGTAAGGGCATCCAAGCGGTAATTTCTGCTATTGTTCTGAATGCTGCCCAATTCTGCGCTTTTGGAGACCACGAATTCGTTCCTATATGCAACTCTCCGTCTTCCCACTTCCAAGTGACGAGATATTCTCCTTCCTTTTCGGGCAATCTCTCTGTAACAGGAATCCAGGTAGAAGAGTTGATAGTAGGAGCATTGATGATTTCTGACTCTACAATGCTTAAAATTCCGTCTGCACTAAAATTTGTCCTACCATACCATCCTTGAACTTTATTCTGTAAATCATCTGCATCAATCGTCCTCATTCTTCTTCACTTCCTTCCTCCTTACATACTCATCAATAGGCATACGGATTACGGTGATACCGAAGTCCTGGCCGTCCTTAGCGCCTCCCATTACGTTCTTCGGAATATCATCAAGATCCACAAGCGCTCCTGCATTATCCGGCTCAATTACAAGCTTGCCGTAGTACTTAATGTGTTCCTTCGGGATAAGGCACCGACCAATCATCACGCCCAGTAAGAACACCAGTGACATAAGGACAATGAATGCAATCGCTTGATTTTGAGTTAAGCTGATCCGTAAGAAGTTTGTTATCATGTGACAATTCCTCCAATAATTTATTCTGTTCTTTACAAATGTTTGAGAGTTCATCGCAATTCTTAATCGCCTTAGCAGTAAGATCAAGAAGTGCCTTATAAATTTCATGCTCTTTGTCATTAACTTTATCCATAAGCCAACCCATGAGTACACTTAATACGACAAAGGTAATTACTAAAACCGTAACGGTAGCATTCATATAACCAGTCCCCTTTCTCTTAAAAATATCATGAACGCAAACTTAAAGTACATCTTGGCTGCTACCTCATTAACAGCTTCAGTAAAGAACATGAATTGCTTCTTATCAAAGTTAGGGATGATCTTGTTCTGAAGCTCTTTGCATATCGGGCTTTCGCAAATATCAGCCGTAACATTCCCATCAGCAAATACTACTTTGTACATTTTCATAGTTAATCTCCATACAAATATCTTTCGTGAACCTCTTAACCTTCTTGTGCTTCTTCTTTACGATCTTCTTTGGGGATCGCGAACCCACACGTGATGCCGTCGTCCTTTCCACTTTTTCGGGGCCGGCTACCTCCCGCGTTCTGTTCCTCCAGACGCTTAATCTTACGATCTGCAAGCTCCTCAAGCTGGTTGTAATCGTGCTGGAGCTGCTTGTTCGTACGAATCTCCTTAATGTACAACACTGTTACCACAACGCTATACAGTAACGGCATAACAATAGAAACAATAATACACAGTCCTACCAACAATTCGCTAAGTGTAATAGTCATACTTTTGCCCCCTCTTTAAGTCCTTTTTTATAAGCTTCATCAATCATCGTGTATAAAACAAGCCTTTGCGTTGAATCCATCAACTCGATAACATCCTTACAGGTGATACTGTCAGTTGGATAGTCCCTTGTTGTAATGTGATGGCCAAGACCTCTTGCAATCTCTGAGAACTCGTGAATATCATCGCAACCCAACTGCTTGATCAAGCTGATACACGCGTTAACGTCCTTTCGCTTCTTTTTAGATAACCTGAAACCCATACTTATACCTCCTTTACGGCATCCATACCTTCTGTTCAAGATGTTGCATAAATGTCTGTAGTATAGCGTGCTGATCATCTGAAAGATCATAATCTTTATAGATCTTTTCAATAACTTTCTTAACATCCTCCCAATAGATCCACGGTCTCTTTGCATCTACATCGCTAACAAATATCTTTACGATATTCCACGCCTGTAGCATCTTTTCCTGCTCAAATTGGGATAAGTTAGCCATTGCTCGTTCGATCTTGTCTTTTTTGTTTAGTGGCTTCATACTTATACCTCCTTCATCTCAGCACCACAATCCGGGCAATACTTAGTCTTATGGAAACCCTCTGTGGGTATCCAGACATGGCAACTTGAGCATTCAAAGCATGCTTTAACATTCTTGTGTGTGCCATCAAATGCCGGATGGTAGATCCATTTACCGGTTTTAGCCTCCTTAAGACTTAGCAAATATAATGTTGCTTCAATGATTGTGCTCGGATAGCTTTCATCTCCTGTAATAATTTCGATAGCTTTTTTAGTGTCCATACTTATACCTCCTCCCAGGAAACTTTTAGCGCTAAAATAGGATCGAGAGTAGTTGAAACGGTTTCTATAACCTTTGCGTTAAGAATTACAATTACTGTCTTTCCATTAGGTCTGGAGTAGATTCGCTTGATATTAGCCAGCCTATTAGCAGCATTTGATAAAACTTCAAGCGCATTAATTTGATAAAAAGGAAACACAACATATTCATTTTGTCCCTCGAATATAGGATCGTCTGGCCGGTTTTCCATAATCCAATCCAATTTTTCAAAAGCTTCTTCCATTATTTCACCGCTAAGTCTAAACAATTCCATACTTTCCATACTTTTTCTCCTTTGTTTTTGTGAATTTTCCCACCCGGGAATTTTTGAGATCTCATTTTGAAAAACTTATAGGAGCTGCATAATGCAACCCCTATAGGCCGGACTGAGATTAACTCTCAGATTCATTTAAAACTTTCTCCTGTTCGTCTCGTGCTTCATTAACACTGTTACAGCCATACTCACAACCTTCAAGCACTCCGTCCTTATGGCCTATTTCGTAGCCTTCTTCAAGGCCTACTTTACGGTTCCAAATACCAAATGCTGTGGCTATAACTGTTATAGCTCCTGTAGTTAATGCTGTTACTAAAGTAACTTTTGTGTCTCGTTTCATACTTTTACCTCCAAAAATTATTTTATTCAGTCCATTATACACTGTGCGATTTTTGCGAAAAAGAAAGAGGCATTACGCCCCGTTTCTACAATTGTTCACCATCGCAATAACATCCTCGATAGGCTCTTCAACTTCAATTACTACTGGTACACTAACACCGGGATAACTAATCATTAGCGAAGCATTACCTCTATCAAAGTTATGTTCATCCGATACCGCATGCACAATATCATTGTCTATAACCATGTAGGCTAACTTATCGCTCTCCTGTTCCTCTCCGTTAACTGCTACCACATGTACACAAATAAAGTCCTTCATACTTCTACCTCCTTAATGTTAATAATAGTTCATAATATACGTTGCGTTTCCTGCGAGAAAATATGTCAAAAAGCTATGGGCCATGCCCAATTGCATAGTCCATAACCAGAAAGGAGGGATACTAGAAAATCAGACGTTTACTTCTTTTCAATATAATTACATACCAACCACGCGATAATTCCCAGTGGCAAACTTCCAAACAACGTTGCCAATACAATAATCGCAATCTTAGCTTTCTTATTCATATTAAATACCTCCTAAATATCATAAATTTTTCGTACTTCCTTTCAATAAGAAAGCGGAGGATTTTGCGGTCGTAGAAGGCATTCAACCTCTTCTCACTACGTTCGAAAAGAAAAAAGAAAAGGGCCGTAGCCCTAATCTTTAAGATTCCAATATCTTTCTCTTTGTCGCCGCTTATGTCTTCTCTCTTCTCTCGCATCTAGGAAGTCTTCAACCGTGTCCGATAATACAAATATCGTCGTTAAAGCCATTCCCCAAATCAAGAATATTAGTCCCATACATACCGGTACCTCCTTAAAAATATTTAGTTCATTAAGAAAGTAGCACTTTTTGCGAAAAAAAGAGGAGCATTGCGCTCCTCCAGTCGCGTATGTCTGTTACTTCTTCTTCGCCGCAATTTCCGTACCGACAAGGCCGGTCTGAAGCCCCTTAGCCAAAGTCTCAATCTGGTATAGTCTGTTAACCGTGTCATAGTCTGCGTTTCCCTTGTTATACAAGTCCTCACGCAACTTACACGCGTTAAGCTCGATAATACTCAGATCTGCTCTTACAGCATCTCTTGACTTCTTCTCGTCCCTTACCTTTGAAAATTCCTTATAAAGAATTCCAGCAACAATCAACAATACAATAACTGTTAACATAATGTCATCCTCCTTTTAAAGTTTTACTTCATTAAGAAACAGGAGAATTTTGCGAAAAAGAAAAGGGCCGTAGCCCTAATCTTCATCTTCACTCATTAATAGCTCCAAATCTTTAATTACTTCATAGTGGCCAGAAGCCATCTCTTCATAAGACCCATAAAGTCTACATACCACATCTCGCCAACTGGTTACCTCACCTTGTGGTGTCGACTCAAATGCCATCGTCTCATACCCATGATCCCAGGTATAGCCCGAATCAACATAAAAGTATTCACCTTCGGTCTCAACCAATGTGGTTAAATGTCCGGCCTTTCCTTTAAGCTCTTTAATAATATTAGCCATAATAAAGTCCTCCTTAAATTTAAAGTTATTTAGTTCATTAAGAAACGCGAGAATTTTGCGAAAAAAAAATAAGAGGAGCCTATTATGCTCCTACTTGTACTAGTTTCCTAAACCATGTATAGTCTTCCATAGTAACGTATGTAATCACAATAGACTCCGTCTTATTAATTACAAAGATTTCGTAATTATAAAGTACTAATCCAATCTCACCTCGCTCATCAGATCTTTCAGTAGCACGGTGAAAATACCAGTTTCGATAATGCTCATCATCAAATGTATTAGCAGTTAATAATCTTCCTTCATTTAATTTCTCCTGCATACACTGTTTCCAGCTCTTATCGTTTGGTTTATTACCGCACCTCTGCTTATATCTTAATTCTGCATGGTATACAATTTTAAAAGTTTTCATAATCAATTCCTCCTTTGTTTTATTTCATTAGAGGCATTGCTCATGCTGCGGTCAGTCAGGCCATCTGGTCTCTTCTCACTACGTCCAAGGAGAAAAAAAAATAATCCTTGCTAAATAAATAGGAGAGTTGTTAATTCTCCTATCAAATACTCTTAATCAATCATCATCTTCAGTTTCAAGTTCATCAATTCTCGCCTTTATACTTGCCAATCTATCCTTCTGATACTCGTACTGTTCGTCCGTCATATCAGTTAAATTCATGTTCATCTCCAGGTTAAATTCCTCGTCCTTCAAATACTCCAAATAAGTCTTCATAATAGTATCCTCCTTTAATCTCTTAAATTAACTCTCCTATTTATTTCATTATAGGCTATGTTTATTCTGCGGTTAAAATTAGAGAAAAAAGAATAAGAGAGCTGTTAAACTCTCTTGGTCTATCAGTCGTAATCAATTATCATCAAAGTCTCTTCATAACCTTCTAAATCTCCGCCGTTCCTCTTTCTATCAATATACTCCTCGGTTAATGCTCCAAGAAGCTCAGTCCATTCCTCGATCTCACAATCCCATCGGTTGAAATCGGTCTCAACTGGACAAATGCTCTTAAGCTCTTTACCTTCTTCAATACTCATATTAGTAATATTAATCAGTCTAGCAAGATCTTCTCCACTTACTTTCTTAAGATCCTCTCTCGTTAAATTCATTTTAAACATAATAGTATCCTCCTTAAAATTTCTTTTAAGCTCTCTTATTTCATTATGCTAATTGCTTATATTGCGAAAAGAAAAAAAAGAAAGGCGTTCAGACAGCTTTGAAACTGCCGCCTCACTACTTAATTCGTGCGTGCTACCCATTACACCATCAGCGGGGTACTCCCCTCTAGTCCTTTCCACTAAGAAAGGTGCAGATCTTGCGAAAAAAGAAGAGGCTATGCTGCCTCCTCCATGTCCATTAGCTTGCTAATAGCCATTAAAGTTATTAGTGCAAGTAAAGCGTACATATTAATCATAGTGTATACCTCCTTTATACCATTCCTTTCATTAGAAGCAATGCTTATGCTGCGGTTGAAAATATGTCAAAAAAGATAGCCCTTGTAAACCGAGGAATAGGGTGTAAAGCCACTATGAAGCTCTACACCCATGCAATTTTATCGATTCACTTAAGGAGGCGCTAAATATCTATTCCTCGGCGACAAGTCAACAATGTTATTCGAGAATCGTGAATCCACCCTCTTCAACGTCATTCTCAACGATCTTGCTGAGCATAAGGATATCAGCCGCGCTTATGTTAGCATTGGCTGCCTTCAGGGCATTGAAGAAGCTCTCTTTCTCGAGTTTGTCAACGGTTAACTCAACACGCGTCTCAGCAAGCTTGTTAACCTCGTCGTTCTTTGTATCAGACTCGGATTCCTGGATCTCTTTGTAGTGTTTAACGAAATAGTCGTTGGCCTCATCCATCGTCTTTCCCATCTGATACAATTGATAAGAAATATCATACGGCAGTTTCTCCTGCAATAAATGGGACATGACAGGAATCATGCCATTGATCTCTTTAAAACTAAGTTGTACTTTCATTCTTATTCCTTTCTAGCTCTTCTACGAGCTTCTCTAATTCACTCACTCTTTTCTTAAGTTTCTGGATCTGCTGTGTGTTAATGGCGATGAACTCACTATAACGTAAGCCACCATCTCCTAAAGGATTACCTGCGTTAAATACTTCATAACCAGCAAAGTCTTCCTTAGGTATTTGTGCGATTGCTAATGCCTCTGCTACTTCATCTAAGACAAAGCCATTATGCTTTCTCTTATCCTCTTCATCTTTCATACGGAAGCTAACAGGACGTAATCTATCGAAAAATATGTCAAAATTATCCGTAAGATTTGTAATGTCATACTTACGCATTCTAGAAGAAGTGTAAATAGATCCAGATGTAGCATAAAGCTGTTTCCAAAGATAACTCATACCACCAAGTAATTCAACACCAGAATTAGCAGGTCTTATAGAACCTTGAATAGCTAAACCTTTATGAACTGTTCCACCAGTAGTTTTATACACGGACATTCTATCTGAGTTAGGTATCTGTGTATCTGCTGGAGTAGCCCAATAACTATTATAATTAGGTAATGAAACACTGGCGTCATATTTATTAGCTATATACACGCAAACAGGAACTCGGCCAGACGAATCATATGCTGTTGGTGAGCTAAATGGCATAGTGCATGTTATAGTAACTCTAGCTCCACTCGCTTGTACTGTAACAGAATACGGAGAGTTATTAGCTCTTATAAAGTTACTAGCTTTAAAATAGCTAGGATCGCTGGCATATGTTGATGCTAATGATGGTGTATTATTGTAGACCGAAGCATTTTTCCATACACCAAGATAGAAGTTAACAGTCATAGCATTATCCATTGTGCCACTGCTTTCAATAAAGGCAGTAACCTCAACTGTCATATAACCGCCAGACCAGCCAACAGTTCCGGTAGTACCAATACGAAGAGTATTAGTTTGAACAGATGCATTATTCTCAATAACATCTTCGCCTAAAGTAATAGATGTACCGCCGCTATTAATATAACCAGTAACAAATGAACTAGCACTGATTGTTCCAGCAACATTAGCGTTTGCAAACTGTCCAAAGTTACTATATAATACGCCACCTTCAGTAACACCAAAGTTGTTACCAACAGTAAGTCGCCAGTCAGATCTAGATGCCCCTGCTACGGCATATGTGCCTTCGCTACCAAATAGTGTACTTGAGTTTGTACCTGACAACAAGAACGTACCAGCATTCCCTAAGACTGTCCCAGATACTGCCGTCCGTAAGAAGTCACCACCAACGAGCACATTGCCAGCTTTCATGTAGTTACAAGCTACAACACCATCTGACGTAACGCCGAAGTGACTACCAAGGATACATCTCCAAGCACCGGAAGTATATCCAGCTACACTAACAGTCGTCGAACCATTGGACCAAATAGATGCTTGATTCCAGTTAGATGTACCTAAGTAAAGATAAGCATCACTTGGTGTCCCTTGACAAACAATATCACTTGGCGTTTCAAGAGCTAAGTTTTTAGCAAAGAAATGACCGTTTGTCAGGTTAAGAACCATATTATGGCGCCCACCAGCATCACTGTCAAGCGAAGTGATAGTACCACCATTAATATAGTCGGCAGTAAAAGTACCAGTAGCTATTCGGTTAGCATTCATACTGTTAGCTGCTATGAAATTTCCGACAATCGTTCCATCAGAAGTAATAGCTGTTCCATATGTACCGCTATAACCAGTACTAGAATATCCAAGACCTTGGTAATTCCATCTCCAAACTTTAGCATCACTAGCTGTGTAATTCTGCCTATCAGAGATAATGATTTCATTTACAGCTGTCTTACCTTGAGATGTTGTGGTTCCTTGCTTAAAGATTACATAACCACCGTCACCGAAGCCATTAATTAATGTCGTAGCATTAGTCTTAGCTTGCTCGACTGCAGCTTCAGTAGCAGCTGCCATAGAACCAGTTATGTTATTTGAATAAACCGTTTGGGCTTGAGCTGCTGCTTCTGTTGATACTTCGGACTTAGTGTACGTCTCAGACTTCTGATAACAGTTATTAAGAACCCAACTATGGATAGTTGTTGCTGTATCATAAGGTTCGAGTTTTTCATCGATCTTATCATCCAGTCCTGTCTCTACAGAGTTGTAGATCTCCGATGCTGACGAGCTATTGGCGTCGATAGCTTTGTACGTAGCGTTGTTGCTACTCTCCATCGTACCAGTCAAGCTCGTATCAGTAGCCTCTCCAAGAACGAACTTCGTATTACCGGGTTTATTGAAGTCAATCTCCATCTCAGTAATCGGGAACGTCTTATCAAGGCCATGGAACTGTGATACACAATGAACCGTACCAAGAAGCCTAAGCTCATTAGCTGCTTTCTCGCCACCAGTCATCATGAGACTAAGGTCAAACACCTCAATCTCAATAGTCATTCCGTCAAACTGATAGTTCTGAAGGTAATTCTGAGCCAAATCCAAAAGATTAGCCGGTTCAGAAATATCACTCCAGTCTATCTTCTTATAGATCCTACCATACCTGGCGATTACATCAGAGTCTGCCTCAAGAAAGACACTTCCTTGGTTCACCGACTCAATTGTTGTAACGCAATCCAGCTCCGGAGGAGTATAAGGGTAAGTAGGACGCTCATCACCAGCGTCAATCTTACTACCAGTCGGGATTACTACTGTCGCCAACTCATCTACTTCCCAGTTACGAGTAAAACTGATGAGGTTCTTTCCGAACGTAATGGTCTGTTGAGAGATATACTGCGTAGGGTAGTCCTTGTAGAAGCTGAGATTGTTAATGCCATTCTCGTAAGTTACTTCCATTTTGAGGTTATACGCCTCAAGTACATTCTTCAGTAGTTCTCCCGTCGTCTCGTAATTCGCGTACCAGTCGGTTGCCTCAGTTAACTCGATAGAAGGATCGAAGTACTTAATAGCGAACTGCTTGTACGTGTCATTCGACGTGTAGTAATAATTGTGGCAGCGATGATATTGTCCTTCAGGAGCTTCACTATCGTGGTAGTCAGTAGTCAAGAGATACTGAAGCCACGTTAGAATGCCGCTATGTACATGCATTGGCAGCTGGACAGAGTCAAGAAGGAAGTTAAGAGAGCCTTCACACGTAATGGTACGGTTATCGTATGCATCTCTTTCCTCACTGATGACTCGTCCTCGCCAATAAATTTGATTGTCTTTTTTAATCTCAATAACTGAGGTGAGTGTCTTGAAGTAGTCGTTACCTATATTGCCAGGATACATCTTGAAGCCGAATGAACCAGCCTCATTTTTTTTAAGTGACAACTTAGCTCCCGACAGCGCAAGACGTGAATCAGAGGAAGCGCTAGTATAGAAGCATATAGGTGTGACTGTCGACTGTGTGTAGTCGTATACGTAAGCGCTATACATTACAACCTCCCTGGATTATACTCAATGTGCAAAGTCGTCCCAACAGCCGCCGTAAGCAAGATCTCAGTCTCTCCGGCAATGACCCATTCATAAATATCATAGGTGCCAGGAGCAAAGCTTCTTGCTTCTTCAATCCCAGTCATCGGACAGGTAAACTTGATAGTAGATGTAGCTCCAGTCAGAGTAAACTTAAGCGAAACAGGCATAATTGCAAGTTCTGCTGGTATAATCTGTCTTGCTACCATGCTACCGAGCCCGTTAAGGTCCCAAGCAACCGGATTTTTAGCAATCTTGTAGGGACTAATGTTGTAACTAATCACAATTGTCGGCCTTGGAGAAGCCATAGTTGTGGTCACGTTGATTCTACCCTCGTAATAATAGTCCGGATCGTCTTCCAACCAGATTTTAGCCTGTATACCATTAAGATCTGCACGAATCTTATCAAATATGTCATAAAAAGTGTAGTTCTGTGGGTAAGGGTAACCTGAGTTGGAGATTGTTCTAGCGTCTACTGCATCCAAGAGGTAGAAAGTAATACTACCAGTACGGTTACTGTAGATCGGATAACCGGTTAGGTAGTTAGAGAAATCGAGGGAGCCAGAAGCCCCCTCAATCTCAACCATCTGTGTCTTCTGGTTCGCTATAGGAAAATAGATCTTATTTTGAGGAATTAACGCATAGTCGTCCCAAGTGTTTTTATCACCGATGTACATTGAATGATACATTAGTTAAATCCCCCTTCCTGTAGCTAATCTGGACTTGTTACCAAGCGCTTTGTCCATAGGATCGCGTAACTCACCTACGAGAGTACCGGTATCAAGGATAATACTGAACTTGGAAATGATCTCGGCCTGCTTAGATAGTTCATCTTTAACTTCTCCAAGAGCAGAGACAATTTCCTCGGTATTCTGAGTGTTAACGTCAGAGATCTGCTCAAGCTGTGCATCTTCAACAGTAGGTGCGAAGTTGGTAGGTATATTTACACCATTAAGCATGTCTGCTGATACACCCATGTTGTAGGTAGACTCAAGGCCGAGCGCACTAGCATCAAATGCGGTAAGCTGACTGTAATCAATGTCTCCAACTGTTAAGTTATCAACAGAGAAGTCTTCCATTGACGGAATGCCATTAAGCATTGAAGATGTATCGAAGCCTAATGGTATATTACTTACGGGTAAGAAGCCACTAACGACATCGCCAACAACAGTGCCAATGGTATCCATGACGCCGCCTTCTCCAGAATCAATTCCATTACCAAGGCCCTCCATCAAGAAACCACCGATTTCGGCCATTACCTTAGAAGGAGAAGAAATACCGAAGAACTTCTTGATTGCGCCAAGTGCTTTGTCACAGAAACCCGTAATCTTATCAACGATCCAGTCAACAACACTATTAATACCATTCCATAAGCCTTCAACAATATCTTTACCTAAACTAAAGGCCTTTGCAAACGGCGCTTTAATAACATTCCAGATTGTCTCGATCTTGTTCTTAATCCAATCTCGAACAGTCGCAACTCCGTCCTTAATGCCTTGCCATACATCATCAATGATGCCAGAGAAGAAATCTTTAACAGTATCAAATACTGAGCAAATGAGATCCCAAAGACCAATAAATAGATTCTTAATGAATTCCCAAACCATTTTTGCAGTTTCTTGGATGCCTTCCCATAAGCCCATAACAATATTAAGGCCAAGATCTATAAACTTCTTAGAAGGAGATGCAATACCAAAGAAGTCAAGGATCCAGTTCCAAAGACCAACAAAGAAATCCGCAATTCCCTTACCTATTCCGATAAAGAAATCAAGTACTGATTGGAAACCATCACAAATATCTTGCCATACGCCTGCCCAGAATTCTCCTGCTAACTCAAGAACTGGCTTAATACCATTTTCTATTATTCTTGTAAGTAATTCAACGGCTACGCCAACAATTGCTAATAGTAACTTATATAAGCCTTCACCAATTTCTTCGGCATGGTCCAGTAATGAATCTGCTAAAGAATTAAGTAATGTTGCTATAACTACTACTAACGCCTCTACAAGTTCTGGCAGCTTTTCGTTTAAAGCATAAAGCGAATTCGTAAGATCTTCGGCAATGTTATCGATTAACGTCAAAGCCATAATTACAACAACAAGAATTGCTACAGCAATAGCAAATTTTAATACCGCATTACTAATACTATTCAATACCTTTTCCGCGCCCGGTAATAACGAAACAACGCTAACAAGCATTAATAATGCTACCATTAAAATTCCAAAAGCTAATGCTATTCCTATTGCTAATTCTTTTACTTTATCGCCAGGAACCAATGCTAATAATGTTATAGCTAACGCAAATATCATTAAGGCACCAGCCATAGATAAAATTGCTACTGACAGCTGAAGTAAACCAGTATTATCTGGTATAAAACTGCTAATCGCTTCAACAGCTATTAATATAACTCCAAGTATACCTAATACTAGAAGTAATGTACCAACACCACCAGTAGCCTCTAAAGCCATGGTTGCAACGGCTATTATACCAATAGCTTTTGATAATATCAATAAAGCTAATGCAATGCCAACCAATGCCCCTGCATAAGAAAGCATATTTTTCCAATCTGCTTCTATTTTGACGTTTGACAAAAATGCTACTAAAAGTCCGGCTGCTAAGAAAAGTCCAACAGTAATAGCAAAGGACTGAAGTATACCTTCTAAATCCATCTTATCTATTGTTAAATAAATAAGATAGAATGTACCGAGCATACCAAGAACCATTGCTAAGACGGCTTGTGTTGTAATAGCAATTCTAGCTACAGCAGCCACGCATTTCATTAAACTATCAGCAACCTTTTGCGCTTTCTTGGGTAATCCATCACTCATAGCAACTCGCATTATTAAGATTGCTGCGCCAATAAGAACAACTGACACGACTAGTGCCATTATAGCTCTTTCTGGTAAAGTCTCCGCATTCTTTTTACCGATTTCATTAGCCAACTTACTAATCATTAAAGCAAGACCAGCAATTACCATAGCTGCTAAAGCAACTACACCACTAACCTTACCAAGTTTCTTTGTATCAATTTTATTAGCCGCAACTATAATAATGCCTGTCCCAGCTACAAGACCAAATATGCTTATACAAAGTAACATGATGGCGTCAAGTACCGCAGTATCGTCACCGTTTTCTTTAATAGATTCTGTAATCTGTTTAATTACTCTATTTAAAGCTAATGAAATAATGGTGATAGATAATGTAATCTTCGCTAGCATAGTATTAACTTTTGCTAACTTCTTATCACTTGCACCAGCTTTAGATGCGATTTTAGTAATAACAGATACGCCAGTAAGCATAATTACAAGCATGGCACCGAGTGCTGCTACAGCAATACCCATAGTATCTGGACCATACTTCTTTGTGGCCTTTGCCATTATTGTCAGGCATACTGTAATTACTATCGATAATAAAGCGAGTTTGCCCATGATCTTGGACACGGTTTTCATTGCCGCAACCATGTCTTTATCACTTATGGACTTCTTACTCATGGCTTTAGAAAGATTCACTAATTCTTTAGTGATCTTCTTCAAGCCTGCCGTTATAATGGACATAACAACACCCATTGCTGTTACTGCCATAGCAATTCCACCAATATCTTGGTTAGCTAAGATGCCGATAGCAAACAGCACAAGAGCAATATTACGTACCATATTTGTAACGGATCTAAGGACTCCTTTAAAGCTTCTTCCTGTAAATGCATCAGACAAATCGGCAAAGCCTTCCATCATCCATCGAACAGCTTTAAAGAACTTCCATACTTCAAGTGCTATAAATATCCATATGAGGGTCTTTACGACACTACGAATGTTTTCCAAAGCTTTAAGAGCTTCTGGAGATTTATCAACACCAATAATATACATTAATGCTGACCATAACTGACCAAAAATATCTTTCAAAAAGCCTAATGTGCCGATTAATGCTGGTCCAACAGCCTCTACAACAGTACCTAAGCCTGTCGCTAAGAAGACGACAACATTCACCATCTTCTCAAGAATCCAGATGATAAGATCAAGTATCTTATCCGGTCCCATATTTTCAATGCCTGTTACCTCTCCAATAATATAGAAGAGCGCATCAGCTAAAGCTTTGAAAATATCAACAAGACCCCAAAAGATGTTGCAAATCGTATCCCAAACAGTTTCCCAGCCAGGATTAAGTTTGGCCATCTGATCTGTAAAAGCCTCAAGAAAACCTATTACTTTGTCTTTGAAGCCAGTAAGATCGACACCTACTAATTCACCAACGGCTTCAATAATGGCACCGACACCACGTTTAATGCAGCCTCCAATAAACGATAGTACAGCTTCAATCTTATCAGGAACAGTGCCACCCTCAAACTTGTCAACCATTTCGGAGAATGCTTTGGGTAATTCTCCAAAAATTTCATTGCAAATTACATTAAAGGCTTTCTGGAAACGAGCACCAACTTTCTTAAAGAACGTACTAACGGACGCTGCAATGTCGTCCATTTTCTTTAAAATGCTTGTAGTATCGAATCCAAAGAAATCGCCAATTAATTTAACAATGTTCTTTGACAAGTTCAAAAAGCCCTTACCAATAAAGTTAAGCGCATTAACAATATTAGTAGGTAAATTTTTAATGAAATCTAAGAGTATCTTGCCTAACTCAATAAGAGATTCTTTAGGATACTGTAAATACTGTACCAATGACATACATCCGGCCATAACCGAATGCTGTAACGCACTAATATTTTTCATTGACATTCCGAAGAACTTACCAACTCTGCCAATAAAATTATTAATAGCGCCGGCAAGATTCCACATAGTTGCATCCATGTCCAAGGTATTAAAACCTAAGAACGCATCTACAACAGTTACAACAATGTCTGCTAATGAAGAAAACACTGAAGCAACTAATCGAACGGCCCCAAAGAAAATACCTGCTATTCTAGAAGCCAATTCTAATGCCCATGTAAATCCTTTACTTCCTACTAACCATTCGATAGCATTCGTTAAAATTAATATGAAGTCATTAATAATCCAAATAACTTCTGAAAGTGCCCAGTCAGCAGAAGATGTTGCGCCACTAAGTCCAAAGAATGCAGATACAACCTTCTTTATAGAATTAACAATCGTGCCAAATAACCTAGCTAAATTGGCAAGTAAATTAGATAAAGAAAGTATAGTACGGCTCGTTGCTATATCTTCTAGTATATCGGCAAAACCATGAAAAGTATTAACAATACCAGTAAGTACATTTTCTAAAGTTGGAAGTACGCCCCATTCAGTTAAAGGCGTAAATAGGTTCGAGAAGATTTCACCAAAGCCTCCAAATATCCGGCTAAGACCTTGCCACATATGCTCTCGCATTGTGATTTCAATCTCTTCGCCCATTTCATTAAAGGCTTTAACTGGAACTTTCGCCCATTTTGAAATTTCTTCCTCGGCATCTCTTAATGGCTGAGCAAAAACATCATACAAGTTGTTAGCTAGGTCTGTCCACAGTTCAGCAGCCTCTTCATAGTTACCAATGAGATCTTTAAAGATCATCATCCAAGCCGTACCAACAGCATCTTTAGTTGCGTCAATAGCTTCACTAAATGTTACTGCTTCCTGAGCTGCAATAAGAGCATTCCAGCCTAACTTGTACTCTTCGGAAGTAACACGCTTCATTACTTCCTCAATTCTTTGTAACTCGTCTTCTGTGTACTTTCCGCTATTAGCAAACTTAGCCATTTCTGTTTCTAAATCAGAAGTACCTTTCTTCATTCTCTTACCAGAACGTAAGAAGTCAGTTACAGTAATATCAACTTCATTACTTAAAGCAATTACTTCATCAGAAACCGCAGAGAATTTCTTCAAGCCTGCTTCAAGTACTTCTGTTGTAAACCAACGAGCACTTTCTTTATTTAACTGATCTGCTTCAAAGAACCAGTTACGAATCTGTGCATCAGTTGCTGCTTCTCCTCCAAGAGCTTTTCTAGCCTCGGCTATTTCCTCATCAGTAATCGTACCGATTTCTTTTGCTGCTTGAATGAATGTATCCTTAGCTGCAGTGGTACCCATTGACTTAAGGTTAGCCATTTGAGCCCAGTCTTGGTATTTAACATAACCAGCACCTAAAGCTTGTGACATCTGATACATTGCTTGAGATGCTGTAACGGCATTCTGACCTGACAAAGCTGCCCAGTTTGCAATACCTTGCATATCTGCTACTGCAGAGTCAAGTCCAATACCAGCACCTAAGAACTTACCGATCGTGCCGACCATATCGGTAAAGTTATATGAGGTTTCATCAGTATACAGCATCAATTCACTAAGTTTAGCTTCAACAGCGTCAATTGCTGACTCACCATTAGCTTCAAGTTTAGCTAATTCTTGGTCAGAGAGTGCTGCTAAGATTGTCTTAACACCATGCGTATACTCATCATACTTAGCATAACCCATTTTAGGGTCGATAATGTCTGTTGTTACTGACTTAACAGCGTTAACAGCAGACGTAATTTTCGATGTAAAATAGTCGGCAATCTCGTCTGTTACTTTGTAGAAGACTCGACCTACTAAAGTAAAGTGATCACCGACACCGTCAATCGCTTTGTTTAGTTTTTCAAAGTCGACTGACTCGGAGGCTTTCTCAAGATCTCTAAAGCTACGTTCGGAATCTTTAAACTCCATCTCGTCTTTAAACTGATCGAGAGATTTCATTGAAGCACTAATATTCTTTTCGAATTCTTTGTTGTCAAATGACATTTGAACAACTTGATTCTCAATAACTGTGCTCATACCTTCGTAACCTCCTTCCAAATCTTATTTGCAATGTCTTCATATACCGGAGCTATTGCAGGATTGATGAAATCCCTACCTTCTACGTAAACTCCAGCCTTACTTAAGTGACCATATTGTATTAAAATAACGACCGGGACTGTATTAAAGCCCACAACATGATCATTAGTAAATATAATACGTGCACCTTCTTCGTCGCGGACCACCTGGTAATCCCAAGCGTCCGCCGATTCGCCGGAATCTTTAGGGGTAGCGTCTTTTAAGGCAACTACCCCCATTCTTCCAACTTCATCTAAGTTAACTTTTTCAAGGGCTTTCTGAATTCTTGTTAAATAGGATTCAGTTTTTTTGAAAGGTTTGGTGCTTTTCGCTCCCATTTTGAATCCGCCCATGAGTTTTCTCCTTAGTGATGCTTAGCAGATCTCGCTCTACGTGCTGCATTCAAGTTATGCCTTGCCATAGCAGCATCTCTAGGATTCTGTTTCTGCTGTTTGTTCTGAGCTTTCTCTTCCTCTTGGCAAACTCTTATTAATGTTAAGAGTCTACTTAAATGCCACTTCTGGCACTCAAAAGGAATATTGTAATGGACCATGAAATAGTAAATTCTCTCACTAGTCATTGGCCTTGTGTCTCGCTTACCGGCTTCAGGCCCTTTTTTACTGAACCATGTAGCCGTGCGATTCTCTTTAATATAGTCCATAATGTCTTCAAGATTCTTAACCGTCAAAGCAAAGTAAACCTTATCTTCAACATTCTGGGTAAGAGTCATAAACTTAATATAGTCCATAACCTCTTCCTGAGAAAGTTGTTGCTTATCATCGTTTGAGATAAACGGTTTCTTCCACTTTGCTTCCCATTTCGAAATAGACACTAAGGAATGCTCAAGTTGTAGAACTGTTTCTTTTGTATAGACAAACTGCTGAAGGCTATCATTCCAGAATTCTCCTCCAGGCACCGTAATCTTCAGCATTTAATCACCTACTTACTGCTTAGCCGGAAGATGATCCTTCAAAAGTCCTTCTGCTTCGGCCTTCTCTCTGATAGAAGTAGGAATGATAGCAGTAAAGAAGTTACTAAGAGCTTTCTCATCGCTCATTAGCTCAAGTACAAGCTTATTATAAGCCTCAGTATGGGTGAATCTCTTAGCAAGATCCTGATTCTCACCCTTATCAAGGAACTTACCATCTGCAGTCTTCTCGCCATAAGCCATCAGAATGATTCTCTTGAAGGTTGCCATGATCTCCTTGGAGTCCTTAGTATCAATAATCTTCTGAAGCTGCTCACGGTATCCACCGGCCTCACTGTACTCCATCTCAAGAAGTTCAGATTCATTCAGGTTGAAGTAAAAGGTCTCGGTAATGTCCTCATCATTGTAGTTCTTGTACGTAATTTTCTTTGCAAGCATAGTGTAAAATCCTCCTCAAGATTTTATATGAAAATATGTCAAAAAGTAGACCCCTGCCAGACCGTAAGATCCAGCAGGAGCCCAAAGAAAAAGTGAATGAAGGGAATAAGCTTCATCAACCGTTGGTATCCGGAGTAAGGTAATCCTTAACATCATCCGGAAGCGGCAAGCTAGCCGTAAGAGCAGAAATGCTATGCTCAACATCGGCATCACGACCCCAAAGAATATCTTCGAAGTCGGCAAGCTTATCAGGATCGGCGTAACGAGCATCAATCTCAAGATGAGCGATCGGCTTGTAACCAGTTACCTCAACCGGAGTAGTGGTAAGGGTCCAGCTGAACGTCATGTTCTCGGGACTGTCGTTAACCGTTGCATAAGCCTTCTCAGTGGGTGCTGCAAAGCAACCATAGATCAGGTGAATTTTGTAGGAATGATCGTTACCATCCTCATTGGAGCCAATAAGAGTCTTATAAGCAAGACCAAAGGTCTTATGACCCTGCTGAGAAAGATAAACACCAGCCTTCGGAATAGCAACGCCCATGCAAGCGTTGAACTCTGCCGGATACTGGATAGCCTCGATCGTCGCACCGAATTCCTCAGCGGACATGAGGTTCAAATACTTAATGTTGTCGGCATAAACAGCAGTTGCCTCTGCTCCAGAAGGAGACTCGGTAAACGCCGTAACACCATTCCATGCAACACCATCGCCATATTCGCCGTTACTCATAACGTACAGCGTCATGTTGCTAATACCGGTTTCATAAAACCGTTCGTCGGCTTTATCCCAAACTAATGCTGCCATATACGTTTATCCTCCTTCCTTACATCATACCGATAACTGCGCCCGGAAGCGGCAGGTACGGATCAGAACCAGCGGTTCCAAACAGAATGTTTTTAAGAGCCGTAAGCTTTGTTGCATTTGCTTCAGACTCAACAATCTCCATATGAGAAACCGGCTTGTAGGTACTCTCGTAACCGTTTACCGGGATCTTCGTGGTCGTGAGGGTCCAGCTGAACGTCATGTTCTCAGGAGAGTCATTAACGGTAGCATAAGCCTTCTCACTCGGAGCAGCAAGAGCGTTCCAAATCAGATGCAGAACATAGCCCTTGTCAACACCGTTAGCATCAGCAACCTTAGTTCTGTAAACAAGACCAAAGGCCTTACGAGGCTGCTGACCAATCTTAACACCCGCTACAAGCTCTGCGGTGCCATCGCACTGCTCGAACTCTTCGGGGTACTGAATTGCTTCAAGAGTACCACCAAGCTCCTCTGCCGAGATAAGATTAAGGTACTTAATGTTATCTGCGTAAACAGCGGTAGCTTCAGCACCAGAAGGAGACTCAGTAAATCCGGTAACACCGGACCAAGCATATCCCTTAGGATAAGCACCAGATACAGCCGGGTATACAACCATGTGGTCTATACCGGTTTCATACTGGCGAACGGACTCTTCATCCCATGTCAATTTAGCCATGTGGTATTTCTCCTTTTAGTAGTATGTAGTAAAGACCCAATGATGCAAGTTATCGGCAGTATACTCTCTGTCGAAATGCGTCAAAGGTTGAGCTTTGAGATACATCTCCGGAAATGTTGCATCCGGGTTTGTATCAATGTAAGTAACAGTATAAGAGGCTTTTGAACGATAGAGTATATTGTCCGCGTGTCTTGTATCATATCGGTAAAGTCCATAGATGATACAAGGGTACGAAAGCTTAACGTTCCCTGGCGGCTGAAAGTAAACTTTCTTACCTTCACCGACCAAGCCCTCTAAGATGAGTTGAAACTCTCTACGTCTGGTTGTCGTTGCCATTATAGACACCTCCCAAGGTTAGTCGAAGTCGAGGATACTGGATTTCAACGTAATTTACTTTCCATTTAGCACCCTCGACCTCAACGTAACGAATATCTTGGTAATGCTGCGTGGCATACGGATCAGCAATAATCGTAACCTGATGAGAGAGTACCAGATTGTCGTTTATTGTATCTTGAGCGACCTGAGTACGATAAGAAGCCTTGACAAAATCGCCATAATAGGTCTTCTCAGTAATCGTGTCAACCCAGACACCGGAATGTTCTTCAGTCTCAGCACAAATGCCAAAGCCGATCTTACCTGCAAACTTCATCGTTTCTCTCCCATTTTGAATTTTTGCTTAGCCGTTAGCGGTTGCACAGACGAGTTCGCTCAGATCAAGCGTAAATCCGTCATGGACACCACCGGTCACAACGTCAACCTTGATTACCTGCTCTTCATTATCCGCGATACGGAAGATGTTGATTCCGTCAGGATCAAGTTTAACCATCGGACGCTCCGGATGAGCCGAAGGATCAACGCCTACCCAGATCTCATCAGCAGCGGAATTCGTAAACTTCAGAACAAGGAAGTTACCATCCTGCTCATCTCCGCTAAATGCAGTGTAGCCAGTTACATACTTAAGATTACCGGTTACAGCCCCGTTAGCAACAGCGATGTTCTCCTGGAGATCATCACAGTCCTTGCCAAAGAGGTCAATGGACGTATCGGTCACCGGTTCAACTACCGTCGTCCCTACTGAAAATTTGCTTCTACCGCGATAGCAGACTTCGGAACGTTCAAAGCACCAGAGCAACGAGTCTCAATCAAGTAGATGAGCTTGTTGTAATCGATGTTGAAGTCATCGAACATGCTAACAGCGCCGCCCTTATCAGCACCAACAGCGTAGTCCTGAAGGTTAACAATAATACCCTGAAGGTATACAGTGTCATGGTTAGCGGTCTCACGAGAAAGGTTCTCCATTACCGGAACAGTAACGATCTCGCTTACACGAAGCTTACGAGCAAGCTGCTCCTCAGTCTCGTAGATGTAGCGACCGGTCGTATCCTTGATCAGGAGAGCTTCCGTTACGAAACTTTCAGTCGTGTAGAGCTTCGGGCTACCGGAACCACGGTAATCCTTACGAGCGCGAATTGCAGCCTCAAGAGCAGCAACAGCCTTCTCAGAAGCCGTAGCAGAGTTAGCAACGTTGTAGATAGCGTGGATGGTATAAAGCTCGTCATCCTTCCAGATAGGACGAATGTTGTCTTCCTTAATCTTGTCTTCAGCAAGAGCGCTGCGGCCATCACCAACAAGGATAGCGCGAGCAATTTCTTCCTCGAGCATGCCGCGCATCTCGGTCTTCATCCAAGCAACAACATCGAAATCGGTGATATCGATTACATCATCACGATGCAGGGACTGCTTCTTGTAAACCGTCTGAGGAGCGGTCTCTCTCTTAAGCAGCAAGAATACTTCATCGATCTTCTCCTTGCCCTTAATGTAACCCTTCGCACGAGCTTCATCAGCAGTAATGTTTGCGTGAATGCTTCTGATACGGCTGAACGGGATCTTCTTAACGCTGCCCATAACCTTAGATACCCATCCATCGGGTCTCTTGATCCAGCTCGGGGTCTTGTCAATCGTCTTAGCATCCGGGAACAGGTACTCAATATCGGTAATACCGTGTGCAAGCACAGAATCTCTCAGGTTGCCGTACTTGTCAGCATCCTTAAAGATCGCAACCATCTCAGCATGGCTCAGGGTGTTCTCGTCCTGAGTCTCAACAGTGTTGTCGAAAACATTGTTCTTCATTTCTTCATTTTCTCCTTCATCAGAATGTTTTGCTTCGCCACCTTCTCCAGCGCCTTCCGCTGCGGCGGCAATAAGAGCCATAACAACCGTCTTCTGCTCTTCATCAAGAGTATCGAGGACGTCCTGTACGGTCTTGTCTTTCTTAGCTTCATCAGCCATGGGTTTCTTTTCCTCCTGTTTAGAGTCTTCTTTTGCAGTCTCTTCAGCATGAACAACAGCCTCTTCGGGCTCTTCTTCCTTGCCAGCAGTGACCGGCGCATCTGTATGGTAAAGGTCTAAGCCTTCACTCTCAAACGGAGGATAGATCTCAGCTTCTTCCTCGTCTGCGTCGCAGTGCTCCATAATCGTGTCAATGTACGCACCAGGATTAGCTCCGGCAAGTACAAGACTAACTTCACGGATCATGCCATGGATCACGTTTGCACCATCCTGTTTAAGGTGGTTAGCGTAGATCGACAGACTTGTAATATCACGGTTGTTCACACGCATTCTAGCGCCCTGACCTTCTTCGCTGTCATTGAACTTACCGTAGACGTAAACGCCTTCTGGACGGTTCTCCAACAGTCCATGGCCCAAGACATTAGACACGGTAGAGTGGTTATGATTAAATACAAGCGGCACGCTCTTTCCGTCACAGTCTTTAAATGCATCACGACGAATGGTACGGCCATCTGAACAACGAATGTCATTCCGAGTAGCCCAACCACCAAAGTCGTAATCATTCTTGTTAACTGCCATTTTGACTTTTCCTCCTTACTTTTTATTGTGCTTAGCTGCGTAACCCGCTCTTCGAAACTTGAATACGTAGCTACTTTTACTACTTCCGCTGCCTTTACCTGTCTTCTGCTTAATCATCGACGTATCCTCTTTCATCTTATCGATTTCATCGGCATACTTGTTATGGTACTTGTCGTTGATCTCGGTACGCTTTGCAGCGGCGGCTTCGGAAATAGATTTGGAAGTTTCGCCATAAGCTTCCATCAGTGCCTTTCGATTCTCTTCATTAGCTTTCTTGAGTTTTTCGATATCGGCCTTCATTTGTATCTCGGCGTGCTTCCGCTGAGCAGGATTCATCTTCTTTAGACGAACTTTCATAGCTTCAGACTGAGACTTAAGTTCCTTTGTGGCAGCATCGATCTTGGCTTTAGTATCGTTCTTAGCTGCCTCTCTTTGAGACTTAATTTCTTCATTGTGTGCGTCTGTCTCAGCTTTATGCTCTTCGTCAATCTTACTTTTAACGTAAAGTGCAGCCTTCTTACCTTGCTCATTCAAACTTGCAGTAGATGTTGAGCGCTTGTTTCCTGTGAGTTTCTTATGTTGCTCATAGTATTCGTGCGCTTTAACAGGATCGTAATACGGACTTGCATACTGCTTATGCTCTAGACTTGGGGATATGATTACTTTGCGATCTAGAGCAAACTCATCAAGTCTCATGAAGCTTAATTACTCTCCCTTCATGAATATCAGCCTGTTTCAACATGTCTTCCATCTCGGCAATGTCCTGATCGACAGAGTCAATTTCTGCCATGCTCTGCTTAAGTTCCTCTTCAGAAGGTCCTTCCTCTTCTCCTTCTTCTTGAATCGGTGTAGCAATGTTGTTCTTATTTCTAAGATCATCAGCACCCGGCTCATCAGAAGGTTTAAGGCCGATACCTTTACGAATTTCATTAGCAGTCATGATCTCATTCCGAGTGAACTTGTCTGCGAGTTCTGCAAAGTTAGTAATAGGCAACAGCTTGAACGGTTCACGAATGTAGATGATAGACTGACCTTGCGTACGAGCCGTTTTGGTAAGGAACTTTCTTCTAAATTCTTGTGTAATTGCAGTAAGTATGGGCTCAATGGTACGAGTGTAGTAATTATTGTACTCTTCCGGCTTTGCAGAACCTTCCAGCATTTCCTTGGTGATACCGAACTGGCTATAAAGCATACTCGTCAGGAATTCAATTTTAGCCAAGAGCTGGTTTTCTACAGGACGGTTGAGCTGCGTAATCTTCTCAGTACCATCTGTGTAAGCAATGCCATACTTAGAACCGGTAAGCTGGTCTTCAATATCTTTACGTCTCTTCTCAGCTTGCTGTTTACGCTGTTCTGTCTTTACAACGTAAGGAAGCTGTATAATCAAGTCCAATTTACCTGAAGAGTTCTGCTCATCAACTACATCAAGCAAATTAAAGGCTTTGACTAATCTTTGGAAAATGCCGCTCGGTTCGTTGAACACGGCATAAAACGGATTCTCTACGATAGCGGTAGTCTGCTTAGGAACAGTAACATTCTGTTTAATGCCTCTACGCTGATCGTAGACTTCGACTTGCACAGCATTCGGATACCACTGAACAATTCTTCCGGTACGAATGGTGTAAATCTTAAATGAATCATTAGTAGTTGTGTTAATATCGGTGTCGACAGGTACACAAGCTACAACACCCTCATCCAAAAGAGACATTACAATGTCCTGAACAAAGGCCTCTCCCGTCTGGTCAATATTGGCTTCAGTCTTGAAACACTCGTTCAAGTCGCTATTAATATAGTCGACAAAGTGATTTGATTCATCGACTTTCGCATGTCTGATAGGAATCTGAGAGCAGTCCACAGCAATACGGTTAAGTATCGCGGTGATGATCGACCGGTCTCTTCCGTTTGTGAAATGTGGTCTATCGGGACGATACGAGTAAACTGTCGGCTGTTCAACCTTAAAAGACCAGTTCGGATCATAATCTGTTGGATCGCGGTTTAAGAAGGCGTTCCAAGCAGATGTAATTCTGCTACGTAACGACATGGTCAGCCTCCTTAGGAATTCTTGTTACTTTAATTGCCGAGTGTCTCATATCCACAAAGTTCTTGAATAAGCCAAAACCAATGTAGCGTTCTTTATGAATTTGAGACAGGTCAATATTCGATAAGCCATCAAGACTAAGGCCTTTACTAGAGTTATCCTTAGCCACTTCTGCTACTGTTTTAGCAAGAGTCTTCTTAACTTCTTTATTATCTTTAAGAATCTCTTTACCTTTCTTAGCCTTTTCTGCAATTTCAGAACTCGAAGCATTACGACCTTTAATAAGATAAGCAGCTCCAAGAATAGCACCGGTTGCTAAGCCCGCCATAATAAGCTTTTTACCAAATGAAGAGTTTCTTCTTTCAGTTCTTTCAGCCATTACTTCTGGCTGAATGCCAATTTTCTTCTGTTTAGTCTCTTCTTCTGCTGCTCGCTCCTGGCCATACTGTTCAGCTTTAATACGAATAGCGTCATTCTTAGCTGCAGCACGATCCATCTGCATTTGAAGTTTGGCCTCAGCTTTATTCCGCTTAATCATAAGCTTAGTCTGTTGCCGTTCTTCTTTCATTTTGATTTTTGCGGCTTGCGCTGAATCACGCGGTTCCCCAACACCATAATGACGTCGGCCTTCATCAGTCAAACTTCCATCTTTATTCTGGTACTTACGGACTCCCCACTTCATGCCCTTAATGCCCCAATGCTGAAGGTCTTCAATCTGCTTAGCTTCAGCGGCTTTCATGGCTGAGTAATCTTCGAGAGCCTGTCTATACTCTTTAGGATTCACTTAGATAGTTCCTCCTTTCTTTCTATAATTCATCTACAGAAACGTCAGCATACTTTTCGACAAAGTTCTTTGCTTTACGATACTTGTGTGAATCATATGCTTTCTCTAATAGTGCAATTGGTGTGCCAAGAACCAATCCACCAGTAGTACCAAGAGTTGCCAAAATTACACCAGGCAAATCATGCCCAGTATTCATACCAACTTCTAGACCTTTTTGGCCCATCTTAGCTGCTATTTCTGCAACTCTTTTTTCAACCTTCATAGGTCCTTCTTCGGCTCTTCGATCGAGCATGCCTTGATACTTAAGGTAACGCTTTTCTCCAGCAGGAGTTAAAGAGCCGTCTTCATTCTGCCAGCGTCGAACTCCCCAGCGCATACCTTTGATGCCCCAATGCTGTAAGTAATCGTCGTTATACATGAGGAGCCCCTTTCTTTATTACTTATTATCGGGCTGATAAACGGTCTTTACTTTCTCAGTCATGGTGACATTCTGTTTAAACTGTTTTTCAAGTGTACTTAAAGGCATATCTTTATACTTGTTGTACACTTTTTGGTACTGATCATGATAATTTCCATAGGCATTTGCTAATGCACTTATGCCCCCGGAAAGCATCGAACCAGGAATACCGCCAAGCGCCCATCCAACAGTGCCTTTTGTTTTATAGGCTCTATTAGCATCTCCGAGAGAACGATATAACTTTTCATTATTAAGCAATTCTGCATATGCATTTGCTTTAACCAAATGCTTAGTTGCATCGCCGCCCACATTCATGACTTTTTGTGCTTTTTCAGATTCCTTAGACAATCTTTTAAGATCTTTGTTATACTCTTTAACTGCAGATTTATTTGCAATTTTACTATCTCTTTTAGCAAAGAATGTCGGAGTCACGCCATCGCTTTTAGTATAATTATAATCAGCCGTAAGTCGTCCATAATGTTTCTTACCTTCTTCAGTAAGAGTACCATCAGGATTCTGATAACGTCGAAGTCCCCATTTCTGTCCTTTGATGCCCCAATGAGTCAGTTCATCTTCTCTAGGGTTCTCAGTGACATACTGTCGAGTTCTTTCAAGAGCCTCATAAAATTCTTCTCTATTCATTGCTCTTCTCTCTATTCAAAGTTGTCTCGGTTGTTCTTATAGACGACATAAGCATCAATAAGAGCAGCCACATTGTCTATCTTATCTTCTCTACGCCGTTTCCATAGCTTGCGGTTACCATTCGTGTCTTCAATCGTGATAGCGTTACCAAACGTAAAGCTCATGATCTGCTCGTCAAACAGTAAGCACCGCTCCTCAGCAAGCTTCTTCAATTCTCCAAGCGGAACAGACTCTGTCCTAGATCCCTGTCTAACCTTCTCGACACCAAACGATCCATTCTCTCGGCAATACCGATCAACGAACGCTTCAGCATTATACGGGTCAAACCCAAAGCATCTAATGTCATAGTCGTGTTCTGCTATGAAGTTGTCAAGGTCCTCATACACTTCCATCATGTCAAGAACCGAGCCCTCGAGTACATGCAAGCTACCTTCATCGATAAACTCCTGATACTTCTGACGTGCTGCTCTTGGTAATTTCATGAAAGTATAATTGGAGATGTAACTTCTGGCTTTAATACCAAACGTTTTCCCATCAATAGGGAACAAAAAGGTAAAGGCACAGAAGTCATCTCCTTGCGATAAGTCCGCTCCAAGCGAACATGCGCAACCCTTGAAAGATCTCCGCTTGTGAGGCAATGTTTCCTCATAAGTAAAGAAGTAAGTGTAACCTTCGGTTGGTATACCGAATCGTTTAGCCAAAATATCATTACGCTCAGATGGCACTTTCTCGGCTCTCTCTACATCCTTTTGGTAAACATCGTAAGTTACAGTGATACCAAGGTTAGGATTAGCCTTAAGCCAGAGTTCTGGATGTGCGACCTCGTCAATACTATCTAGTTTGTAATAAAAGATCGACACGTGAGGAGCATCATACTCGCCTCTGAGAATAGAATTTAATTCCATTTTGATTGTATCGCCCGACCCGGCTCGAATAGTTCCTTCAGAGCTTGTTGCAATGATGAGGTAGTCGTCCAGCTTAGACGCGCCCTGCTCAATAGCACCTATAGGGTTCTCTCTGATGTCGCAAGAAAGCCATTCATCAAGTGTTGCAATCTTACAGCGAAGACCTTGAAGCTTGTCGATCGACATAGGTCTGATCTCAAGCAGAGAATTCGTTAAGAAGTTCTCAATTCCTTTCTTCGTTGCTGCAAGTTTCTGCCTCTTAGACTTAAGGCCTGTCGTGTTCTGTAAGCTGCCTTCTGTAAGGAACTTAAACAGAGGTCCACGAGATCTTGCAATAGCTGTTCGAAACGGTGACAACACCTCTTCCGCTTGCCTCATTGTAGGGGCCGTCGTTATTTGGTGAGTCGTCGAAGTGTCCACGGTTAGAAAATAACTTTGAATGTCATTGTCATACATGGACTTAGCTGCGCCTCGGGCTACAATAAGAAACTGCTTTTTGGTTAAGCGTTTCCGAATTACTTTACGAACATAACGCTTAAGTGCACGATTGTACACACTGCGTTCATCGAAGTAATACCAACCAAATACCTGTTCGCCCCATAGCTTAAAGCTATCGAGCATAACATGGTCTGAGCCATCAGTTAAAGTAAGCTCAGAATCGCAAAAGCGTATCCAGCCTTCAACCTTAGCTCCATCATAATATACCCCAGGATCTTCAATGAGACGATCTATACGGTTCATCTCAAGCTCGATTTCCCTGTTGATGGGTATCTCACCCCGTAAAACAGCATCTCTAAATAAGCCATAATATTTAGGGGTGGCCGTATTAGATAATGCCATATTTCATTCACCTTAATCTTTTTCTTTTACATTCTGTCCTTCAACTCTTCAACAAGCTTGTCCATCTTCTCACCATCAGAAGCTTTTCCAGCAAGAGTCTGTACATTCTTCCATGCACTGGCTCTGTCTTTAAGTTCACCTTTAATTGAGTTGAAGGTATCGCTATCCATATTGGCAATGTCGGATACTTTCTTATTGCCAACATCTCCAAGAAAGTCTTTAATCTTAGCTTTAGCCTCAGCTTCTTTTACAGCGTCATCAAGTTTCTCGATGTTCTCGAGTTTCTGGCTACTGTACTTACTGTAAACTCTAGAAGCACCAAGGCCTAATGTCAAAGCCCCAGTAGCAATAGCTAAAAACTTATCCAATTTCTTTCTCGTAGTTGTCTTAATGGTAGTGGGATAGTATTTTGCATACTCACTCTCAAGCCTACCGCGCTCGATCTTTTCTTGCAGTTCCTTATTGGAATAGCCAGAAAGGTGCTTCTTTCTTACGCCAACCTCAGCAGCATCAAGCCACTTGCTAATCTCATTAGCTGAGTTCTTAGCCTCTGAAATCGTCGATGACACTGGGCTATCTCCTCTCCGGCTATCCCAAGGAGCATAAGTATTTCTTTCTAACTGTCGAGCAACTCCTCGTTGCCCCTTCTTCTCATAGTAGTTGTACCGTTCCTTACCGGCTTCGGTCAAGCTACCATCATAGTTTCGCCAACGGCGAATCCCCCATTTCATACCTTTATCACCGGTATGCATCAGGTAACTTTCATTTTGACGTTTCACTACCATTTAGGGGACTCACCTCACTTTCTTGACGAATTGTTATTCCAAACTTCTTCTTTAATCCTGTCGACTTCCTTACTCATGGCGTTAATCTTGTCTTCTTCCATGGTAAAGACTTTCTCAAGGACAATCACTCTCTCGATCACCTTATTATGCTTCTCTTGCTTCTGTTCGAGCTGTTCGATCCGATAGATAGTCTTAGAATTACTCATAAGATTACTGATCACAACTCCAATAAACGACAAAAGACCCACAACAATTGATGCAATAGCAGCTTCCATAAGCGACCTCCTTTCATTGAACTAATGTCAATGAAGAAGTTGCAACCCATGTAATCAGCACCTTGAGTAGAGCTTCTTCAACACCGTAATGTGTTGCTATCTGTGTGACTGTGTCTACGAACTTACCGTTCGCATACGCGGCATTGATCGGAACGCCTCTTCCAGTCTTAGGATTATTACTCATACCGCCGGCCACAGCGCCGGGATTAATCGTTACCTTGCTACCAACTACGATCTTCGCAGGAGTAGGAGTCGGCTCGGGTGTCGGAGCAGGTTCAGGAACCTTGTCGATCACTCTACTACCAACTACCGAATCCGCATTAATGCTGGTTACCGGAATCTTCAGATCCTCGCCAATGTTAACGGCTCCAAGAGCAGCATTAACTCGATCGCAAATGGTAGTCATCTGGGTATACAGATACTCGCCAGGGCAAGAGGTGTCAGCGAACCAACGATGCACCGTAAAGATGGCCTCTCCTGCCACAAGCTTTTTCTGTCTGGCTAAGCCCCACTCCTTATCGGGTATCCAAATCATCTTCTTGATGCCATTACGTCTGCATACGTCGATACAGAGCTTAACAGCACCATCGATAGCTTCTTTGGTCATCGCATAGGGAGCGTAAGTGTCCGAGGCGATCTCAACAGTGATAGCTCTAACATCGTTGTTACGATTAGAGGAGCACCAGCTTCTGTTCTTCTCTTCGACGAACATACCGATGTTTCCCTTATCGTCAATACCATAATTAGAGCTAGCCTGTCTCGAGGTCGGCTTGAACACGTTGGCTAAAGCCTGTAAAGAAAGGTGACCCACGACCATGTGCAAGGTAATTGTGTCGATGCCATAGCTCTTTCCGTCTACTACCCGGCCGGGAGTAAAGTTGGGAGAGCGCAGCGATTCGCTCTGATCAGCGAACGAGCAATTACTGAATGCCATCTTTAGGGTCCTCCTTTGCTACAATCTCTTTGTCCTTCCAGTAGTCAGTTGACGAGATGCCGAGGAGAATGCCAAGAGCAACTCCAAAGCCACCGATGATGGTAGTGACCTTGATCATCCACGGGAGATCCAAGGTGTCACCGACGATACCAAGAAAGACTACTAAGGCGTAAATGCCTTTGGTTGCAATAAACTTAAGAATGTTGTAAACTTTAGATGAAATCTGCATTATACAACACCTCCTTAACCGTTAACGGGATTCGGCGGAGTGAAAGGCTGTTTCACATAGCGCTCACGCATGAGAACGCCGCCGGTGATGTCCATGATTACTCCAAGCGTAGACTCACGGTTCTCGTGACGATACGCCATGACTTCATGGAACTTAACAATAGCTCTGTCGTATGCGCTGGAGGTAGCGTCCGGATCATCATCCGCGAAACGATAGAACAGATGTGCGTTGTCATTCTGTACTTCTAGTACAAAGTAAA